>Ga0209544_1000115_pt1 | contig 117714 bp, 92 predicted proteins | sample MesohylPK_FD_187297 | JGI IMG/M metagenome (GOLD analysis project Ga0209544, IMG submission 187297) | Host-associated microbial community of the marine sponge Aplysina aerophoba from Gulf of Piran - sponge mesohyl, lysed by proteinase K... | ecosystem: Host-associated > Porifera > Sponge >... | reverse complement strand
GGGTGGGCGCTGTCCGGAGTTCTGTCCCCGCGAAAATGAACAGAAAAGGAACCGTCCGCGGGCGAAAATGCCTATGAACAGGGGGAAAAACGGTCAACGAAGAAGAGCCACACCCTTCTCCGTTTGCTGCGCGACAACCAACTCTCCATGTACACCCGTGGATCATTCGTCGACGAATTCGGCGAAGCGCGGCTCTTTTTCCACAACTTTCTTCTCGTCAACGAACCCGATTTCATCGAGCACATCCTCGTCACCAACCACCAGAACTATGTCAAAGGGCACCTCGCCCGCCAGATTCTTGAGTGGGCTCTGGGTAACAGCCTGCTGATCAGCGAGGGCGACTTCTGGCGCCGCCAGCGCCGCATCATGGCCCCCGCCTTCCATCACCAGCACCTCGCGCAGGCAGCCCATGTGATGGTGCGTCGCGCCCGGCAGCGCATCGAACGCTGGCGCACACCGTGTGAGAGGGGAGAACGCCTCGACATCGCCGACGAAATGATGTCGCTCACGATGGAGATCGTCGCCGAGGCGCTGTTCTCCAGCCAGATTGCCAACTCGATAGATGAGCTGGGGCGGGCGATGACGACACTCCTTGCGTCCCTGGGCACGCCGAATCCGCTCGACATCCTCGGCTTCCCGGAATGGGTCCCACGATGGCGCTCGCATCGCACCCGCTCGGCGCTGGCTCGGCTCGACCGGATGGTCTACGGCATCATCGCCGCACGACGCGCCACCCAGAAAGGCCCTGACGATCTGTTGGGTTTGCTCCTTGCCGCGCGCGACGAGGAGACCGGCGAGGGGATGACGGACCGGCAGCTCCGCGACGAGGTGATCACGTTCTTCGCCGCCGGACATGAGACGACGGCGCTGGCCCTGACGTGGACGCTGTACCTGCTGTCGCGACATCCTGGCATCGAACGCGCGCTGCACGACGAGGTGGACCGTGCGCTGGGCGAAGGAGAGACGACGTTCGCTGACGTCGAAGCGCTGTCCTATACCCGCATGGTCATCCAGGAGGCGATGCGGTTGTTTCCGCCGGGCCACTCCTTCAGTCGCGTGGCGACCGCGGACGACGAGGTCGGGGGGCACGCCATTCGTGCCGGCAGCGTGGTGACGATCAGCCCCTACCTCACCCACCGCAATCCGCGGCTGTGGGAGGATCCGCTGCGCTTCGATCCCAACCGGTTCACACCCGATCGGGTCAAGGCACGTCATCGTTTCGCGTACTTGCCCTTCGGCGGCGGTCCGCGCATCTGTATCGGCAGGGGCTTTGCCATGACGGAGGCGTGCGTGGTGCTCGCCACCATCGCCCGCGCCTATCGCCTGCGTATGGCGCCCGGACACCGGGTGGAAGCGCACGGCGGGATTACCCTTCGCCCGCGCTACGGTCTTCGTATGACGCTTGAGCCGCGCTGATGCGGACTGGGGCCGCACTCCGATCGGCCCAAGCCCACGAACTTAGGCTCGCACGGATTGTCGTTCCGCATGTCGAGGGCGATGGCCCACTCCAGCACCGACCGGATGCGCTGGCAGACCTCCCTGGCCGTCGACGCCTTGACGTGCCAGATGGGCGAGAGGATCTCCAGCACGTCGGCCGTGTTGACCTCTGGCGAGCGGGACGAGCGTGGCGGCGCCGACCCCAAGTTCGCGCCGTCTTCCTCGGATGATGAGCCGCTGGACCCAGCTTCGGGTCCCGAAGGGCTGGACCGAACAGGTACGAGCCGTTGCCGTCCGCGTGCCTTCCCGGCGGCGCGGAACGGACGAAGGCGGCCGAGAGGGCCTTGTCGGGGTGGCGTCCTCGGCGCTTGGTTCTCCCCTACGGCAGCGCAAACACGAACAGCGTGTTGCTCCCCGTCGACGTGCTCAACTCCGGCGTGATCCGCAGGAAGCTGGCGCCCTGCGTGATGCCGCCGGCCGGGATGGCGACGTACTGGCGGCCGTTGACGCTGTAGCTCATCGGGCGGCCGCTGACCGGGCCGTTCAGGATGGTCTGCCAGAGGATGTCGCCCGTTGCGGCGTGGAAGGCGCGGAACCGGCGGACGGTGTCGCCGGAGAAGACCAGGTTGCCGCCGGTGGCGAGGACCGAGCCGTAGATCGGCGCGCGCTGCTCGTACTGCCAGAGCGTGCGGCCGGTCGAGGCCGAGATCGCCTGCAGCCGGCCGACCGGCGTCGTGTCGGCGTCGAGGTCCGGATGGTGGCGCACGACGGCGCGGACGTCGTAGCCGTCGCTCGGGCCCGCCACCTCCACCGACATCGACAGGTCCATGCAGGAGTTGTTCATCGGCATGTACAGCGCGCCGGTGTCGGGGCTGTAGGCGCCCGACGGCTGGTTCTTGCCGCCGAGCAGGTGCGGGCAGGCGAGCACCGGGTCGGTGACCGACCAGGGGGTGGTGCTCTCGTCGATGATCGGACGGCCGGTCCGCACGTCGAGACCGGTCATGATGTTCTGGTAGACGGTCGGCCGCGCCCAGAGGAACGCGCCGGTCGCCGCGTCGAGCGTCCAGACCAGGCCGGTCTTTCCCGGAATGCCGGTGATCACCTTGCGGATCTCGCCGGGCACCAGGTCGGGATGGATCCAGGGCACCTCGGCCGGATCGGGCGACACCTCGGTCTCGACGATGAACCGCTCGAAGACATGGTCGAGGTCCCAGTTGTCGCGCGGCAGGTGCTGGAAGTACCAGACCAGCTCGCCGGTCCGCGGGTCGAGGGCGAGCGTCGAGTTGGTGTACAGCAGGTCGGCCTTGCCCGACCCCCGCAGCGGCTCGGGCAGCGGCGACGGCGGTCCGGTGCCCCAAAAGACGAGGCCCAGCTCGGGGTCGTAGCTCCCCTGCATCCAGGCGGAGGTGTGGCGGCGGGCCGAGCGCGCGAGGCCGCCCCAGGTGTCGCCGCCCACCTGATCGGGGGTCGCCGCGGTGTTCACCCGCCAGCGCTCCTCGCCGGTCTGCGGATCGTGGCCGGTGATGAAGCAGCCGCCCGGCCGCGGGCTCGACGGGTTGCAGCGGGAGCCGGTCACCACCATGCCGTCGACGATGATCGGCCCGGTGGTCTGCGCCACCTGCTCGCGCCAGTTCGCGCGCTGCGATTCCCAGACCAGCTCGCCGGTCCGCGCGTCGAGCGCCACGAGGAACGCGTCGTTGGTGGCGACGTAGATCTTGTCGTCGTAGATCGAGACGTTGCGGTAGCGCGCGCGCGTGCCGGTGGTGTTCCACGGCTCGTCGGGCGTGAAGCGCCGGTACTCCCAGAGCAGGTCGCCCGTGGTCGCGTCGACCGCCTCCACGCGGTCCTCGACGTGCGGGAAGTACATCACGCCGTTGTAGACGATGGGCTCCACCTCCTGGTAGCCCTCGGTCATCGAGCGCGACCAGGCCAGTTGCAGGCCGCCCACCGTGTCCGTGTCGATCTGATCGAGCGGGCTGTAGCCCCAGAGGCTGTAGCCGCCCCGGAAGGTGAGCCAGTTCTCCGGATCCGGATCGCGCAGCATCTCGTCGGTCACCGGCTCGTAGTCCTGCAGGAGCCCGGGGACGTCGTCCTGCGCGAGGGCCGGCGTCCAGGCGCCTGGGGCTGCGATGCCGATCAGAAAGACCGCCGAGAGAAACGAGATCCGCAGGGATCGGATGGTCATGATCGCACCTCGGCTGGGACTGGATTGCCGTGGGTCGGCATTATAGAGACAAATCGGACGACCGGTCGACTTCATCTTCTACAATCGAGGCATGGAGGCCGGCGCGAGCACGACGCGGTTTCACGATCTGGACGCGCTGCGCGGGTTCGCCATGCTGCTGGGGATCCTGCTGCACGCCGGCGCCTTCCTCGTGCCGCTCGAGTTCTGGCCGGTGCACGAGGCGTGGGCCTGGGAGACCGCGCCGGAAGCCAACGTCTACGCCTGGATCCTGTCGGTTATCCACGGCTTCCGGATGCCGTTGTTCTTCCTGCTCAGCGGCTTCTTCACCGCGCTGCTGTGGCAGTCGCGCGGGCTGCAGCGCCTGTGGCGGCATCGCCTGCAGCGCCTCGGCGTGCCGCTGCTCGCGGGCATGTTCACCGTCGTCCCGGCCATCGTCTGGCTGGAGACCGGCGCCGGCTTCACGCCGCTCGACTGGCCGCTGGGGTGGCTGGGCGGGCTGCACCATCTCTGGTTCCTGTGGTACCTGCTGCTGCTGGCGGCGACGTTCATCGCCGCCGTCCGGCTGGGGCTGACGTTCCGCCATCCGGCGTGGTGGCTGCTGGTGCCGCTGACGGTCGTGCCGCAGTACGTGATGCACGAGCTGGCGTTCGGCCCCGACACGGAGGACGGCCTGATCCCCGCCGGCCGTGTGTTCGCGTACTACGCCGCGTTCTTCGCGTTCGGGGTGTTCTTCCGCCAGCGGGACATCGCGGTACGGCGCTGGTGGGCCGTCGCGATCGCGCCCTCGCTCTTGCTGCTGCTCCCCGTCGGCGTGGTGCTGCTGTACGACGAGGGGTTCGAGTATGCCGGCGCGTCGTGGGTCTGGGCCGTGGCCGCGGTGGTGCAGGTCGCCTTCGCGTGGCTGATGTGCTTCGGATCGATGGGGCTGTTCCGCTGGATCTTCGCGCGCGAACGTTTCGGGGTGCGGTACCTGTCGGATGCCTCCTACTGGCTCTACCTGACCCACCTGCCGCTGGTGATCGCCGCGCAGATGCTCGTGGTGACTTGGCCGATCAACATCCACCTGAAGTTTCTGCTGATCAGCGTGGCGATCGTGGCCGGCCTGCTGGCCGTCTACCAGGTGGGCGTGCGCTACACCATGATCGGGACGGTGATGAACGGGCCGCGGTTCCGGCGGACGGCGCAGGCGGCCGGATCCATGATGCCCCGCCCCGAAGCAGGAGGGTGAGGGCAGAGGTCGACCTGAGCGTCTTGGTGTCCGGCGTGTTTTTTTGGCGCTCCTCCCGGAGACATCCTGTCTGCGTGGGTGATGACTGGACCCTGTGGTTCGACGTGTGTTGCGTCTGTCTTCTTGTTTCCCGCAAGGCGAAACACCATAATATATGGAACACGCCGTTGGTCAGAAGCCCATGCCTGTAGCCGAGAAACAGCCGCCGACCGGAATGCAGGTCGAGCGCGAGGTCGAGCGATTCCTGGCCGAGAGGATTCCGTCCGGCTGGTCACTCCAAGCCCGGCGGACTGAAGCGCCGACCGGTCGCCACCGCACGGACCTGTTGGCGGAGGTCGCGTCTCCAACGGGTGAGACCGCAGTTCTCGCCGTGGAGATCAAGAGAACTCTGGAACCACGCGATATCCTCCACGTAGTCGAGCAGCTCTCGACGGTCGCGACCGGCGAGTCGTCTTGTGCCGTGCCTGTTGTGGCGGCCGCCTACCTGTCTCCTCGCGCCCGTGCTCTGCTTCGTGATCGCGGTGTCGGCTACGTCGATACGACCGGCAACGTTCGTATCGAGATCTCAACACCGGGGTTGTTCATTGCCACCGACGGGGCCGATCGCGACCCCTGGCCACGGGATCACAAGCTCCGCTCCCTGCGGGGTCGAGGTGCCGCCCGGGCCATGAGGGCCATCATCGATACATCCCCTCCATTCGGTGTCCGTGAGCTGGCCAAGACGACGGGCGCGTCGGCACCGACCCTCTCTCGCGTGCTGGACTTGCTTGAGCGCGAGGCAATCGTGACCCGTACACGCGGGGCCGTCGCGACGGTCGACTGGCAGGGCGCCATTCGCCGGTGGGCCGAGGACTACGGCCAGACCGAGTCCAATACGCCAACGACGGTTCTCGAGCCGCGGGGTCTGCCGGCCCTCGAGAAAAAGCTCCGCGCGACGAAGTTCGCGTACGCCGCCACCGGCGCTCTTGCAGCTCAGCGATTCGATCCCATCGCGCCTGCGAGGCTGGCGGGTATCTTCGTCACTGACGCGATCCTGGCCATCGACCGCCTGGACCTCCGCGAGACCGACGCCGGCGCCAACGTCGTGCTTCTCGAGCCTCTCGATCCAGTCGCTTTCGATAGGACGGTGGAGCGCGATGGTCTTCGCTGCGTCGCTCCGAGCCAACTCGCCGTGGATCTGCTGACCGGACCGGGTCGGGAACCGTCGCAGGGTGAACAGATGTTGAAGTGGATGGAGAAGAACGAGCGTGTCTGGCGGTCCTGAGCCGTTGTACGTTCTCGCCCGCAATGCGCTGCTCGACGCTGCCGATGCACTTTCCGAACAGCTCGACGCCGTGGTGCTCGTCGGTGCGCAGGCCATCTATCTCCACACCGGCGACGCCGACTTCGCTACTGCCGAGTACACGACCGACGCCGATTTCTGCGTAGTGCCGTCCGATCTGAGCGACACGCCGCTCCTGGCCGAATTGCTGGGAGCCGGCGGGTTCTCTCTCGGAGAGCATCCCGGTGCGTGGATGAGCCCGGATGGGATCCCTGTGGACCCTATGGTTCCCGAGGTGTTGGCCGGTGCCGGTTCCAGGGGGGCTCGCCTCGGTCCTCATGGAAAGATAGCGGCCAGGCGAGCCAAAGGTCTGGAGGGAGCGCTCGTCGACCGGGAGCGCATGGAAATCGCGTCGCTTGAGCCCGGCGACGAGCGATCGGTTGCGATGTTGGTCGCCGGGCCTGCCGCGCTGCTCGTGGCCAAGGTCCACAAGATGGCGGACCGCGTCGGAACCGGAGATCGAGTCAGCGACAAGGACGCACTCGATCTCCTGCGTCTCCTGCAGTCCACCGACACTGCGACGCTCGCCGCATGCTTGTCGCGACTCGCTGATCACGAGCTGTGTGCTGCGGTCACCGCCGATGCAATGTTCCGGCTCGCGGCCTTGTTCAGCCGCCCGGAAGCCGCCGGCATCAGGATGGCCGTCCGTGCGGCCGGCGCCGACGCCGAGGACGACGTGATTTCCGCGTCGTTCACTGCGCTTACCTCCGATTTACTGACCGCAACCGCTGCCGGGCGTATGAGGACCGTATCGCGATCCCTTGGGGAACGCCGCCCGACCACGAACATCAAGTAGCAGCAGGCATTGAGGAACCACAAGCATGCTCAGTAGACGCTCCGAATGGAATCGCTGGGATCCGCACATCCACAGCCCCGATACTGCCCTAAACGACCAACGACGACAATGCCGTCTCAAGTTATCTCGTCGATGGCTGTAGAGGATGCTGATTGGTTTGGAATCGACAAGCTTCCCCTGAATTCCGGCCTTGTGACCATCATCGGTGCCCGGGGATCGGGTAAGACCGCGCTCGCCGAGATGATCGTGACGGGCTGCGACGGCGTTCCCGCCGTCGTTTGGGATGGCGATGCTCCACCGACGTCTTCTTTCCTGATGCGTGCCCGTAGCCACCTTGGTGAAGGAAGAGTTCGCCTCGTGTGGGGCGGCGGTGATGAGGCGTCCCGCTACCTGGATGGCCGTGACTCCGGTGGCCTCACCTCGTTCCCCCGCCTTCGCTATTTGTCTCAGCAGTTCGTAGAGGACCTATGTTCCGCGCACGGTCCGACGGACGGCCTCATCGCTGAGGTCGAGCGGGTCGTCTTCGAGGCTCATCCACATGAATCACGAGATGGCGCTTTGGACTTCGCGGAGTTGAGGAAACGCCGCACACAACGTTTCCGTCAGGCGCGCGCGCGCGAAGCGGGGGCTATTCTCCAGATGTCGCAGCGCATCAGTGAAGAGATCGAAAAGGAACGCCTTGTTGGCACGGTGATGAACGGGCCGCGCGACTGGCGGGCGGCGCCGCCAGCCAGTCCCATGGTGTCACGGCGGAAACCGGCGCGTAAGGCAGAATCTTCCAGACTGTCCGACCTCCTGCTGCTCTCTCCTGGACCGAAAAGACATCGCTCGCTGTTCCCGGACGGGCGAGGGGTCAGCCGCCGAGACGGCACCACAAACGGACCAGACCGGAATCAAGCGGGAACGCCGGCGACCGGCAGCGACTCCAGGCCGCGCAGCACGATACCCCGGCGGAAAGCGGGCCGGTCCGTGAGCAGCCGCAACGACGAATAGCGCTCCAGGAGCATCTCCAGCACGATGCGCCCCTCCAGCCGCGCCAGGGGCGCGCCGAGGCAGTGGTGGACGCCGCGGCCGAACGAGATGTTGCTGCCCTTGCTGCGCTCGACGTCGAGCCGTTCCGGATCGTCGAACGCGGCCGGGTCTCGATTCGCCGCGCCGATGGCCAGGACGGCGCCGTCGCCGCGCCGCAACGGGACGCCGTGCATCTCGCAGTCCTGCAGCACGCCCCGGACGTCGAGTTGCACGGGCGTGTCGAAGCGCAGCAGCTCCTCCACGGCCGCCGGAATCCGGCTCGGGTCTTCCCGCAGGAGCTCGAGCTGCTCGGGATGGCGCAGCAACGCCAGCACGCCGTTGCCGATCAGGTTCGTGGTGGTCTCGTTGCCCGCAATCAGCAGGAGGCGCAGCATCAGCAGCATCTCGCGCTCGGTGAGGGAGTCTCCCTCTTCTTCCGCCTGGGCGAGCGCGCTGACGATGTCGTCCCTGGGATGTCGTCGCCGGGCCTGGATGATGGGCATGAAGTAGGCGTCGAGCGATTCTCCGGCCGCAGCGGCGCGCGCTCTCTCCGGCGCGGTGATCGTCGGCTCCAGCATCCGGGCGCGGGCGTTCGACCAGTGCTTGAAGTGCTCCCGGTCTTCCGGCGGCACGCCGAGCATCTCGGCGATCACGATCACCGGCAGGGGATTGGCCACCGCCGCCATCAGGTCGAACCCCGCGGGGTCGTCGATGGCATCGAGCAGCTCCCCCATGATCGTGCGGATGTGCGGCTCGAGGGCGTCGACCGCCCGCGGCGTGAACGCCTGGTTGACCAGCGCGCGCAGGCGCGTATGTTCCGGCGGGTCCAGGAACAGCATGGTCCAGTCCGCCCGCGGCGGCGCGAAGTCTCGCCGGCGCTTCGACACCCGGCGACTGCTGGGCATGTTCGAGAACCGCTTGTAGTCCCGGAGGATGGCCTCCACGTCGGCGTAGCGCGTGAACACCCAGGCTTCGAGCAGCCGGCTGCGGTGCACGGGGGATCGGGCGCGCAGCCGCGCGTAGGTGGGATACGGGTCCTGGACTGCCCGGGCCGACAGCGGGTTGTAGGCCACCCCGCTCTGCCAGTGCTCCGGCAGCGATACCGTGCCGGCAACCAGCGACTGCACCGTCGACCGCAGTTCGGCCAGCATCGATTCGCCCGAGTGCTGCGGCGGCCTCGGTGTCAGTACGCCAGCGCGTAGCAGTCGCGCCGCGGATCGCCGGCCGCCATCCGGTTGCCGGTGGCCGGATCGATGAGCACCGCGGTGGCGCAGCCGGACATCCCGAACGGCCGCACCTCGTTCACGTGGTGCCCCCGGCGCCGCAGCTCGTTCGCCACCTCGGACGAGATGCGCGATTCGAGATCCATCCGGTTGAAGCCGGCCGCATGCGGCCAGAACGACCCGTGCAGGTGCTGCGTGCGGACCCGCGGCCACGCGATCGCGTCGTGCAGATTGGGGTACCAGTCTTCCCAGAACTCGACGACGTTCAGGAACGCCTGCAGGATGGTCTGATCCTGGTTGTCGCCCCCCGGCGTGCCGATCGCCATCAGCGGCTCGCCGTCCTTGAACACGATGCTCGGCGTCAGCGTGTAGCGCGGGCGGGCGCGCGGACGGATCTGGTTGGCGCGGTCCGGATCGAGCCAGAACTGCTCGCCGCGCGTGCTGAGCCCGATGCCCGTGTCGCCGAGGATGACCCCGCCGCCGGTCCAGCCGCCGCTCGGCGTGGCGTCGAAGACGTTGCCGTCCTCGTCGATGACCGCGATGTGCGTCGTGTCCTTCAGGCCGCCGGCCGACGGCACGAACGATCCGTCGGCGTCGCTGGCCGCCACCCCGTCCGGAATGTCGGCGACCCAGAATGGCCACTCGTTGACGTTCGGGTCGTGCGGCAGCGGGTCGCCGGCGTGGAAGGCGACCGACGCCACGGCCGGGTCGATCTGTGCCGCGCGCTCCTGCGCATAGGAAGTGGAGAGCAGGCCCTCGGCCGGCACGTCGACGAAATCCGTATCCGCGTAGTAGGTGTCGCGGTCGGCGTAGGCCAGCTTCATCGCCTCCACTACCGTGTGGATGTAGTCGGGGCTGTTGTGGCCCATCGCCTGCAGGTCGAACTCCTCCAGGATGTTCAGCGCTTGGAGCAGAACGGGGCCCTGGCTGTTGAAGCCGTGCTTGTAGATGGTGTAGCCGCGGTAGTCGGTGGCGGTCGGCTCTTCGACCCGGGAGTAGAACTCGGCGAAGTCGCTCAGCTCGAACGGCGCGCCGTGCGCCTGCAGGAAGGCGACCATCTCCTCGGCGATGTCGCCCTTGTAGAAGCGGTCCCGGGCGGCGGCGATGCCCTGCTCGCGGCCGAGATGGGCGCTGGCCCGCTCCGCCTCGACCATTCTCGTGAGCGTGGCGGCCAGGGTGGGGAACTTGATGGTCTCGCCCGCCGCGTAGAGCGAGCCGTCCGGCTTCAGCCAGAACCGCTGGTTGTCCGGCCACGCCTCCATGAACTCGAGGTTCGCCTCGATGGCGCGGGCCGTGAGCGGGCGCAGCGGGAACCCGTGCTCCGCGTACTCGATGGCGCGGGCCGACACCTGCTCGAAGCTCATCGTCCCCCAGCGCTCCAGGACGGTCAGCACGCCATGGAGGGCGCCGGGGACGACGGCCGGGTCGAGACCCTCGCCCAACAGGTCGCGTCCGCGCGACTCGTACCACTCGATGCTGGCTCCCTTCGGCGCCCAGCCCTGCGCGACCACGGAAGTGACCTTGCCCTCGGCAGCGGGGTAGACCAGCACCAGCGACTCGCCGCCGAGTCCGTAGAGGTCCTGCTCGATGACGCCGCCCACGAGCATCGCCGTCACGCCCGCGTCGAAGGCGTTGCCGCCCTGGAGGAGGATCTCGAACGCGGCGGCGGAGGTCAGGGGATGTCCCGTCGACAGCCCGGCGTGGGGTCCCGACACGGCCGGTCGCTGGGCCTGCAGCCCTGCCGTCGCAAGCGCCGCTATCAGTCCCGCCGTCACGGCCGCGGCGACGCCCGTCTGAAGACGGTGTCGTCGGGTGTCCCCGTGCGCGTGCCGCCGGTTGCTGTGCTGCATCATGATGCCCACTCCCGATTCGGCGCCGGCGCTTTCCGGGGTTCAGACCCGCTGCACCGGCCTCGGTTCACTGACTGACGACTCCGCTACGCCACTCGCTGACGACGAAGTCCCGCTTCACTCGCTGACGACGAAGTCGGCGGACCACTCGTGCGGGCCCCAGTGCACGACGATCCGCCCCTGGTCGGGACCGGTCGGGACCAGCGTGGCCCCGAGCGGGCGGAACGACCCGGCCGTGCGCGTATAGTCGACCGCGAACTCGGCCGCGTCGAAGGCCTCGTCGTACTGCGTGCCCCACGAGTCCGCCTCGTGGTTGAACACGAACCGCCAGCCGTCACCCGCGTTGCGCAGCCAGATGCCGTAGTAGCCGGCGAAGCCGGGGGCGAGGTTGCCGGTCGGGATGTCGGTCGCGCCGAACCGCAGCGGGACGTCGCTCTTGAGGCGCAGGACCGGCGCGCGGATCATCTCGATCACCTCGCCGTCCCGCGCCCCCGCCACGTTCGGGTAGTCCTCGTCCTCGACGTCGATGCTCTTCCAGTACACGAGGGTGATGCCCGCGCCGTTGGGCAGCACCAGCGCCGTCTCGTTCCGCTCGCTCAGCAGATTGCCGCGGGCGATCGCGTCGTTGGAGTCCTCGGCCACGCGGGCCGTACCGCGGCCCGACTGGCGCGGTCGGGGCGGCGCCTGCGGAATCTCCTCGAACCGGAAGTCGGCGCTCCAGGCGTGGCGCCCCCAGCGCAGCTCCAGCCGGCCCGCCTCGGCGCCCGTGGCGTGGAGCGATGCGGCGAACGTGGGCGCCTCGGCGGCGGTCTCGCGGTGGCTCAACGGGACGCTGCGCACGTCGGCTGCGTCGGTGGGGTGGATTTCCAGTTGCCAACCCGACGCATCGCGCACGAGCCAGAGTTCGGGATCGGCCGGCTCCATCTCTTCGTCGGACGCGCCCGATTCCTCACCCGACTCTTCGGCGTCCTCGTCGGATTCCTCCGCTTCGCCGGCCTCGGCCGCCGCCTGTCTCGCGGCGACGATGGCCGCGATCTCCGCCTCGATCGCGTCGATGTCCGGCTCCAGCGCGCCGAGACGCAGGGCGCGGTGCGCGTCCAGCGAGCCGACCCTCACCCGGGATCCGACGGTACCGGACAGAAGCCATCGATATTCGTGGTGGCCCGCCCGCAAATCGGGTGGGAACGCCACCGTGACGCCCTGGGCCTCCAGGGTGAGCGACGCGTGCACCAGGCCGTCGGCCTCGTTGCCGGGCTCCGGCGTTTGCGCGCCGGCGATGGCGGCCGCCAGACAGCAGCCGCCGGCGGTCAGCAGGGCGCGCAGAGTACGTACGCTGCCGCCCCGCGGGCGGGCGGCAGACCGTGGGTCACTGAGTTCGGGCATTCGATATCGCATGGAGAAAACAGCAAGGGCGGGACCGAGTGGCCCCGCCCTTTGGAAGCATGTCGAACCGGCCGTGGCGGGTTCGTCAGTTGTCGTTGTTGGTCGTGGCGGGCAGGGCCTCGGCGTCGTCGATCTCGGCGTAGCCGATGAAGCCCAGCGACATCTCGTCGTCGGTCCGCGGCCCGTGGCCCACGAAGCGATTCGAGTCGAAGCCTTGCCGCGACGCGCGCTCCGGCGAGTTGTCGTACCAGAAGTCGACGTCGATGCGGGTGCCCTTCGGCAGCAGCTTCGGCTCCTTGTACTTGTAGGTCACCTGCCAGCCCTGGTCGTAGTTCGGCACGTCGAGCAGCAGCTCCTCGCTGCCGTCCGGGTAGATCGCGGTGTAGCGCGACGCGGTCGCCCGCAGGTGCGCATGCGGCCAGTAGGTGAGCACCAGGGTGTCCTTGTCGAGGACGCGCGACGACCCGATCCGGTAGTTCGGGTGGTTCGGCGGAATCTCGAACCCGCGGTTGGACAGCGAGTCGTTGATCACCTGGTACTTGATCGGCTCGTCGGCGACGAAGAACGCGATCTGCGGATTGCTCCACACGGCCGAGCCCTCGGCCGGCTCCTTGTGGTAGTGCAGGTTGAAGGAGATGCTCGAACCGGCCTTGAGCAGGACGCCGAAGCCTTCCGGCAGCATGTCCGCCTCGCCGCCCTCGGCGACGCAGCTCAGCAACTGGCTGTCGTCGACGTCGGCGCCTTCCTCCTCGGCGGGGCCCTCGGGTATGAAGGCGCCCGGCTCGATGACGGACGAGCACATGTGGTGGGTGACCTGGTTGTCGCCGACGCGGAACTCCCAGCCCTTGACCCAGGTGTCCTCCGGCAGGATGTCCTCGGTCAGCTTCGTGTAGAAGGTGATGTTCAGGTCGTAGATGTCGTCCTCGACCAGGTACGGCTCGGGCATGTTCACCACGAAGTCGGGGGTGCCGAGCGACCAGCCGTCGTTGGCGTCCTCCGCCCACTGCGCCGCCGGGGGCGCATCGGCCCTGTCGCCCGCGGGGGCGCCGGCGTCGACCCACTGCAGGATGGTGTCGATCTCGGCGTCGGTCAGGCCGCGCTCGTTCTCGAACACGCCCTGCGGCGCGGAGGCGAACCACGGCGGCATCTCGCGCGACTCGACCTTGCGCGCGATGGAGCGCGCCCAGGGGCGGGTCTCCCGGTAGTCCATGAAGGACATCGGCGCGATCAGGCCGCTGATGTTGTAGCCGGACGGCCGATGGCAGGTCTGGCAGTTCTCCTGCATGATCGGCAGGATGTCCTTGTAATAGGTCACCTCGGCGTCGTGCTGCGCGTAGCCGGGGGCGGCGGCCGCGACCATGCCGAGCACGAACAGGGCGACGAGCGTGCGCTGCAAGTTCATCGATATCTCCTTGGCACCGAAACGGAACGCGTGCGCGTGCACGGACGGATTGCGTGAAGAAGGTTTTTACCATAGCGCCGGGCGCGCCGCAAGCGAAACCTGCGCCGTCGTCGAGTCAGGTGCGGAGGAGGCGCGGCGCGGCGCCCGTTCTCGGCGCTACCGGATGAGATTCCTCCCCGCAACGTCAGGGGATCGGAACCCGCTCGACGAGCTCGGCGAACCAGTTGCCGACGTAGACGAGCTCCGCCGGCCCCTCGCGCGGGTCGTTCCCCGTCGGGTTTTCTTCGGTTTCCCGAAGCATGACGAAGCGTTCGCCGTCCGGCGCGACGTCCCATTGCCGGAAGGGGCTGCCGAGCTCGATGCCGCGCGGCATCGCGAACAGCCGTTCCGGACGGGACGGCGTGAATGTTGGATCGCCGGCGTACCCGACCGCCATCATCGCCCTCCCGTTCGGCCCGGCCGCCACGTAGAAGAGCTCGCGGCCGTCCGGCGACCAGACCGGCGAGAAGCCGGTGCCCGGCGACACCTGCCACTTGCCCTCGTCGACGTTCGGAAACGGCCGGACGTAGACGGCCCAACGGCCGGACTCGTTGGACTGGTAGGCGATCCAGCGGCCGTCCGGCGAGACGCCCGCCAGGGTCTCGCCCGCCGCGGTCGCAATCAGCGGTTGCGAAATGCGGTCGCCGGCGAGCGGCAGCAGGTGGATGTCCGCGTTCGTCATGCCGGCGGCGCGCACGACGACCAGCGTGTCCGGGCCGCCCGCCCAGCCGGAAACCATCTGCACCGCGGGCTGGCTCGCGGTCAGACGTTCCGCCTGTCCGGTGCCGTCCGCCGCCTTGCGGAACAGCCCGAAACCGTCGTCTTCCACGCCGGTGAACACGACGCGGCGGCCGTCCGGCGACCAGAGCGGATCGATGTTCCAGCCCTCGAAAGTCAAGCGGCTCGAAACCTCGCGGGCGAGGTCGTAGACGACGATGCCGGCGTTGCCGCCGTCGTCGATGACATCCAGCGCGATGCGATCGCCGGTGGGCGAGATGCGCGGCGTGCCGTACGTGCGCGGTGGGGTCGGGACCGGATCCTCGCGCCCGGCGCGGTCGATCCACACCAGCCTCCGGCGGCTCTCCCACGCACCGTCGTCCGCGTCCGCCGTATAGAGGAGCGTGCCGTCGGCAGACCAGGCGCTGGAGCCGGCGTCCGGCACGACGGGGACCGGCGCGCGGGTCAGCTCCAGGCGTTCGGCGTCGAACGGCGCCGCCAGCAGCGTCGAGGTCCGGGGCCCGGGCCGTCCGGCTGTCGGCCGGGTCGATCGCTGGAGCAGCAGGTGGCCTGTCGGCGTGTAGGTCGCTCCCGCCACGTCGGACGCCACGACGTGGTGTCCGGCGTCGGCCAGCGACACGGCTTTCAGTTGCGAGCTTCCGTCGGTCGAGAGCTCGGCGTACAGCAGCGCCTGCGAGCCGGGCAGCACATGCGGCGCCGAGCAGACGGTCACTTCAGGCACCGCGCCGGCGGGCAGCACCGCCTCTGGCGTCCCGCCGGCGGCCGGCACGCGGAGCAGGCCGCCCAGACTGCCGAGCACGATGCGGCCGTCGTCGCCCCAGCTTGCGCGCAGCGCGGGGACGTTGTCGGCCAGCGTCACGGCCGCGCCCCCGCGAACCGGCACCCTCTTGAGCGTCCAGCGATACTGGATCCGTTCCGAGCCTCCAGGGGGGCCGGACCCGGCGAAGAAGCCAATCCAGGTCCCGTCCGGCGAGAAGAACGGATCGAGCGCGCCCTCCGTGCCATCCAGCTCCCATGCATCGCCCTCGTTCAGGTGCCGAACCATCAACTGCCGCGTCCGGCCGCCGGCAGTGCGGCCGACATAGGCCAGCGTCGAGCCGTCGGGCGAGAGGGCGAACCCGGAGCCGCGCGCCATCGGGGACGGCAGGTCGAGGGTGAGGCGCCGGACCACGGGTGGTTCGGGCGAGGGCGCGAGAGTCCAGAGCGCCGTGCCCGCCAGGAGGCACCCGATTGCGAGGCCGCCGGCCGCCCAGGCAATCCGTGCCCGCCACCCGTGCAGCGGGGATGGCGATGCGGCAGCGCCGGCCGCCGCTTCGGGCAGCGCCTCGGAAGGGGAAGCCGCGGCCTCCAGGTCGCTGATGGCTTCGCCCGCGTCCCGCATCCGGCGCCGCCGGTCGCGCTCGAGGCAGCGGGTCAGGAGCCGTCGGACAGGCCGCGGTGTCGATGGCGGCAGCGCCGACAGGTCGAGATCGCGGTCGATCACGCGGGCCAGCACCTGCGCCACCGTCTCGCCGGCGAACAGACGCTCGCCGGCCAGCATCTCGTAGAGCACGACGCCGAACGACCAGAGGTCGCCGCGCGTGTCGGTCGGCTGACCTTCCGCCTGCTCGGGGGACATGAAGGCCGGCGTCCCCAGAATCAGGCCGCCGCCCATCCGGGTCACCGAGGCGGTCAGCGTCGGCGACTGCAACGGGTCCGTGCCGGGAGTCGGCGCCCGCGCCGTGTCCAGCGCCTTGGCCAGGCCGAAGTCCAGAACCTTCACGGTCCCGTCCTCGCGCACCTTGACGTTGGCCGGCTTCAGATCCCGGTGGATCACGCCCGCCTCGTGCGCGGCCTGCAGCGCCAGGGCGATCTGACGCGCGATGGACAGCACCTCGCCCAGCGGGATCGTTCCCTGCTCGAGGCGCTCCGCGAGGGTCGGACCTTCCACCAGTTCCAGGACCAGCGCCCGCGTGCCGCCGGTCTCCTCGAGGCCGTGGATCTGGGCGATGTTCGGGTGGTTCAGCGAGGCGAGGACGCGGGCCTCCCGCTCGAAGCGGGCCAGCCGATCCGGGTCGGCGGTGAACCCCTCGGGCAGCACCTTCAGCGCGACGTCGCGGTCGAGCTTCGTGTCGCGGGCGCGATAGACCTCACCCATGCCGCCGGCCCCGAGCGGGCCGGTGACGTTGTAGGCGCCGATCCGTGTCCCGGGTGTCAGCGGCATGCCTCTGTGCAAATGGTAATGTGGACCCGGATCAAGTCGGCGATCTTTCCCGATCCTGCCGTTTCATAGGGCCAGGAGCTTGCGCCCGCTCGGGGCGGGTCGGCCCGAGGATGGGACGCCGCAGTCATTCGATGAGCCTCACGGCGAGTCCCATGGCTCCCGCAACCCGACTCGCGGACGTAGCGCTTCACCAGTGCACTCGAATCGCAGTAGGCCCCAGGAACTCTTCCAGCAGCATTTCGCCCGGGTGGGTCTGCGGCCGGTTCTCCGGAATCATGGTCGGCCTTCCTTGACCGTCAAGGGCATCCCTGGTGTCACGCGGACACGTGGACGTTGTCGTGGAGGAACTCCGGCGCGAGATCGGCGCCGTTCGGCCACACCAGGGTGTGGAACTCCGGGTGAATGGCGAATTGCCGGAACACGGCCGGGTCTCGGAGCGGTTCGAAGACTGGACCTCGGAGAGCAGGACTGAGGTCGATCTCTCCACTCGTGCCGTCCCGGAAACGGAGCCACACTACATGGCCACTGACATGGCGTGCTTCGACGACGTGATAGGGCATGCCGGTCATTCCAGCGGTGCGATCCGGTTCAGCGGTCTCCCCTACGTGCAAGCTCCCAGTTTGTCCTCAATTCTGACTCGTGAAGAGAAGCCCATTCAAGCACGAGGCGAAGAGCTCGACGCGGAAACTCGCCGTGAACGGCGTGGCTCTCGATCTCGACCGAGATCTCGTATCCGCCGTAGGCGGCATGGAAGTGCGGGGCGCCGTGCTCGCTGTAGAACATGCCGATCACGATGCCGAGGAACCGCGAGATTTCAGGCATGCCCTGGAATAACATTCAAATGTATGTTATTGTCTGGACCCCCGCGGCGGGCGGCTCAAGCCCGTACGTATCGGGAGACAAGGAGGCGCGATGGGACGGACACCGGCGGGCGAGACGCGCGAGAAGGTCTTCGCCTTCGTGCGGGATCGGCTGTTGGCGGGGCAGCCGCCGACGGTGCGTGAGGTGCAGGAGGCCCTCGGCTTCCGGGCGGTGCGGACGGCGCAGCAGCATCTGGAGCGGCTCGTCGAGGAGGGCCGACTGGTCGCCGGCCGGCACCGGGCGCGGGGCTACCGGCTGCCCGGGTCGACCCCGGGGGCGCGCACCGTGCTCGCCCCGCTGCTCGGCCGTGTTCCGGCCGGGACGCTCGACGAGGCCATAGAGGACCCGGACGGCTACCTGCCGGTCGACGCCCGGGGCGCGGCGGCCGGCGATCTGTTCGCGCTGCGGGTGCGCGGCGAGAGCATGACCGGGGCGGGCATCCTGCCGGGCGACCTGGTGATCGTGCGGCGGCAGCCGACCGCCGCGAACGGCGACGTCGTCGTGGCGCGGGTCGGGGACGAGGCCACGGTCAAGACCTTCAGGACGCGCGGGCGGCGGGTGGAGCTGTGTCCCGAGAACCCCGCGTTCGAACCGATCGTGCTCGACGCCGGGGAGGTCGTGATTCTCGGGAAGGTGATCGAAGTCCGGCGGATCCTGGACGCCCGCGGCTTCACGGACTGAGTGGCCCCGAGCTGAACGGCGGCCCCGGGCTGAGAGGAGTTGAAAGGAGAAGTGGCGGCGGCGATGGCGAACGCGGCACCGGACATGAACGCACTCGTCTCCGCGTCCCGGAGCTGGGTGCGGCGCAGCCTGACGCAACCGGCGCCGGCCGCCTGGACCCTGGCCGCGCTCGGCGGCTGCCTGGCGGAGCTGTCGGGCGCCGGCCCCGCGCCGGCGCTCACCCTGGCGTTCGGCCTGGTGCGCGAGGCGCAGCAACGCGGCGAGCCGGTCGCCTGGATCAGCCGGACCGAGAGCACCTTCTTCCCGCCGGATGCCGCCGCGGGGGGCATCGATCTGGCGGCGCTGCCGGTGATTCTGCTCGACGACGCGCGCTGTCGCCTGCGGGCCGCCGACCGGCTCGCCCGCTCCGGTGCGTTCGGGTTGCTGGTGGTCGACCTCGGCGACCGCCTCGATCTGCCGCTCGCCGTGCAGACCCGCCTGGCCGAGCAGGCGCTCGCGCACGGCACGCTGGTTCTGTGCCTGACGGAGAAGACCGAGCGCCAGCCGTCGCTCGGGTCGCTCGTCGCGGTCCGCGGCCAGGCGCGGTGCATTCGTTACGGCCCCGATCGCTTCGCCTGCCGGGTGCACGCGCTCAAGGACAAGCGCCGCGGTCCGGGCTGGATCGACCAGGAGTGGTGTCGTGGACCGGATGGCGTGCGTTGAGCTGCCGGCGTTTCCGCTTCAGCTTCTGCTGCAGCGGCATCCCGACTGGGCCGGCCGGCCGGTGGCGGTGGTCGACCGTGACAAGCCGCAGGGCGTGATCCTCTGGGTCAACGAGCACGCTCGCGCGTGCCGCATCCGCACCGGAACGCGCTACGGCGCCGGGCTGTCGCTGGCACGCACGCTGCACGCCGGAGAGGTGCCGCCGGCCGAGGTCGAGCGGGGCGTCGCGGCGTTCGCCGACCGGTTGCGGCGCTTCAGTCCCGACGTCGAGCCCAGCCGCGACGAGCCGGGAATCTTCTGGCTGAACGCTTCCGGGCTGTCGCATCTGTATGCGTCGCCCCGCCGGTGGGCGGACGCGGTCGTCGGCGCAATCCGGGCGAGCGGATTTCGGGCGGCGATTGCCGTCGGCTTCACCCGGTTCGGCACCTACGCCATCGCCAGGACCGCGACCGCCACGGCCGGCCAACCCGTGGCGGTGCTGCAGGATCCGGCCGCCGAGCGGGTGCTGGCGGGAGAGGCGCCGCTGGAGCGGCTGGGTCTCGATCCGGCGTTGCGCGACAGCCTGCAGAAGCTCGGCATCGAGAAGTTGCGGGCCTTTTTGCGGCTGCCGCCCGCGGGGATCCGCCGGCGTTTCGGTCCGGATGCGGAACGGTTGCACCGGCTGGCGGCGGGCGATCTGTGGGTGCCGCTGCAGCCGTTGCGGGTCCGGGATCCGCTCGTCGCGCGCCACGACTTCGACGACCCGGAAACCGACGTCGCGCGCCTGCTCTTCGCGGTCGAGCGGCTGCTGAACCGCCTGCTGGCCCTGATCGCCGCGCGCAGCGAGATGCTGGGGGGGCTGACGCTGCACCTGCGGCTCGACCGGGCCGGCACGAAGAGCGAGCAGATTCGCCCCGCCGCCCCGACGCTGGACGCCGCCCAACTGCTGGGCCTGATACGGCTCCGGCTGGAGGCGCTGGGATTGGGAGCCGGGGTCATCGAGCTGCGCGTCACCGCCCGTGCCGTCCGGACCGCCGCCGCACAGCAGGGATTGTTCGTCGAGCGGCCGCCCCGCGACCTGGAGGCGGCGAGCCGCGCGCTCGCGCGCGTGCGCGCCGAGTTCGGCGACGGTGTGGTGGTGCGGGCACGCCTCGTCGAGGCGCATCTGCCGGAAGCGCAGTTCGCCTGGGAGCCGTTGGAGTCGGCGCCGCGGCCCGCACCGGGCGACGTCGCCTGGAAGTTCATCACGCCGGCGATGGCGTCCGAGCCCGTACCGGTGCCGCGTTCCGCGGCGGGCGATGCTGCCTGCCGGCCGCTGGTCAGGCGGATCTACGCGTGCCCGATCCCGCTCCCTCCGCGCCCGCGCCACGAGCCGGACGGCTGGCTGCTGCGCGGCGGCGAGACGGGACACGTGGAGGAACTCGCCGGGCCGTACCTGGTGTCCGGCGGATGGTGGCGGTCGGCGGTGCACCGCGAGTACTACTTCGCCCGGATGCGCGACGGCGACCTGCTCTGGATCTACTACGACCGGCTGCGCCGGCGGTGGTGCTGGCAGGGGCGGGTGGAGTAGCGAGCGCCGCCACGAGGTCCTGGAGTCGATGTCATACGTCCCGCTCTGGTGCCGGAGCAATTTCTCGTTTCTCGACGGGGCGAGCCACCCCGACGAGCTGGTCGAGCAGGCGCACGCGCTCGGGATCGAGGCTCTCGGCCTGACCGACCGCGACGGCGTGCACGGCATGGTGCGGGCGCACGTGAAGGCGAAGGAGCTGGGCGTGCGCCTGATCGTCGGCGCCGAGGTGACCGTCGACGATCAGGCGGATGCCGCAGCTGCTTCGGCGAGCCATGACGCGGCAAGCGTCACGTCCGCCTCGGCGCCCGGTGATGCAGCAGGTGCATCGGCGGCTCTGGCAGCCGATGACGCGTCGCGGCTTTCCACCTGCGTGCTGCTGGCGGCGAACCGGACCGGCTACGCCAACCTCTGCCGGCTGATCACCGCCGGTCGCCTGCGGCGGCCGAAGGGGGAGTCGCGCGTTACCTGGCCGGAGTTGTGCGAGCGGGCCGAGGGGCTCATCGCGCTTTGGGGCGGCGAGCGGAGCCTGCTGGTCCGGGACGCGGAGCCGCGGGCGGTCGCCGGGCCGTTGCGGGAGGCCTTCGGCGACCGGCTGTACGCGCTGGCGGCCCGGCACCGGCGGGCCGAGGAGGTGCGCCGGGAAGCCTGCCTGCGCCGGCACGCCGGGCGTGCCGGCCTGCCCCTGGTCGCCGCCACCGAGGTGCTCTACCACACGCCGGCGCGCCGCGACCTGCAGGACGTCCTGACCTGCATCCGCCACGGCGTCACGCTCGCCGCCGCCGGCCGGCTGATCAGGCCGAATGCCGAGCACGATCTGAAGTCGCCGCAGAGGATGGCGCAGTTGTTCGCCGACGAGCCGGTGCTCGTCGAGCGGACCCGCGAGGTGGCGTCGCGCTGCGCCTTCAGCCTGTCCGAGATCCGCTACCGCTACCCCGCCGAGCGGCTGCCCGACGGCAAGACGTCGTCCGCGTGGCTGCGCGAGCTCACGCTCCGCGGGGCGCGCGAGCGCTTCGGCGACGACGTGCCCGTGGCCATCCGCGGGCAGATCGACCGCGAGTTGGCGCTGATCGACGAGCTCGACTACGGCGGCTACTTCCTGACGATGTGGGAGATCGTCCGGTACTGCCGGCAGGAGGGCATCCTCTGCCAGGGGCGCGGCTCGGCCGCCAACTCGGTGGTCTGCTACTGCCTGGGGATCACGGCGGTCGATCCGACGCGGGTCGAGCTGCTGTTCGAGCGGTTCCTGTCGCGCGAGCGGCACGAGCCGCCGGACATCGACCTCGACATCATGCACGCCCGCCGCGAGGAGGTGATCCAGCACGTCTATCGCAAGTACGGCCGCGACCGCGCCGCCATGGTGGCCAACGTCGTGCGCTACCGCGGGCGCTCGGCGGTACGGGAGGTGGGCAAGGCGCTCGGGCTGTCCGAGACGGCGCTCGATCGGCTCGCCCGGCTGCTGTCGCACTACGGCCCGCTCGACGCGGCGGGGCTGACGCACGCCGGGCTCGACCCGGACTCGCCGATCCACGGTCACCTCTTCAGGCTGTGCGAGCAGATCCAGGACTGTCCCCGCCATCTGTCGATCCACCCGGGCGGCTTCCTGCTCGGCCACGAGCCGGTCCACGACCTGGTGCCGATCGAGAACGCCACAATGCCGGATCGGACGGTGATCCAGTGGGACAAGGATGACCTGGAGGACCTCGGCCTCTTCAAGGTCGATCTGCTGGGACTCGGCGCACTGACGCAGCTCGACCTGGGCTTCCGGCTGCTCGACCGGCACTACGGCCGGACGCTGTCGCTCGACCGGATCCCGCCCGACGATCCGCGGACCTACGACCGGATCTGCCAGGCGGACACGGTCGGCGTCTTCCAGATCGAGAGCCGCGCCCAGATGGCGATGCTGCCGCGGCTCCGGCCGCGGAAGTACTACGACCTGGTCATCGAGGTGAGCATCGTGCGGCCCGGCCCGATCTCGGGCGGCATGGTGCATCCCTACCTGCGGCGGCGCAACGGTGAGGAGAAGGTCATCTATCCGCACCCGTGTCTCGAGCCGGTGCTGAAGAAGACGCTCGGCGTGCCGCTCTTCCAGGAGCAGGTGATGAAGCTGGCGATGGTGGCGGCCGACTACACGCCGGGCGAGGCGGATCAGTTGCGCCGCGACATGGCGGCGTGGCGCCGCAGCGGGCGCATCGAGCGGCACCGCGACCGGCTGGTGAGCCGCATGCTGGCGAAGGGGATCGCGCGGGAGTTCGCCGAGCGGGTCTTCGATCAGATCCGCGGGTTCGGGGAGTACGGCTTCCCCGAGAGCCACGCGGCGAGCTTCGCCCTGATCGCCTACGCCACGTCCTGGCTCCGCTGCCATTACCCGGACGTGTTCACCTGCTCGCTGCTCAACGCGCAGCCGATGGGGTTCTACACGCCGGCGACGATCGTCGACGACGCGATCCGCCACGGCGTCGAGGTGCGTCCGGTCGACGTGACCGCCAGCGACTGGGACTGCACGCTGGAGCCCGGGCCGGAGAATGCGGAGGAAGCACGCAGTGTGCGGATGGGGTTGCGGTACGTCAAGAGCCTCTCCGAGGAGCGCGACTGGCGGCGGATCGCGGCGGCGCGCGCGGAGCGGCCGTTCGCGTCGCTGGCGGACTTCAGCCGGCGCACCCGGCTCGACGACCGCGTGCTGCGGCGGCTGGCCGAGGCGGGCGCGCTGGCGCCGTTCGAGGGGCGGCGCCGCGCCGCGTTGTGGCAGGCGCAGGGTCTGGGACCGGCATCGGAGGCGCCCCTGCCGGTCGCGCCGGACGCGCCGCTGCCCGACTTCGACCCGCTGGACGACTTCCAGGCCATCGACTGGGATTACCGGTTCAGCGCCCACAGCACCCGCGGCCATCCGCTCGCCCCGCTGCGCGAGGCGCTGGCGGCGCAGGATCTCCCGGACGCCCGCACCGTCGCCGGGATGCCCGACGGCCGCCGGGTGCGTTACGCCGGCCTCGTCATCTGCCGCCAGCGCCCCGGCACCGCCTCGGGCGTGACCTTCATGACGCTCGAGGACGAGACCGGGTTCGTGAACGTCGTGATCTGGAAGCAGGTTTTCGACGACCACGCCGTGCTCGCGCGGACCGCGTCTTTTCTGGGGGTGAGCGGGAAGCTGCAGTCCGAATCGGGGGTCGTCCACGTCGTGGCCGATGCGCTCTGGGCCCCGGAAATCCCGGCCCGCCCGCCGACCGCCGGCAGCCGGGACTTCCATTGACCGCGCCACCACTGCCCGGCATCCCGCCACTGGAACATAAGCGGCTTATGATTGGTGTCAGTAAATGGACACACCGGCCCCATTGAGAGCGTATCTGGCTCGGATTGGCCGCAGGGGCGGATCGAGGAGCCGGCGCGCCCTGTCGTCCGCGGATGCCCGGGACATGGTGCGGGTGCGCGAGGCGCGGCGCGCGTTCCGCGCGTTCCACGCCCAGTGCTTCTGGTTCCTGCGCCCGGACCCGCAGGTCTCGCTCGACGACGTACCGGACGGGACGAAGCGAGATCCGCGACTTCGTCGACGTCCTCCATCTCGACGACAGTTATCTTCCGCTCGGCGCCCTGGCCTGGGCGGCGTGCGGCAAGGACCCGGGCTTCACCCCGGACTTCCTGTTGGACCATGCGGCGCGGCACGTGGCCTATACACAGGTAGACAGCATCTGACGACCGTCAGGTGGGCGGACCGTCCTGCCGCGGGATTGCTTCGTGCCGGCACGGGAGTTTCCGCCCCCGGCGTTCCCGGCGCTATTCGTCCACGTCGACAAGTTCGAAGTCCCGCCACTGCCGGAACTCCGCGCGGCGGGTGCGGCGGAAGACGACGCGCACGTCGCTGTAGCTCTCGAACTGGATCCGCGCCCAGATGTCGCCGAGCACGGGGCCCCGGTCGAGCGAGCCCCGGGCCTGCTGGATCGAGCCGAGCATGCCCCACCAGAGCCGCACGCGGTCGATGAGCTCGAACTCGACGCGCGCCGGCTCGTACGTTTCCCGGTCGATCCAGACGCGGCCCTTCGCCTTGTTGAGCGCATAGTCGATGCGGCGCCGCACGGGGAGGCGGCCGGGGCGGGGCTCGAACGCGATCTGGTGGCTCGGGCGGTTGCGGAACGGTTCCTCGCCCTCGAGCGTGAAGACGTAGCGCGCCACGAGCTCTTCGTTGAAGATGATGGCGTCCTCGTCCTCCTCGGGCTCGTCGTTCCGCTCGCGCAGCTCCTCGCGGAACTCCGCTTCCCGTTCGGCCACCCAGCCGCGCTCCAGGTCGTTCAACGGCCGGCCGTCGATCGTCAGCCGCCGCTCGAACGGGACGCCGTCGATCGGCACCACCTCGTAGTCGCCGACGTCCCTGGTGCGCACGTCGCCGTCGCCGTCGAACCGCCGGACCTCCTTCGTCATCCGGGACCGGTACCGCGCGGCGACGTTGTTCTCCTCGTACCACACCGCGCGTTCCAGGGCCTTGAAGATGATCGCGCGGGCGTCGTCGTCGCCGGCGGCCGGTTGAGCGGCCGGGCCGGCGCCTCCGGGCCACGCGAACGCAATCGCCAGCAGGGGAGCGGGCCACCACTTTCGCATGGGACCATTTTGCCTGATGCGGCACCGGCAGGCGGCGTCGACGCCGGCGGAGCGGACGCAAAGTCGCCGGATTCCGGCCGGTCGGTCGGCTGCGTCGGCGCCGCTACTCTCGTGCCGGCTCCTCGCGCAGCTTCCGGAAGGCGACCCTCCATGCTCGTGAGGTGCTCATCGTGAATCCCTCTACGTCCCCGCCGGCGTCGCGGTGGAAGGTGAAGTACCAACCGCCGCCATAGAAGCCCTCTTCGAACGTGGAGACGAGTCGAATACGACCCAGCTTGCGGTGCGAGAGCACCAGGCGGCGGTCATCCTCCCGGAACGCGTACCGCACGTCGAGGTCGTCGCTGTAGTACGACCCCGCGTACTCGGCCAGGCGCCCGGTGGGCAGCCGAACCACCGGCGCGGCATGCGTGTAGATGCCGCGCAGCGATCCGCTGAGACGGAGCGTCGGCCCGCCGCGTGCTCCGCCGGGTTCGAACGTTGCCTCGGCGGCGGTGCCGGCGACACGGAATCTTCCCTCCGCGGTCGGACGTCCGTCCGCGAGCGGCTGGAGCGGCCGGCCGGCGCCGCCCTCGACAAGCAGCAGATCGTCGCCGCGGACCACGATCTGCAGCGGGATGTCGTGCTCCGGGCGCCGGTAGTAGCCCGCCAGGGCGGCGAGGGCCTGGCGGTCGGGGGCAGCCCGCGAAGCAACCGCGCCGGCCGGTCGATCCGCCGGCGGGGGCGGCCGGTTCCTCGCGCGCCGGCCGCTTGCCGTGCGCGGCGCCGGCGGCAGGAAGACGTCGGCCGCGTCCCGCGCCAGGCGACCCGGATCGGCCGTCCGCACGTTGCAGAGCACCGCCACGCCGAGGTCCTCGTCGGGAAAGCGCAGGAACTCGCTGCGGTACCCTGCGTCGGTGCCGCCGTGCCCGATGGTCGGCCGGCCGCGATGCGTCCCGTGCACCAGCCCGAACCCGTAGGAGATGCGCGCGCCGCCGGCCAGGGCGCCCTGCTCCCGGAGTTGCCGGAGAACGCCGCGGCCGCCGACCTCGCCGGTCCGGAAGTTCCGGTTCCAGCGTGCGAGGTCCCGCACCGTGGTGAAGAGGCTGGAGGCCCCGACCACGGCGAAGTCCGGGATGCTGAGGCGATAGCCGCCCGTGCGGCCGGACTCGTAGGCGTAGGCGCGGTTCCTGACGATCATCGTGTGATCGTCGCGGAACGTGGTCTGCGTCATGCCGAGCGGCTCGAACAGGCGCGAGGTGGTGAACTCGCGGAGCGTCCGACCCGACACGCGCTCGACGACGACCGCGAGCAGCGTATACCCGGAGTTGCTGTAGAGGTAGCGGCTGCCCGGCGGGAAATGCACGGCCGTCTGCCGCGAGAGCAGGTCGAGCACGTCCCCCTGGGTGATGACGTCCCCTTCCCAGCGCCACCCCGCCATCTGGAGCAGGCTCCACTGATCGCGAATCCCGCTCGTGTGGTGCGCGAGATGACGGAGCGTGATGGGCTCGCCCAAGTCGGGAAGCTCCGGCACGTAGCGCCGGATGTCGTCGTCCCACGAGACCCGGCCGTCGGCGACGAGCAGCGCCACCGCCAGGGCCGTGAACTGCTTGGACACGGATGCGACGTGGAAGACCGACGAGGGCGTGATCGGAACGTCGTACTCGAGGTTGGCATCGCCGTAGCCCTTTGCGAACAGAATGTCGCCGCCCCGCATGACGGACACGGCGCAGCCGGGGGCGCCGCGAGCGGACCACGGCCCGAAGATCAGGTCGATGCGGTCTCCCGGGTCGGCGCGCTGTGTGGCCAGCGGAACGACGGCAAGGGCAAGCAGCAGGCAGGCTGCCGCCGCCACGCAGGCCGCGAGGCGCGACCGCCGGCATGGGACTGCCATCGGCTCCAGTCTAGGAGTCTGCGCCGCAGGACGCAACGAAGTGAGTTCTGCGGCGCAGGCTCCTGGGGTGGTGGGGGCTGGGGCCGAACACGGAGCCTTGCGACGGGTTGGCGGCGCTAGGAGCTTGCGCCGTAGAAACGCAACGGCGTGAGTTCTTCGGCGCAAGCTCATGGAGCGGGGGGGATGGGCCGAAACGCCGAGCTGCGAGGCGTTTCGGGGCGCTGGCTGACCCGCCGGACGCGGCAATCGCGGACGCCGGCTATGGATGCATCGCGGCCGGCGTGCTCGTCATCGCCGCAGATCGCCGATGGCCGGCGGGACTCGCGGCTCCGGCGGTTCGATGACCAGCAGAGCGCCGCGCACCACCACCTCGCGGTTTCCGGAGGCGCTGATCAGCTCGCCCACCACGTCGTACTCGCCGGCTGGGAAGCCGTGCCACTCGAAGGTATGGACCCGCTGGGAATCCGCGCCGCTCAGCCCGATGGTGGTGCTGCGGTAGAACGTCCCCGAGTCGGCGACCACTCTCAATTCGCCGGTCTGGGCGGTCGGCCGGATCATGATCTCGATCTCGACTGTTCCGGGCGACTCGACGACGAGCCGTGCGGGCGCCGGGGCGGGCGCGCCGCGGGGCGAAATCTGGCCGGTGCTGATTGGGGCTCCCGCTGCCGCCGCGGGCGCGGTGAGCGCCAGAGACAGCAGACCGACCGAGAGAACGCGACATGTTGCCTGCATGGTTCACCTACTCTCGCAGGGTCGAAACGGATACCCGCACGGGACGGGGTCCGTCCCGGCCCCGGCGGCGTGCCTCAATGTTAACACCATGTAAATTATTTGTTAACTTCGAATTAACATCATCGCGTCCGGCGGGACGGCCTCCGCGCTCCGGATGCCGGTCTTGTAGGCCCCGCGCCGGATTCGCTATCCTGTTGGACTGAACAGACCATGACTGCCGAGCCAATGCCTGTGATGATCGAGGCGACGGGACTCTCGAAGTACTACGGGTCCTTCGTCGCGGTTCAGGACATCTCGTTCTCCATTCCCAAGGGGCAGGTCGTCGCGTTTCTCGGCCCGAACGGCGCCGGGAAGACGACGATGATGCGGATGCTGACCGGGTACCTCGCGCCGAGCGCGGGAGAGGCGGCCATCGCGGGGCACGACGTCCGGCGGGACCGGATCGCGGCGTCGCGGCGCCTCGGTTACCTGCCCGAGAACGGCCCGATGTACCCGGACATGACGCCGCTCGAGCTGCTGCGCTTCTTCGGGGAGGCGCGCCGCATGGCGCCGGCGACTCTGCAGGAGCGGGTCGAGGCGGTGGTCGACCTGTGCGCGCTCGAGCTGGTCACGGAGAAGCCGATCGGCAAGCTGTCGCGGGGGTACCGGCAGCGCGTCGGGATGGCGCAGGCGCTGCTGCACGACCCGGACGTGCTGATCATGGACGAGCCGACGGCCGGGCTCGATCCTAACCAGATCCGCCAGTTCCGGGAGAACATCCAGCGGCTCGGGCGGACCAAGACCCTGCTGATCTCGACCCATATCCTGCACGAGGCCGACGCGGTGGCCGACCGCGTGCTGCTGGTCGACAGCGGTCGCCTCGTGTTCGACGGACCGGTCGAGGAGCTGAAGGAAGACGGCTCGCTGGAGCAGCCCTTCTACCGGCTCACCGGGGGTGGCGCTCTCCCGGCCAGCGACAACGGCAGTGAGCCGGAGGCCCAGGAGGGGAGCGACGGCGGCGAGTCCGGGGAAGCCGCGGCGGGAACCGACTCCGTAGCCGGAACCGACTCAGCCGAGACGAACGCCGGGGACGCGGGCGCCGCCGCGACGGAGGCTGCGGATCCGGAAGCGCAGGGGACCGCGGCGGACGCCGGCGAGGCCGTCGTCGAGCCGCAGGCGGGAAGCTCGTCGGAGGCGTGAGGGGAGCGATGGGAGGCACAGTCAACACGGCGGTCATCGGCGCGCTGGCTCGCCGGGATCTGCGGATGTACTTCAGCAGTCCCAGCGGCTACGTCTTCATCACCCTGTTCATCTTCCTGAGCGCCGCCGCGGCGTTCTGGCAGGATCGGTTCTTCCTGCAGAACCTGGCCAACCTCGATCAGTTGAACGGGGTCTTCCCCTACCTGCTCCTCTTCTTCATCCCCGCCCTGACCATGGGGGTCTGGTCGGAGGAGAAGAAGCTCGGGACGGACGAGCTGCTGCTGACGCTCCCGGGCACCGATCTGGAGGTCGTGCTCGGGAAGTACCTGGCCGTGCTCGGCATCTACTCGGCGTCGCTGGTCCTGTCGCTCAGCTACGTCGGGGTGCTCTTCTATCTCGGCGCGCCCGATCTCGGGCTGATGGCGAGCAACTACCTCGGCTACTGGTTCGTCGGCGCGGCGCTGATTGCGGTGGGCATGCTCGCGTCGCTGCTCACCCGCAACGCGACGGTCGCGTTCATCGCGGCCGGGCTGCTCTGCGCGCTGCTGGTCGCGGCCGGCCCCGCCGCCTCCGCCATCGCTCCCGGACTCGGGCGGGCGCTCGAGGCGCTCGGCGTGTTCCTGCACTTCGACGACTTCGCGAAGGGGATCATCAGCCTGAGCGCGATCGTCTACTTCGTGTCGGTCGGAGCCTTCTTCCTCTACTTGAACGTGCTGGTACTGAGCCGGCGGCACTGGCCGCGCAGCGCCGGCGGCTATCCGATGGGCCTGCACCACGCGGTGCGCGGGGTCGCCGTCGCCGCCGCACTGGTCAGCGCGGGCGTACTCGTGACCAACCGGAGCATCCGCGTCGACGCCACGGCGGAGCAGTTGCACTCGCTGAGCAGCGAGACCCGCAGGCTTCTCGACGAGCTTCCGGCCGACCGGCCGGTCTTCATCCAGGCGTTCGTCAGCCCGGACGTGCCGGAGCCGTTCGTGCAGACGCGCTCGAACCTCATCAGCATCCTCGAGGAGATCGACGTCATCGCCGGCCCGCGGGTGGAGGTGCTCATCCAGGACACCGAGCCCTTCACCGACGCGGCGCGCGAGGCGCGCGAGACCTTCGGCATCCAGCCGCGGCCGGTCCGCAACGTCAGCACGGCGCGGTCGGAGGTGGAGGACGTCTTTCTCGGGGTGGCGTTCACCTGCGGCGCCGAGGAGCAGGTGATCGGCTTCTTCGACGTCGGGCTGCCGGCCGAGTACGAGCTCATGCGGAGCATCCGCGTGGTCGCCGGGACCGAGCGCAAGCGCGTCGGCGTCGTCGCGACGATGGCCAACCTGTTCGGCGGGACCAACTTCCAGCGCAACCAGTTCACGCCCCAGTGGTCCGTGGTCACGGAGCTGCGCAAGCAGTACGACGTGGTCGAGATCAGCCCGGAGATGGCGATCGGGCAGGACGTCGACGCCCTTCTGGTGCCGCTGCCCTCGTCGCTGCAGACCGACGAGCAGGGCTTCGTCGCCGACTACATCCGTTCCGGCAAGCCGGCGCTGATCCTGGTCGACCCGCTGCCCGCCGTGAACCCGACGCTGTCGCCCTCGGAGTGGGTCGGCGACGGGAACCCCTTCACCTATCCGCCGGGGCAGCCCCGGCCCGGCCCGCGCGGCAACGTGCGCGAGTGGATCCGGGATCTCGGGGTCGACTGGGAGCCGACGCGCATCGTCTGGGACGCCTACAACCCGCACCCCGAGCTGGCCCACATGCCGGAGGACGTCGTCTTCCTCGGGGCGGGCAACGAGAACCCGGCGACCTTCGACGCCGGCGACCCGATGACGGCGCAGCTCCAGGAGCTGGTGCTTCTGTTTCCGGGCTTCCTGGAGGCCGCCGACGACCCCCGTTTCGAGTTCCAGCCGTTGCTCCGCTCGGGCATGGTATCGGGCGCCAACGGCTACTTCTCGCTGGTGCGCGGCACGCCGTTCGGCCCGCAGGTGAACCCCAGCCCGCCGCGCCGGCAGGACGACGACGACTACATCGTGGCGGCCCGCATCCGCTCGGTCGGAGAGGATGCGCCGGCCGACGTTGAAGGCGCCGCGGACGACGCTGGCGCCGAAGCCGCCGAGGTGGACGAAGCAGCGAGTGAGACAGAGCCGGGGACCGAGGCTGCCGAGTCGCCGGTGGCGCTTGCCGAGGCGGTCGAGTCCGTCGCTGAGCCGGAGAGCGGCGCCGAGCCCGAGCCGGCTGCTGAGCCGGAGTCTGGCGCGGCGGCGGCGCGCGAGTCGGATGAGGCCGCCGAGTCCGACGCCACGGAAACCGGGGGCCCCGAGTCGACGGAGTCGGAGACCGACGAAGCGGACGGCGAACCTGGGGCCGTCGCAGAAGAAACGCCGGAGGCAGCCGCGGCGCCTGCGGCCGAGGTCGAGGCCGGCGAGCGGCTCGAGGCGGAACCGGATGGCACGGCCCCGGCCGGGACCGGAGCCGAAGAGGCAGAGTCGGAACCCGCCGAATCCACGGAACCACCGGCTGAGGTCTCTGCCTCGGAGACCGCGGAGTCCTCCGCGAGCCAGTCTGCCGAGTCGGCTGCATCGGACGAATCGCGGGAGTCCCGGTCCGAGGCGGTCGAGTCTGCCGAAACGCCCGCCGAGGCGCAGGAGCCCTCGGCTGCAGAGGCTCCCGCCGCGGAGTCGGAGGAGGAGCAGGCCGCCGAGCCGGCTGGCGCGGCCGACACGGCGGAGTCGGAGGAGGAGCAGACCGCCGAGCCGGCTGGCGCGGCCGACACGGCGGAGCCCGTTGCCGCGGCCGAAGAGACGGATCCGGTCGCGGAGGCTGCCGGGGAACCCGAGCAGGCCGCGGCGGACGAGTCGGAAGCGACCGACACGGAGCCGGAAGCAGCCGACGCCGAGCAGGAGCCCGACGTCGACGCTGAGCAGGAATTCGACGCTGCGGCCGAGAGCGCCCCCGAGCGGGAGGCAACCGGCGATATCGACATCATCGTCGTCGCCGACCTCGACTTCATCAGCGAGCAGTTCTTCCAGATCCGCGAGCAGGCGCCGGGCGGGCTGAACTTCGACAACATCACGTTCTTCCTGAACGCGATGGACACCCTGCTCGGCGAGGACGCGTTCATCGATCTGCGCAGCCGGCGCGCCCGGCACCGGACCCTGGAGCGGGTCGAGGCGCAGACGGCGCAGTTCATCGAGCAGCGGACGGCCGACGAGCAGCAGGCCGAGGCGGATGCCGAGGAGGCGCTCACCGAGGCGCAGCAGCGGTTGAACGACCGCGTGGCCGAGTTGCAGGGGCGCGCCGACATCGACGCGCAGACCCGGCAGATCATGGTGCGCAATCTCGAAGAGGTGGAGAACCGGCGGCTGGAGGTGCTGTCGGCCAACATCGAGACCGAGAAGGACGCGCGCATCCAGGCCAGCCGCGAGAACATGGAGGCGCAGATCCGCCGCATCCAGACCTCCATCAAGACGTTCGCGATCCTGCTGCCGCCGGTGCCGGTGGTGTTGCTGGGCATCGCGATCTTCGTCCGGCGGAAGCGGCGCGAGCGCGAGGGCGCGGCGGCCGCGCACCGCCTGCGGGAATAGAAGAGAGGTCGAGCCGCACGTGGGACAGACGCTGCTGCAGAAGGTCTGGGATCGTCACACCGTCCGGCGGCTTCCGACGGGGCAGGCGCAGCTCTTCATCGGGCTGCACTTGATCCACGAGGTGACGACGCCGCAGGCGTTCGACATGCTGCGCCAGCGCGGCATCGGGGTTGCGTTCCCCGAGCGGACCTACGCGACGGTCGATCACATCGTGCCGACGCTGGATCAGACCCGGCCGTTCGCCGACGAGCTCGCCGAGCAGATGATGGCGGCGCTTGAGCGCAACTGCCGCGAGTTCGGGATCCGTTTCTCGGACCTGAACACCGACCGGCAGGGCATCGTCCACGTCATCGGCCCGGAGCTGGGGTTGACCCAGCCGGGCCTGACCATCGCCTGCGGCGACAGCCATACGTCGACCCACGGCGCGTTCGGGGCGGTGGCGTTCGGCATCGGGACCTCGCAGGTGCGCGACGTGCTCGCGTCGCAGTGCCTCGCCATCGATCCGCTCAAGGTCCGCCGGATCTCGGTTTCGGGTGCGCTCGGGCCGGGCGTCTACGCCAAGGACGTCATTCTCGAGATCATCGCGCGGCTCGGCGTGCGGGGCGGCGTGGGCTTCGCCTACGAGTACGGCGGCGCGGCGGTCGAGCGGATGGCGATGGACGAGCGGATGACGATGTGCAACATGTCGATCGAAGGCGGCGCCCGGATCGGCTACGTCAATCCGGACGAGACCACCTTCGCGTACCTGGAGGGACGCCCGTTCGCACCCGCCGGCGAGGCTTTCGAGCGCGCGAAGGACTGGTGGCGCTCGATGGCCTCGGATCCGGACGCGGCCTACGACGACGTCGTGGAGCTCGACGGCGCGGCCATCGAGCCGCGGGTGACCTGGGGCATCAACCCGGGCCAGTCGGTCGGGGTCTCGCAGCGCATTCCGGACCCGGCGTCCGCCGCCGCCGACGGGGACGCCGTCTCCGAGGCGCTCGACTTCATGGGCTTCACCGCCGGGTCGCCCATCTCCGGGACCCGCGTCGACGTGGCGTTCGTGGGTTCGTGCACCAACTCGCGGCTGTCGGACCTGCGGGAGGCGGCGCGGGTCGTGCAGGGGCACCGGGTCGCGCCTCACGTCAGGGCGCTCGTCGTCCCGGGATCGAAGAACGTCCGGCGCGCGGCGGAGGCGGAGGGGCTGCACGAGATCTTTCGGGAGGCGGGTTTCGAGTGGCGCGGCGCGGGCTGTTCGATGTGCCTCGCGATGAATCCCGACCGCCTCGACGGGCGGGAGGTGTGCGCCTCGTCGTCCAACCGCAACTTCAAGGGGCGGCAGGGCAGCCCGACCGGCCGCACGCTCCTGATGAGCCCGGCGATGGTCGCCGCCGCCGCGGTCGGGGGCGAGGTGACGGACGTGAGGACCCTGCTGTGAGCGAGCTGCGACCCATCGACCGCATCGCCGGAACCGCCATTCCGCTGCGCGGCAACAACATCGACACCGATCGGATCATCCCGGCGCGCTACCTGAAGGCGATCACCTTCGAGGGCCTCGGCGCGCACGCCTTCGAGGACGACCGCGCGTCGATGCCCAACCACCCGTTCGCGAACCCGGCCTACGCCGGCGCGTCGATTCTGGTCGTCAACGAGAACTTCGGCTCGGGCTCGTCGCGCGAGCACGCGCCGCAGGCGCTCAAGCGCTGGGGAATCCACGCCTGCGTCGGCCAGTCGTTCTCGGAGATCTTCCTCGGCAACGCGACGACCATCGGCCTGCCGTGCGCGACGGCCGCACCGGAGGACGTCGAGACGCTGATAGCGACCGTCGAGCAGTCGCCGGCTACGCCGATGGTCCTGAGCGTCGACGCCCAATCCATCGAGGCAGCGGGTCGGACCGTGCCGCTCGGCATGCCCGCCGCCGTTCGCGATTCGCTGCTCACCGGGCAGTGGGACGCGACGGGCCTGCTGCTTGCCGACTTCGACGAGGTCCGCCGGGTGGCGGACAGCCTGCCGTACGTCGCCGGCTTCTGAGTCCCAGATTCATGGGTCCCGACAATGATTTGACCCTACGTTGGAGTCCTGCTCTCGCCATTTCTGGGCACCGTTGGGTACCTTCACACCCCACACCGAGGTCTCGGATCAAGCTCCCTGACTCCTGATCCCCCGAACACCGAGCTTCCATCTCGGAGCGGCCGGCACGTCCGAGAGTCCCCTGACTACGACTTGCTGCCGTGCGGTGTTGAAGATTCTGCGGCCTCGTGGTTCAGAATCCGTTGTAGAATCCGACAATCGTGGCGAGCTCTGAAGGCACACTTGGCGACGATAGACTCACGCAGTCTACGACTTCCGGCGATCGTTCCACGATGGCACGGGTCGTGCACATGCCGTCAAGGCAAGTGCCTGACTTTGATGGTCCCGACGCCCCGGAGCTCCTCATGGCCGCCACAGAGCAGTCCTCGATCCCGAATTCACAAACCAGTGCCGGAGTCTTTGACTCTGCCCAAATCCGGTGCACCGACGCGTGGAACGGTCGCAGTTCCGGTCGGTCGTGGGCAATATACTGCGGCTCAGCTATTGACGTGCTGAAACAGATGCCGCCTGAGGCTGTGAACTGCACGATTACTTCACCGCCGTACTTCTGGCTTCGAGATTACGGTGTCAACGGGCAGATTGGGCTCGAAGATACCGTAGAGGAGTACGTTGCGGCGCTTGTGTCCACGATGCGGGAGGTTCGAAGACTACTGGCTCCGGACGGCTTGTCTTTTCTGAATATCGGCGATACCTTTTATTCGGGTAAAGGGGAATCTCAAGGTCAAGACGGAAAGAGCAAGAAGCGGCGCTTTGGGCTACGCGCAGTTGACAAGAGCGGCGGACTTGGAATCGGCTTGCGACGCAAATCCCTTATCGGCATCCCATGGCGAGTCGCGGTAGAGCTTGTGTCAGACGGCTGGGTCCTTCGTAGTTCCGTGATTTGGCACCGCAAGAATAGACTTCCTGAATTTGTTCGCGATCGGCCTGCCCGTAGCTACGAGTACGTATTCATATTGGCAAAGAGTCGCCGGTACTATTTTGACAAGCAGGCGTTAGTATCTCGAAAGATCGAAGAGGATTTGTGGACAATCCCGGCGCAACCTAGAGATACAGGCGGTCTGGACACGGCTCCGTTTCCAGACGAACTGGTCGAGCGATGCTTGGCCATCGGATGTCCCAAGCGGGGAGTGGTTCTGGATCCGTTTGTGGGAAGTGGCACAACCGTTAGGGTTTCGCTGTCATCCGGACGATCGGCAGTTGGAATAGACCTAAATCGCGAATTCTGCGTCTACGCTGCCAATTCTCTAAGGGCGCTTTAGGCATGTACCTGTCCCACGATGCCGTACGGGCGGCCATTCGCGAGCTGCAGAAGCGGTCACATCCGTTCGTCGGCATTTCGTTTCTTGCCTGCAAGAAGGCGGGGCTTCCGGTCGGGAGCTCGAAAGGTGTAAGTCTCGACAGAATAACCAAGAGCCACCTCGATCAACACCATCGACTCGACCCGCAGAGTGTATTCTATTTTCAACCCTTCAAGAGCAGTAAGCCGTGGGTGGTTCAAAAGTACCCATCCGCTGGTCTTCAGTCGATCAATACACGAACGTTTGGCTCGGCACTTGTCCACGAAAAGAAGAGAAAGAGTTGGGGATTTCGAGTAGAGTACATAGAACGGATAGGTAAGATCGTTGAAGGGGCTAGCGGTTATGGGCCGGTCCCTCTTTCCGCAATTGCGATTTGGATTGGAAAGGAGAGAATGTGGGCGAAAGACGCGTTGCTTTCGACTGTGGTCGACCGCTTTCTTGCAGACTATGACATAACTCAACAGGAGAAGGCGGCGCTATTTGGAGAACACGACGCGACCGTGGCTGCCCCGCTGTTTCAGGCCGACCCCGTGGACCTCCGCGCTCTCGCCCATGAATTTGGATTGCCTCCAGACGCGCCCAGTGAAACTCAGGGTGTGATAACATCACTGCAATTGGTTGGCATTGGTCCGGCGAAACGATTCGACCTGGAATTTGGTGACAGACTGACTCTCATTGCAGGTGACAATGGACTAGGCAAGACGTTCTTGCTGGACGCTGCGTGGTGGGCTCTTACAGGGAGGTGGGCAGGTAGGCAAGCGATTCCGACGGTCGGTGGTCAAGATAACGACTCATCCATTCGCTACGAAGTACGGTATCCGGGAAATCGAAAAGAGACAGTTTCGAGTTGTTTTGACAAACAGAATCAAACATGGCGTGGCAGAAGCCAAGAGGGCGCATCGCTGTCAGCGTTATGTTTGTACGCGAGAGTAGATGGTTCCATAGCAGTTTCGGACGAAATTCGCGGCAGCTTGCGAGTCGATGACCGAAATCGGCTAGACGTCTTTACCAGTGATGAAGTATGGGATGGTCGAATCGGGGGGATCGAAGGACTTGTCCGAGACTGGGCGAACTGGCAATTGTCCCATGACGAGGAAGACGAGAAGGATGCCTATTCTACGCTTGTTCAGATCTTGGAGCATCTGTCGTCGGAAGATCTTGGCATGCTGAAACCCGGTACTCCTAGACGATTGCCGGGCGATCTTCGCACAATCCCCACGATACAATTTGCCTACGGTGACGTGCCGATCCTTATGTCGTCTGCTGGTGTGCAGAGAATACTCGCACTGGCCTATTTGGTAACATGGGCATGGCAAGAACACGCTATCGCGGCTCGACAGGTGCAGCGGGAGCCAGTTCGGAAGATGGTCTTGTTGATTGACGAAGTGGAGGCCCATCTTCATCCGCGGTGGCAGAGATCTCTCCTTCCCGCACTTATTGCTATTGGAAAACTGTTGAGTGAAGATCTCGAGGTGCAAGTGATTGCGGCGACCCACTCGCCACTGATTCTCGCTTCAGTTGAAACGGAGTTCTCTTCAGACGCCGATGTGTTGTATCATTTGGCTCTTAGAGATGAGGAGGTAACCTTGGAGGCTATGGACTACCAGAAGTACGGGGACAGCTCGTCATGGCTTACGTCGCCAGTGTTCGGACTGCGGCACGCTCGGTCCAGCGAGGCGGAGAAAGCAATTGAGAAGGCCAAGAGGGTGCAGTTGGACAGAAAGCCAGGCCTGGAAGTCGTTCGAAGTGTTACAAAGGAACTTCGACGTTGTCTTTCGGCGGACGACTCATTTTGGCCGCGCTGGGTATATTTCGCCAGGGGAGTTGGAGAGGACATATGATTCGAGTTATGGCCCAGCCGGAGTATCGGGAATTTGATAGACAGGTGCGGCAGCCGGGATTGGCATTCTTGAGGAGAAAGGGGGCGGCCAACGTCAGCCGATTTCAGGAAGAAGAACTTTTGGAAGAAGGCAATAAGGCACCTTCACGTGGCGTACTCTGGCTCGTGTGCCTACACGACGATGTACTTGGTGGATGGGGGGACGATAGATCACTACTTGCCGAAGGTCGCGTATCCACATTTGGCTTATGAATGGAATAATTATAGGTTGGCCCGACAGAAAGTTAATCGACGCAAGGGAGACACTGTGGATGTGGTAGATCCATTTGAAGTCCAGGAAGGTTGGTTCGTTCTCGATGTTCCGAGTTGTCTCATTGTGTCGGGAAGTGGGTTGGGGGCGGAAGTTCGAAGGAGAATAAACGCGACGATCAATATTCTACAGCTAAATGCCGATGACTCTCTGGTTCAGGAGCGGTGTGATTTGTTGGTTGACTTAGCCGATGGGAATGTGACGTTGAAGTTTCTCGACAGATGGTACCCGTTCTTGTCGCAGGAGGTGAGAAGGCAGGATATTGGGAACGATCTGCCGGTTATTTTTTCACGGACGGACGTGATTGAGTGAAGGCTGTAGAAGGGACATTGGGTGTGTTGGCATGGCATTGGGAGTGATGGTGCGGGTTGGCGTGTCGTAGATTGGCCGGGCATGGTATGGTTCGTGGGAGGCGGGTCGACGGGAATGGTAGTGTCAGAGACCGAGCAGGAGACCGGCATGGGATACGTAAGGGCCCGAATCGAGATCGCGAACGCGAAGGACCCGACCAACAAGGTGCTGTCCGTCACGTCGCTGGTCGACACGGGGGCGGCGTTGCTGTGGATTCCGGAGCGCGTGGCTGTACAGCTCGATCTGGAGGAGCTCGACAAGCGCCCTGTGCGGATGGCCGACGGCACGCTGCGCACGGTGCCGTACATGGGGCCGATCCTGATCAGGTTCGAGAACCGGCGCTGCCTGGCCGGCGCCCTCGTGATGGGCGATGAAGTGCTCCTCGGCGCCGTGCCGATGGAGGACCTCGACGTGCTGATCTCGCCTCTGATGCGGAAGCTCGTCGTCAATCCGGAGAGTCCGGACACCCCTGCTCCGGTCCGGGTGTAGCGCCGCCAAACAGCAACCACGGTTGACGGAGTCTCCGGGACGAACGTCACGCGGAGGCGACGGACCGCGCCGCGTCGAGGAAGGCCGCCGCCGCGTGCGATCGCTCGCCGGCGCGCCGGTAGACGAGACGCACCTGACGGGGGAGCCGGAGCTGGGCGACCTGGACCGCGGCGAGCTGTCCACGCGCGATCTCGGCCAGCGCGCAGCGCTTCGGCAGCAGGGCCACGCCGAGACCCATCTCGACCGCGCGCTTGATCCCGTCCAGGCTCGGCAGCCCGATCTGGATGTTGATCGACGTGTGGCGCTGCTCGTAGAGCCGGAGCACCCGCTCGCGGGCCGGCGACGCCTCGTTGTGGGCGATCACGGTCTGGCGGCCGAACTCCTCCATGGTGATGCGCGATCGTCCCGCCAGCGGATGCCGGGGATCGATCAGCATGACGAGCTCGTCGTCGCCGAGGGGGAGGGACTGCAGGCCCCGCTCGCGCGGCGGGAAGGTCAGCACCCCGAAGTCGAGCGAGCGGCTGAGCACTTCCCTGGCGACCTGCCGGGCCGAGACGCGGCGCACCTCGACCTGGGCGTGGGGATGATCCGTACGGAAACGCTCGACGACCGGGAGCAGGACGTGCACCGCCCCTTCGTTGGCGCCGATCAGCACGCGGCCGCGCCGCAGATCCTGCAGCTCGCGAACCGCGTTCTCGGCTTCCGACTTGAGCTGCGTGAGGCGCTGTGCGTAGTCGAGCAGCAGCTCGCCCGCCTCGGTCAGACGCCCGCCCTTCGAGGACCGGTCGAACAGCCGCTCGTCGAGCTCGTCCTCCAGCCGCCGGATCGCCTGGCTGACGGCGGGCTGCGTCCGGTGCAGGCGCTCCGCGGCGCGCGAGAAGCTGCGCTCGTTGGCGACGGCGAGGAAGACCTGCAGCTCGGCGAGATCCATGGCGATGCTCCGCGTGCGACGCGCGCGCCGGGTGCGCAAGGGCCGGAGAGAGGGTCTCCGCCGGCCCCGGGAACGGGACGATCCCGCGAGCGGCACGTCGACCCGTGCCCAACTATAGCCTGGAGTTATGAAGATGGCGCGTCGATAAGTGTCGACGCGCCAAACGCGGAGGTCTCGCAGGGGTGGAGACCGGCCGCCGGGAGCCGGGTTCCGGGCGGTCAGTCGACGACGTAGCTGAAGAGCTTGAACTCCCCTTCGCGCTCGAGGATCGAGCCGAACAGGGCGAGTCGGACCTCTTCGCCCTCCTCGTCGCGCAGGTCCAGGACGGTCTCGCGATGCACCTGATAGGTCGCGTACGGGGTCGTCGGACCCGCGAACCGCACGTCGACGAGCTCGTAGCGCCGACCGCCGTAGCGGCTGACCAGGCGACGCAGCGCGTTGTTGCTCTTCTGGTGTAGATCACCCCAGGCGTAGTCGAACGGCAAGCCGCGCTCGGGTCGGCTGGACGGCAGATCGGGCCAGACCGCGGTCCGGAACTCGAGCTCGTCGAGCGCCAGGTCCGCCAGCGTATCGGCGTCGTTGTCGGCCAGGGCGGCCAGCACCGCTTCGCCCAGCGCCTCCGGCGAGGGGAACGTGTTGCGGAGCGGCGACAGCGGGGAGGTCTCGTCTCCGGCTCCGCAGCCACCGGTCGCCAACAGGGCGATCAGCGCGATGCACGCCGCGAACGTGGAGACCCTGCAGCGGCCGCCTGCAGGGTCCCCTTGCGGGGGCGCCATCGCGCACCGCGGTTCGGCTAGTCGATGGCGAAGTCGGTCCATCCCGTGAACCAGTCCTCATGCCCCGAGCCGGTCGGCCCGACCGCCCCGATGAAGGTGGTGACCTCGAAGAAGCCGTCGTTGGGCGGCGTCGCGGGCGCAATCTGGCCGTTCACCGCCGGCGACGTCTCGCGCGGCGCGAAGTTCCGCGTGGGATCCTCCAGGTCGTACGGACAGAAGGCGCACAGGTGGGCCGGCTCCCCGATCTCCGGGTCGATGAACTTGACGTTGGGCGAGCCGGTCACGATCTCCCTGGTCGTCCTGGCCGCCTCCTCGTCGTCGCTGTCCGTCGTGAACTGCTCCTCGCAACCGTCGACCAGGCAGTTGCCGTAGATCAGCCCGCTCTCGATCGTCAGCTCGCCGTCGGCGACCTGGTCGAAGGTGGCCGAGTGGTCGATGTCGATCGACGCTTCCTTGAAGCCGGTGATGATGAAATTGCGAATCGTCGCCGCCGTGCCCTCGCGGAGCAGCATGCCGATGTCGCTCTCGTCGCCGGGGTAGTCGTACGGATCACCAATCAGGGTCACATTGTAGAGGGTCGGGTCGGAGCGGGGCGTCAGGTTGTTGTTGTCGCCGTTGTTGTCGGACTCGAACCCGTTGTCGGCGTCGTCGCCCATCTGCTGGGCGATCATGAACTGACCCTTGCCCTGCCAGCCGTCGGTCCAGTCGAAGCTGTCGTCGGCTATCGCGAAGCAGATGACGTGCTTCACCTCGACCGTGCCGCCGAAGAACTCCAGGCCGTCGTCCTTGTTGAACTTCACCATGATGTGGTCGACTTCGGTATTGCGGCCGACCCCCTGGAACGCGATGCCGTTGAGCTCGTTGTCGGGACTGAGCTCGGTTCCCGCGAACTCGACGCGAACGTAGTAGAGGTGTCCGCTGTCGTCGTCCGGATTGGTGCCGCCGTAGACGCCGGTGCCCCCTTCGCCCTCACCCTCTCCGCCGGGAACGTTGAGCGGTGCGCGTCCGTTGATGATGAGGCCGCCCCAGTCCGCCCGCGCGCGCTCGCCGACCTCCTGGTCGCTGGTCATGACGATGGGATTCTCCCTGGTCCCGTTCGCCAGGATCTGGGCGCCGCGGGCGATGATCAACGTTCCGTTGGTTTCGGACCGGCCGAAGATCTCGGTCCCGGCCTCGATCGTCAGGCGAGCCGGCTCGTCGACGAACACGGCGCCGTCGAGCAGCCAGAGCGAGTCCGCGGTGAACGTCGTGTCGGAGGTGATTCTCCCACTGACGATGCAGCGCTGCTTGTCGTCGCCCGCCTCGCAGGTGATGGTCGCCTGAGTGGATGCGGTCGGACCGATCCACGCCACGGCCGCGGCCAGCGCTCCGGCGGCGACGAGGCGGCGGACGGAGCGCCGCGCGGTAGGATTCGAGTTCATCTCTGATTTCACCTCTGCTGTTTCGCTGTTCCAGGTCATTGCTGTACTCGCCTCTGCTGAATGGGAGCGCGCTCACGCCGCTCCGGACTCATGCGTACCAGGAGCCAGGGGCTAGGGGTGATACGTGACCCCGAAACTCATGGACCGTCCCAGGTTGAAAGTCCGCTGCGTGGGTCCGTCGCCGCCCTGCGTGAACTCGAAGGGCTGGTCGGTCAGGTTCGTGAACGCGACCCTGAGGCTCGCGCGGTCGAAGCGCTTCGCGAGGACGAAGTCGACCGAGTGGCGCCCTTTCTCGATGATGTCGGGCAGTCCCAGCGAGCCGACGTCGCTGATCCGGTCGTCGAAGTAGTTGAACAGGAGACGGCCCGAGTAGCCCATGCCCCGTACCTCGAACAGCGCGTTCACCAGGTTCGGCGACGTTCCCGCGAGCGGGCGGACCAGCGACGTCTGCACCTGCCGCGCGGCCGGCGACAGCGTCACCTCGGAATCGACGTGGGTGTAATTGGCGCCGACCAGCACGTAGGGGCCGAGAAGCGAGCGCGCCTCCAGCTCGATCCCGGCGTTCTTGGCCGTGTCCGCGTTGGTGAACGACGTTCGCAGTTGCGCGGTCGGCTCGACGGTGCGCTCGATGGGGTCGTCGAACTGCTTGTAGAAGAAGCTCGCCGACAGGACCTCCTCGGCGCCGGGGAACCACTCCCAGCGCAGATCGAGATTCTGAATCAGCGACTGGTTCAGGGCGGGGTTGCCGACGATGGCCCGGCCGCCGACGACGTCGGTGAACTCGAACGGCGAGACTTCCCGGAACTCCGGGCGGTTGACGGTCTGGCTGTAGCCGAACCGGATGTTCTGTTCCGGCCGTACCGCGTAGACGAAGTTGATCGCCGGGAAGAGGTCGGTCTCGTCGAGCGAGGCCCGCTGCACGTCGGCCGTCTGCTGGTCGATGGTGCCGGAGAAGGGATCGAGCGTCTCCACGTCCTGCCGGAACTGTTCGACGCGCGCGCCGGTCACGAGGCGCGTCGAAGCCGACAGCGGCAGGTCGATCATGCCGTAGAACGACGTGACGGTCTGCGCCGCGTCGTAGCGGTCGGTCCCGCGCGTCTCCTCCTTGAGCTCGAAGGCCTCGCCGATGTTGCCCACCGTGAAGAGCTCCTCCGCAGGCAGGGACAGGTCGACGCGCGTGGTGCTCCCGCCGCGCGAGCCGAGCCGTTGCAGGATGCTGCGCGTGGTGAACGTCCCGGTGCCGCCCACGAGGTTGCGGGGCACGAAGCGGAGCCGCCGCGACTCGAAGTCGCGACTCCGGTCGATGTGGTTGCCGCCGAACTTCGCCTGCGAGGCGAGGCCGCCCCACTGCTCGAAGAGCGTGCTCCAGTTGGCGCTTCCCTCGATCGAGTCGTCCACGAGGTCGTTGAACTGCCGGAGGCCGCTCTGCGACTCGTCGGCGAGGACGAACGCCCGGCGGGCCGGATCGGATTCGTAGAGCACTTCGCGCAGATCCGGTTCCTCGCGGTCTGCCCGCGAGAGGGCGATCTTCCAGTCCAGCCGGCTGTTGGACAGGGTCGGGAAGAGGTGGTCGCCGCCGACGTGGTGGCTGGTGATCTGCTCCTCGACCCACCAGAGCCGCTGGTTGCGGATGTCGTTGCCGGCGTCGTCGTTGTAGCCCTCGAACCGGCGGGTCTCGTTGGTGCCGACGTGCGTGTAGAAGTTGTCGAACGAGAGCCGCTGGTTGGGCGAGAACTGGTAGGCGATGTTGCCGACGGCGCCGACGGTGCCCGCCTGGTCCGTCGTCTCGAAGTCGTACGGCCCGTTGAACGGCTCGATGGCGCCGCCGCCGCCCACCTTGTAGAAGGTCCGCTGCTCCCGGGTGAACTGCGCGCTCTGCGCATGGCGCAACGTGGCGACGATGCCGAGGTTCCCGAACCGGCCGCCGAACAGCGCGTTGTACGACTGGTCCATCGGCAGCGACAGCGGCTGCGGGTCCCAGACGTTGTCGAACCGCTCGCCGATCCGCTCGAGGTCCTCGCGCGAGAAGCCGAGCGTTCCGGAGAAGCGGCCGCCGCGGGTCACCTTGCGGTCCGGGAAGCCGGACGGCAGCGCGCGCGTGCCGTCGTCGAACCCGAGCCAGTCACGTCCGCCGCCCGGGTAGCCGAGTCCCATCGCGCCGGTGGAGAGGCTGTTCCAGCCGCCGCCGGCCGAGAGCTCGAACGAGGTCTCGTCGGGCAGCTTCATCGGGATGATCTCGACCAGGCCGCCGGCGAACTGCGAGGGCTTGTCGGGCGTGTAGGTCTTGCTGACCTGCACGCTGTCGATGAGGCCGGAGGGAAACAGGTCGAGGGGGACGACGCGGCGGTCGGGCTCGGTGGTCGGCAGCGTGGCGCCGGCCAGGGTGGTGTTGCTGTAGCGCTCGCCGAGACCCCGGACGAAGACCGACTGCCCGTCGACCACCGATACGCCGGTGACGCGCTGCATGGCGTCGGCGGCGTTCGAATCGTTGTTGGCCGACATCTCGACGGCGCCGATGTTGTCCTGCACCGAGGGGGCGCGCATCCGCATCATCATCTGGGCGGCCGCGCTCGACGAATCTGCCTGCAGGGTCGGTGCGGTGACGACCAGTTCCTCTGCGAACACGTTGGAGCCCAGGGCCACCTGGACCGGTGACAACCGACCCGCGACGATCTCGACGGACACGTTCGTCTCGGCGTAGCCGGCCATGACGATCCGGATTTCGTAGGTCCCGGGGGGCAGCTCCAGACGATACCGGCCGTCCAGATCGGTGTAGGCGACCTGACCGGTGCCGACCGCCTCGACCGGGACTCCCGGCAGCGTGATGGCAAGGTTCTGATCGATGACCTCGCCCACGACCCAGCCGACCTCCTGGGCCTGTGCCGGCGCCGCGGCGACGACCGTCGACACCAGGATCGACCCAATCATTCTGCGCATGTGATTCCGTTCTCCGACATGGTGGTTGACGTCCGGCGGGGCGCACGGCGCGCCTGCCGCCAGCAAGATCGAGAAGAACGATACCGACGGCGTGTATCTGGCCTATGACCGCTTCGTTAAATCAGCGTAAAACGTATTGCGGCAGGGTTCCGGCGGCTCCGGGAAGCTGCACGGGATCGGAGCCGGAGCCGACACGGAAGGCAGTGTGTGCGGCCGTACACGCCGCCGCGAGCCGGAGTCTTGATCATAAGTGCTGATGATTCAGTTGTAAGAATTATAACTTTGACTTGTCGGATGCAGGCCGGGATAAAGTAGAGGTATCAGTAATTCACTCAGGCGGGAGCACATGGCCACAGACCGATTGATCATCTTCGACACCACCCTGCGCGACGGCGAGCAGTCGCCCGGCTTCTCGATGAACACGGACGAGAAGATCCGGCTCGCGCGCCAGATCGAGGCGCTCGGCGCCGACATCATCGAGGCGGGCTTCCCGATTGCGTCCGACGACGACGCGCACGCGGTGGAGCTCATCGCGCAGGAGATACGGCGCCCGGTGATCGCGGCCCTCGCGCGCTGCAATCCCGCCGACATCGAGCGGGCCGGGGAGTCGCTGCGGCCGGCGGAGCGCTCGCGCATCCACACGTTCATCGCCACCTCCGACCTGCACCTGGAGCGCAAGCTGCGGATCGGCCGCGACGAGTGTCTGCAGGCGGTCACCGACGCCGTGACGCAGGCGCGGGGCTACACCGACGACGTCGAGTTCTCGGCCGAGGACGCGACCCGCAGCGACATGGACTTCCTGTGCAAGGTGGTCGAGACGGCCATGGCCGCCGGGGCGACGACCATCAACCTGCCCGACACCGTCGGCTACTGCACGCCGGAGGAGATCGAGGAGTTCTTCGCCGAGGTGCGCGGCCGGGTGAGCGGCGCCGACGGCGTCGTCTTCAGCGCCCACTGCCACGACGATCTCGGGCTGGCGGTCGCCAACTCGCTGGCCGCGATGCGGGCCGGAGTGCGCCAGGTGGAGTGCACCATCAACGGCATCGGCGAGCGTGCGGGCAACGCCTCGCTCGAAGAGATCGTCATGGCGACGCGGGTGAAGCCCGACCGGCTGCCCTATGAGACCGGCATCGACACCACCCAGCTCGTCCGGACCAGCCGCCTGCTCACGGAGCTGACCCAGGAGCCGGTGCAGGCCAACAAGGCCATCGTCGGCCGTAACGCGTTCGCGCACGAGGCGGGCATCCACCAGGACGGCGTGATCAAGGACCGCCGCACCTACGAGATCATGACCCCGGCGGACGTGGGCGTGGAATCGACGCTGGTCCTTGGCAAGCACTCGGGGCGGCACGCCGTGAAGAAGCGCTGCGAGGACCTCGGGCACGAGCTGAGCCGGTTCGAGCTCGACCGGGTCTACCGGGAGGTCATCGCCCTGGCCGATCGCCAGAAGTCGGTCAGCGACGAGGACGTCATGGCCATCGTCGCGCGCCTGCTGACCGCCGCGCCGGCCGCCGTTGCGGGACAGGGCGTTGTCTGAGCCCGATACCCCTCGCATGCACGCCACCATCGCACTGCTGCCCGGGGACGGGATTGGTCCGGAGGTCATCGACGCCGCGGCGGACGTCCTGCGGGTGGTGGCCACGCGCCACGGCCACACCCTTGCCCTGACCCGCTCGCGCTTCGGGGCCGCCGCCCTGCGGGCCGGCGATCCGCCGCTGCCCCCGGCCACGCTCGACGCCTGCCTCGCGGCGGATGCCGTGCTGCTCGGCGCGGTGGGCGATCCGGCGTTCAGCGAGGGGCCGCGCGAGCGGCGGCCGGAGACCGGTCTGCTGGAGCTGCGCACGGCGCTCGGCGTCTACGCCAACCTGCGCCCTGCGCGGGTCTGGCCGGGGCTCGAGGACGGGGGCTCGCTCCGGGCGGACACTCTGCGCGGTGTGGACATGCTCATCGTACGCGAGCTGATCGGCGGCATCTACTTCGGCGAGCCGCGCGGCCGGACCGCGGATCGGCGCGAGGCCTTCGACACGATGCGCTACTCGGCGCACGAGGTCGAACGCATCGCCGTCGCTGCGTTCGAGAGCGCCCGCGGCCGGCGGAAGCTGGTGACGTCGGTCGACAAGGCGAACGTGCTCGAATCCTCGCGACTCTGGCGCGAGGTGGTGACCGAGGTCGGCACGCGCTATCCGGACGTGCGGCTCGAGCACCAGCTCGTGGACTCGTGCGCGATGCGGCTCGTCTCCGATCCCGGTTCGTTCGACGTCATGCTGGCGGGGAATCTCTTCGGCGACATCCTCTCCGACGAGGCGGGTGCGGTGGTCGGTTCGCTCGGCCTGCTGCCGTCGGCCAGCGTGGGGGGCAAGGGCGGTCTCTTCGAGCCTGTTCACGGCTCCGCCCCCGACATTGCCGGACAGAATGTCGCCAATCCCGTCGGGACCATCGCCTCGGCCGCCATGCTGCTGCGCCACGCGCTCGGTTTGAGCGACGCGGCGGACGAGATCGAATCGGCGATCGGCGCCGTGCTCGACGCGGGCTGCCGGACCGCGGATCTCGCCCGGAACGGGGAGCCGTCGCTGAGCTGCACGGAGATGACGAGGGCCATCGTCGAGCGGCTCGGTTCCGGGTAGCCCACGGCTCGGCAGGTCCGGAACGGGTAAACGGATACCGGCGATCGGGCGTCTGAAAGGCACGTGGGTCGAAAAGGGATTACTGTGCCAAGCCACTTGATGAGAGTCGTTGCCGGGTGCGCGGTGCCGCGGGCGCGAGCAGGCCTGATCGCATTGTCCGTCGCGGCGATGCCGACCGTGGCGCTCGGGCAGCCGGCGCCGCGCTCCGATGCGATGGAGCGAGGCTGGCTGCAGCAACCCACCCTTGCCGTTGCCCCCTTCGTCAACATTTCGGCAGGGGCGGCCGACGACTGGATCGGGACCGGCATCGCGGAGACCGTGTCGGCCGATCTCGAGGGACTCGACGGGCTGTCGCTGGTCGGGCGTGAAGCACTGCTCGACGAGTTTGCGGCGGCCGGGCTCGATCCGGGGTGGACGGGGACCGGTGATGCGGAACGGGCCGTGCGCGAGGCGAGTCGTCGCCTCGGCGCCGCCTGGCTCGTCACCGGTGGCTACCAGCGCATCGGCGATCGGATGCGCATCACCGCGCGCCTGATCGACACCCGGACCGGCAACGTGGCGGCCGGCGTCAAGGTCGACGGCGCGTTCGGCGATCTGTTCGCGCTGCAGGACCAGATCGTGCGTGAGCTCGACGCCGCATTCGATGCGGCGGTGAATGGTGTTCCGTATCCGGCCGGCAACGGGAATGGCAACGGGAACGGGAACGGCTACGCGGGCGGAGCGGTCGGCGGGGCCGCGCCGACCGGGTTCGACCCGCAGGCGTCCGCGGCGGGACGCGGCGGATCGGCTCGCGCGCCCGGGCGTCTCTCGGGTCTGCCGTCGCGGGCCGGGCGGGGTGGTCCTGCCGGCGGACCGGGCACACGCGCGGGTGGGCGCTTCGCCCCACCCGGTGTCGCGGAGCGTCCCGCGCCGCTGCCTCCGGCCGACGTGACCGGCAGCGTGGTACTGGGCGCTTCGCCGGAGGCGGGGAGCGGGGGCACGCCGGCCGCCGGGTTCGCCGCCGCCGCCGGCATCCTGACGGGGCGCCCCACGCTGCGCCCCACGCGCACGGAAGTCCGCCCCGACATCGACGGTCGCCTCGACGACGTGGTCTGGCGGAATGCGTTGCGCGTGACCGAGTTCGTGCAGGAGTCGCCGTTCGAAGGCGCGCCGGCCAGCGAGGAAACCGAGGTCTGGATCAGCTACGACAGCCAGAACCTGTACCTGGCGGTGCACGCGCACTACGAGGATCCCGGCATCATGCGGGCGACCCGGGTGGATCGCGATCAGTCTTGGCGCGACGACAACATCACCGTCTACTTCGACCCGTTTCTCGACCAGCAGCGCGCCTACGCTCTCTCGGTCAACGGTTACAACGTGCAGGGCGACGAGATCATCAACGCGCGCGGCCGGAGCGGCCGCGGTGGTGGCGGTGGTGGCGGTGGTGGCGGTGGTGGCGGCGGCGGTTTCAGGCGCTCGGGGATTCCGTTCGGCGACCGCTCGTGGGACGCGCTGTTCGACAGCGGCGCGCAGATTGTCGACGACGGCTTCACGGCCGAGATGGCGATTCCGTTCAAGAGCCTGCGCTACCCGCAGCGGGGGCGCGACGTCCCTCACCGCTGGGCATTCCAGATCGTCCGCGAGATCCGGCAAAAGGACGAGAACGCGGTCTGGGCGCCGATCTCGCGCGGGGTGTCCGGCTTCCTGCCCCAGATGGGAATGCTCGAGGGGATGACGAACCTCTCGATGAGCCGCAATCTCGAGATCATGCCGGTCGCGACCGGCGTGCAGTTCGGCTCGCTCGACCTGTCGAACGGGACCTACGTGACCGATCGGGCAAAGCCGGAAGGGGGCGTCAACGTCAAGTACGGCATCACGTCGAACCTGACCGCCGACTTCACGCTCAACCCCGACTTCTCGCAGATCGAGTCCGACCGCCCGCAGATCGAGGTCAACCAGCGGTTCGCGCTCTTCTACCCCGAGCTGCGGCCCTTCTTCCTCGAGGGCGCCGAGATCTTCAACGTGTTCGGGCCGATCAACTTCGTCCACACGCGGACCATCCGCGACCCGGACTGGGGCGCGAAGGTCACCGGCAAGGTGGGCAGGACGTCGGTCGGCTTCCTCGCGGCGAACGACGCCGCGGCCGGGTCCGTGGCCGGCCTGGCCGGGCCGGACGGCAGTGCCGCAGCGAACGTCGTGATCGGACGGGCGCGCTACGACCTCTACGCCGAGTCGCACATCGGCGCGATGGTGACCAACCGCGACTTCCTCGGCGGCTACAGCCGCATGGCGCTGGCCGACGGCGCTTTCCGGCTGGGCCGGACGCAGGCGATCGGGTTCGCGGCGGTCCAGACCGACAACCGCGACCTCGACGGGATCGACTCGAGCGGCACGCTGTTCGACGTCAACTACCGGCTGCAGGGCCGCCATTGGAACATCTTCAACGGCACCTACCTGCTGTCGCCCGACTTCCAGACCGACGTCGGCTTCGTGCAGCGGACCGATCAGCAGCGCAACGTCACGACCCTCGGGTACCGCTTCTGGCCGGAGAGCTGGGTCATCAACTGGGGGCCCAGCGTCACCTACGGCCGCAACTGGAACTTCGACAACGTCCTCGAGGACGAGCAGCTCCAGGGCAGCCTGAACACGACGTTCGCCAACAACATCAGCGGCAGCGTCAGCGTCAGCCGCGACATGGAGCGCTACCTCGGCGTGAACTTCGACAAGATCGGGTACCGCGCCTTCGGCCGCATCAGCAGCAGCCGCAAGTATTCCGTCGGCGCTTTCTACCGCTACGGCGACGAAGTGCGGTACCAGGAGAACCCGTTCCTCGGGCGCGGCGGCAGCGGCGGGATGTTCGTCACTCTGCGGCCGACAACCCGGTTCCAGTCGCAGCTCAACCTGAACACGAGCCGGTTGATCGACCCGCGCGTCGACCCGAGCGTGGCCGACCCGCTCGTCTTCGACGTCACCATCCTGCGGGCCCTGAGCACCTACCAGTTCACCGACCGGCTGGCGCTGCGGAACATCGCCGAGTTCAACACGCTGCAGCGCACCATGGGGCTGAACATGCTGGTGAGCTACCGGGTCAACGCGGGGACGGTTTTCTACATCGGCTACGACGACCGCTACCGGCAGGCCGATCGCATCCTGGGCGAGGACTTCGACGGCGACGGCGTCAGCGACTACCTGTTCCCGTCGATCACGACGATGCAGCGCACCAACCGGGCGTTCTTCACGAAGTTCCAGTACCTGTTCCGGTACTGAGCGGCGCCGGCTGGCGCGCTGACGATTCGCCGCAGGCGACGATTGTCGGGCTAGGAGTCTGCGCCGTAGAACGGCGTAGACTGCTGGTCAGGCCCGGTTGGGCGGCAATCGGAGCCGGAGGCGACGATTGTCGGGCTAGAATAGTCGGCTGAATGTCCTGCGGCACACGGCCCGCAAGCAAGGTGGTAGGTGTGCGCCATCCGATTCTGTTTCTTCTCGTCCTGACGGCCGCCGGCCTGCTCTGCCCCGTGGTCTCGGCCCAGCAAGGGCTTCCCGACGCGAGGGGAGTCCGATGGGCGCCGGTCGAACCCGTCGCCGTCGCCGTCGTCCCCTTCGTGAACATCTCGGCCGCAGCGTCCGACGACTGGCTCGGTGACGGCATCGCGGAGACGCTGGCGGCGGACTTCGAGAGGCTCGACGCCGTCTCCGTGGTCGGACGCGCGGCGCTGGCCGCCGAGGCGGACGCGCTCGCGGTGGGAACGGCGTCGTTCGCGGCGGGCGACACGGAGGGCGGGCTGCGGGAGGCCAGCCGCCGGCGCGGCGCCGCCTGGCTGGTCACCGGCGGCTACCAGCGGTTCGGCGAGCGGATGCGGATCACGGCGCGCCTCGTCGACACCGCAAGCGGCGCGGTCGCGGCCGGCGTCAAGGTGGACGGCGGCACCAGCGAGATCTTCGCGTTGCAGGATCGCATCTCGGCGGACCTGGCGGATGCGCTCGTCGCTTCGGCGGGGCGTACGCACGGCTCTCCGGCGCGCATCGGCCGGGCGCCCCTGCCGCCGGACGTCGCAGACGGCTACGGCCATGGCGACGGGAACGGGAACGAGAACGGCTACGCCGGCGGCAACGGAGGTTCCCCCGGCGGCCGGTTCGCCGCCGTCGCGCGTACGGGTGCGCCGGTGGAGACCGATGTGAACGGCGAGATCGCCCTGGGCGGCGCCCCCATGACGGCCGGGTTCGGTGTGGCCGAGGGATTGGGCATCCTGACCGGACGCCCCACGATGCGCCCCCCGCGGACCCGCGAGCGGCCGCGCGTCGACGGGCGGCTCGACGACGCGGTCTGGCGCGACGCGCTCCACATCACCGACTTCGTGCAGCAGAGTCCGGTGGAGGGGGCGCCGGCGAGCGAGGCCACCGACGTCTGGATCGCCTACGACAGCCAGAACTTCTACCTCGCGGTGCACGCCCACTACGCCGACCCGAGCCTGATGCGCGCCAACCGCATCGACCGCGACCAGGCGTTCGAGGACGACAACATCGCGATCTACTTCGACACGTTCCTCGACCAGAACCGCGCCTACCGCTTCAGCGTCAACGGCTACGGGGTGCAGGGCGACGCCGTCGTCAATGCGCGGGGTTACAGCCGCAGCGCGCGCGGCCGGCGGACCGGCAGCTATTCCATGTCCCGCAACGAGATCCCCACCGGCGACTCGTCCTGGGACGCGCTGTTCGACAGCGGCGGGCAGATCGTCGAGGACGGTTTCACGGCCGAGATGGCGATCCCGTTCAAGAGCCTGCGCTACCCGGCGCAGGACCGGGACATCCCTCACCGCTGGGGCTTCCAGATCGTGCGCGAGGTGCGCGGCAAGGACGAGAACCAGGTCTGGGCGCCGGTGACGCGCAACATCTCCGGCTTCCTGACGCAGGTGGGCGTTCTCGAGGGGCTGACCAATCTCTCGATGAGCCGCAACCTGGAGATCCTGCCCACGTTCACCGGCATCCAGCACGGCTCGCTCGACGGCCGGGGCAACTTCGTGAACAAGGACCCGTCGCCCGAGGGCGGGCTGAACGTCAAGTACGGCATCACGTCGAATCTGACCGCCGACGTGACGTTCAACCCCGACTTCTCCCAGATCGAGTCGGACCTGCCGCAGATCGAGGTCAACCAGCGCTTCGCGCTCCGCTACCCGGAGCTGCGGCCGTTCTTCCTGGAGGGCGCCGAGATCTTCCAGATACTCGGTCCGCTCACCTTCGTCCATACCCGGACCATCGTCGATCCGGAATTCGGTGCGAAGCTGACCGGGAAGCTGGGCAACACGACCCTCGGCATGATCGTGGCCGACGACGAGGCGCCGGGCCGGGTCGAGCCGGGGAATCTCGCGTACGGCCGCAAGGCCAACAACATCGTCGGGCGGGCGCGCTACGACCTGTACGCCGAGTCCTACCTCGGGGCGATCTTCACGCACCGCGGCTTCATGGACAGCCACAGCACGCTGGGGGCCGTGGACGGCAACTTCCGGCTCGGACAGACGCAGGGCGTCGGGTTCAAGCTGGCCCAGACGGACCACCGCGACCTGGACGGCGTGAGCCGGCAGGGCCAGATGGTCGACCTCAGCTACCGGTTGAACAGCCGGCACTGGAACAGCTTCGTGGCCCTGTACACGCTGTCGCCCGACTTCCGGCACGACGTCGGCTTCGTGCGGCGGGTCGACACCAAGCGGCTCTACAGCCGGCTCGGCTACAACTTCTGGCCCGAGAGCTGGATCGTCAACTGGGGGCCGAGCATCCAGTACGGCCGCAACCACAACTTCGCGAACGATCTCGACGACGAGGACGTCCGGCTCGGATTCACCGCCCGGTTCGCACGCAACATCAGCTTCAACACCGACGTGCGCGAGGAGATGGAGCGTTACCGCGGCATCCGGTTCCACAAGCGCGCGGTGTCGGTCGGCGGGCAGGTCAACACGAGCCGGACGCTGGTCTTCGGCGGCTACTACCGCCAGGGCGACGAGGTGAAGTACGAGGAGAACCCGTACCTCGGCAAGGGGGGCAGCGGCAGCTTCTTCGCCGCGGTGCGGCCGGTCTCGCGGTTCCAGTCCGAGCTGAATCTCAGCGTGAGCGACTTCATCGACCTGCGGAACGGCGCCGATACGATCTTCGACGTGAAGATCCTCCGCACTCTGAGCACCTACCAGTTCACCGACCGCTTCCTGCTGCGCAACATCGCCGAGTACAACACCTTCGACCGGAAGTTCGGCCTGAACTGGCTGCTCACGTACCGCGTGAACGCCGGGACCGCCTTCTATCTCGGCTACGACGACCACTACCAGCAGGCGGATCGGCTCTACGGCGACATCGACGGCGACGGGTTCGAGGACCAGTTGTTCCCCTCGTTGACGATGATGCAGCAGACCAACCGCGCCATCTTCACGAAGGTGCAGTACCTGTTCCGGTACTGACCGGATCTCGAAGGATCGCTCTATTGCGCCGGTTGTCCCGGCGCCCAGAGGTCACACCATGCACACCCGCTCATCCTCGATACTGTTCACATTAGCTCTGGCGGTCGCCGTGGCCGCGCCGCTCGCCGCCCAGGACGGCGGTCCGCAGCTCGACAAGCTGGCCCTGCCGGACGGGTTCTCCATCGAGGTCTACGCGCCCGATGTCCCGAACGCGCGGCAACTGTCGCTCAGCCCGGACGGGACGCTCTTCGTCAGCACCCGTCGGCTCGGCAACGTCTACGCCGTGCTCGACGACGACGGCGACCAGAAGGCCGACCGCGTGCTGACGCTCGACAGCGGCCTGAACATGCCGAACGGCGTCGCGTTCCGCGACGGCGACCTCTACGTCGCCGAGGTCAACCGCGTCCTGCGCTACGACGACATCGAAGCGCACCTGGAGGCGCCGCCCGAGCCGGTGGTGGTCAACGACGAGTTCCCCTCCGACCGGGCGCACGGCTGGAAGTTCATCGCCTTCGGCCCCGACGGACGCCTCTACGTGCCGGTCGGCGCGCCGTGCAACGTCTGCGACCACGAGGCGACCACGCCGATCTACTCCACCATCAACAGCATGAACGCGGACGGGAGCGACCTGCGGATCTACGCCCACGGCATCCGCAACACGGTCGGCTTCTCGTGGCATCCCGAGACGGACGAGCTCTGGTTCACCAACAACGGGCGCGACCGGCTCGGCGACACGCAGCCGGCCGACACGCTGCACCACGCGCCCGAGCCCGGCCTGCACTTCGGCTTCCCGTTCTGCCACCAGGGCGACATCCAGGATCCGGAGTTCGACACCCGGCCGTGCAGCGAGTTCCGCCCGCCGGCCAGGAAGCTGGGTCCGCACGTCGCCTCGCTCGGCATGCGGTTCTACACCGGCGACATGTTCCCGGCCGAGTACCGCAACCAGATCTTCATCGCCGAACACGGTTCGTGGAACCGGACCCCGGAGGCGGGCCACACCGGTTACCGCCTCACGGTGGCGAAGCTCGACGGCGACCAGGTGACCGACTACGAGGTGTTCGCCGAGGGCTGGCTGGAGGAGGACAATACCTGGTGGGGGCGCCCGGTCGACGTGCAGGTGATGCCGGACGGCGCGCTGCTCGTCAGCGACGACACGGCGGGAGCGATCTACCGGATCACGTACTCGGAATAAACAGGTGTGGCGGACGCACGAACGGCGTATCGACTGGTTCGAGCTGGCCGACGGCGAGTACCGTTCGTTGCCCTCCGATGATGCCGGCGTAATCCACAGCCGGGTCTTCCCCGGACTTCGCCTGGGTACCGGCGCGTTGCTGAAGGGGGACCTCGCGGGCGCCCTCGCGGAAGTGCAGAAGGGCGTCGGAACGCCGGAGCACAAGGCGTTCGTTGCGCGCCTTGCGGAGCAGCGGAGCAGCATATGAGTGCGCGAACCGATTGCGGCGTGGTGACCTCGCGGACCGGGTCGAAGAATCGAGCTGCGACGTTCGGCGGGATGGCCCTGGCCGCTGTAGCGGCGGGGTCGCTGGCCGTCAGCGCGGCGATCGGCGCACAGGCGGCGACCGGAGGGGAGTCTGCAGGCGTAGCAGCGGCCGGTGCGCCCGCCGCCGGCGCCCAGGCCGCGGCGGCCGTGGGCGGCCAGCTCACCCCCGAGCTCGTTCGCCGGCGGACAGAGCGCGAGTGGGACGTCAAGGCCGAGAAGATGCGGCGGCACCTGCTGCCGCTGATGCGGGCGCACGAGATCGACCTCTGGATCATTCTCAGCCGCGAGAACGCGCCGGACCCGGCGCTGGAGCTCTTCGGCGGCTACGGTATCACCGGCTGGTACGGCCACCGCAACGCCTATCTCTTCCACGACGCGGGCGAGGACGGGCTGGAGACGACCGTCCTCGGGACGCACCTGAGCGGCCACCTCGCGCGCTTCTACGACACCCGCGAGCTCTACGGCGAGGAGGGGCTGGCGCCGCACCTGCGGCGGTACGTCGAGGCGCGCGACCCGCGGCGGATAGCGATCAACCAGTCGCGGACGATCAGCATGGCGGACGGGCTCACGGCCGAGCTCAAGGAGTACCTGCTCGACGCGGTGGGGCCACGCTACCGGGATCGGATCGTCTCTTCCGAGCCTTTGCTGGTCGAGTACGTCTCCACGCGCACCCCGGCCGAGGACGCGATCCAGCGGGAGGCGTCCGCGGCGACGTTCGCCATCCTGCGGCGGGCGCTGTCGAACGAGGCGATCACGCCGGGCCGGACCACCCTGCTCGACGTCCACTACTGGATCACCGCCGAGTGGAAGCGGCAGGGTTTCGAGTTCAACTTCCCGGCGTCGGTCGACCTGCAGCGCGCCGGCTCCGGCGCGCTCGACGACAGCGACGATGCGGTCATCCGGCCCGGGGACCTGCTGCACGTCGACTTCGGCGTGCGCAGCTCCGGCATCGTGGCCGACCAGCAGAAGATGGCCTACGTCCTGCGGCCGGGCGAGGAGGAAGCGCCGGCCGGGCTCCGCGCCGCGTTCGAGCGCTCGAACCGGATGGCGGAGATTCTCCTGGAAGAGTTCGTGCCCGGCCGCACCGGCATCGCCATCAAGACGGCGGCCGAGGCGCGGGCCGCCGACGAGGGCATCGACGCGCTCGTCTACTCCCACGCCCAGGGCAACTGGGTGCACGACGCGGGCGTCTGGATGGTCTACGACTGGCCGGACCGCTACGGCGACCACCCGCGGTTCCCGCTGCGCGCGGGGGAGTGGATCTCGCTGGAGTTCTCGGTCACCGCGCCGGCCCCCGAGTGGGACGGGCAGGCGGTGACCATCATGCGCGAGGAGGACACCCTCGTGCACGGGGACGGGCGGGTCGAGTATCTGTCCGGGCCGCAGCCGGAGCTCTGGCTCATCCGCTGAACAGATCGCGGTCGGACAGCGAGCGGACCGCGGTTGAGCAACGCCGGGAACCCTCGCCCGGAACGGATCGTCCAAGCACACCGGAGGAGGGTCTGACCGTGACTTCAACCGCAACGTTCACCAACCGCCTGGGCGAAGCGCTCGGCCCGTTTCTGCTCTGGATGCGAGACATCGGTTTCTTCGAGTGGTACGTCTACATCCCGGTCATGACGGCATTGGCGGTCGGGCTTTTCCTGATCCTCGTCAGGGCAACGGAGCGCAACGGAACGTTCGGCGACCGGCGGCGGCGCGCCCTGTGGCTCGCTGCCTACTTCGGCCTGTGCTTCCTGGCGACGAACGGGCTGGCAGTCGGCCTCAAGACGCTGATCGTCGAGGAGCTCGACTACCCGACCAGGGTCTGGTTCGAGGCCTACCTCGGACCGTTGCACTTCTACATCGTCGCCGTCGCCCTGTCATACCTGGCCCTCATCGCGCGAAACACGACCGCCGCGCTCGATTGGGGCCTGGGCCTGTTCGTGCAGCTCGGCCTCCTGGCCGGGTACGCCGTCGGCGTCTTCCGGCTGCTCAACGAGCCGATGTCCCTGGCCGCTCCCACCATGGGTCTGAGCGGCGTCATCATGTGCGGCGCGTTCGCGCTCTACAACTTCGACCTCTACCAGCGATTCGTCGCTCCCGCCTCCCGACTCGCGCGGCAGGGCTAGCCGACGTGACTGGACCTCGCACCCCGGCACAGTGTTGCGAGATCCCGACATCGTGGCTATTGTCTCGGGATGCGCCGGGCTCACACGGGATTGGCGTTCGTGCTGGGGATCTGTCTGGCCGGCGGCGCACCGGTCTCCGCGCAGCGTGCGGGCGAGAGCAACGTGGAGGCGGTGCTGCAGCGCATCCAGGCCTCCGTCGAGCGCTTCTATTCGCGGGCAGTGCATGTGATGGCCGACGTTCGCGTCCGCGTGCGGCCGATGGGGCGCGGCTTTCGCTCCGCCGGTCGAGGAAGAAACCTCCTGTACGAGATGCGGGTCGAGTGGGCGGAGGGGACGGACACGATGGCGCCCGAGCCCGTCGTGATGCGCACGCTCCTGGAAGCCAACGGCCGGCCTGCGGCGCCCGAAGACGAGCCCGTGTGTGCCGATCCGGAGCCGTTCTCGGAGGAGCCGCTGGCCATCTTTCTGCCGGCGAAGCGGCAGGACTACGTGTTCACCTGGTCAGGGCGCGAGCGCGAGGCGGGCCGCGAGACGGACGTCCTCGAGTACCGGCTGCGGCACGACGAAGAGCCGACGATCGAGTGGGACGGGCTCTGCGTCAGCATCGATCTGCCGGGACACACCCGGGGACGGGTCTGGGCCGACGTGGAGACCGGCGACGTGCTGCGCGTGGACGAGCGCCTGCGCGGCATGTACGAGTTCCCGGTGCCGCGCGAGCAGCGGCGCGGCGGCATGCGGCGGACGATGGCTATCGAAAGTTCCAACAGCACGGTCCGTTATCGCCGGGTGGCGTTCTCCGATCCGGACGAAACGCTGCTGCTGCCCGCATCGAGCGAGTCGATGACGATCTGGCGCAACGCGGGCGTCGCGCGGCAGTTCATCATCCACGAGATCTCGAACTACCGGCGGTTCGTCACCGGCGTGCGCGTGATGGGGGCGCCGCGCCGCCGCTGACCGCGGGAGCGCGATCGCCCTTGGGCCGGCGCGATCCGGATCACGCGTGCAATACGCCCCCGACCCGTTCGGCCGCGGTCCGGTTCCGGCGCGCCTGGGCCAGCTCGTAGCTCGCCTGCATCCGCATCCAGTGTTCGGCGGTGCCCCAGCCTATGTCCTCCAAGGCCAGCGCCATGTTCGCCGACACCCCCGCCTTTCCGTTCAACAGGCGCGACAGCGTGCCGCGCTCGCAGCCGAGACGCTGCGCCGTCTCGGTCACATTCCAGCCCACATCGTCCATGCTCTCGCGGACCAGTTCGCCCAGGTGCGGCGGGTTCAGCATGGGGCCCACGTGATCGCCGGCAGCGTCGTTCATGGTCAGCATTCCCTCCCGGTCAGTGGTAGTCGATCAGGTCCACGTCCACGGCCTCGCCGTCCTCGAAGCGAAACACCACGCGCCAGTTGCCCGAGACGCGAACGCTCCACTGGCCGGCGCGGTCTCCCTTCAGGGGATGCAGCCGGAAGCCGGGTGCATCGGCGCTGCCCGGATGCGTCGCTTCTTGCAGCCGGAACAGAATGCGGCTGAGCCGTGGCACCAGACCCGCAGGCAGCCGCGCGGCATCGTCCCGCTCGTGCAGCGCCCGCAAACCCTTGTGCCTGATTCTCACGAGTGACTGTAGCGCGCGGCGCTACGCGCTGCAAGCGCTCATGGTGCGGTCTTTGACCTGCCGACCGCCCAAGAACCTGCCGGCCCCGCGTAGAGTGGGGCGTGGAGGGCGTATGTCTGCGATCCGTTGGGCAGTCGTAGTGTGTCTCGTGATGACGGCGGGCCAGGCGCTGGCGCAGTCGAGCAGTCGCTTCGTCCCGGTGACGGACGAGGTGCTGCAGGATCCCGACCCCGCCGACTGGCTCATGTGGCGGCGGACGCTCGACGGATGGGGCTACAGTCCGCTGGAGCAGATCGGTCGCGACAACGTGGGCGACCTGCGCATGGTCTGGTCGCGAGCCCTTGGGCCAGGCCTCCAGCAGGGAACGCCGCTCGTCCATGACGGCGTCATGTACATGCCCAACCCGCGGGACGTCATCCAGGCGATCGACGGCGCCAGCGGCGATCTGCTGTGGGAATACCGGCGGGCGCTCCCCGAGGACGTGGACGAGTTCCTCATCACCGTCCTCGCCGAGATCAACCGCAATCTCGCCATCTACGACAATCTCATCATCGACACCAGCGTCGACGACTACGTCTTCGCCCTCGATGCGGCGACGGGCCGGCTGGCCTGGGAGACGCAGATTCTCGACTACCGGACGCATCCCGCCAATCAGACCTCCGGACCGATCATCGCCGGGGGCAAGGTCATCTCGGGGCGGAGCTGCACCCCGCAGGGTGGACCCGACGCGTGCGTCATCACGGCGCACGACGCCCGGACCGGTGAGGAGCTGTGGCGGACGCGCACCATTCCAGCGCCCGGCGAACCGGGTGACGAGAGCTGGGGCGACGTGCCCTACGAGGAGCGCAAGCACGTGGGCGCCTGGATGGTGCCCAGCTACGACCCGGCCTTGAACCTCATCTACATCGGCACGTCGGTGACGTCGCCCGCCCCGAAGTTCATGCTCGGCGGGACCGACAAGAAGCACCTGTACCACAACTCGACGCTGGCCCTCAACGCCGACACGGGCGAGATCGCCTGGTACTACCAGCACTTGAACGACCACTGGGATCTCGATCACCCGTTCGAACGTCTGTTGCTCGACACGGCCGTCGCACCGGATCCGGCGGTCGTGCCCTGGATCAATCCGCGGCTGCGGCACGGCGAGGTTCGCAAGGTCGTCACCGGCATACCCGGCAAGACCGGTGTCGTCTACACCCTCGACCGCGAGACCGGCGAGTTCCTGTGGGCGACGCCGACGGTCACGCAGAACGTGATCAGCGGCATCGACGGCGCCACCGGCGCGGTCACGGAGAACCCCGAAGTCGTCTTCACGGGCAACGGACAGACCGTGCTGGCCTGCCCGACGCTGGTGGGCGGCAAGGACTGGGAGGCGGGGGCGTACAGCCCGCAGACGAGGCTGATGTACTTTCCGCTGCGCAACGCCTGTGCGCGGATGATGGCCACGGCCGGCAGCGACAGCGTAGCGACTTCGCTCTATGCGCTCGCCGTGCGGAGCGAGCTTGCGCCCGGCACCGACCAGCTCGGCACCGTCCAGGCGATATCGCCGGAGACCGGCGCGCTCATGTGGAAGTACGAGCAACGGGCCGCCACCACCTCGCTCGTCGCGACCGGCGGCGGCCTCGTGTTCGGCGGCGACCTCAACGGCCGGTTCCGCGCCCTGGACGCAAAGACCGGGGACGTGCTGTGGGAGGTGAACCTGGGCTCGCCGATCACCGGGTTTCCCATTACGTTCGCAGTCGACGGCCGGCAGTATGTCGCGGTCAGCACCGGCAGCTCGCGCACCGTGGTGTACTTCGCGCCCCTGACCCCCGAGCTGCGCCCGAGCATGGGCAACAACCTGTTTGTTTTCGCCTTGCCCGACTAATGGTCCGCCGAGCGGGCTGCGCGAGGTTCTCTGCTATCGGGTGATGGAGCCGGATTCATGCGGCTCGCTGTCCGGGTTCGTGCGACGGAGATCACGACATGGCGCGACGGCGGTCGGGGAAGCGGGCGGGCGACGCGGGGGCGACCCCGAGCGGCGGGGCCACCATCGGCCATGAAGCCGAGCTGTGGGCGATGGCCGACGCCCTGCGGGGCTCGAATGGACGCCGCCGAGTACAAGCACGTCGTGCTCGGCCTTATCTCTCTGACGTACATCTCCGACGCTTTCGAGGAGCGCCACGCCGCCGTGCTGGCGGAGTTCGGGGAGGACGCCGCCGAGGACCGGGACGAGTACACGGCCGAGAACATCTTCTGGGTGCCCACAGAGGCCCGCTGGTCGCACCTGAAGGCACAGGCGAGACAGTCGACCGTCGGCCTGACCGTCGATCAGGCGATGGCGGCGATCGAGCGCGACAACCCCGGGCTCAAGGACGTGCTGCCGCGCGACTATGCCCGGCCGGCGCTGGACAAGCGCCGGCTCGGGCAGTTGATCGACCTGATCAGCAACATCCGGGTGGGCGACGAGGACGCCCGCTCCCGCGACGTGCTCGGCCGCGTCTACGAGTACTTCCTCTCGCAGTTCGCGAGCGCGGAGGGCAAGAAGGGCGGCGAGTTCTACACGCCGCGCTGCGTCGTCAAGGTGCTGGTCGAGATGCTCGAGCCGTACCGGGGCCGTGTCTTTCCCGTTGCCGCTGGCGTGGGCGCGGATGAACTCTCCGCCGGTCCTCGTGAACACGGCAATGAGCGAGGCAATGTAGATCTCGCCCAGGACGGTCGTCAACGCTGCGGCCGTCGCGGCCGAGAGTGTTCCGCCGACGACCTGGCCTCCGCCAGGGATGAACTTCAGAAGATTGGCGACGATGGCCCGTCCGGCCAGGGTAGTTCCCGTGGCTCCGGTCGCCGTTGCTACGAGCACGCCCAGAAGGCCTTGGAGGTGTCGAGTCCGAAGACGACAGAAACGCCGGCCAGCATGCTGACCTGGATCGGAACCAGAATCACGGCGTCGGCAAACGGGATCGGTACGGCCGCTGCGGCGGCAGCACTCGTCGCCGCTGCGCCAATGACCGCATGGGCTTGCTGGGCCTTCTGCCGTAGCGAGACCGCGCCGCGACGAATGCGCGGCGAATACCCTCAGGAAGCACTGCGGCTGTCAACTCGACGAGATCATCCAAGCCCATCGGGGGCAGTGAATGGCCGGAATCGTCGAACTTCTCGGCGATGGCTCGGATGCGGACCACATTCTTCGTCTCCGGCAGCAGCCGTTGCACCTCGTCGCGAAAGCCGTCGTCGCTACGCGCTTTGGTGATCACGCCAAGTACAGGCATATGCTGTGCCAAGGCCCGGCACAGCTTCGTTTCCGCCGGTTCGACACGGCGTCCATCTTCATGCAGGCAAAGCCACGCGACATGAATGTGGTCTTGTGGTTCGGGCTCCTTGGCGCGCTGTTCCACCAACTGCGTCAACTCATTGAGCGTGTCGTCGAAGTCGGACATCTCCAGGCCGCGCGTGTCCCAGATCGCGAGAGGGACGCCTTCCTTCGAGAAGAGGCGCGTCGTCCGGGTGACCGGCTCTCCTTGGCCGGTGGCAGCCAGGCGGCCGTGGAAGATGCTGTTGATGAGCGTACTTTGCCGACACCGGTGCGGCCGGCGATGAGCACGTTGACCCTGCCCATATCACGTCTGGCTTCTTCGATAGCGATCTTGACCGCCGCCGCCAAGTCCAGAGACTTCTCCATAGATTTCATTGTTCGCGTTGTCCAGGAGCTGCTCCAGACGGAGGCGCGCCCGGCGCTCTTCTTCGAGTCCCTCCTGCAACTCCTCCCGGCGGGCTGTTTCCCCCGCGAGGTCGCGCTGCGCGCGCTGGAGTTCACCCGTCAAGCGGACGTTCTCCAGAGCCAGAGTCTCCTGGCTGGCTCCCTCGATCAGGAGGTCGTTTAGTTGCTCCTGCAGCGCGATGCGTCAGAGAGTATCGTGCGGTAGCACGGTCGTGGACGCGGTTGGCTCTGAACGCGCACGCAGGTCATGCCACCACGCGTTCCTGGCGGATGCGTTCCTGCGCCAAGTCGTACTGCGCCTGCCGGCGTACCCAGAACGCGGCGTTGCTCCAGCCGATGCGTTCCAACGCCAGGGCCATCGCCGGCGAGATGCCAGTGCGACCGTTCAGCAGTCGCGAGAGGGTCTGCCGCGTGCAGCCCAGCTTCTCGGCCGCCTCGGTCACCGTCCAGCCCTCGGCGGCCAGTGCGTCCCGGAGGCTCTCTCCCGGATGCGCCGGGTTGTACATCGTCGGCATCGTGCCCACCTCTAGTGGTAGTCGACCAAGGTCACACCAACCGCCACGCCGTCCTTGAAACGGAAGGCGATACGCCAGTTTCCGGATACCCGCACGCTCCACTGGCCCCGGCGGTCGCCGGTCAGCGGGTGCAGACGATAGCCGGGGAGATTCATGTCTCCAGGCTGCACGGCGGCGTCCAGGTCCGACAGGATACGACGAATCCGTGGTACCAGCGATGCCGGGAGGCGACGGGCGTCCCCCCGCTCGTAGAACGCCAGGAGCCCCTTGTGAGCGATCTCGATACGGTGACTGTAACATGATGCATGACGCGTGACACGAGGCCAGCTATTCAAGCTCGGCGCCGCGGTGTGGCCTGCGCCGACGACGACGCACAGGGTCAGGCGTTGCGGGACACGGGGCTCGGCAAGACCATCGAGGCAGGTCTCATCGCCCGGGAACTGTTGCTGCGCCGGACGGCGAAGACGATCGTGGTCGCGGCGCCGCCGTCGGTGCTGGAGCAGTGGAAGGGAGAGCTGGAGGATCGCTTCGGTCTGGTGTTCGAGATCCTCGCGCCTACCTGGGTCGCATGCGTCGCGAGCGGGGCTTCGGCGTGAATCCGTGGATGACCCACAGCCGGTTCCTCGTGTCGCACAACCTGCTGATCGATGCGAGCTACGCCGATCCGATGCGGGCGTGGTTGGGCGCGATGCGGCCGGGCAGCCTGCTTGTCCTTGACGAGGCGCATCACGCTGCGCCGTCGAGCGGCGGGCGCTACGGCATCGAGTCGAAGTTCACGCGAGCCGTCCGGGACCTCGCGGGGCGCTTCGAGCACCGGCTTTTCCTGTCGGCGACGCCGCACAACGGCCATTCGAACAGCTTCTCCACACTGCTGGAGTTGCTCGATCCCTAGCGGTTCACCCGCGGTGTGAAGGTGCGCGGGCGGAAGGCGCTGGAGGACGTAGTGGTCCGGCGTCTGAAGGAGGACATCCGTGCGACGCAGGGGGGCTTCCGGAGCGGCGCGTCGAACGCGTGGTCATCGATGGGCTGTCGCCGGATGCGCCCGAGCTGGAGCTGTCGCGTCTGCTCGACGAATGCCGCACCGCTCGTGAGGAGCGCCACGCCCACACCTCCAACAAGGCCCAGGCGGCCGCCGGCCTGCTCGTCGTGGGCCTCCAGCAACGGCTGCTTTCGTCGGTCGAGGCGTTCGCGCGCAGTCTGGCGGTCCATCGGCGGACCGTCGAACGCCACTGGGAGCAGGGGCAGGCGGACAACGCCGCCGGGAAGGAGCCCGATCCGCCCGCCGGTACGGGGCAGGCGAGCGAACACGAATCGCCCCTGCCGCCGTTCGGCAGCCAGCCCGCCGGGCTGCCGACGCGCTGGAACGATCGTCGCGTCCTCATCTTCACGGAGGACCGCGAGGGGACGAAGCGCTATCTGAAAGCCACCGGCGAACCGGAGCGGACCCGACTTGGGCGGCGACCCTGGACACGCTCCGGCCGCCGCGCAAGAGCGACCAGAAGCTGGCCGACTGGCGCCGGTTGGACGGCTGTGTCTCTACGGCCGCCGCGCGGAGCGGCTTCACAAGGAGATCGTCCCATTGGCCGCTCGGTGGATCGAACCAGCGCGGCGGAGTGGACCGCTGAAGGCCTACGCGCGCGAAGCCGAGACGCGAACGCTCGACCTGCTGGAACAGTCCCTGACCGGTCGGCTAGATTGGGCGCCGCCCGACGTCATCCGCGGCCGCCTGCTGGCCGCGGCGCCGCCCGACGTCGAGGAACTTCTGCCGCAGCTCGAGCCGCGGGCCGAGGAGCTGGCCGGGCTGGCGACGCGCAGGTTGCGCGAGCGGGGAGAGCGGGAAGCACGCGATCTGGACGAGACGCTCCGCCGGCGTGCCAGCGCATCCTCGAGGAGCTTGACCGCCACGAGGGCCAGTACAAGCAGATCGCGCTGGCGTTCGACGAGGAAGAGCGAGGTCAGTCAGCTCCAGTCGAACATGCGCTACTGGCGGATGCGCCTCGACCAGTTCGACCGCGACCTGGAGCAGGAGCCGGGGCGGATCCGGGCGGGGTGCGGCTCTTTTGCGTCGGCGGTCCAGAGAGGTCCAGGAGAAGCTGCGAGCGGCATGGCGAGAGCTACTTGACCCGGCGAAGGCGGGGTGAGGAGGGCGACGGGGGCGGCTCGCTGACCGGCGGTGCTATCCCGTCAGCGTAGCGCCGGGCGTGGTTGCGCTCGTACTCGCGCGCTTCGTGGAAGTCCCAGTACGCATCGAAGTCGCCGCTGGCGCGCAGCGCCCTCAGCTTCAGCACCGCCTCGGCGTCAACCAGCCGCCAAGCGGGAGGTGAGTGGCGGTGAGGCAGGGATTCGAACCCTGGGAAGAGGTTAATGCCCCTTCAACGGTTTAGCAAACCGCCGCCTTCAGCCTCTCGGCCACCTCACCGCACGAGGAGAGCGCGACCGGGAACGCTTCGGAACCGGCCGTATCTCTACGATACCGCACTTCCCGGCGCGCGCAAAGCGAACGGGCCCCGGTGCCGCGGCCTCGCCGGAAGGGCGAAGGCTCGACTGGGAGTCTACGCCGTAGAACGGCGTAGACTCCCAGTCAGGCCCGGTTGGGCGGCCAGCGGAGCCGCAGGCGACGATTGTCGGGCTTGCGTGAGCGTGCGGTCGTCGTCGACTCTGGTGCGGACAGGGCACGCTCGCCGTCGGCGCCGCGCCCGCCGTCCCCGGATACGACGACGCGGTACGGTTTCGCAGCCCGTGGCGAGCGCGCCCGCGTGGCGCGGAGGGCGATGATCCATGCGATACGGATTCCTCGTGGAGACGTACGAAACGGAGCGCCTGAAGGTGCTCGGTGTCTGGAGCATGTTCCGCGACGAGGACCTCCCGGTTCGTCCGCATGCCACGGACAGACGGGGTCGCAGCGTGCGCGAGCAGATGGTGCACCAGTGCGTCGGCGAGGACCTGTGGTTTCGGACGATGCTGGGCATCGAAGCCAGCGTGGCCGCGCTGCCGGAGGTCGAGCGCCGGCTCGATTTCATCGAACGGTATGCCGCGAGCTCTGCCGAGCGGCTGGAGGCGTTGCGATCGCGGCCGGAATCCTGGTGGGAGGGCGAGACGCGCTTCTTCGATACGACCCGGTCGCGGGCGTGGGTCGTCGTCCGACGCATCGCGCACACGTCCCACCATCGCGGCCAGCAGATGGCAATGCTGCGGATGCTCGACCGCGACCTGCACAGCAACTACGGGCCGACCGCCGATACGGGTGGATTGCCGCAGAACCACGCACCGGTGGTCTACGCCTACCCGGATCTCGATGGCGTGCTGGCGGGCGAGCGCGCGGGCGGACGCAAGGCGATGCTCCCCGGCCCGGGAGATCAGCCGCCTACCGAGCGGCCGGGGAGTTGAGGCGCCGATCCGCGGCGACCGCGGCAAGCACGTTGCTGCGGGCCTTTGCGCCTGCCGCTGGTATCCTACCCGGCAGCCCGGCGTGACGGGCGCTGCCCGCCCCTCGACGCGCCCGGCCGGAGGATCCATGCAGCGAAGGTCCAGGATCGCGCGCGGCGTCGGCCGGCTGGCGACTCATCTGGCGGTCGCGCTGGCCTTGACCGCGGCCGGTCCGGCGGCGGCGCAGCACGGGGCGCCCGCCAACGGCGAGTGGCCGACCTACGGGGGCGACCTCGGCAGCACGAAGTACTCGCCCCTCGATCAGATCGACCGCGACAACTTCGGCGATCTGGAGATCGCGTGGCGCTGGCGGTCCGCCGACGCCGTGCTCAGCCTGACGATGCCGGACGGATCGGAGTGGCGCGCCGACTCGCGGTTGATCTTCTCCGAGTTGAACCGCCGCGATCCGGAACGGTGGCGCGACGGCCAGCCGCCCACGATCACGAACTTCAAGGCCACCCCGCTGATGGTCGGCGACCGGCTCTTCATCAACATGCCGACGTCGGCCGCCGCCGCCATCGACGCGCGGACGGGCGAGACGCTGTGGGTCTACAACCCCAAGAGCTATGAGGAAGGCACCACGACGATGTCCGCCCGCTGGAACCAGCGCGGCGTGGCGTACTGGTCGAACGGTCCGGACCGGAGCGACGAGCGGATCTTCTTCGGCACCGGCAACGGGTATCTCGTCTGCGTCGACGCGAAGACCGGCCGGCCCTGCGCCGACTTCGGGGACGGCGGCCGGCTGGACCTGATGGAGGGCATCCCGCGCGCCGCGCGCGGCGAGCGCGACTGGCTGAACGCGCTGCTCTACTCCGTCCAGTCTCCGCCCATCGTGTTCGGGGACACGGTGGTGACGCCGATGTCGATCTCCAGCTACAACATCCGGAGGGAAATGCCGCCCGGCTGGATGCGCGGCTTCGACGCGCGCAGCGGACGCACCCGCTGGACGTTCCACACCATCCCGCAGGGCGACGAGTTCGGCAACGACACCTGGGGCGGCGATTCGTGGCGCGAGACCGGCAAGGTGGGCGTCTGGACGATGATGAGCATCGATCCCGAGCTCGGCTACATCTACCTGCCGCTCAACACGGCCGCGCCCGACTACTACGGCGGACACCGGCCCGGCGCCAACCTGTTCGCCGAGAGCCTCGTCGCCCTCGACCTGGAGACCGGCGAGCGGGTCTGGCACTTCCAGGTGGTCCACCACGGACTGTGGGACTACGATCTGCCCGCCGCCCCGAACCTGATCGACATCACCGTCGACGGCCGGCGGATCGAGGCGGTGGCGCAGATCACCAAGCAGGGCTTCACGTTCGTCTTCGACCGGGCGACGGGCGAGCCGGTCTGGCCGATCGAGGAGCGCCCGGTGCCGACCGACACCGACATCGAGGGCGAGACGCCGTGGCCGACGCAGCCGTTTCCGACCCGGCCGGCGCCGTTCGACTACCAGGGCGTGGCGATAGACGATCTCGTCGACTTCACGCCCGAGATTCGGCAGATGGCGATCGAGGCGGTCGCGCCGTACCGCATCGGCCCGCTGTATACGCCGCACAGCCTGCGGGGCACCATCGTGCGGCCCGGGTTCAGCGCGGGAAGCTGGGGCGGCGCCGCGGTCGATCCCGAGACCGGCATGCTGTACGTGCCGTCGGGCAACCGCTACACCGTCAAGCACTTCCGCGCGCCGGCGTCGGGCGAGGACGCCAGCCTCGCGGTGCTCGAGGCGCGCGGCGCGCAGGCCCACCGCCCGCAGATGCCGCAGGGGCTGCCGCTGTTCAAGCCGCCCTACTCGCGGATGACGGCCATCGACATGCACACGGGCGAGCACCGGTGGATGCGGCCGCTGGGCGACGGCAACCGGATCCGCAACCTCCCGCTGCTGCGCGACCTGGATCTACCGCCGCTGGGCGGCGACAGCGGGCGCATCGGCCCGGTGCTGACGAAGACGCTGCTGATTCACGCGCTGACCGCGGGCGGCACCGGCGACGGCCCGCGCCTGGTCGCCTTCGACAAGGCGACCGGCGAGGAGATAGCGTCCGTCGATCTGCCGGGCGGCGCCATCGGCACGCCCATGACCTACCTGTCGGGCGGGCGGCAGTACATCGCGCTGACCGTCGGCGGCGGGCGCGTGCCGGAGCTGATCGCCCTGGCGCTGCCGGTCGGCGATCCGGAACGTTGAGGGCCCGGTCTGCAGGACTGCCCGGGGGAAAGCGCCGGCCGCCGCGCCGCCGGTGACATAATCGGCTGCAATCGCCAACACCGAGGAGGGATCATGCGCGCATCCGACTGGCCGTCGTTCCCGTTTCGCCCGGCGCTCGTCACGTGCGGCCTGATTGCCGTCTTCCTGGCGGGTGTGTGCGTGCCCGCCGTCCTCGCCCAGGAGCCGGATCGCATCCGCCCCGTCACCGACGCGGAGCTGCTGGACCCGAGCCCCGACGAGTGGCTGATGTGGCGCCGCACGCTCAACGGCTGGGGCTACAGCCCGCTCGATCAAGTCAACCGGGACAACGTCGGGAGCCTCCGGCTGGTCTGGAGCCGCGCCCTGGCCACCGACGGCCGCCAGCAGGGGACGCCGCTGGTCCGCAACGGCGTGCTGTTCATGCCGAATCCGCAGGACACCATCCAGGCCATCGACGCGGTGACCGGCGACCTGATCTGGGAGTACCGCCGCGACCGGCCGGACGACCTGGGCGACTACATGATCGGCAGCCTGATCGACACCAACCGCAACATCGCCATCCACGGCGAGCTGATCTTCCACACCTCGATGGACGACCACCTCGTCGCCCTGCACGCGGAGACGGGCGAGGTGGTGTGGGACACCGAGATCCTCGACTACACGGTGAACCCGGCCAACCAGACCTCGGGTCCCATCGTCGCCAACGGCACGGTGTACTCCGGCCGGAGCTGCGACCCGCGCGGCGGGCCGCACGGCTGCGTCATCACCGCGCACGACGCAGCGACCGGCGAGGAGCTGTGGCGGACGCGCCTCATCCCCGGCCCGGGGGAGCCGGGCGACGAGACCTGGGGCGACGTCCCGTTCGAGGAGCGCGGCCACGTCGGCTCGTGGATGGTGCCGAGCGTCGACCCCGAGCTGAATCTGGTCTACGTCGGCACGTCGGTCACCTCTCCCGCGCCGAAGTTCATGCTGGGCGGGGCCGACCTGACGCACCTCTACCACAACTCGACGCTGGCCCTGCACGGCGACACCGGCGAGATCGTGTGGCACTACCAGCACATGAACGACCACTGGGACCTCGACCATCCCTTCGAGCGGCTGCTGGTCGACACGGCGGTCCGGCCCAACGCGGCGGCGGTGAGCTGGATCAACCCGCGCATCGAGCCGGGCGAGGAGCGGCGGGTGCTGACCGGCATCCCCGGCAAGACGGGCATCGTCTACACGCTCGACCGCGAGACCGGCGAGTTCCTGTGGGCCACGCCGACCATCACCCAGAACGTGGTCAGCGGCATCGACGGCGCCACGGGCCAGGTGACCGAGAACGCCGAACTCATCTTCACCGCCAGCGGCCAGCAGGTGCTGGCCTGCCCGCACGCGAGCGGCGGCAAGGACTGGGAGGCGGGCGCCTACTCGCCGCGAACCAACACGATGTACATGCCGCTGCGCAACGTCTGCGCGCGGATGATGGCCGAGGATCCGGACAACCGGACCAACCGGCTCTACGCCATCGCGTGGCGGTCGGAGCTGGCCCCCGGCTACGACGACGTGGGAAGCGTGCACGCGATCTCGGCCGAGACGGGCGAGACCATCTGGAACTACCAGCAACGGGCCGCGACCATGGCCCTGGCCGCGACCGGCGGCGGGCTGGTCTTCGGCGGCGACGTCAACGGGCGTTTCCGGGCCTTCGACGACACCACGGGGGAGATCCTCTGGGAAATCAACCTCGGCTCGCCGGTCTCCGGCTTCCCGGTCACCTTCGCGGTCGACGGCCGGCAGTACGTGGCGATCAGCGTCGGGACCGGCCGCTTTCTGGACCTGACGCCGGAGCTGCGCCCGAGCAGCGGCAACAACCTGTTCGTCTTCGCTTTGCCGTAGTGCCCGGCGAAGCGCCGAGAGTGCAGTGGGCGTGCAGTTGATGAAGCGTTCCGCCACGAAACGACAACGACCGTGGCCCGAGCGACCCTTCCCGACCACCGGAGGGCGTTGTCGTCAGCCTGCTCGATCCGTGGGCTCGTCGGCGCACACCGCGCACGCGCCAGCCTGGCACTCGCGGGCACTCCACAGCAGAGCGCCGGCGAGGGTCAGGCTGCCGGCGGCCGACGTCGCGGTTTCGGGTAGCGGCTCGAGCCAACCGGCGAGGGAGGCGGCCCAGAGCGCGGCCCCGCCGGCAAAGGTGAGGACCACGGCTGCGTTCCTGCGGGCCGGGCCCAGGACGAGCATCACCGCGCCGAGAAAGACGGTCCCGACCCAGACGCCTCGCTCGACGCCTTCGGTGAGCGCGAGCGCGGGCGCCGCCACGATCAGGAACGGTGTGAGCGCGCAGTGCAGGCTGCACCAAGCCGCGGCGCACGCCGTCAGTCGCGACCCGGAGGCCAGATAAACGTTCGACGGGACGCTTGCGAGAGAGACCTTCATGGTGTCGCGTCGCCGATCAGGAAGCGCCGAGAGCAGGTGTGACAGCCATGGTCATCATGATAATGGATTCTCAAAGCATGTGTCACGGGGGTTGCCGGGTTCGGTTGGAGATCCCGCTGCGCAGAGCAGTACGCGGCCGCCCGCCGGTCGCCTCCTGTCGACAGGGGCCGCCCGACGAAGCGACCGTCGCGGATGCGTCCGTCCCGCGCCGGTGACATAATCGGCCAGGATCTCGAAACGCGACAGGAGGCGTCATGCCCGCATCCGGCTGTTCATCGTCCCGGTTCCGACCGGTGCTCATCGTGGGTGGCCTCGTGGCCGCCCTGGCGGTCGTTGCAGCTCCGGCGGTCCTGGCGCAGGAAGCGGACCGCATCCGCCCGGTCACCGACGCGGAGCTGGCGAACCCGAGCCCCGACGAGTGGCTGATGTGGCGGCGGACGCTGGACGGCTGGGGCTACAGCCCGCTCGACCAGATCGATCGCGGCAACGTCGGCGACCTGCGGCTGGTGTGGTCGCGCGCGCTGACCCCGGGCCGCCAGCAGGGGACGCCGCTGGTCCGCGGCGGCGTGCTGTTCATGCCGAATCCGCGGGACGTCATCCAGGCCCTCGACGCGGTGACCGGCGACCTGATCTGGGAGCACCGTCGGGACCGCCCGGACGACTTGGCCGACTACATGATCGGCACCCTGATCGACACCAACCGCAACATCGCCATCCACGATGAGCTGATCATCGACACCAGCATGGACGACCACATCTTCGCGCTGCACGCGGAGACGGGCGAGGTCGTCTGGGACACCGAAATTCTCGACTACCGGGTGAACCCGGCCAACCAGACCTCGGGGCCGATCGTCGCCGGCGGCAAGGTGTACTCGGGCCGGAGCTGCGACCCGCGCGGCGGGCCGAACGGCTGCGTCATCACCGCGCACGACGCGGCGACCGGCGAGGAGCTGTGGCGGACGCGCCTGATCCCCGCCCCCGGCGAGCCGGGCGACGAGACCTGGGGCGACGTCCCGTTCGAGGAACGCACGCACGTCGGCTCGTGGATGGTGCCGAGCTACGACCCCGAGCTGAACATGGTCTACGTCGGCACGTCGGTGACCTCGCCGGCGCCGAAGTACATGCTGGGCGGCACCGACCTGACGCACCTCTACCACAACTCGACGCTGGCGCTGGACGGCGACACCGGCGAGATCGTCTGGCACTACCAGCACATGAACGACCACTGGGACCTCGACCACCCGTTCGAGCGCCTGCTGGTCGACACGGCGGTGCGGCCCGACCCGTCCGCGGTGAGCTGGATCAATCCGCGGCTGAACGCGGGCGAGGTGCGCCGGGTGGTGACCGGCATTCCCGGCAAGACGGGCATCGTCTATACGCTCGACCGCGAGACGGGCGAGTTCCTGTGGGCCACGCCGACCATCGTCCAGAACGTGGTCAGCGGCATCGACGGCGCCACCGGCGCGGTGACCGAGAACGCCGAGCTCATCTTCACCGCGGCGGGGCAGACGGTGCTGGCCTGCCCGCACGCCAGCGGGGGCAAGGACTGGGAGGCGGGCGCCTACAGTCCGCTGACCAACACGATGTACATGCCGCTGCGCAACGTCTGCTCGCGGATGATGGCCATGGCCGCGCCGGACGAGCAGGACGAGGCGCGACGTCTATATGCCATCGCCTGGCGCCCCGAGATCGCGCCGGGCTACGACGACGTCGGCAGCGTGCAGGCCATCTCGGCCGAGACCGGCCGGGTGACCTGGAACTACCAGCAGCGGGCCGCCACGATGGCGCTGGCCGCCACCGGCGGCGGGCTCGTGTTCGGGGGCGACGTGAACGGCCGCTTCCGGGCCTTCGACGACACGACCGGGGAGATCCTCTGGGAGATCAACCTCGGCTCGCCGGTCTCCGGCTTCCCGATCACCTACGCGGTCGACGGCCGGCAGTACGTGGCGATCAGCACCGGCTACGGCCGCTTCCTGGAATTGACGCCGGAGCTGCGGCCGAGCTCCAACAACAACCTGTTCGTTTTCGCCCTTCCGGAGTAACCGGCATACGGGCACGCTGCGAAACCCGACATCGAGACCAAGAGAAGAGAACCATGACGAGACTCACGAGCGCATGCGCTGTCGTCGCCGCCACCTTCATTCTCCTGCTGCTGGGGACGGCAGCCCCCGCTACGGCCCAGGAGGACTGCGCGCCCGACGGCGACGTGCAGTTCATCTGCGGCCCGGTCAGCCCGGAGGACTTCGCGCAAGTGCCCGATACCCCCTGGGTCGTCGTTCCCAACATGGTGGACAACGGACCGATTCAGGCGGTCGACACGCGCGACGACAGCGTGGTCACCATCTTCCCGGCAACGGCCGACGCGCGGCATGACCGGGCGACGTACGCCGACTGCCCCGGTCCGGTGACGTCGAACATCCGGCCGCACGGGTTGTACCTGCGTCCCGGCGACGGCGGCCCCCATACGCTGTTGGTGGTCGGCCACGGCGCGCGCGAATCGATTGAGGTCTTCGAGCTGGATGCGACCGGATCGCAGCCGGCGCTGACCTGGGTCGGCTGCGCGGTCGCGCCCGAAGGGATCGGGCTCAACTCCGTCGTCGCGCTTCCCGAGGGCGGCTTCACGGCCACGAGTCCCGCCACGCTCGACATCTGGGAGTGGCAGCCCGGCGCCGGCTGGAGCCGCGTCCCCGGCAGCGAGGACATCGGGCCCAACGGCATCGAGATCTCCCGCGACGGCGAGTGGTACTACGTGGGCGGCTATGCGGCGCAGGCGCTCATCCGCCTGTCGCGCAACCGCACCCCGCCCGAGCTGCACCCGATCGCGGTCGACCACTACATCGATAACGTGCGCTGGGGCGCGGGCAACACGCTGCTCGCGGCCGGCCACATCGGTCCGACCCGGGCGTCGATTGGCGAGTGCATCCGCGAGGGCAACTGCGACGGCGTCAGCTCCCGCGTCACGCGCATCGATCTGGATACGCTGACCGCCGAGGAGGTCGTCAACTACCCGGCGAACGATCTGCTGATTCTCGGCACCGCCGCCATCGACGTGGGCGACGAGATCTGGGTCGGGCAGGTAGCCGAGGGGGACCGCATCGCCCGTTTCCCGGCTCCCTAGTGGAACGGGGGCATCCGGCGCGCCGCCCTGGTCAGGAACCGGCTGGCGGTTTCTGGAGGCTGCGTCGGATGCTGACCGGCCGGACCGCTTCCGGCAGCGTCGCGTGCTTGACGATGGCGACGTCGGTCTCGAGCCTCGTTACGACGCGTTCGACGTTGGCGAGCCGCGCGTTGTGACTCTTCAGTGCGTCGATCACTTGGCCGAGCTGCGCCGTCAGACGCTTGTCGACGTCTTCCAGGGACTTTTCCATTCGGCCGATCTGCCTGGCCAACGCCCCGATCTGCTCGGCAACCTGCTTGTTGGTCAAGGGCGCCCCCCGATGCGCCCCTATGTTACGCGATAGCGCGTTGCGGATGCGGATCGGGGGCGGGGCGTCGCCGCCGGGCCGGCTGTTGCGCCGGGCGCTCCGCATGGGGGATGATGCGGTGGTTCGCGGTCCGGCGGTCGGGAGGGACGAGATGAGAAGCGGGTGGATTCGCAGGCAGGCGCGGGACGGCCGGACGCCCGGCAGAGGCCGCATCGGCATCACGGAGCTGGCGCTGGGCGTCGCCCTGGTCTGGGCGGGATGGGCGGCGGCGCCCGCGGTCGAGTCGGCGGCGCGCTCCGCGGAAGCCGCAGCGCACGGCGCGGCCGGTCAATCGGACGGCTCCGTGCTGGACGGCGTGTTCACCGAGTCGCAGGCGTCCCGCGGCGAGGCTACGTTCCGGCGCGTGTGCTCCGCCTGCCACGATACGAACGAGTTCTCCGGCGGCCGGTTCCGGCTGACCTGGGTGGGGCAGAGCGCCGGCGATCTGTTCGACACGATCGCGACGCTGATGCCCGAGGGGGATCCGGGAAGCCTCACGCCCAGGCAGTACGCGGGGGTCGTCGCCTACCTGCTGCAAATCAACGGGTATCCAGCCGGCGAAGCGGACCTGCCGACCAGCCTGTCCGCGCTGCGGGCGATGGAGATAGTGCAGGCCCCGTAGACCGGTCACCGAGCGTGTCGCGGCCGGTTCGACCCGCGTCGTTCGCAGGCAACCGAAGGGAAGGGACCAGATCGATGAAGGGCTCGATGACACGGTTCGCAAGCGCCCGGACCCCGCTCGGGTCTCTCGTCGCGTCCGCGGTCGTGGCCGGCGCCGTCAGCGGCGTCCTGCTGGCTCCCGCCCCGGCCGCCGCGCAGGGGAGCGAGACCCCGGCCGGCGAGTGGCGCTACATCGGCGGCGACGCGGGGCACACCCGCTACTCGGGCCTCGATCAGATCACCGCCAACAACTTCGAGGACCTCGAAGTGGCCTGGGTCTGGCGCGGGGACAACTTCGGGTCGTCCGCGCTCGGCGTGTCGCGCTCGACGCCGATCTACGTCGACGGCGTCCTCTACACCGTGGCCGGCGAGCGCCGCACCGTGGTCGCGATCGATCCGGCCACCGGCGAGACGCTCTGGACCTTCCGCGAGCCGCACACCACCCGCTTCGATCGCGGGATGCGCCAGGGCTACGGCAAGGGCGTGGCCTACGCCGAGATCGACGGCCGGGGCGTGATCTACATCATCAGCCCCGCCTTCTTCCTCCACGCGCTCGACGCCAAGACCGGCCGGCCGCTGGAGGACTGGGGCAACGCGGTGCCGCTGCCCGGCTTCCCGCACACCGGCGTGGTCGACATGCTGCCCGACCTGATCGCCGACTGGGGCCCCTGGCAGAGCTGGGACGGCGCCTACGACCCGGACTTCGGCATTCCCCGCGAGTTGGGCTACATCACCAGCTCGTCGCCGCCGATCGTCGTCAACGGCGTGGTGGTGGTCGGCAACTCGGCCGAGCAGGGCTACAACCAGACCCGCATCGAGAACGTGCCGGGTGACATCCTGGGCTACGACGCCCGCACCGGCGAGCACAAGTGGAAGTTCCACGTCATCCCGCGCCCCGGCGAGTTCGGGCACGAGACCTGGGAGAACGACGCCTGGGAGTGGACCGGCGACGTCTCGTCGTGGGCGCCGCTGTCGGCCGACCCCGAGCGGGGGCTCGTCTACGTCCCGACCAACCCGCCGACCATCGACTTCTACGGCGGTTTCCGGCCCGGCGACGGGCTGTTCGGAACCAGCGTCATCGCACTCGACGTCGAGACCGGCGAGCGGGTCTGGCACTTCCAGACCGTGCACCACGACATCTGGAACTTCGACAACCCGACCGCGCCGGTGGCCCTCGACGTGAGTGTGGACGGCCGCCCGCGGCAGATCGTCGTCCAGGCGACCAAGCAGGGCTGGGCGTACACGTTCGACCGGGTGACCGGCGAGCCGATCTGGCCGATAGAGGAGCGGCCGGTGCCGCAGTCCGAGGTGCCGGGCGAGCAGCTCTCGCCGACCCAGCCGATGCCCACCCGGCCGGCCGCCTACGAGATGCAGGGGCTGACCGAGGACGACCTGATCGACTTCACGCCGGAACTCCGGGCCGAGGCGCTGGAGATCATCCAGAACTACCGGCTCGGGCCGATCTTCAACCCGCCGATCCAGCGCGGGCACCCGTCGGGGCTGCGCTCGTTCGTGAGCTGCCCGAGCGGCGCCTCTAACATCCACGGTCCGACGTCGGCGGATCCCGAGACCGGGATCATCTATGTCGGAACGCGCCGCGGCTGCCGCTCCGAGAACATCGTGCCGGGCGAGCTGATCGACGCGCCGAACGACATCAAGACCACCGGCCGCACCTTCTCCGAGTTCGCGGTCGTGAACCGCGGCGACTTCCGGGGACCGCAGGGCCTGCCCATCTTCAAGCCGCCCTACAGCCGCATCGTCGCCATCGACATGAACACCGGCGAGCATCTCTGGGAGACGCCCAACGGCGACACGCCCGAGCGCATCCGCAACCACCCGGCCCTGCAGGGCGTGGACCTGCCGAACACCGGCGTGCCGGCGCACCCGGTCACCATGGTGACGAAGACACTGCTGATCACCGCCGAGGGCACGGCCGGGCTGCCGCGCCTGCACGCGCTCGACAAGCGGACCGGCGAGCGGCTCGGCACCGTGGCGCTGCCCGCCTCGGGGCAGTACGGGATGATGGGCTACCTGCACGAGGGCCGGCAGTACATCGTGGTGCAGGTGGCCGGGCCCGGCTTGCCGGGATCGCTGGCGGCGCTGCGGCTGCCCTGATCGTGACCGGCGGCCGACTGCCCCCGGGGTCAGTCGGTCGCCACGTCGAACGCGGTCCAGACCCCGCGTCGCCTGGCTGAACTCCGTGACGGACGCGCCTGCGCCCGCGCGGCGTGGTCAGACCGACATTCCGGGAACGAGGCGGCTGTCTGACCGGCACTCGCGAGCGTGCCGGCCAGACGTGCCTCGATCCGATTTGCGCCTACCGGGATTCCTGCGCAGCCGCTTCGGCCGCGGCTTCTTCCGCACGCGCGCCGGCCAGGATGTTGTAGAGCCCGTAGTTGCCCTCGTGGCAGGCGTACTCGAACAGCGGCTGATCGTTCCGCTGCATCGGGACCTCGTAGGTCCACGGCCGCGTCCAGACGGTCGGATCGTCGATCGTCGCCTGGTACAGCAGCGTGTCGTCCGCCATACGGGTGAACCGCTCGGTCAGGCGCAGGTTGGCGTCGGTCCGGCCCTGCGAGAAGCTGGTCTCGCGCAGGAAGCGGCTCGTCTCGACGACCAGGGTGTCGCCCTCCCAGTGGCCGCGGGACTCGCCCGTCCACTGCGGCAGGTCCGTGTGCGCACGGCCGTCGAGGGGGACGACGCGCACGTTGTGGTTCATCTCGTTGAGCAGCGCCACGGTGTCCGGCGTCTGGAAGATCTGCACGTTGTTGTTGTAGCCGCCCGGGGTCATTGGCGGGCCCGAGTTGAACCCGGTGATGCAGCGCAACTGCAGGCCGTTGGAGCCGAAGTCCTCGACGAAGCCGCCCGGCGTGGGGGCATGGGTCACGACGCCTTCACGTGCGGCCCGCAACGCGGCCTGCTTCGCCTCGGCCTCGGGGGTCAAGGGCGGCATCCTGCCGTTGGACGGATCCACGACCAGCGACGTGCGCCGCGTCCCGACCGTCGTCGTCCCGCGGTCGAGCCAGAAGTTGTTGTAGAAGCCGGGGGCGCCGTTCTCGCCGCTGTCCACGCTCTCGGTCGCCGTGGTGCGCAGGGCCGGGCGGTTCGCCAGCTCCTCGTTGCGCTCGAGGGTCTCCTGCTCGAGGCGCGCGGCCTCCTCCGCGCTCAGGAACTCCTGGCCGGCCAGCTCGTCGGGCCGCTCCATGGGGGTGATGGACCGGAAGTCCCAGACGCCCTGCAGATCCGGGGCGCCCCACGGCGTCCGGGGTGTCTCCGCCGCGTTCTCCGCCTGGGCCGCCGCGGCCAGGGGCGTCAGCGCCACGATCGCGACCGCCGTCACCAACGCCGCGAAGTACCGATGGCTCATCGTTCTCCTCCTTGCTGCCGTCGCACGCGTCGTTGCGGGTCCCCGTGCGTTTCGGGACGCGACCTCGTCGTCTTTCCGGGGGCCGCTTCGCCCGATTATAGAATCAGGTCATGCGGACTTATACACGCAAGCAGTTTCTGAACCTCGGCGCCGTGCTGGCCGGCGGGACCGCGGCGGCCCGGTTGCCGATCTCGGCGGCGCAGCAGCCCGCGGGCGAGGGGCTCCGGGCGGACCTGGCGGTGATCAACGCACGGGTCTACACCGTCGACGACGCGCTGCCCCGCGCCGAGGCGTTCGCGGTGCGGGGGGACCGCTTCGCCGCCGTGGGCAGCACCGACGACGTGTGGAACCTCGTCGGTCCGAACACCGAGGTGATCGACGCCGCAGGGATGACCGTCACGCCCGGATTCATCGATACCCACTCCCACCCGAGCGGCGTGAACGAGCTCTACGGCGTGAACACGAACCTGCGCACGGTCGCCGAGATCCAGCGCGCCCTGCGGACCAAGGCCCTCGACACGCCGCCCGGCCGCTGGGTGCGCGGCTTCATGTTCGACGACACGAAGGTGGTCGACGGCCCGCTGCACCGGACCCACCTGGACGAGGCGGTGCCCGACCATCCGGTGAACGTGGCGCACCGCGGCGGGCACACCAACTGGTTCAACAGCACCGCGTTCGCGCTGGCCGGCATCACCCGCGACACGCCGGATCCGCCCGACGGGCGGTTCGCCCGCGACGCCGACGGCGGGCTCTCGGGCATGGTGGCCGAACACGCCCGCGACGTCTTCGCCGACGTGGGCGAGCGGGAGGAGCTCACCGAGGACGAGCAGCGCGCCCGCGCGCGGGAGGGGATGGCCTACATCTCTCGGCTGATGACTGCCACCGGTCTCACCACCGTCCACGACGCGGGGGCGAGCCGCGGCCGGCTGGTGGCCTATCAGGACGCGCGCGAGGCGGGGGAGCTGCGCCACCGCGTCTACGCCATGGTCCGCGGGCCGTACGAGCAGTTACGCGACGCCGGCGTCTACACCGGCCTCGGTGACGAGTGGGTGCGCATCGGGGGGGTGAAGTACGGCGCCGACGGCTCCGCGTCGGAGCGCACCATGCGGATGAGCACGCCGTTCGAGGGCCGGCCGGACGACTACGGCATCCTGACGATGTCGCAGGAGGAGATTCACGAGGTCGTCGAGGACGCGCACCGCCACAACTGGCAGGTGGGCATCCACGCCAACGGGGACGTCACCATCGACATGGTGCTGAACGCCTACGAGCGGGCCCTCGACCGCTGGCCGCATCCCGACCGCCGGCACCGCATCGAGCACTGCTCGCTCGTCAACCCCGACCTGCTGCGGCGGATCCGGGACACCGGCTCGATCCCGACCCCGTTCTGGACTTACGTCCACTTCCACGGCGAGAAGTGGCGGAATTACGGGGCCGCGAAGATGGAGTGGATGTTCGCGCACCGCTCGTTCCTCGACTACGGCATCCCCGTGGCGGGGGCGTCCGACTACACGCCCGGACCGTTCGAGCCGCTGATGGCGATCCAGAGCATGGTGACCCGCCGCGACTTCGACGGGCAGGTGTGGGGCGCGAGCCAGCGGGTGAGCGTGGACGAGGCGTTGCGCATCGGCACCCTGCACGGCGCGCGGGCGTCCTACGAGGAGCGCGACAAGGGATCGATCACCATCGGCAAGCTCGCCGACTTCGTCGTCCTCGAGCGCGACCCGCACGACGCGGACCCCGACGACATCAAGAACATCGGCGTCGTCCGCACGGTGGTCGGCGGCCGGACGATGCACGCGGCGACCGCGTAGATAGTCCTCATTGTATCCTGACGCCCGCGGTGGGGTTCCGGTCCGGGCGACGCGTGATCTACGTCGAAGCGCGACAGAGGCTCGTGGATTGGCTGCGCCGGCAGCTCATCGGGCCTGCCGGCCACGGTAATCTGCGCCTTTCTCCCCTGGACCGTTTCCCCACGGGCGTGCTGTTTCCCATCCAGCCCGGCGTGTCCGGCATCGACCCCGCCGCGGCGACCCCGGACGATGCCGGCCCCGAGGCGACGGGAGACGAGGACGAAGATCCGCTCGCCGGCGTCGATGGAGCGGAGATCCGTCGACCGGCGCGGCCGGTGGGGCGGCGGCGGTACGTGCCGCCCTCCGCGGTCGGCTTCTCGGGTTTCGTGCGGGGCGCCGCGCGCCTCTCCATCACGGTCGGCGCGGCGACGTACACGCGCGTCGGCGATCGCGACGACGAGGGGCGGTTCCAGTCGCTGGAGTACGAGCGGAACGCGCTGCCCGAGCAGGTCGTGGCCTGGTCGGGCCCCGAGTCGTCGGACGCGTCGGTCTGGGAGGGCCGCGCCGGCGTGGACGTCCGGGCGCGTCCGTGGCTGGACGGCCGGATCCTCACCGTGACGCTGTTCAACCGGCAGCGGCTGGACCGCGACGAGCCGACGCGCGCGCGGGCACAGGACCTGGCGGAGCGGTCGCTGTTCGAGGCGCGGCTCGAGTGCGTCGTCGACGCCGGCGAGCTGGTCGAGTACCCGCGCGTGGATCCGAGCCTGCTGACCGACGAGGAACGCGAGCTGGAGCTGCAGTACGCGGATCGCCGCATTCATGCCGTCGGTCACGGCGCGGCCGTCGACTGGCGCGTCGAGCCGGGCCGCCCCGCCCGCATCCGGACGGCATGGATGCCGGCCGCGGACACGCCGCTGGTGACGGTGGATACCGGCGGCGACGCGGTGCTCGGCATCGAGCGGCTCGCGGAGGCGTCCCGTGCCGACGATCTCGCCCGCTTCGTCGCGCGCTACGGCGCCTGGATCGGCGCGCAGCGGGAGGCGGCGGCCCGCCTGGAGGCCGGACGCGAGGCGGCCTCCCGCATCTGCGGCAGGATGGAGGTGGCGCTCGGGCGGATGCAGCGGGCGGTCGAGCTGCTGCGCACCGACCGCGTAATCGCCGAGGCGTTCCGGTTGGCCAACCGCGCCATGCTCGACCAGATGCGTCAGGCCGACCGGATCGACGGCCGGGAGGCCGAGCCCTCCGACTACCGCTGGCGGCCGTTCCAGTTGGCGTTCCTGCTGACGGTCATCGCATCCGCGGTGCGCGAGGACGACGACTTCCGCGACGTGCTGGACCTGATCTGGTTCCCGACCGGGGGCGGCAAGACCGAGGCCTATCTGGGGCTGGTCGCGTTCCTGGTCTTCTGGCGCCGCCTGCAGCACCCGGCGACCGGCGGCGGCACAGCGGCGTTCATGCGCTACACGCTGCGCCTGCTGACGCGCCAGCAGTTCGAACGGGCGGCGCGCATCGTCTGCGCCATGGAGCGGATGCGGCGCGCGGACCCCGAACGGCTCGGGGGCGAACCTGTCTCGGTCGGCATCTGGGTGGGGGGCGAGATCAGCCCCAACCGCTTCGCGCAGGCGATGGAGCGGGTGGCGGACCTGGTCTCGGCCCGCCCGGCGGCCCGGCACGCGCTGCTGGTGGAGCGCTGTCCCTGGTGCCGGACGCCGTTCGACGCGGCGCGCGGCTACGACGCCCGCGAGGACGACTTCCACTTCCACTGCACGAACCCGGCTTGCGCGTTCGGGGCGGACGAGCGCCCGTTGCCCTGCAACGTGGTCGACGAGGCGCTCTACCGCGACCCGCCGTCGCTGCTGATAGGCACCATCGACAAGTTCGCCCGCCTCGCCTGGGAGACGCGCGCCGGCGCCTTCTTCGGCCTCGGCGCGGGACGGCGCCGGCGGCCGCCGGAGCTGGTCATCCAGGACGAGCTGCATCTGATTACGGGACCGCTCGGATCGATAGCCGGGCTGTACGAGGCGGGGATCGACACGCTGCTCGCGCGGCGGGGGGTGCGTCCGAAGTACGTCGCCTCCACCGCCACCATTCACATGGCGCGCGAGCAGGTCCGGCGCCTCTATGCGCGCGACCTGGCGGTGTTCCCGCCGCCCGGCCTCTCCTGCGACGACTCGTACTTCGCGCGCACGGACCGGGACCGCCCCGGCCGCCTGTACGTCGGCTACCTGGCCCCCATGCTCGACCAGCGGCACTCCCTGGCGCCGCTCGCGGCGGCGCTGCTCGCCGGCCCCCTGGCCGCCTTCGACGGCGACGCGGACCGGGACGCCCTGCTCGACGCGTGGTGGACGCAGGTCATCTACCACGGCAGCCTCAAGGACGTCGGCAACAGTCACAACGCGTTCGTGACCGACGTCCGCGCCTTCGGGCGGCGCCTCGCCGGCGAGCGGGCGGAAGCCGGCCGCCTGGGGCTCGATGAGGGGGGCGACGCTCCGGACGACCCGAGCGGCGGTTCCGGCGACCGGGGCGGCAGTCCCGATGAACGCGGCGCTGCGCCGGCCTCCGGCAGCGTCGTAGAGCGGACCCGCAACGCCCGCATCGCCCAGCTCACCAGCATGCGGACCGCGCCGGAGAACGCCCGGACGTTCCAGCAACTGGTGCGGCCGCGCGGGCACGGCGAGTGTCTGGACGCGGTGCTGGCGACCAACATGGTCTCGGTGGGCCTCGACGTGGCCCGCCTGGCGCTGATGGTGGTCAACGGCCAGCCCCTGACCACCGCGGAGTACATCCAGGCGACCAGCCGCGTGGGCCGGGCCGACGTGCCGGGCCTGGTCCTGACGAACTACTTCCGCCACCAGGCGCGCAGCCTGTCGCACTACGAGAGCTTCCGCGCCTACCACGAGTCGTTCTACCGCTTCGTGGAGCCCGGCAGCGTCACCCCCTTCACCTCCCAGGCGCGTTCCCGGGCGCTGCACGCGGCGCTCGTCATCGCGGTGCGGCACGGTTGCGATCATCTGCGCGAGAACGCGTCGGCGGGCCGCTTCGATCCCGCTTCGCCGGCGGTGGCGGCGGTGGTCGCCGAGCTGAAGCGGCGCTGCACCCGTGCGGCGGGAGACGGGCAGGCCTTCGAGACGGTCGCGCACCTCGATCGCCTCGTCCGGCAGTGGCACGACGAGGCGCGGCGCTGCCGGGCCGACCGGCGGCAGCTCGACTACCAGGCGCGGGACGGCGAGAGCAACGCCGACCGGTTGCTGTACGGTCACGGAGAATCGCGCCGCGGCCTGTGGCGGACGCTGCACTCGATGCGGAACGTGGAGAGCACCGGCATGCTGAAGCTCCATGGCTGACGCCTACGTTCCCGTGCGTCTCTCGCACCTGTTGCGGCACTGCTCGGTGGGCGCCATCGTGCGCGGCGCCGACAGCCTGATGGTGGTCCCCGACATCCGCTCCTGGGATCCGCCGGGAGTCGATCCCCGGCAGCGGGAGATCCGCTATGTCGACCAGGTGCGGCGGGCGCTCGGCATCCGCCAGGCGCTGTGCACGCCCCCCGTCGCCACCGAGCGCGACGGCACGGTGCTCGGCTGGATACCGGCCCGGCGGTTTCCGCTCTGGACGCGCTGCCTGTCGTGCGGACTGCTGCACCGCAGGCCGTGGGAGCGCAACGCCGCGGCGGTCCGCGACATCGACGAGCCCGGCGGCGACCGGGCGGCAGAGGATTCCGCCCGCCGCGCGTCAGGGGAGGCGGCCGGCGGCGAAGGGGTGCGGCACGACGAATGCGCCTGCGGCGGCCGACTCGAGCAGATGCCGTGGGTCCTGGCGCACGAGGAGGGCTACCTGGCCGATCCGCCCTGGCACGACATGGCCCACGCGGGCACCAGCACGGAGGCGCAGCGGAGCTGTCGCGCCGACTGGGTCAGGCCCTACCTGCGGCTGGTCGAGCGGGAGGGGCGCCGCCGCGTCGACTGCAGCCGTTGCGGCGCGCGCGGCTGGTCGTCGAGGCCGCCGTTCCCGGCCCGCGCGTGGCAGCAGCCGTGGCTGGCCGAGCCGCCGGCCGAGGCGCCGGCCACGCCCGGGTGGCTGCTGGAGATCAACGACGTGCGGGTGCACGCGGCCGAGTGCCGGACCGCGCTCGTCATCCCCCCCGAGTCGCGTATCCGCCGCGGCACGGTCGTCGACCGGCTCTACGGCAGCTCGCGCAACCAGCGGAAGATCCGCGACGCCCGGAACGCGCTGGCGCGCAGAAGCGCGCTCCGGCGCCTCGCCGGCGAGTACGGCTGCACCCCCGGCGACGTCGAGCAGGCCCTGGAGCAGATCGAGAAGGGGTATCCCCTCTTTCACCGCGAGCTGGCCGAGGGCGACCTGATGGCCGGCGAGTACCGGGCGTTGATCGAGGAGATTCCGGACCTGCAGGAGGACGAGGACTTCGTCACCGAGCACCGGACCCGGGAATGGAAGGCGCTCGACGTCGAGCCGTCGGCCGGGACCGCGCGCGGCGTCCACCGAGCCGTCAGCCGGCTTATCGCGGTCGACCGGTTGAAGGAGATCCTCGTGCTGATGGGCTTCCGGCGCACCGGCGCCGAGGGCGCCCGCGTGGCCCCGGACGTCACCGGCGAGAGCGGCTGGCTGCCCGCCGCGGAGCTCTACGGCGAGGGCATCTTCTTCACGCTCGACGAGGGATGGCTGCAACGGTGGGAGGACCACCCGGCGCTCGGCGAGCGCGCGGCGTCGCTCGCCGAACGCTACCGCCGGCGCCATGCCCCGGTGGACGAGGTCGACGTCTCGCCGCGCTTCCTGCTGTGCCACACGCTGGCCCACGTCGTCATCCGGCGGCTCGATGCCGAAGCGGGCTACCCGGCCGCGGCGCTGAAGGAGCGGGTCTACTGCCGGTCCGGCGCGAACCCGATGGCGGGCATCCTGATCTACGTGGCGGTGGCCGACGAGGAGGGATCCCTGGGCGGACTGGTGCAACTGGCGCGTCCGCGGCGCTTCCTGCGGCTGCTCGCCGGCGCTTTCGAAGCGGCGGACTGGTGCTCGCTCGACCCGGTCTGCGCCGGCCAGGAAGGGCATGGGCCGGACCTGCTGAACCGGGCCGCGTGCCATGCCTGTGCGCTGCTGCCGGAGACGAGCTGCGCCTACGGCAACGTGCTGCTCGACCGGACCTTCCTCACGGGCGACGGGGCCGCGGCGCCCGCGTTCCTGGACGGCGAGGACCCGCCCGGCTGATGGCGAAGCGCAGGTTCGAGCTGCCGGGGATCCAGGACCTCAGCAAGGAGCAGGAGGCGGCCCGCGCCCTGCCCGCGCGCGGCCGGCACCTGATTGTCGGCGGGCCGGGGACCGGCAAGTCGGTGCTCGCGTTGATCCGCGCCCGCCGCCATCAGCGGCAGAACGACGACTACCGCTTCCTGGTCTTCAATCATCTCCTGCATCGGGCGAGCGTGCAGCTCTACGGGAACGGTCTCGCCGGCGAGACGTGGCAGAGCTGGTTCCGGAGCGCCTTCGAGCGGTTGGCGCAGCGACCGGTTCCGCTGCTGCCGCCCGACCGGCACGGCTTCGAGGCCGAGGACTGGACCCGCGTCGAGGCGATCGTCCAGGCGCTGCCGCCCGACGGGAAGGACGCACGACGGCCGTTCCTCGTCATCGACGAAGGCCAGGACATGCCGCCGGCGTTCTACGAGACGCTCGTGGACCTGGGCTTCGAGGATTTCTTCGTCGTGGCCGACCAGAACCAGCAGATCACCGAGCTGAACAGCAGCCGGCAGCAGATCGAGGCGCGGCTCGACCTCGACGTGGACGCGGTCGTCGAGCTGCGGCGCAATTACCGCAACCAGTACCGCGTGGCGAAGCTGGCGCGCGCCTTCTACACCGGCGATCCGGCGAGTCCGCCGCCGGAGCTGCCGGCCGGCCAGGGGGGGCACATGCCCCTTCTCTACGTGTATCCGCGGCAGAAGCTGGACGTCCTCTGCAGGGGGATCCTGACGCTGGCGGATCGCGACCCGCGGCAGCTCATCGGCGTGATCGCACCGAACAACGAGGTCCGCCGGCGGTACTTCGACATGCTGCGCACCGTCGACGTCGCGCTCGACCATCCGCGGCCGCGCGTCGAGACCTTCCACGGCGCCCACCGCCCGGAGGTCGCCTTCGACGAGGGGGGCGTCCTGGTCATCAACGCGCAGGCGTGCAAGGGGCTGGAGTTCGATACGGCGTGTCTCGCCGACATCGACGAGCACCGCGTCGACCCGCGGGATCCGGACGCCGCGCGCCGGCGGTTCTACGTCATGGTCGCCCGCGCGCGCGAACGCGTGTTCCTGTTCATGAAGCGCGGCGCCGGCCGAGCCGTCGAGGAGATCCTCCCGCGGGATGCCGAGACGCTGCGGCGCGAGGAATGGTGAATGCCGACGGACACTCTCTTCGAGCCCGAACCCCCGTCCGCGCGGGCGCGGCCGCCCGCCTCGGGACTGCTCGTCACCAACCACCTGAACCTGCTGTACATGCTCGCGGCCGGCCTCGTGATGCCGCCCGCGGGGTTCGGGGACAAGTACTACCGGGACACGCTGGGGAGCTTCCCCGGCTGGATTCCGCTGTTCATCGGCCGCGTCCCCGCAGCGGCGATCGACTCGTCGAGCAGCGAAGCCGCGCACCTGCGCCCTGCCGTTCTGGAGATCGGACTGTCCGGCCTGTCGGGACGCGTGCTGGCGCTCGGTCCGTCGCTGCGCGAGATCCGCTTTCCGGACGAGCTCGACGGCGGCGAACGGCTGCTCCTGGTGCCCGCGCCCCTGCCGTCGATCCTGATCGAAGCCGTCCTGTTCCCGTCCCGGGAGGACCGCTCGGCCTGCGAGGCGGACGCGAAGGACTTCGGCAACGTGCCGCTGGGCGACGTCAGGCGCCGGGTCGCGAAGACGTTGTTCACGAGGGCGACGGACGACCCCTGGCCCGCCGCCGGGGGACCCCCGGAACGCGCGGTCCCGCTGGATGGCGCCATGGCCGCCGGCGGCGTCATGGCCATGCTGCTGCTCTGCGGCGACCGGGGCGATCTCGCGGTCCGCAGTTGCCGGCAGGCCTTCGATCCGGAGGACCCGTCGGCGCCGCCGGTCGCCGATCCGATCCTGTCGGGACTCCGCGGGTGGATGCGGTCGGGCGATTCCTCGGGGATGCCGTCGGGCGAGGCCGCCGGGGCGAGCGGCCCGGGCGCAGGCAGCGATTCCCCGGACTCGTCCGACGCGCAGGCCACTTGTCAGGCCCGTCTGTTCTGGGGCGCCGTCGACGGCGTCGTCGCGTGGAAGCGCGCGGGCGGCGGCGGCAGCGCGGAGGAGGCGCTGCTCGACTATCTGGAGACGGCAGCGAAGACGCTCGACGCGCGGCTGCAGGCCGGAGCCGGGAGACTCCGCGACACCCTGTCGTCGCTGCGCGGCCTGGCCGGCGCAACGGCCGGCGAGCTGTTCGAGCGCCACGCCACGCCCCTGGCGCGCGCCATGACGCTGTTCTTCCTGCGGCGCGACTGCGCGGACCTGCTCGACTTCGAGCACGATCGGATCCACGAGCAGGACCGTCTGGCCGCGGCGGTGCTGTTCGGTGTGCGTGACGGCTGGCTGGGGCTGCCGTTGCGGCTGCGCGCGGTCCCCGGGCTCACCGGCGCGGTCTCGCACCGGATGGCGCAGATGGCGCAGCGGCTCGCCGGTACCGACCTCGATCTCGGAGACCGCCCGCCGCGCGTCCAGCCGTTGCGCGAGCTGTTCGGCGACGGCTCGTCCTGGGGCCCGCGGGAGTCGCGCGCCGCGCTCGAGCTCGCCCGGGCCGGCAGGTGGGATTGCCTCCGGACCCGGATCAGCCTGCCGCGCGGCGCGTACAGGCTGACCATCGAGGGAGGAGCCGTGCACATCGAGCTGCCGGGCGAGCCCCGGATCACCCCGCAGGTCGATCCGGACCGGTTCTTCGCCTGCCTGGCCGGCGGGCCCGCGCGCCGCGACGTCCAATCGAAGGTCCGCGGGATGCTGCGGTCCTGACGTTCACTCCGACAGGGCGAAGACGTAGAGCGCGTTGCCTCCCTCCGGCTGGAAGATCTCCGGGGTCAACTGCGCGGTCAGGCTGCGGAACGCGCCCCCCAGCGCGCCCGGAACGGCGATGAACTGCCGTCCGCCCGCCTCGTAGGTGATCGGATAGCCGGCCGCCGCGGTGCCGAGGCGGGTCTCCCAGAGGACGTCGCCCGTCCGAATGTCGAACGCCCGGTAGTAGCGGTCGGCGTCGCCCGCGAAGACCAGGCCGCCGGCCGTCGTCAGCGTCGACGTCAGGAAGGCGGCGCGCTGCTCGCGGCTCCACAGCTCCTCCATGGTCCGCACGTCGTAGGCGGCCAGCTTGCCCACGTTGCCGTTGCTGCCCGGCATCTCGCGGTACTCGGACCGGCCCGCCTCACCGCCGCCACCGTCGACGAACTCCACCTCGCGCCCGGTCAGGTACATGCAGGCCTGGTGGAGTGGGATCACCAGCGCGCCGGCGCCGGGGTGATACGCCGACGCCTGCCAGTTGTGGCCGCCGAGCAGGCTGGGGCAGGCCGGCACGCGGTCGCCGATGCGCGCGTCGATGATGTCCTGCCGGTACGTGAACCGTCCCGTGGTCCGGTCGATCGATTCGAAGATGTCCTGGTAGACCGTCTCGCGCAGGTCGACGAGCGCGCCGTCGCGCCGGTCGAGCTTCCAGAGGATGCCGTCCTTGCCGATCGTGAACAGCCACTGCTCGCCGTCGGCGTCCACCAGCACCCGTTCGTAGACGATGTCCAGGTCGAGGGTCTCGCCCGGCGCATGCTGGAAGTACCACTGCACCTGCCCTGTCCGCGGGTTCAGGGCCAGCGTCGAGTTGGTGTAGAGCGCGTCTTGCCGCGTCGTCATCCCGCGGCTCGCCGCCACCCACGGCTTGGCCTGCGCCGTGCCGATGTAGAAGAGGCCGAGCTGCGGGTCGTAGCTGCCCGGGATCCACGAGTCGCCGCCCGCTCGCAGATAGGGCGGCGTGTCACCCCACGACGCGTCGTTCGGATCCCCGGGCAGCGCGATCGTCGACGTGCGCCACAGCTCCTCGCCGGTATCCGGATCGTGGCCGGTGATGAAGCAGGTCTGCTCCTTGTAGCGCTGGCACCCGTTGGTGCCGGTGACGACGACGCCGTCCGCGATGACCGGGCCGGCGTTCCCCCGGAACCCCTGCGTGTAGTCCGCTTTCAGGGTGCGCCACACTTCGGCGCCGGTCCGCGCATCGAGCGCCACGATCGCCGCGTCGGCGGTGGCGAGGAACACCTTGTCGCCGTAGAGCGCCAGCGTACGGGTCGGCGCCCGCTGCGGCGCTTCCTCCGGCAGCGGCGACCGGTACTGCCAGATGACCTGGCCGGTGGCCGCGTCGATGGCCTGCACCACGCTGCCCGGACTGGCCAGGAACATCACGCCGTCGTGCACCAGCGGCGTCGTCTGGTGGCGCCCTTCCCGGATCGCCAACGTCCAGGCCAGTTGCAGTTGGTCGACGTTGTCGCGCGTGATCCGATCCAGCGGGCTGTAGCCGTGTCCGTTGCGCGTTCGCCGCCAGCTCGGCCAGTCGCCCGGCGGCGGGTCCGCCAGCAGGGCGTCGGTCACCGCGGCCAGCTCGTGCGGCACCTCGCGGTTGACGAACCGCAACGGGCGCCGCCGGGGCCGATCGCCTTCCCGCGCCGCGCGCCGCGCCTCGGCCACGTCCGCCGCATCGCCGATCGCGACAGCCGCATCGGCGGTCAACGGCGCGTCCCCCGGCCGGGCGCCGTTCACGTCCAGGATGTACGCCACCAGGTTCAGGTAGACCTGATCGCCCAGCGACCCGCCGCCGCCTGGCGGCATCGCGTCCCGCACGTACACGAACAGCTCGTCGGTCGTCTGCCCGAGCCAGCCGCTCAGGAAGTCCACCCCGCGCAGCGCCGGCGCTTCCGCGCCGTCGAGCGCCTCTCCATGGCACTCCCCGCACTGGCGCGCATACACCGTCCAACCGGCGAGGGCCTGCTCGGCCGTGAAGGCTCCGTCCGCCGCCGGCGGTTGCGCCGCTTCGATGCCCCCGGGCGCGACACCCGGTGCGCCGATCGAGCCGCACGCCGCGATGAGTCCGGCGACTGCAACTCGCACCACCGCTGCAGCGAGATTCGTTTCGTGCAAACGCGATCCGGCGACGGCGACGCGAGTCTTCTTCGACATGGTCTCAAACTCCTCGGTGTCGTCGGACGGCGCCTGCACACCGCGCGGCCGCCCCTGCCGCCGTTATACCACCAACTCGGTGGCGTTGCTCGGAAGCTGTCAATCCTCCTGTTGCTCGATCTCCCTGCGCAGCGCGTTCAGGGCCTCGCGCGGGCGGGTCTGCAGATCGAGCGGTCCGGGAGCGGCCTCCCAGCGGCGCACCGTCGCGCCGGACACCCGGAGCAGTCCGGCGAACTCGGCCACCGAGAACCCGCTCTGCGCGCGCAGCCGGGCGATCAGCGCGCCCGTGGGGCGGAACCCGGCAGGCGCTTTCGGTTTCCGTGGGCTCGGCGCCGGCGCGCCCTCCCCGTCTTCGAGATCGATGCCGAAGATGCTCCCGAGGTCGTCGTCCGCCAGGGTGTCGGCCGTCGCCGTGCCTCCGGGCAGCGCCATGTCGGCGGCGATCAGCTCCGCCTCGTCGACCCCGCGCAGGCGGAACAGCAGCTCCGGGCTCTGGTCGAGACGGGCGCCGACGCCGTAGAGCACCGCCGCCGCGTGCTTGCACATCGTGGCCCAGTCGGGGCAGTCGCACGCCAGCTTGATCTCGCCCGGCTGGGGAAACAGGCCGCTGTCGCGGTCGGCGACGATCTCCATCACGCGGTCGGACAGCCGCCCCTGCAGCAGCTCGAGGACCGATCCGATCCGCCCCGCGCACGCGGCCTGGATCGCCTTCCAGGCCGGCCGCTTCAGCTTCCGGATGCGGATGACGACGTGGTAGATCTCCCGGCCGACGACCATCGCGTCGACGCCGCCGGTCTCGATGGCCAGGTGGCAGACGCTGCCGTTGCGCACGTAGGTGCGGCCGCGCGGCAGGCGGTTGGCGTAGTCGGAGAACGACTCCAGGTGCTCGCACCAGCGCCGGCCCCAGAAGCTCCGGGCGATGGCGCGCCCCCTGCCCTGGAGCTCGACCGGCTGCACCTCGACGCCGCGCTCGACCAGGGCGCGCAGCTCCAGCCTGGCTCGCGCGCGCCGGGCGCGGACCGGCACGTAGGGTGGATACCAGTCCAACTGCGTAGCCCTCCTCAGCTCGCCGCCTGCGGATTCGCGCGCGTGACGTCGAGCCGGACCAGGTCGATCAGTTCGTCGTCGGACAGCTCGGTGAGGTTGACCTCGCTCTCGCCGTCGAGCAGATCATCGGCCAACTGCCGCTTCTCGGCAATCATCCGATCGATCTTCTCCTCGATGGTGCCGCGCGTGACGAAGCGGTGGACCAGCACGTTGCGGCGCTGGCCGATGCGGAAGGCGCGGTCGGTGGCCTGGTTCTCGACCGCCGGGTTCCACCAGCGGTCGAAGTGGATGACGTGGGACGCCGCGGTCAGGTTCAGCCCGGTGCCGCCCGCCTTGAGCGACAGGATGAAGAAGGGCGGCCCGTCGTCGCGCTGGAACCGATCCACCAGAGCCTGCCGCTTCCTGACGCCGATCGCGCCGTGCAGCACGAGGCCGGGCCGGCCGAAGAGCGTCGCCAGGTACTCCGACAGCGGGTCGATGATCTCCCGGAACTGCGTGAAGACCAGCGCCCGTTCCTGGCGCTCGGCCAGTTCCTCGCAGATCTCGGCCAGGCGCGCGAACTTGCCGCTGTCGCCGGGCCGGTAGTCGCCGTCGCCGGCGAGCTGGCTGGGGTGGTTGCAGGTCTGCTTCAGCCGCATGAGCGACCGCAGCACGACGCCGCGCCGCTTGATGCCCTCGGTCGCTTCCAGCTCGTCCTGCATCGCGCGCACGATGCGCTGATAGAGGGCGACCTGCTTGCGGGTCAGGTGGCAGTCGCGCGTCGTCTCGGTCTTGTCCGGCAGATCGGCGATGATGCGGCGGTCCGTCTTGAGCCGCCGCAGGATGTAGGGCGCGACGAGCCGGCGCAGCGGCGCGAACGGCTGCTCGTCGCGCTGCTGCAGCTCCTTGACGAATCGGTTGAAGACATCGCGCGAGCCGAGCAGTCCGGGGTTCAGGAAGTCGAAGAGCGCCCACAGGTCCCCCAGGCGGTTCTCGACCGGCGTGCCGGTCAGCGCGACTCGGGCGCGGGCCGGCAGCTTGCGGACCGCGCGGCTCTGGCGGGTGGCCGGGTTCTTGACCGCCTGCGCCTCGTCCAGGATCACCAGCCGCCACTGCACGTCGGCCAGCCAGGGTTGCCGCTGCAGCATCGCGTAGGTCGTCACCGCGAGGTCGACGCCGGCCAGGCGCCGGGCGGGGGCCGCCGCGACGTCCGCCAGCGTCTCGCGGTCCGTCTCCGCCGGGTGCAGGAACCGCAGCGACAGCGACGGCGCGAAACGCTCGGCCTCGCGGCGCCAGTTCCCGAGCAGGGAGGCGGGGATGACCAGCAACGACGGCGCCGGCGGGGGAGCATCCCCGGCGCGGCCGCAGAGCAGCAGCGCCAGCACCTGGATGGTCTTGCCCAGGCCCATGTCGTCGGCCAGGCAGGCGCCCAGCCCCAGCGTCGTCAGCATCCGGAGCCACGCCACTCCGTCGCGTTGGTACGGCCGGAGCGTGGCCCGCAGGGCGCCGCCGACGGCCACCGGATCGAGTGCGTCCGGCTGCCGCATGCCGGCGAGCAGCTCGCGCATGCCGTCGCCGGCGTCGACGTGCACCCACGGGCGTTCGGCCTCCGTCCGATCCTCGTGGCGCAGATCGGCCGACGCGCCGGCGAGCAGGCGCATGCCCTCGATGAACGAGATGCCGTCGTCGCCGGCCAGCTCGCGCACCGCCTCCCAGTGCTCGATCGCCTCGCGCAGCCGGTCGCGGTCCACCTCGACCCACTGGCCCTTCAGCAGCACCAGCTCGCCGTCGCCGGCGAGCAGCGTCTCAAGCTCGGCGCGCGACAGCGGCTCGCCTCCCAGCGCGACGCCCACGTCGAAGTCCACCATCGCGTCGGCGCCCACCATCGACGGCGCGGTGTCGCCGATGGTGACGCTGACCCGCGGGCGGGGCCGCTTGCGCCACCAGTTCGGCAGGCGCACGGACAGGCCGCTCGACTCCAGCTCCGGAACGCTGCGCAGCAGCCGGTAGGCGCGATCCGGCGTCCACGCCAGCGGCTGGTAGACGTCGCTCGAGTCGACCAGCTCCCGCACCCAGTCGCACGTCTCGGCGGCCTGCTGGATCGGCGACAGCAGGGAGACGAGCGCGGCGCGGTTCTTCGCCCCCGCGTACTGCTGCAGCGCCCGGCGGAGGGGCAGGTGCTTCACCCGTCCGCTCGCGCCGAATCCCGACGCGTAGGTGGCCATGAACGCGAACGGCCGCTCCTGGTCGTTGCGGTTCTCGGCCAAGTGGAAGCAGACCCGGCCCACCTGGTGCCAGCTCGGGGCCCGCGCGCGGAGGAACGCCGGCAGGCCGCCGTCCGTGCCCTCGACGGCTTCGCGCACCCACGTGTCCAGGTGGCTCCAGACCCCCTGCAGGCTGTCCTCGGAGAGATACTCGCCGCCGTGCATCGGCGGGGCGGACAGGATCCAGGCGGCACAGTCGGCTGCCGCCGGGGGCTCGATCTCGATGCGCGACTCGTGCTCGGGCAGGTGGCACAGCGCGGTCAGGTGGCGCTCGGCGATCTCCTGCCAGAAGCGCGCGGCGGGTGCTTCGTGCGTGTCGATCCGGTCTGCGGCCAGCGTGAAGAGCGCCTCGCGCCAGTCGGCGTCGAAGGCGGATTGCAGGGGCGCGATGGCGGGCGGGACGGGGTCGCCGTCGCGAGGCGTCCAGCGCAGATGCCCGGCCGGCGTCAGTCCGAGGCTCATGTCGACGGATGGAGGTCGTGACCAGCCCGACAATCGTCGCCTGCGGCTCCGATTGCCGCCCAACCGGGCCTGGCTGGCAAGTCTACGCCGTTCCTACGGCGCAGACTCCCAGCCATCGCCATGCGCTGCCGATGACGGCGGGCGGGCGTCAGGCGGCGTCCCGGTCGCGCCGGCCGGCAAGGAAGCCTTCCAGCGAGCCCTCGAGCTTGGCCATGCGCTCGCGCAGGTCGGCGAGCTCGCGGTTGATGTCGTCGAATCGCTTGTTGACCTCGTCGAATCACTTGTCGACGTCGTCGAATCGCTTGTCGACGTCGTCGAATCGCTTGTTGACCTCGTCGAACCGCTTGTTGACGTCGTTGGCGAGATCGTCGATTCGTTTCTCGGTCCTGTCGATGCGGAGGTTCAGATCGCGACGCAACTCGCGGATGTCGAGGCGCAGCCATGCGAAGAGCGCTACCAGGAGGGCCGGCGTGAGCCAGGGCGTGACGGCGTCAATGCCGCCAGCGTAGCACGCTGCCGCGCCGGGCGAAACCATCCCCGGGATAGTGCCGGCGTCCGCCCCGATCGTCCAGCCGTCGATCCGGTCACGGATGCAGGTGTGAGCCGATCCGACTTCGCCTGACGTATTCCCTCACAGGAGGTGAGGCAGCGAATTCACGGTGGAACATCAGGCGCCGGCCGGTTAGACTGGGCAGGTTGTCTCGGCCGCTTGCCGGTGCATCCACGCAGATGAGCATTCGCCGCGTACTCGGCATCGTCGTACTCGCGTTCGGCACCGCCGTCGCGGCCGTGCCGGCGGCGCAAGCGCAGGCGCCCGGTCCCGCCGCGGCCGCGCCTCCGCCCGCGACCGCCGCGGCGCAGATGGTCGTGGACCGCACCTGCCGCCGGTGCCACAACGACCGGCTCCGCTCGGGCAACCTGTCGCTCGCGCATTTCGAGGTCGAGCGGGCCGTCGAGCAGGCCGATGTGGCGGAGCAGATGGTCCGCAAGCTGCGGGCCGGCCTGATGCCGCCGGCCGGCGTCCGGCGCCCGGACGAATCGGTTCTGACCGGCCTTGCCGAGGAATTGGAGACGCGGCTCGACGCAGCCTCCGAGGCGAATCCCAATCCGGGCCGGCGCGGATTTCAGCGACTGAACCGCGCCGAGTACGCGCGGTCGGTGCGCGACCTGCTGGCTCTCGAGGTCGACGCGGGCGACTACTTGCCGCTCGACACCAAGAGCGCCAACTTCGACAACATCGCCGACGTCCAGATGCTGTCGCCGACGCTGATGAACGGCTATCTCCGCGCCGCCAGCGAGATCAGCCGGCTCGCGGTGGGCGATCCCGCGGCCGGCCCGGTCGAGGCGGCCTACAGGGTGCCGCGCTGGGTGTCGCAGCGCGAGCAGGTGGAAGGGGCGCCGTACGGTTCCCGCGGCGGCGTCTCGGTGACGCACACCTTTCCGGCCGACGGCGAGTACCGCTTCCGTGTCTCGTTCCATCACGAGACGACAGGCGAGCTCTTCGGCAGCGGTCGGGCCGCGCTGCACACGGCGGAACGGCGCGAGCAGATCGAGATAGCGATCGACGGCGAGCGGGCGGCGGTATTCGACCTCGACCGCTGGATGCACGTCTCCGATCCGAACGGCGTCAACCTCTGGACCGATCCGATCCACGTCACCGCCGGGCCCCACCGGGTGTCGGCCGTCTTCGTCCCGCAGTTCGACGGCCCCGTCCAGGATCTGATCTCGCCGCACGACTGGTCGCTGGCGAGCACGAGCATAGCCAACGCGTACGGCTTCACGAGCCTGCCGCATCTGCGCGACCTCGCGATTCGGGGACCGGAGACGGTGACCGGCGTCTCCGACACGCCCAGCCGGGCGCGCATCTTCACGTGCCGGCCCGCGGCGCCGGATGAAGAGCGCGGCTGCGCCGGAGAGATCATCGGCCGCCTTGGCGCGGCGGCCTATCGCCGGCAACTCACGGCGGCGAACCACGCGGCGCTGATGGCGTTGTACGAAGCGGGGCGGGAAGACGGCGGCTTCGATGCGGGCGTGCGGATGGCCATCGAGGGGATGCTGGCCAGCCCCCACTTCGTGTTCCGCTTCGAGGAGCCCCCGGTCGACGTGCCGGCCACCGCCAGCTTCCCCATCTCCGACCACGACCTCGCCTCGCGGCTGTCGTTCTTCCTCTGGTCGTCGGCGCCGGACGCCGAGCTCCTCGAGCTGGCCGCGGCGCAGAGCCTGTCGGAACCGGACGTGCTCGAGCGGCAGGTGCGGCGGATGCTGGCCGATCCCCGCGCCGAGGCGCTGGCCACACGCTTCGCGGCCCAGTGGCTGCGGCTGCCGGACCTGGAGGCGCTGCAGCCGGACGTGCGCGTCTACCCGGACTTCGACGAGCAGCTCAAGTGGGCGCTGCAGCGCGAGACCGAGCTCTTCTTCCTGCATCTGCTCCGCGAGGATCGGAGCGTGCTGGAGTTGCTCGACGCCGACTGGACGTTCGTCAACGAGCGTCTCGCGAGGCACTACGGGATTCCCGGCGTCGTTGGTTCCGGGTTCCGCCGCGTGACGTATCCGCCGGGCGAGCCGCGGCGCGGGCTGCTCGGGCACGGCAGCGTGCTGGCCCTGACCTCCTACGCCGACCGCACTTCGCCGGTGCTGCGCGGCAAGTGGGCGATGGAGGTGCTGCTGGGGAGTCCCCCGCCTCCGCCGCCGCCCGACGTGCCGGATCTGGAGGACACGGTCGTCGCCGAGGACGGCCGGCTGCTCTCCGTGCGGGAGCGGCTGGAGCGGCACCGCGCGAGCCCGGCGTGCGCCTCGTGCCACCGCATGATGGACCCGATCGGGCTGGCCCTGGAGCGCTACGACGTCACCGGCGCGCGCCGCCTGTGGGACAACGGCGCGCGGATCGACGCGTCGGGCGAGCTCTACGACGGCACGCCGCTGCGTAGCGCCGCCGACCTGCGCGAGGCCCTGCTGCGGCGCCCCGCGCCGATCGTCCGGACCTTCGTCGAGAACCTGATGGCCTACGCGCTGGGCCGGCGCCTGGAGCACTACGACATGCCTGCCGTGCGCGAGATCGCCCGCGCCGCGGCGGCCGCGGACAACCGCCTCTCCGCCTTCATCCTCGGCGTCGTGCGCACGCCGGCGTTCCGGATGAAGGGCGGGCTGGCGGGGGAGAGCATTCCATGACCCTGATCACCGGCAAGCATCTGCCCCGGCGCACGTTCCTGCGCGGCGTGGGCGTGAGCGTGGCGCTGCCGTTCCTCGACGCCTTCGTGCCGGCCGGCATGAACCGGGCGCGCGCCGCCGCCGCGCGGTCCGCCGCCGACTCGACCCGGCTGGTCGCCATCGAGAACGTGCACGGCGCCGCCGGCAGCACCGCCTACGGCGCGTCCCGCCATCTGTGGTCGCCGGCCGCGGAGGGACACGACTTCGACCTGACACCGGGCGCGCTGAGCCCGCTGGAGCCGTTCCGCGACGTGCTGACCATCGTCAGCGACACCGACGTGGCGCCGGCCGAGGCCGTGACGCCGCCGGAGATCGGGGGCGACCACTTCCGGTCGAGCGCCACGTTCCTGACGCAGTCGCATCCGAAGCAGACCGAGAGCTCGGACGTGCGGGCCGGCATCTCGCTGGACCAGCTCTACGCGGGTCGCTTCGGCCAGGACACGCCGATCCCCTCGATGCAGCTCTGCATCGAGAACGTCGACCAGGCCGGCGGCTGCGCCTATGGTTACTCCTGCGTCTACACGGACACGATCAGTTGGGCGTCGCCGACCGAGCCGCTCCCGATGATCCGGGATCCGCGGCTGGCGTTCGACCTGCTGTTCGGGGCCGGCGGCACCGCCGAGCAGCGCACCGCGCGGCGGCGCGAGCGGCGCAGCGTGCTCGACTTCATCAACGCCGAGGTGGCCGCCCTCAAGCGCGACCTCGACCCCGCGGACCGGCGGCGGATGGACCGCTACCTGGACGACGTGCGCGAGATCGAACGGCGCATCCAGCGGGTGGAGGAGCGCAACACCAGCGGCGAGGCGCTGCTGCTGCCGGGTGCGCCGGCGGGCGTGCCGGACTCGTTCGACGAGCACGTCAAGCTGATGTTCGACCTGCAGGCGCTGGCATTCGAGGCGGACATGACGCGCGTCTTCTCGTTCAAGCTGTCGCGCGACGCCACCGGCCGCGTCTACCCGGAGAGCGGCGTCGACCGCGGGTTCCACCCTTCGTCCCACCACGGCGAGCAGCAGGCCCGGATCGAGGAGTTCGCGCGGCTCAACCGCTACCACGTGAGCCTGATCCCCTACTTCCTCGAGAAGCTCCGGAGCATCGACGAGGGCAACTCGAACCTGCTCGACAAGTCGCTGGTCATCTACGGGTCGCCGATGGGCAATCCGAACGTGCACAACCACAAGCGGTGCCCGCTGTTCGTGGCCGGCGGCGCCAACGGGAAGCTGCCCGGCAACCTGCACCTGCGGGCCGCGCCGGGCACTCCGATGGCCAACGTCATGCTCGACCTGCTGCACCGCCTCGGCGTCGACGACCTCGAGTGCTTCGGCGACAGCACGGGGACGTTCTCGCTGTCCGCGTGACGCGGACTGAACCTCAGCCCGTCGCAGTGAGCCCGGTCCGATGGTGGAGTCAGCTATGCATCCGATTCGAGGCGCGGTCGTCCGTGCGAACAGGCCGGTGTCCGGACCCGGCGCGCCCCGCGGTGCCGGAGCGCCGCGGGCGCGGCGTCCGATGCGTATCGCCGCGTCGGCCGCGGGTGTCTCCGTAGCCGTCCTGATGACGCTGACATCCGTCTCGGCCGCGGTCGATGCGCCGCTCGCCGATGCCGCCCTGCGCCAGGACGTCGAGGCGGTTCGCAGCCTCATCGCCCGGGGGGCCGATCCCGACGCCGCCCACGGCGACGGCATGACGGCGCTCCACTGGGCCGCGCAGCACGGCGACGTCGAGCTCGTCGCGCTGCTGACCGACGCCGGCGCCGACGTCGAGGCGCGGACCCGGCTGGGCGGTCACACCCCGCTGCACGTGGCGAGCCGGAGCGCCCGGGCCGCGGCCGTGCGGGCGTTGCTGGCGGCGGGCGCCGACGCGGGCGCCGTCACGAGTACCGGCGCCGCCGCACTGCACTTCGCCTCCGGTTCCGGTTCCGCCGCCGCAGTTGCGGCGCTTCTGGACGGCGGCGCGGACGCCGACGCGCGCGAGCCGGTGTGGGGGCAGACGCCGCTGATGTTCGCGGCCGCGCGAGCGCGGACCGAGGCCATCGTGGTGCTGCTGGCACGGGGCGCCGATCCCGAGTTGGCCGGAACGGTGGTGGACGTCGCCGCCCGCAACGAGGCCGACCGCGAGGAGAGCCGCCGCCGGCGGGGGCGCATCGCGGCCCTGCGCTCGGCGCTCGCGTCGGGACGGTCCGCGCAGCGGCCGAACGCCGCTACGGCCTCCAGCGCGACCGGCGCTGCCCGTGCGACCTCTGCGTCGGCCACGGTTCCGCGAACGCCTGCCGAGCCGCGGTCGCCCGAGACCCGCGCCGGCGCCTCTGCCGGGAACGCCGCAGGCGCCTCGGATCCAACCGCATGGACCTCTTCTCGACCCCTCTCGCCCGAGGCCCGCGCGGCCGCCGCGGCGTCCGAGGCCGCGGCCATCGAGGCGGACCTGCTGGAAGAGCCGGAGCCGCTCGGCTTCGCCGACCTGGTCGGGACGCACGGCGGGCTGACGGCGCTGTTGCTCGCGGTGCGAGAAGGTCATGCCGACGCGGCGTTGGCCCTGATCGACGGAGGCGCCGACGTCAACCGCGTGAGCGCCGCCGACGGGACGAGCGCGCTGCTCATCGCTTCCATCAACGGGCACTTCGATCTCGCGCTGCGCCTGCTGGAGCTGGGCGCGGACCCGACGCTCGCGAGCGACGCCGGGGCCACCCCGCTCTACGGAGCACTCAACATGCACTGGGCGCCGAAGGCGCGGCACCCGCAGCCGACCGACTACCTGCAGCAGTCCACCTCGTACCTGGAGCTGACGCAGGCGCTGATCGACGCCGGGGCCGACGTCAACGCCCGCCTGAAGCGCTCGCTGTGGTACACGACCTACAACCGCGACCTGCTCGGGGTCGACCGCGCCGGCGCCACGCCGTTCTGGCGCGCCGCCCACGCGCTCGACCTCGACGCCATGCGCCTGCTGGTGGCCCACGGCGCCGACCCGCACCTGCCCACGATCAAGGTCCCCTCGCGCCGCCGTGCGCTCGACCCCGATCCGTCGGGCCTGCCGGCGGTGCCCTACGGCGGCCCGGGCGTGCCGCCGCTGCTGGCCGCTTCCGGTGTGGGCTACGGCCAGGGCTTCGCAGGCAACTCCCACCGTCACGCCCCGGACGGCTGGCTGCCCGCCGTGCGCTTCCTGGTGGAGGAGGTCGGCGCCGACGTGCACGCCCGCGACCACAACGGCTACAACGCGGTCCACCACGCCGCGGCGCGCGGGGACAACGGCCTCATCCGCTACTTGGTCGCGCGGGGCGTCGACGTCACGCAGGTGAGCCGGATGGGGCAGACCACCGTCGACATGGCCAACGGCCCGGTCCAGCGCATCCAGCCGTTCCCGGACACGATTGCACTGCTGGAGAGCCTCGGCGCGGTGAACAACCACCGCTGCATGAGCTGCTGACGGTCACCGGAGCTCACAGGGCGTCCGTATCAGACGCCGAGGCGGCGGATTCCGGGAATACCGTCGAAGCCGCGGTCGAACGAGAGGATCTCCTGTATGTCGTGTTGGCGCATGACCGCGGCATGCAGCGCGTCGCGGGCCGAGAGCGCCGGGGACCCGAGCACGATGTCGCGCGCGCTCTGCAGCGTCTCCACCGTAATCGGGAGCACCTGGTCGACGACGCCGAGCAGAGCGTCGAACGCCGGCTGAATCGCGTCGCGGCGGTCGATCGCGACGTAGCGATGCAGGATCTCCTGCAACACTTCCACGTCGCTGACCAGCCGTCGATTGTCGATCGCGAAGCGTTCGAGGAGCCGTTGGGCATCGGCCTTGTGCGGGTGCGCGGCGCCCACGAGATACATCGGGACGTTCGAATCGATCAGAATCATCCGCGGTAGCCCGACTCGATCTCGCGCAGCATCCGATCGATGTCCGCGGTCGGGAAATCGTGGCGCGCTGCCGCGCGGATCGCCGCAAGCTTCCGGTCGACGCTGCCCGACGCTTCATTGCGTTCGGCGCGGCGCAGCTTCTGGCGCACCCATTCCGACAGGGTGAGCCCGTCGCGCCTGGCGAGGCGGCGGTACTCGCCGACTTCCGTTTCGTCCATGACCACCTGCAAGCGGATACTCATGCTCGTAGTATACGATGAGTCTGCAATGAGTGTTTGTGATCGCAGCCTCCGGGGCGCGGTGAACAACCACGCTGCGTGAGCTGCTGATCGCCGCGACCGCGCCGCACGCGCGGCGGGGCATGTCGGCCCCTCCCACTATTCGGCGGTGCCCGCTTCAATCCGTGGGGTCAGGTTCGACAGGATCTCGTCCCACTGATCCAGGTGACCGGCATCGTCGAGAATGCCGCTGTGTCCGCCGGTCACCTTGCGGTTGTGGTGGGCGACGTCGAGCGTGCGGGACCCGAAGCGGTTTCCGAGCCACCGGAACCTGCTCTTCCAGCCGCGCTCGCTGTACAGGTGCACCCAGAGGCGGCAGCGCGCCGCGGCCCGGCCGTAGACGCCGTCCATGTCCCGCCGGACCGGCATGTCGACCGTGACGACGTGGATCGGACAGACATCGGCGTGCATCTCCGCCAGCGCGTAGGCGAGCACCTGGCCGCCGTGGCTGTGCGCGACGATCATGACGCCGCCCGTCTCGTTCAGCTCGCGGCGCCGACCGCGGAGGAAGCCGCGCAGGGTCTCGCCGCCCGTCCGCCACGCCGGGTGCCTGTCGCGCCACCACGCGAACCACTGGATCAGCAGCCCGTTGACCGCCCCCGACCAGTAGCCGTCGTCCGGACGGTTCGGATCGCGGTCCTGTTCGACCCGTTCGTAGCCGTGCCCGGCCATCGCCTGGTCGAACGGCGATCCGCGCCGGTACCACGCGTTCTCGTGATCGTGGCGCGAGCGCGCCCACGTGCCGGCGATGGGGATGTATGGACGTTGCGGCATTGGCTTCCCCGGGAATCGGAGGCTCGGAGTCCGGGCATTCTGGCCCGCGGGCGCACGGGCGCGCATTGACGGATATCAAGCAGCGGGCAGGCAGGCACGGGCGGAATGCCGACGGCCGGGTCCGGCGCATCCAGACTGTTGCAGGAGAAGGTCGCGCTGCTCAAGAGCCTCGGGCCCCGGCACGCGGTCGAGCCACGTGTCGGGCCTCCTCGAGGCTCAACGGCTCCGCACGACCGACAGGTGTCGAGACTCGCTCAGTGCTGCGTGGCTGCCGACGCCGTCCGAGCTCTCGTTCGGTTTCCAGGATGGCCAGCGTGGTCTTTCCTCCTACCGCGGGCACGTCTTCCATGCCCAGCTCATCGAGGAACCGAATGAAGCGGTACGACCTCTTGGCCATTTGTCTCTCCTTCGCCGCTTCAACATATTCTCGGCAGTTGCTCGCCGCTCAGGCGGTCGATGACGCGGCGCGTCCCGAGCGGGCTCCGGACGGTGACGATGCCCGGCGCGCGCGGGCCGACATCGCCGATCCGGCTCGCCCGCGCGCCGGGGCGATGCGACTTCATGACGTGGAGGGCGGCAGGGGCCTGGTCGGGCGGAACGAAGGCGATGAAGCGGCCTTCGTTCGCCACGTACTGGGGATCCAGGCCGAGAATCTCGCAGGCGCCCCGCACCCGGTCGTCGACGGGGACGGACGATTCGTCGATTTCAATCGGCAGCCGGGTCGCTTCGGCGATCTCCACCAGGGCGCTGGCGAGGCCGCCTCGCGTCAGGTCCCGCAGGCAGTGCACGTGGATGCCGGTGTCGAGCAGGTCGCGCACCATCCCGGCCACGCAGCAACTGTCGCTCTCGATGGGGGACTCGAATTCGAGCCCCTCGCGGACGGCCATGACGGCCATGCCGTGGCGGCCGACGTCGCCGCTGAGCAGCACGGCGTCGCCGGGTCGCACGGACCGGGGCGCGATGGGCGTCGCCGATTCGACGAGGCCGATCCCGGCGGTGTTGACGAAGAGCTCGTCCGCCTTGCCCCGGTCCACCACCTTGGTGTCCCCCGTGACGACCTGGACGCCGGCCTGCCGGGCGGCCGCGCGCATGGAGTGGACGACGCGGCCGAGGGTCTCCACCGGCAGGCCCTCTTCGAGGATGAAGCCGCAGCTCAGGTAGAGGGGCCGCGCGCCGCACATGGCCAGGTCGTTGACCGTGCCGAAGACGGCGAGCGAGCCGATGTCGCCGCCGGGGAAGAAGAGCGGATTGACGACGTAGGAGTCGGTGGAGAAGGCGATCCGGCGATCGCCGCATTCCACCACCGCGCCGTCGTGACGCTCCTCCAGGGGCTGGTTGCCGAAGGCCGGGAGGAACAGATGCTCGATGAGGTCGCCCATGAGCTTGCCCCCGCTCCCGTGGCCCAGCAGGACCTGGGCCGGAGCGCCGGCGGGAAGGGGACAGCGGAGGGCGAACCCGGGCTCCTTCGCCTCGCTCACGATGCGACTCCCATCCTGCGATGCGCGTAGTACGCGGCGCAGGCGCCTTCCGAAGAGACCATGGTGGCTCCCAGCGGGTGCTCGGGCAGGCAGCGCCCGCCGAAGGCGGGGCAGTCGGTCGGCCGCTTCCGGCCTTGCAGGATGAGCCCGCTGATGCACTCGGCGGCTTCCTCGGCGGAGCGGCCCGCCACGCCGAAACGCGTTTCCGCGTCCAGATCGGCATAGGCGGGCCGCAATCCCAACCCGCTGGCGGCGATCTCGCCGACGCCCCGCCACTTGCGGTGCACGACCTGGAACACCTCCTCCATCAGGTGTAACGCGGTCGGATTCCCCTGCCGCCGGACGGTGCGGGCGTATTGATTCTCCACGGCCGCACGACCCGCTTCCAACTGCCTGACCGCCATGTGCACGCCCTGGAGGATGTCCAGGGGTTCGAATCCGGTGACCACGATCGGAACGCCGTACCGCCTTGCGATCGGCTCGTACTCCGTGTATCCCATCACCATGCAGACGTGGCCGGCGGCCAGGAAGGCCTGCACCTGGTTGTCCGGAGAGCCGAGAATGGCCTCCATCGCCGGTGGGACCAGGACGTGAGAGACCAGCATCGAGAAGTTGCCGATGCCCTGCCGCCAGGCGCGGTACGCGGCCATGGCGTTGGCCGGCGCCGTGGTCTCGAATCCCACCGCGAAGAACACCACCTGCCGGTCGGGATGGCGGACCGCGATTCGCAAGGCGTCCAACGGCGAATAGAGAATGCGCACGTCGCCCCCCCGCGCCTTGACGGACAGCAGGTCGGAGGCGCTGCCGGGAACGCGCAGCATGTCTCCGAAGGAGCAGAAGATGACCTCGGGGCGCGCGGCAATCTCCACCGCCTTGTCGATCAACCCCACGGGGGTGACGCAGACCGGGCATCCCGGCCCGTGGACCAGGCGGATGCGATCGGGAAGCAACTGGTCCAAGCCGTGCCGTACGATGGCATGCGTCTGGCCGCCGCAGACCTCCATCAGCGTCCACGGCCGGGAGACGAGGCGGCCGATCGCCGCGGCGTACTCCCGGGCGGCGTGGGGATGCCGGTACTCGTCGAGGAACTTCACTCTCCGTCTTCCTCCAGATCCGCAAGCTCGCCGACCTCGCGCAGATAGTCGAATACCCGCTCGGCCTCCGCCCGGTCCACGACGCTCAGAGCGAGACCGACGTGGACGGTCACGAAGTCGCCTGCCCGGGCGTCCGGAACGCAGGCCAGGTTCACCTCCTTGACGATGCCGCCGAAGCTGACCCGGCCCGTACGGGCCAGCGGGTCGTCGCCGGCTATCGAGAGCAGCTCACCCGGAATGGCAAGGCACATGCCTGTCTCCAGTCCTGCCGTGCTGCGGGATTGCATCGGCCCGCGCGGCGAGCGCACGGGCGCCGGCCACGACCTGGCCCAGGGCGATGCCGCCGTCGTTCGGCGGGATGCGCTGATGCCAGTAGGGCCTGAACGCCGCATCCCGCAGCCCCGCCACGGTCTTTTGCAGCAGGTTGGCATTCTGAAAGCAGCCGCCGGTAAGCACGACCTGCTCTTCGCCGAGGACGCGGGCCACCTGAACCACCAGCCGGGCCAGTCCGTTGTGGAACCTGGCCGCGACGTCGCGGGCGGGCAGGCCGCCGCGCCGATCCGCCAGCACCTGCAGGATTACAGGTTCCCAATCGACCACGATGCAACCCGACGTCACCGGCTCGCGGCGGAGCGCGAACCGGTAGCCGGCATCCACTCCTTCCCGTACCGCGAACTCCAGGTCCATGGCCGCCTGCCCTTCGAAACGACAGCGGCGGCGCAACCCGAGCATCGCGCTCACGCCGTCGAAGAGGCGACCCATGCTGGAAGTGCGCGGCGCGTTCAGCCTCCGCACGATCGCGGTCCGGAGCACGGCGGTCTCCGCCCGCGAGAACCCGCAGAGCCGCGTGAGGTCCGGCCGGTCGAACAGCGCCTCGCCGAACAGCTCGAAGAGCAGCCCGAGCGCCGATCGACGAGGTTCCCGGACGGCCGCCTCGCCACCGGGAAGGAGGAACGTTCGAAGGTGCGCCACGCGCTCGAAGGAGTCCGCGGTGATGCGCAGGAACTCGCCCCCCCAGACCGTTCCATCCAGGCCGAACCCGGTCCCGTCCCAGGCGACGCCGAGGACCGGCGCCGCCAGTCGGTTCTCGGCCATGCAGGAGAGCACGTGGGCGTAGTGGTGCTGGACCGCTACGACCGGTCGCTGCGAGCGGACCGCGTAGCGGGTCGACTGGTAGTCGGGATGGGCGTCGCAGGCAACGACGTCGGGCGTGATCCCGTAGAGCGCCTGGAAGTCGTCGATCACCTGACCGAAAGCCGCGTTGGCCTCCGGGGTCCGGAGGTCGCCGACGTGCTGGCTGACGAACACCTCGCGTTCGAGCGACAGGGCGACGGTGTTCTTGAGGTGGGCGCCGACGGCCAGGACGGCGGGAACCGCCGCGTCCAGATGGACGGGCAACGGCGCATAGCCGCGGGCGCGGCGCAGCACCAGCTCGCGCCCCTGTACGACGCGCACGATGGAATCGTCCACGTGGCGGCGGATCGGCCGGTCGTGGACCAGAAACCGGTCGGCGATTCCCGCCAGACGGTGCAGCGCCTGTCGTTCGTCGGTACAGATCGGCTCTTCCGCGAGATTGCCGCTGGTGGCCACGATCGGCCCGCCGATATCGCGCATCAACAGATGGTGCAGCGGCGTGGAGGGCAGCATGATCCCCAGCAGGGGATTGCGCGGCGCGACGTTGCCGGCGAGGTCGTCCCTGCCGTTGCGTCTCAACAGGACGATCGGCGCCTCGGGCGAGCAGAGCAGGCGCTCCTCGAGGGCGGCGAGCTGGCAGTGCGCGGCGGCGATCCGCAGACTGGGATACATCAGCGCAAGGGGCTTCTCGTCCCGGTTCTTGAACCGCCGCAGCCGGCCGACCGCGGCCTCGTTCCCGGCGTCGACCAGCAGGTGAAAGCCGCCGAGCCCCTTGACGGCGAGGATTCCGCCGGCCAGCACCGCGGCCACGCCCCGGCGCAGCGCGTCGCTCCGTGTCGCGACGGGGCGGCCGTCCGCGTCCCACAGCTCCAGTTGCGGCCCGCATGCGGGGCAGGCGTTCGGCTGGGCGTGGAACCGGCGGTTCAGGGGATCTTCGTACTCCGCCCGACACCGGGAGCACATGGTGAATCCCCGCATCGTCGTGCGGGGGCGATCGTAGGGCAGCGCCTCGATGATGCTGTACCGAGGTCCGCACTGGGCACAGTTGGTGAAAGGGTATCGATGGCGCCGATTCCCCGGATCGAGGAGCTCGGCCAGGCAAGCCCCGCAGGTGGCGATGTCCGGCGGGATCAGTGCGCTCCGGCGGCCCGACTCGACGCTCGGGCGTATTTCGAACCCGTCGTATCCGACCGCATCGAGATGCGTGGGCTCGAGGCTCTGAATGGAGGCGCGCGCCGGCTTCTCCTTCTCGAGGCGCACCAGAAAGGCGTTCAACCGCGGCCTGCCGCCCTCCACCTCCACCTGAACCCCCCAGGGCACGTTGTTCACCCATCCGGTCAGGTCGAGCTCTCGAGCCAGCCGGTAGATGAACGGTCGAAACCCGATGCCCTGCACGGCGCCGCGAATGGCGATGCACATCCGCTGAATGGACATGGCTGGCTTCTCCGCACACCGGCTCGCGCCGCCCTCACTCGCCGACCGTGACGCTGTCCAGGAGAATCTCCTGCGCGTGCGGATCCCGGGCGTCTTCCGACAGCTCCACCGAGAGCCGGGCGTCCTGGGCGACGGTGCCGCGGGCGGCGCGGGTGAAGTGGTCACGAAAATGCTCCGGCGAGATGTGCGCCAGGGCGCCCAGCTTCACGTTCACCGCCACCACCCTGGGGGCGCTCTCGGCGGCGGCAATGGATTCGATCTTGCGCATCAGGTCGGCGACGAGGGTTAGCTCATGCATGTCCTGCCTCTCCCCGCCGGCGGCCCGCCAGCAGCTCGATCTCCCGCAACACGGCGTCCACCGCCCTCTCGACCGCCTCCTCGACGGGTCCGGAGAGGCCGCAGCCCAGGCTGAAGTCGCCCCCTTCGATGCCGATGACGACGAGGCGGTCGGGGAGGCGATGCATGGCGCGGGCCAGTTCGAGGGAGTCTCCGAGACCGAGGTCGTGGGTGGAGCGCGTGGCCCCGGGCTGCTCGGGTAATGGCCGGGCCCGCACGTCGAAGCGGGACACGCTACCCGGCGGGGCCCCTGACGAGACAGCGTCCACCACGACCGCGGCAGACACGCCGCGCCAGGCATCCAGCAGGGCCAGCCCCCCGCCGCCGTGGGTGCGGACCTCGACTCCGGGCGGCACCCGGGCCGCCAGCCGGCGCGCCACCAGCACCCCGACGCTGTCGTCGCCGCGGAGGGGATTGCCCATGCCGATGACGAGGACCACGGATTCCGTGCTCACGATCGGTCGACCTGCAGATCGAGAAAATGGGCCGAGCAGGAGATGCAGGGGTCGTAGTTGCGGACGGCCTGCTCGCACTGCCACCGCAGCTCCTCGTCGGGCAGGTCCACGCGATCCGAGACGAACCGCCGCAGGTCCCGCTCGATCGTCTTCTGATTCACGGCCGTCGGCGCCACGATCTTCGCGTCGGTGATGGCGCCGGATTCGTCCAGCGTGTAGCGGTGGTAGCAGATGCCGCGGGGCGCCTCGGTGCATCCGTATCCGGTGCCGGCCCGCGGCTCCACCGGAACCGCCGGCGCGTCCGGCCGCTCGTAGGCATCGATCAGACGCAGGGCCTCCTCGCAGGCATAGAGAATCTCCACGCCGCGGACGATGATGCTCTGGAACGGATTGCGGCAGGTGGCGCCCAGGCCGGCTTCCCGTGCCGCCTCCTGCGCGAGCGGGGAGAGCGTGTCGAAGTTGAGGTTGAAGCGGGCGAGCGGCCCGAGCGCACAGCCGCTTCGGCCCGCCACGACGGTCTGCAGCGCGGTGGAGTGGGCCACCTGCTCTTCAACCAGGTGATCGTCGTAGCCACTGACGGGGCAATCGATTCCCTGGTTCGACGTGAGGCGCCCGTGGACGATGGCATACTCCTCCTCGTCTCTCAGGGCCACGAACTCGTACTCCTGCTCGAATTCGGGAAACGGCAGGGCGGCCGCCCAGCGGACCGTTTCCCGGGCCGCCTCCAGACCCCAGCGGAGGTCCTCCTGCAGCGTCTTCAATGCGCTCTTCTCCGGCACCTTGAAGAAGCCGCCGACCCGCAGGTTGATGGGGTGGATCTCGCGGCCGCCGAGGAGGGCCATGATGTCGTTGCCGACCTTCTTGAGGCGCAGTCCCCGCTGGACCAGCTCCGGGTGGTCCCGGGCCATCCGCACCGCGTCCTGGTAGCCGAGAAAGTCGGGGGCGTGCAGCATGAACAGGTGGAGGGCGTGACTCTCGATCCATTCGCCGCAGTAGATGAGCCGGCGCAGCAAATCCAGGGAGCCGGCAACCTCCACGCCGCAGGCGTCCTCCATGGCCCTGGAGGCGCCCAGCAGATACGCGATGGGGCAGATCCCGCAGATGCGGGCGGTGATGTCAGGGGCCTCGGTGAAGTCGCGCCCGCGCAGCAACGCTTCGAAGAACCGCGGCGGCTCGAAGATCTCCAGCCGTACGTCCTCCACTGCGCCGCCCTTCAGCTTGATGTGGAGCGAGCCCTCTCCCTCGACGCGGGCGAGGTAGTCGACCTTGATGGTCCTACTCTTCATGCCGCTCGCTCTCCCGCCGGAAGGGCTCCGCGAAGGCGTTGAACCCCCGAAAGGCCCGGACCATGTCCTTCCGGTCCGCGCCGAGGGCGATCCAGGCCCGGCTGAGGGAACCGGTGTTGGGGCTCTCCGTCGGACCGTAGCAGCCGTAGCAGCCGCGGTCGTAGGCGGGGCAGATGGCGCCGCAGCCGGCCTGGGTGACCGGTCCGAGACAAGGCGTGCCGCGGGCGACCATGACGCAGGGGGTGCCCCGCAGCTTGCACTCCACGCACACGCTGTGCGTGGGAACGTTGGGGCGCCGGCCGTTCAGGCGGGCGTTCAGCAGCTCCAGCAGTTGACCCTTGTTGATCGGGCAGCCGCGCAGCTCGAAGTCGACGTGGACGTGGTCCGCGATGGGCGTGGACCTGTCGAGCGTGCTGATGTACTCCGGATGGGCGTACACCACCGACATGAACTCCTCGACGTCGTGGAAGTTGCGCAGGGCCTGGATGCCGCCGGCGGTGGCGCAGGCCCCGATGGTCACCAGGAAGTGCGACGCACGGCGGACCTCGTGGATGCGCTCGACGTCGCGGGGCGTGGTGACCGATCCCTCTACGAGCGAGATGTCGTAGGGACCTTCCGAGACCGCCCGCGAGGCCTCCGGAAAATGGGCGATCTCCACCTTCTCGGCGACGGCCAGGAGCTCGTCCTCACAGTCCAGCAGGCTCAATTGGCAGCCGTCGCAGGATGCGAACTTCCAGACCGCCAGCTTCGGCTTGCGGGCCAATCTCAGATCTCCGGTCTGCCGATGAGGTCGGCGATTCGGTCGAAGGGCAGGACCGGTCCGTCCCTGCAGACGAACACCGGTCCGAACTGGCAGTGCCCGCAGTGGCCGACGGCGCACTTCATGTTGCGCTCCATCGAGACGTGGACGTGGGCGGGGTCCATGCCGCGGTCGAGCAGCTCCCGCACCACGAATCGCATCATGACCTCGGGCCCGCAGACCATGGCCACCGAGCGGTCGGGGTCGAACTCGGCCCTCCCCAACAGGGTGGTGACCACCCCCACGTGCCCGCGCCAGCCGCCGTCGGCGCTGTCGACGGTGACCTCGAGCGCCAGGCCGACGCCGTCGCGCCAGCGGAGCAACTCGTCGCGGTACAGCAGGTCGCCCGGCGTGCGGGCCCCGTAGAGCAGCACGATCCGGCCGAACCGCCCGCGGAGGCCGAGCAGGGCGTACAGCGCCGGACGCAGCGGCGCCAGTCCGATGCCGCCCGCCACGAGCACGACGTCGCGCGTCTCGGCTTCACGCATCGGCCAGCGCGAGCCGAAGGGGCCGCGCACGCCCAGCATCTGGCCGGTCTTCAAGACCGCAAGGGCGCCGCTGGCCGCACCGACCGCGCGCACGGTGTGAACGAGGCGCTCGGGGCGGGCGGGATCGCCGCTGATCGAAATCGGCACCTCGCCCTTGCCGAAGGCGTAGAGCATGTTGAACTGGCCGGGGGCAAAGGGGAATCCGCGGTCTCCGGCATCGATCTCCAGCGTGCGCGTATCGTGCGTCTCGCGGCGAACCCGCAGGATCCGATACGCTGCGGGCAGCATCGGATCCACCGGAAGGTTCGAGCGCTCGACACGATCCGTTCCGTCAGGCGTCATCGCGCACCTACTTGCCGTATACGTCGATCAGTTGCAGCCGAGCTGCCGTCAGACGCTTCGCCAGGACGCCGGAAAAGCGAAGGAGGAGCCGATACGCGAGCGTGGGGTCCGCATCGCACCTGGCGCGCAGACACCCGCCATCCAGACCGATCGCCCGTACCAGCTCGACGGCCCGGCCGTCGAATCGCCAGTGGTGCGGCGGCAGGAGCCAGGACCAGCCCAGCACCTCGCCCTCGCCGAGGGTCTGCAGCACGTGGGGGCCGCGGCCAAGGGTGTCGGACTCGACGGAGATCCTGCCGAAGCGGATGACGTAGAAGCGATCTGCCGGATCTCCCTCGCGGAAGAGGTGCTCTCCGGGGTTGAAACGCACGTTCGCCGCACAGCCGGCAATCATGTCCAGCGTCTCTGCGTCGAGACCGGCGAAGAAGGGGTGCTTCGCCAGCACGGAGCCGAGACCGGCCCCGACCGGGTCAGTCCCGCCCACGAGCCTGCTCCTCCTCACCCTCGTCACCGGTCGCGGCTTCGCTCGCGCGGATGGCGGCCACCTCCTCGGTGAGATCGATGCCCACCGGACACCAGGTGATGCAGCGGCCGCACCCGACGCAGCCGGAACTGCCGAACTGGTCGAACCAGGTGGCGAGCTTGTGGGTCAGCCACTGCCGGTAGCGGGCCGCGGTCGACCTCCGGACGCTGCCGCCGTGCAGGAAGGAGAAGTCGAGCGTGAAGCAGGAATCCCATTTTCGCCACCGCTCGGCGTGGGCGCCGTCGAGATCGGTGACGTCCTCGACCGTCGTACAGAAGCAGGTCGGGCAGACCATGGTGCAGTTCGTGCAGGCCAGGCACCTGGAAGCCACCTCCTCCCAGCGCGGGCTGTCACTGTTGCGATAGAGCAGCTCCTTGACGTCGGCGGTCTCCATGCGCCGGCCCATCTGCTCCGCGGTCTTCCGAACGATCCGCGCGGCCGTTTGCGCCTCCTCGTCGCGCGCGCCCCGGTACGGGATCTCCCGCATCAACTCGGCGCCGCGATCGGAACCCACTTCCACGAGAAAGCGGTGCCCATCCTGCTGAACGATCTCCGTGAGCGAGAGATCGAAGCCGCCGGTGACCTTCGGACCCGCGCCCATCGACGCACAGAAGCAGGTGCCGCCGGCCTGCCCGCAGTTGACAGCCACGATGAAGGCCCCTTCGCGCCGGGAGCGGTAGCTCGGGTCGGCGTGCTCGTCACCGAGGAACACGCGATCCTGGACGGCGATCGCCTGCAGCTCACAGGCGCGGACCCCGATGAAGGCGTAGGTCGGAGCCCGCGGCTCTCCTCGCTCGAAGACGAGCTTCCCGTCGACGGATTCGACTCTCGACAACCGCAGCGCCGGCGGGTGAAGGAACTGCTTCCACGAATGCGGGCCCACGTTGTATCCGAACAACGCCTGATCGTCTCGCTTCACGAGGCGGTAGGTGCCGGCCTCCTGGCGGTCCGACCAACCCGCTGGAAGATCGTCGGCCGACTCCAGTTCGTCGTAGACGATCGCGCCGTCCCGCAGCCGGGGTCCGATGGTCTGCATGCCTCGTGCGCGCAGTGCGTCGAGCAACGTCCCGAGTTGGCTTCTCTCGATGACCAGGCTCGCTTCCTCGCTCGTACCCATGCTCGCAACCGCCAGCCGCACGATCGGCGACTCGACACCATGGGGAGCGGCCCGCCGGGGCGCCACGCGGCTCGGCGAATCGCTGCACCCTCGTCATCTTGCGTGCAAGCCTCGATCCAACATGCCCGGATCGACGCAGTGGTGTCTGCGAGCCCGCTGCCGGCGGCGTGGTGCGCGCTCGATTGCGGGAATTGGCGAGGTCCGGCGGGGAAGATTCCGCACTCGCACGCCGCCAGCGCCCTTCGGGCGCGGTGCGATGTCGGACTTCACCGCCGGCCGGTCAATGTGCCGCGTGCTCGCCGTGGCGCTCGTCCAGCACCGCGCTCACGTCCGCGGGATCGACGATCTTCTCCCGCAGCTTGCCCTGCCGCCGGCCCCGCGCCAGCTCTTCCCGGTCGATGGCATTCCAGTCGGAGAAGCGAATCGGCCGGATTCCCCGCCGCCGCAGGAGACGCTGCACGGCGTCGTCCGCACCCGCGGGGCCGGGTGGGGTGCGGCCTCGGAGGTCCGCCATCATGCTGCGGACGGTCTCCGCCGCGTCGCCCTTGTTGGCTCCGATGAGACCAGTCGGCCCGCGCTTGATCCAACCCGCCACGTACTCGTCCGTGCCGTTCGCTCCGCCGCGACCACCCAGGACACGGCCCTCGGAGTTGGGTACGACCCCTGTCCGGTCATCGAATGGGAGGCCGGGAAGTCGGACGCCGCGATAGCCGACGGACCGGAACACCAGATCCACCGGCACCACGTCGAAGATGCCCGTCCCCACGGGGCGGATCGTCCCCCGTGGGTCCGCCACGAGCCGATTGCGCTCTATCCGTACGGCGCCGACCCTGCCCCGGGTGGGGATGATCTCCACCGGCGACGAACAGAAGCGCAGGAGGACGCGGCGCGAGCCTCCCCCGGTTCCGACCTCTGTCCGCCCGGTCAGGTACTGCACGATGCGGCGAGCCGGCCCCCGCCTGGCCGGACCGGAAAGAGAGTACTCGTCCAGCGCCGGATCCTGCGGATTCACCATCACGTCGACACCGGGCAGATTGCCGATCTCCTGGATTTCCCTGGGTGTGAACCTGGCCTGAGCCGGACCCCGGCGGCCCAGGATCAACACTTCTTCCACGCGACTCCTGCGCAAGGCGTCGAGGGCGTAACGGGTGATGTCGGTGGAGGCCAGGTCCTCCGGATCCCTGACCAGAATCCTGGTGACATCCATGGCCACGCTGCCGACGCCGACCACCGCTACGCGCCGGCCGCCGAGATCGAACCGGTCGTTGCAGTGGTCGGGGTGGCCGTTGTACCAGGCCACGAACGCTCTTGCCGTGTGACTGCCCGGCAGGTCCTCGCCCGGAATGCCCAGTCGCCGGTCCGACGAGCAACCGAAGGCGTAGACGATCTGGTCGTAGCGCGCCCGGAGCGCATCCAGCGGGAGGTCCCGCCCCACGTCGACGTTTCCGAAGAATCGGAACCGGGGGTCCCGGGCCGTCGCCTCGTAACCGCGAACGACGCGCTTGATGTTCTGGTGATCCGGGGCCACTCCGTATCGCACCAGCCCGTAGGGCATGGCCATGCGCTCGAACATGTCGACACGCAGGTGGACGCCCTGCTGCTTGAAGAGCGCGTCGGCGGTGTAGAAGCCGGAGGGACCCGACCCGACGATGGCCACGTGGAGCGGGCGCTCGGAACTGCCGAGGGACGGGCTGTTCGGGGCTGTCACCGTGCCTCCCGCCGGCAGTTTCGCCGTCACGACCCGGCCAGCCGCGGGCGCAGCCACTTGTAGAGCTCCACCACGGCCAGCAGCGACAACGCGCTGCCGGCCACAGCCAGCCAGCGCCAGACGTCGATCGGCGCCACGTCCAGTGTCGCGCTCAGGCCCGGCAGATGCATGGCCGCGACGTGCACCGCTTGGGCGGCCACCACCGCCAGCACCACGAACCGGTTGTTGCGCAACGGCACCCGGAACGCCGACAACGTCTCCGAGTTGTCGTCGGTCAGAATCAGGTCGGCCGCGCCGCGAGCGACGTCGGTGCCCGCCCCGCCCATGGCGACACCGATGTCCGCGGCGTGCAGCGCCGGCGCATCGTTCACGCCGTCACCGGTTACCGCCACGATCTGACCGGACGCCTGCAGCCGCTGCACGATCCAGGTCTTCTGCGCCGGCTCGACGCGGGCGAAGATCCGCTTGTCCATGGCGGACAGGTCGGCAGCGGCGGGCAGGCCGGCCAGCTCGCTGCCGGTGATCACCTGGGCCGGCGACTGCGCCACGCCCGCCTCGCGGCCGATGGCCAGCGCCGTCGCGGGATGATCCCCGGTGACCATGCAGACGGTGATGCCGGCGGCCTGGCAACGGGCCACCGCTGCCGGCGCCTCGGCGCGCACCGGATCCATCAGCGCCAGCAGACCGAGAAAATCGAGCCGCCGCGGGCCGTCCCGGCTCTCCGGACCCACGCCATCGCCGTCGCCGGCGGCCAGCGCCAGTACGCGGTAGCCGCCGCGGGCCAACGCTTCGACCGCGGCCAGCACGGCGCGGCGATCGACCCGGTCACCGCACATCCGCAGGACCGTCTCGGCCGCGCCCTTGACGTAGGCGACCGGTCGGCCCGCCGTGTCGTGGACGGCGGCCGCGAAGCGCCGCGTCGACTCGAACGGAATGACGGTCCGTTCCGGTCGCTGCGCGAGCAGGTCGTCGCGCCGCAGGCCGAGCTTGGCCGCGAGGGCCTGCAACGCGACGTCGACCGTGTCGCCGAAGTGCTCGACCCGGCCGTCGTCGCTCCACCGGTAGCCCGCGTCGTTGCACAGAAGACCGCAGTCGGCCAGACGCCGCAGCGCCGTCCACTCCTCGGGGGTCGGATCCGCGCCGTCCTCCCGGCGGATGGCGCCGGCGGGCCGATACCCCTCGCCGCTCACGGTCAGCCGGCTGCCGCCGGGCAGGACGATGCGCCGGACCATCAGCTCGTTGCGCGTCAACGTGCCGGTCTTGTCGCTGGCGATCAGCGTGCACGACCCCAGGCCCTCGATGGCCGGCAGGAGCCGGACCACGACGTTGCGCGCGGCCATGCGGGCGCTGGCGATGGACAACGCCACGGTGATCGCCACCGGCAGCCCCTCCGGGACCGCCGCCACCGCCAGCGCCACCGCCATGAAGAAGATGCGGTCCGCCGGCACGCCTTGCAGGCCCTGGATCAGCGCCAGCACCGCGACGACGACGCCCATGGACAGACCGACCGTCCGGCCGAACCGCGCCAGCCGTTGCAGCAGCGGCGGCGCGACGGCCGGGGCTGTCGCCAGGGCGGCGGCGATGCCGCCGATCACGGTCGCCGCGCCGGTGGCCGCCACCACGGCATCGGCGCGGCCGGTCAGCACCAGCGCGCCGGCGTGCAGCATGTTGGCGCGATCGGCGATGCCGGCGCCGGCCGCGAGCTGCGCCTCCGCCTGCTTCGGCACGGCCGTCGACTCCCCGGTCAACAGCGACTCGTCGAGTTGCAGCTCCACGGCGGTCAGCAGCCGCAAGTCGGCCGGTATCCGGCTGCCCGCCGCAACCCGGACGATGTCGCCCGGCACGAGGTCCGCGGCCGGGATCTGCCGCGGACGCCCGTCCCGGCGCACCGTGGCGCGCGCCTCGACGTACTGCTGCAGCGCACGTGCGCTCCGCTCCGCGCGCCACTCCTGCGTGGTGCCGATCACCGCGTTGATCAGCAGCACCGCGACGATGAACAGCACGTCGTCGAGCGCGCCGATCCCCAGCGACACGACGGCCGCCGCGACCAGCAGGTAGATGAGCGGACTCTTGAACTGCCGCGCGAAGACCAGCCACAACGGCGTCGTCCGGGCTTCCGGCAGGCGGTTGGCGCCATGAGCGGCAAGCCGCCGCGCGGCCTCGGCTGCGCTCAACCCGTCGGCGTCGGTGTCGAGCGCCGCCAGCACCGCCGCCGCCGGCAGGGTGTGCCACGGCTGCCGCGAAGCGCTGTCGAATGGCAACTGGTCTCCGTGGAGGCGCTTCGCCGGGGCGCCCCCCTGTTCACGGCGCAACTCGCACCGCGTCCTTCGCGGGCGCCCCCCTGCTCACGGCGCAACTCGCACCGCGCCCGATGCGGCGGGCAGGTTGCCCGCTCCCGACACCCGGAACGCCGCGTCCTCTGCCAGGTTCCGCGCGATCCTGCAAAACGAGAACACCCCCGTCGCACAGGGGCAGAGCAGAACCTTGGCGTCACTCGCGTCGACGCCAACGCGCACGTGGACCTCGCCTCCCGTCATTTCCGCACGCAAACTCCGTACCGTCCGGATACCGGCCCGGCATCGATTCATGACGCGCGGAGGCTACCCGCGGTGTGCAGTGCGTTGAGCGCGGGATCTTCCGCGCCGACCACGACAATTTCCCCACGTCGCCGCCGGCCGCATCGAGCGCTCGGCGCGCCCGCTCCCAGTCGCCGGCGCAGGCCTTGACCAGGCGGCGCAACGCCTC
>Ga0209544_1000113_pt1 | contig 119862 bp, 100 predicted proteins | sample MesohylPK_FD_187297 | JGI IMG/M metagenome (GOLD analysis project Ga0209544, IMG submission 187297) | Host-associated microbial community of the marine sponge Aplysina aerophoba from Gulf of Piran - sponge mesohyl, lysed by proteinase K... | ecosystem: Host-associated > Porifera > Sponge >... | reverse complement strand
CCCGGCTCTTGGGAACGTGGGCGAGGCAGGCCTCGGCAACCTCGGCCGGGACGCCGGTCTCGGCCATCCACGACCGGGCGCTCGACCGGAACCCGTGCAACATCGAATCCACACCGGCGCGCCGGAGCAGTCCCGACATACGTCGGAGCCAGCGGTGTTAGGTTCACGACCTCCGCCGTGATGGTCGAACCCACCGGTGCCATGGAGACGCCGTGTCTCAGGAACAGCGCGAACGCTCAGCCAAGGAAGCGAATCGCTTCGTCGATTCGGTAAAGAGCGCGGGCTACTGGAGGTCCATCGATCTGCGCATTTGTGCCATCCGGCGCGGTCGCGGTTGGGTGAACCTCGTCACCCGCGGTCTCCTGGACCACCGCGCCGTTGAGTCGATTCCCGCGTTTTCTCCGGTCGAGCGGTCAGACTTCCGCGCCTGGCAGGCGGTTCTACCGATCACGGACCTGCCCGATCTGGTGCATGGGATCGTCAGCGGCAAGGCGAAACGGGGTCAGTCGTCCGTCCAATACGACGACGGGTCGGATACGAGATACGTCTTCAGCGACCTGGCCGCATCGTACCGGAGTGCCAAGTACGATCCTTGGAGCTGTCACGCCTTCTTAAGCCATGGTTCCTCGATGTGGGAAGTTGTGAGGCGGTCGATTCCAAGTCCCTTGGATCTGGACAACCTGATCCGCAGTGGGGCAAACGCCTACGACGGGCTTTCGGACTTGGTGCGAAGCTTCTGCGCGCGGCCCGGCGGACTGGACATCCAGCGCACCGCTACTGTCTGCGAGTTGATCGCGCCGCTGGCCGTTCGCTTTGACCGCGGGGAAGCGGCCTCTTCGCCCGAACGCGTAAGCGTCGCTCTTCGGGCCGCGGCGGAGGCCTTTGTCGCGCGGGCCGAACTGGTCTGGACCGTGGGAGCTGCCGGAGAGCCTCCCCGCCACGGATCGGCCATGCTCGGCGAGCGCGAATGGGCAGATACGGGAGGTGCTCTCCGCTCGCGGCTGGACATTCCGATTCGGAAGGGTGACGCGGCCGCCACGTTCTTCCTTCTCGTGGGAGGCAGGTGCGTGGACTGCGTGTCCCGGCCCTTGGCCGACGCGGGCGCCAACGTCCGGGTCAGAACGCACAACGTGGTGGACCCGGACCTTCGCCGGTTCCTGGAGCACCTGCGGCCCGAGAGTTGGAACAAGGGGAAGGAGTTCGAGCAAGCCGTGGGCCTGCTGTTCCTCTTCCTCGGCTTTCATGTAGACCCGCTCTACGCCCAGCGCGGGCTCGGCGACGCCGTGGACAGTCTGGCCCACGATCCGGCCTCGTCCGTCATCTTGGCCATCGAATGCACGGTCGGGCCGCCGGACGCAAAGGCAAAGCTGAGCAAGCTCATCGCCCGGGTGGCGGACATGCGCAAGAAACTCGCCGGCAGCGAAGTGATCCCGGTTCTCGCGACGGCCGGACCGCGTGCGGCGCTGTCGAAGGCTGAGGTGGACAAGGCCGAGGGTGACGACATTGCGCTTCTGGCCCGGGAGGACCTCGATGTTCTCTGGGCCGTCGCGCAGGCTGGCGGGACGACCGCCCACGCGGTCAGCCATCTACGGACCCAAGTCACGGATGCAAGACGCCGACGAGCGATGGACCGAACGAGTCGCTCGTCGAAAACCAAACCCTTGGGGTCGTTGGCATGATAGCACCGCCTGCGGAGGTGCGACTTGACGACCGCCCGATCAACTCCCCAAACGAAAGGAACAGACCTGTGCCGGATCGAAGGGCCGCTGATTCTTACGGTGCCCGCGCCCTTGGCGGCTTGCGCACATGCCCGCTCGTAATCTGCTGACGCCCGGTAACGCCCCGTCAGCCAGACGCCCCAAGCGCCGTGGTGAAGGTCTCCAAGACTCCTGCATCCAACCTAGTGCTTTGCCGCGCGCAGGCCGTAGCAGCCCCAACCCAACCCGCTTTGATTGGAGGAACTGCATGGCAGATGAGGCATCCGCAGACTGCCGGCCAAGCTGAGTCGAATGGCCCGCGAAACCGACGAGCGGGACACGGACGCGACTCCCGCAGTTTGACGCGACTTCCTCGCCATTCCAGTGCGACGGGAAGGGAATCGGCGTCACGGCAAGAAACGCAGATCGTGCAGTCCCAGTTAGACTTATACGATTTCGTGCCGTGATTCGACTCACCTGCGGGTTGCGCTACCAGAGGCCGGACGAGGGACAGCTTCGGACGGCTCTGGAAGCCCGCCGCGGGGCGTGCGACTAGGGAATCTCATTTGGCGGGAATCAAACAGCGGGAATTCGACCGGGCAATCCCGTAAACTCAAGTGATTCCGCCAGATACCAGACTCGGGGTGAATGTCCGCCCAACAGACCTGCAGCCAGGGGTCGGCCGCGTCCGAGGCTCGCGTGAGCCACGTGACGACGCCGGTGACCGGACTGACAAGGTGACGATACCTGGACATCGTCTCTTCAGGCGGAATCGATCGGTGGCCCCCGCTGTTGCGAACGGCTTTGGGACTCGGCCGCAGCCGCACCGGTGCGGCTGGCCGGTCGGGGCGGTACAGGGCCTCGTCGCCGCACGCCAGGCATTGCGGGCGGCGCATCGCGAGATGCTGCCCCATCTCGCGGCTGACGACATCCAACGAGATGGCCCGCTCATGAATGGGCGCCAGGTCTTCCAGGACCAGCCACCGGGCAATCTCGATGGCGGCCAGGCCGCATACCGCCTCCAGCTCGACCGTCTCGGCCGCGCGGGGCGTGACGGCCGAAGAGCTCCCGCCGAGGTTGCGCAGAAAGTTGTGAACCTCCTGGTGGCCGCGCAGACGGTAGGCGAGACAGGCCCAGCACGGGCCGCGCTGCGCCGGCCGGAAGACCGGCCCGAACAGCGGCTGCACGCCGTACGGCCTGACGAGGACCCAGGGTGAGCCGGATTCGAGGTGGCCGCGATTGATCGCGTCGTGGTGTTCGTCCAGGTAGTCGACGCATACGACGGCGGACAGGGTGGGGCGACGATCGGCCACCTGAATGCCCAGTGCTCTCAGCCGCCGGGCGAGCAGCCCGTCGTCGCCGGCCACGGCTACCGTCGAGGCTCCCAGGCGCTGTTCCGCCCACCGCGGTGAGGCGCCGAGCGAGGACCAGTACGCCGCGCGCTCCGATGCCATCGCGCAGTCGCCCGAAACCAAATATCCCCGGTACGCCAGGGACTTGATCGCCGTCTCCACGCGGACGGCCGGGTGTGCGGGAGCCAGGGCGGCAGCAATGTCCTGGCGCGTGCGGCGCCCATCGAGGAGAGGCAGGAGGTCGCAATGGACCTGCCCGCGGAGCAGCGTGTTGAAGGTCTCGGAAACCAGGAGCACCTGCCGGTCGCCGATCAGCCGGAAGTCAAGATGCGGCGCAAGAGCCGGTACTTCCACCAGGCCACGGTCGGCGGAGGTGGTTCTCTTCAGTATCCCCGGGGTTCCTTGCGCGTCCGTTGTCATCGAGCCTTCCGCCCCGAGACCTCCGGACTGTTTCCGAACGGCATCCCAACCGGGTTGAATACCTGTTTCGGATCGAACTCCCGCTTCCACCCGATGGCTTGTTCGAGCGTCTCGCCATAGTGTTCCGCCCACTCCTTCGGGCCATAGCCCACTCCGCCCGACAGGTAACTCTTCCCGCCGAGTCCGACGAGGGTTCTGTCGATTTCCTCGAGTTTGCTCACCAATTCGGTCGCCTTCTCGTGTTGAAACTCGCCAAGTACGGCCAGGATCGAGTAGCAGATCGCCCGTTTTCCCGGCGGACGCATGAACAGCGGAGCGTCAATCGCCTCGCTTCCGATTCCGTATAGCCCGGTCCAACTCCAGGGTCTGGGCGGCACCCAGTGCGAATCCAGCAACGGTTGGGAAAGTAGCGTTCGCAGGGACTCCCAAGGCAGGATCCAATCCCGCCACGGGTGGTAGTGCAGCCAACTGAACGCCCACTTGGGGTAAATCACGGCGTGCCCTACGCTGGTCGTGTCCCTCGTGTATGTGTTCTCGTCGTATTGCAACCCCGCGAGCATTTCCGCGTCGTCGGGCTCCCCGCCGTACTCGAAACCGGCAGACAGGATGATCTCCTGCTCGTGGTACCGGATCTCCGCCCGCAGGTTGTCGAAGCGGTCCGCCTCGACAACGAACTCGAAGTCGTCCGCGAATCGGTCGAAGTCGCGATAGCGGAGTTGGTGCTGCCGGAACCGTTCCCCCGCCGCCCGGAGCCGGATCCACGCCTCTGTAATGATCCCGAACTGGCCCTGGCCACTCCTCACGGCATTGAAGAGTCCTTCGTTCCGAACGGGCGAGCACCGCACGCGCTCGCCGGCCCCGGTGACGACCTCGAGTTGTTCGACCTGTCCGACCTGCGCCCCATAGCGATGCGAAGTGCTGCCCACGCCTCCGGCGGACAGCGTTCCACCCACGGTAGCCTCGCCGATGTCCACGAGCACTGGGGGCAGGCGTCGCGTACCGCGCAACGCGTCCAGAACCTGGCTCCACTGCGCCCCGCCTTGTGCCCGCACCAACTCGGGCCCCGCAGGTTGCACCCGATCCAGCCCCCTCGTGTCGAGTACGACGCCGCGGTCCGTCAGGCTCTGACCGCCCTGGGAGTGTCCTCCGCCTCTAACGGCCAGCCGGATTCCGTCTCTCGCGGCGCAGCGCACAATGCCTGCCACCTCCTCAGCGCTCTGCGGGGTCACCACGGCCTCCGGCACCCGCATGTCCATTCTTCCGAAGTCTTGGGCGTACGCCTCCCGATCTTTCAGGCTCCTGCTTGCGCCCGGGATGCGACGGTCTTTGTTCGTCATCGTGCTCGCTTCCGCGTGAGCTCGGTGGTCTCGACTACGGCCACCTCAGCGCGTGACCGTCACCCGCACGTAGGCGTTCGTCCAACAGCACTGGTCGCCGCCCGTGCTGTCGTTCGCGCTCCAGTTGTCCACGCGGGCGCGCAGCACGTACTCGCCCGGCCCGCTGAACACGGCGGTCGTCGCGGCCTCTCCCGTGCCGCCCTCGACCGTGACTCGCACGGGGTCGAAGGAAACCGCCGCGGGAGGCCCCTGGTACTTGAACCAGGTTGCCGCCACGTCGACCACCGCGTTGACCATGTCGTCCGGCGCGCGCACCGAGACCTCCTCGGTCCACAACGTCAGGGCAAGCGGCTCGCCGACCGTCGCGGTGCGGGGTTCCGACCACACGCCCTGGACGTGCTGGCCTTCCGGCCCGTCGGGGCCGAAGCGCACCACAGGCGGTACCGATCCCATGGCCCGCGGCCCGTAGTCCAACTGCAGCGCCGGGATACCCACGCGCCCCGGGGTTGCGTTCATGAGCCCGTTCGCGGTGATCGTCCAGACCACCCGCTGCTCGCCGTCCGCGTAGGATGCGGGCACCGTAACCGAGAAGACGCCCCGGTCCCGGCGCGGACGCACGGGAAAGTGCGTGGGTTGCATCCCGTCGAACTCGGCCGGCTCGATGAAGTTGTCGGTGCCGATCGGGATGTCGAGGATCTGCTCGCTGTTCAGGTTGAAGAAGCCGAACGAGAGCGTGAAAGTGCCGTCGTCGTTCCGGTACCAACCCTCGAAGAAGGGGGCCACCTCGTCCCCCTTGGGCAGGATGGGAGCGAGCGGCAGGCGCCGTTGCTGCGCGTTCAGGAACGTGCCCGCGGCCGCCTGCGCCGACAGCATGATCTGTACCGCGAGCAGTGTGCCCGCGACCCGTGTGGTTCGCATCAGTTGCGGTTGCCGTCGTCGCCGTCGGTCGCGTGCTTGCGCTCCCGCTCCTCAACCAGCCGCTGGTAGCCCTCCTCGGTCAGGTGGGTGATGGCCATCCACGCATGCGACATCTCGTCCATCGTCCGCGCGCCGCGCGCATACCAGATCTCGGGGTCCGGCGTGAGTTCGTTCTCGGCGGTGTTGTCGTACCACCCCGTGAGGACGACGACCGTCCCCGTGGGCAGGAGCGGCGCCACATCGTCCTCGTAGATGTAGCTGTGGTGCCAGCGGGCGTCGAAGTCCGTGACCATGCTGATGAGTTCGACGTCCCCGTCGGGGTATACGGCCTGAACGGACATCGCGTGCAGGTGGACGTGGCCGTGGGGCTGATAGCTGTCGAGGCGCACCGGGTGGTCCCAGCGGTGGAACCCCTGGGTCATCGCGGTCCCGCCGGGCCGAAGTGCGATGTCGCCCCGGAGCGGGTAGAGACGAAGGTCCTGGTCGAACTCCGGCTCGTAGCCGTCCTCGTGGAACCAGATCCCGAGCTCCAGCTGGTCGCCGGTTACGTCGTATCCCATGGGATAGTAGTGGGCGTCCCACTCGATCATATCGTTCGCCTTCAGAAGCCGGCCCGCGTCGCGCGGCACGATCTCGCCGATCTTGCCCATGGCGTACTCGGAGAGGCTCTGGATGCGCCGATACTCGCCGTCTTCGTTGAGGCGAAGGAGACGCGGGATTGCGTGATGGACGATCTGGCGGCCCGCCGGGAAGGAGGGACGCGTCTCGAACGCCATCACCATCCGGTCCTCGTTGAGCCCCGTAGGCACGCGCGGCCGCCACCAGGTGTCGCCGCCCTCGGCGGGCACGTCGAACGGCTTCGACTTGATCACGTGATCGGGCGGGCCCAGCACGTCCTCGAGCTGCCACTTCTGCTCATTCGGCCAGTCGATCGGCGTTGGCAGGTCGGCCGGATCACCCTCGGGCGCCCCGGCGTCCACCCACGCGACCACGGTCTCGATCTCGTCGTCGCTCAGCCGCCAGTCGCCCTTGACGTCCTGAATCCCGACCCCGGTGTCGAGGTGGTAGGGAGGCATGAGGCGCTTTGAAACGAGGTCACGTGCCCGCGACGCATAGCGGCGGACCTCGTGGTACGTGAGGAGCGACATGGGACCCACGGAACCCGGCCGATGGCAGATCTGGCAGCTGGCCTGGAGGATGGGGGCGACATCCTTGCTGAACGTCACCTCGACCTCGCGGGCTTCGCCGTTGACTGCGGACTGTTGCGCGATGACGGGAGGGGGTGTCATCAATGCCAGGATAGCCAGCGCCAGGGCGGGCGGCACGGCGAGGGCCAGCGCCGAGGCGGCCTGTGGATTCGACGGACGGTCCGAGCGGACTCGCAAGCTGCGCATGGCCAGATCCTCTTCTAGGCGCGATCACGCGGAGCCGGCCCGCCATCCCGCGCGCCGGGCGCGGCACGGCCCCGAATCCTTCCTACAATGCATGCACACCGGACCCCCGGCAAGGTGACCGGTTTTCCGCCGAGGCGGCCGCCATGTACGGCTGGCCAGCGCACCGCGAGCCGACCGGTTCGCCTCGGCTGTCACCCGCCATGGCCCAAGCTCGCGGGAAGCGTTACGGTGAGCAGCCGTGGAGCCCGAAAACCCCCGCATCAGGCGACGGAGACGACAGATGAATTCCCGACGAGCGACCAACCCCACACCATTGAACCCCTCCCGGCGCAACTTCCTTCGAACGGCCGGGGCCGCAGGCGCCGGACTCGCGCTGGGCGCCGAACGCGTCGCCGCGTCCAAGGGGGCCGCCCCGGCTCCTCCGGTTGCCGCCCCCGGCGGCTCACTTGTCCCGGGCGCCCCCACCCCCGGCCGCCCACCCGCCCCGAAGCGGTTCCTCATCCTGGGCGGGACCGGGTTCATCGGGCCGCACACGGTCCGGTACGCGGTGGAGCGCGGCCACGAGGTCACGATCTTCACGCGCGGCCGCGCCGACGCGGACCTCCCCGACGTCGAACGCCTCGTCGGCGACCGGAACGGCGACCTGTCCGCGCTGGAAGGGCGGAGCTGGGACGTCGTCTTCGACAACAACTGCCAGAACTATCGCTGGGCGCAACTCAGCACCGAACTGCTGAAGGACGCGGCGGAGCAGTACATCTTTGTCTCGTCGATCTCGGCGTACGCGATCGAGGGCATGAACTTCCAGTACAAGGACCGCGTGCTGTGGGAGCCCGCCGTCCCGGAAGACTACCCGCGCTTCGAGCCGCCCGAGGACTGGGCGGACGGCGACGAAGCGCACTACGGGCTCATGAAGCGGCTCAGCGAGGACATTTCGCACGCCGCCTTCCCGGGCCGCACCACCGTGATCCGCCCCGGGCTGATCGTCGGCCCCGACGACCCCACCGACCGGTTCACCTACTGGCCGGTGCGGATCGAAGAGGGTGGAGAGGTGCTGGCCCCGGGCAACCCCGACCATTCGAACCAGATCATCGACCAGCGCGACCTCACCGAGTGGACGGTACGCGTCGCCGAAGAAGGGGTGATGGGCGACTTCAACGGCACGGGTCCGGGGAGCCGGCTCTCGATGGCGGAGATGCTCTACGGGATCCGCGCGGTGACGAGCAGGCCCGTGAAGTTCACCTGGGTGCCGGAAGACTTCCTCGAAGCCAACGACACCAGACCGTGGCGCGATCTCCCGTCGTGGGTGCCGGGCGATGAGCTGATGTACGTCGACGTGAGCGCGGCGGTCGCCGCGGGGCTGACCTTCCGTCCCCTGGCCACTACGGTGCGCGATACTCTCGACTGGCACCGGACGCGCCCCGCGTCCGAGCGGGAGCAACCCCGCGCCGGGATGAGCCGGGAGAAGGAGCGGACAGTGCTGGAAGCGTGGCATGCGTCGTGATGGTGGCCCGGCCGGTTCCACCGTGATCCGGCGAGCACGGCCTCCTGCTGCCGTCTGGTGCATTGTCCCGGCCCTCGCGCTCGCCTCGTGCGCCGCTCCCTCAGCGCCACACGAGCCCTTCCCGGTCGTGGAGGCCGCGATCCCCGACCTGCAGGCCGCGATGGAGCGCGGCGAGCTCACTTCCCGGCAGCTCGTCACCGCGTATCTTGTCCGCATCGCGCTCTACGAAGGTCGGCTCAACGCGGCCGTCTCGATCAACGAAAACGCCCTGGCGGAAGCCGACGCGCTGGACGCGGAGCGGGCGCGCGGGGATGTGCGGGGACCGCTTCACGGCATCCCCGTCGCGCTCAAGGACAACATCCACACGACCCACCTCCCCACCACCGCCGGCGCGCTCGCCTTCGACGGATTCGTCCCTCCGTACGAGGCCACGCTGACCACCAACCTTCGCGAGGCCGGCGCGATCATCATTGCCAAGGCGGGCCTGACCGAATTCGCAAACTGGATGGCGGGCGCACCCAACCCCATGCCCGGCAACTACAACGCGCTTACCGGGTTCGCGTACAACCCCTACGACCCGCGGCGCGACCCGCGTCCGGCCACCTTCGACGGCCGCCCGGCGCTCAGTACCGGGGGATCCAGCTCCGGAATCGGTACCGCGTCGAGCTTCTGGGCCGCGAACGTCGGAACCGACACCGGCGGCTCGGTGATCAGCCCCTCGAACGCCAACATGCTGGTGGGGATCCGCCCGACGCTGGGACGGATCAGCCGCTGGGGGATCGCGCCGGTCACCCTCGACCACGACATGGCGGGCCCGATGGCTCGCACGGTGGCCGACGCCGCGATTCTGCTGGGCGGAATGGAGAGCGCGGCACCCGATCCGAACGATCCCGCGACGAACATCTGCGAACCGCCGCCGGGACGAGACTACCGGCCGTTCCTGAACCCTGACGGGCTGCGCGGGGCCCGCATCGGCATTCCGCGCGCGTTCTACTACGATCCCATCCGGCTTGACGGCGAGGAGGGGTCGCGCGGGGGACTCGACGAAGCGCAGATGGCCTTGATGGACGAGGCCATCGCGGTCCTGGAGGCCCGGGGCGCGGTGGTCGTCGATCCGGCGGACGTTCCCAGCTACGCCACAACCGACCCGGATTCCAACTTCGCGGCATGGGGGTTCTGCGCGGGCGGCCATCAGGCCAGGGGTGCCGACGAGGACTGCTCCGTCAACTTCAAGTATGGTGCCAAGCGTGACTTCAACGCGTGGCTCGCGACGCTCGGACCCGAAGCCCCTGTAAGGACACTCACCGAATTGCGCGAATGGAACGCCGCGCACGTGCGTGCGGGTGCCATGAAGTACGGTCAATCCCGCTTCGACATCTCCGACGAAATGGATGTCGAGGCCGACCGCGCCCGCAACGAGGCAGACATGGCGAGGGACGAGCTGCTGAGCAGGACGCGCGGAATCGACGCCGTTCTCGCCGAGCACGACCTCGACGCCATCCTCACCCCCGGCAGCCGGGGCGCGGGCCTCGCCGCCCGCTCCGGCACCCCGATCATCGTCGTGCCCTTCGGCTTCGTGCCGAACGAGCGCCCGCCCGCCTTCCCGGAGGGGTTCGCCGCCGGGCCCGCGCCCTTCGGCGTCGGCTTCACGGGAGCCTCGTGCAGCGAGCCCCGCCTGATCGAGTTGGCCTACGCTTTTGAGCAGGCGACGCTGCGTCGTGTACCGCCAGCGGAGGTACGGTAGGGGCCGATCCCTCAACGCGGCGAGTTTGTCCGCCAAAAACCCGTCAAAGTGGCGAACAAGCCGCTTCTCCCGCGTTTGCCACCCGTCTTTCGCGCACCTAGTCTGAGGGGCAGGAAACTCACAGGGAGGTGCATCATGCGTCGTCGCACTCTATTCCTCGTGGGCGCAATTCTGGGAGTCGCCACCGCGACCACCCCGGTTCAGGGCGCCGACACCGCGCGCGGCGCTGCACCGGTTGCGGCACCCCGGCAGGAAACCGGCATCGAGGGCTCGGTCCGGGCATGGGAACAGCCCCAGCGCCTCGCCGGCGCGAGCATCATCCTGGAAGGGCGGGGCAACACCGCGGGCATCCGGCGCGAAGTCGTCAGCGGACACGATGGCAGCTTCACGTTCGAATCGGTACCCGCCGGCGAGTACCAGCTCACAGCCGGGATCCTGGGCCGTCGCATGGCGGCGCGGGACGTCACCGTGGTCGCCGGACAAACGGCCCGAGGAAGAACCGCAGTGGGTGGACCTGCTGGTCCAGCAGGATCGGAACTTCTTCGGCAGCGTGAATTTTTCGCTGGGTAACATTAATGTTTCAGCGAGTTCGCGGCTGCAGGACGGGCTCAACGAATTCAGCTGGAACCCGATCACTCGCCGGATCTTCCAGGACGCCGGCCTACCGGCTAACCCCCCCCAGCAACAACTCTTCGTAAGCAATCTGGCGACGCACAGTCTGGCGATAGACTTTGAGGGTGCCTGGGGGTGGCAGTTTGACTTCCGCTGGGGTCTTGACAGGTACAAGGACTCATACTTCGATGCCGTGCCGGATGCGCTGCACTACTACACCGCGCGGTCGCGAGACACCAACCGATGGTCTTACGCCTTCAACCTGGCGAAGCGCCTGGAACTCTCGGCGGATGTCCACAGTACGCTGGTGCTCGGCCGAGACGCGAGCCGCTACTCCCTGACAGGGCACGACCCGACCGAAGTGTCCGATTGGCGGGACTACCAACGCCCGCCGGACGAGTACGGTATCGAAGGGCGCAGTTACGGCTATTTCGGCCAGGTCCAGCTGGGATTCAGGGATGCGGTTTACTTTACCGGCGGGCTGAGGTCCGACAGGAGCCCGGAGGGATCGAGCTTCGGGCAGACGTGGTCCCCACGTGTGGGCCTCACTGGAGTTCGTCAGGCGGGCGAGTTCACGATCAAGCCCCGTATCGCCTGGGGACAGTCGGTCATCGTGCCCGACGACAGGCAGGTGGCGGGGGAGGAGACTGAAAACTCCGTCCTTCTGGCCAATCCCGACCTCCGAGCCCAGAAGCAACGGGGCTACGACCTGGGCGTGGACGTTCTCTACCGGGACAAGGGGTCGATCGGGCTGACCTTCTTCGACCAGGATCCAATCGACCTGATCGAGCTGGTCAATATGGGAAGCGATGTGTCGGGGTCCTTCCCCTTCCTCCGCTCGATCTCCCAGTACCGGAATCTGCATCGTGTCAACAATCGGGGCTGGGAAGTCAGGATCGAGGCGCAACCCGTGCCTCAACTTGCCCTGAACGTCAACTACGGATACACGAAGAGCACCGTCCTCGAACTCGACGCGAGCTACGTGGGAGACTATGAAACCGGACAAACGCTGAAGGAGCGACCCCTTTGGACGGCTTCGATGGGAGCCGGCGTGACCCCACGGACCGGTACCACCCTGAACGTTGATCTGACGTATCTGACAGGCTGGGAGCTTGCCGATTTCGCCGGTTTGCTGGGCGATATCTACAGCGGAAACTTCAATCCGGTCACAAAACCATTTCCCGAGGGGTATCAGATCGACTATCCGGGGTTCACGAAACTGAACATGAGCCTCTCGCAATCGATCATCGGCGGAATGTCCGCCTTCATCCACGTCTACAACCTGACAAACAACGACAATTTCGAGCGGATCAACACGGCCGTTCCGCGACCCCGGGCGTGGACGTTCGGACTTCGGTTCTGAGGAGGAACCGTGGACGGGGGAAACCGGCGGCACGGTAAAGGGGCCGGCGATTCTGGCCGCCGGCCTTACATCCGCGGACGAGCTGTTCCCCAGGATGAGCGTGCCAAGCCGGTAGCGGAGACGCCGCCGGGAGCGCTAGCGCGATCACGGCATGTTACCCACTTTCACCGCCGCCATCATCAATCCGGGAGGGGAGGGGTCCGTGTCATCATCATTCGATCATCAATCGATCAGCGTCTGCCCCAACTGCGAGGATGAGCGCCCGGGCGCCTACTGCGCCCACTGCGGGCAGAACGACCGGGACTACATGCGTTCGGCGTGGCTGGTTGCGGGCGACTATTTCCGCGACACCTTCGAGGTCGATTCGAGGGTCTTTCGCACGCTGAAGCTGCTGTTCTTCAAGCCCGGGCAGCTGTCGATGGAGTTCTCCCGGAATCGCCGGGCACGGTATTTGTCACCGGTCAGGCTCTTCCTCTTCATCAGCTTCGTTCATTTCGGCCTCTTGGCGTTGCTGACTGCGAAAAGCCCGGCGTCCGGCACACCCGAGTCGTCACCGTCCGACCTGGTGTTTCCGTTCCCCATGAGTGTGCCCGAAATTGACTCGATCTTCAGTGAAGAGCCCACTGAGGATCAACTCACAACCGCTCGTGCGAGGTTGAATCCGGAACAACGCGACCGGCTGGATGACATTCTCGGGCGCGGGGCGGATGATCTGAATCGGAAGATCGTGGCCAGCTTCCTCGCCACCGAGACCGGCGAGAGCGATGGGATGAGGACGATTCTGTCTCGGTTGATGATCGAGATCTATCACGATCCCGGCAAGCTGATCGAGCGGACATCACGGTGGGCGTCGATCATCCCGGTCGTCTCGCTTCCCCTGTATGCCCTGTCGCTTGCGGTCGCCTACTTCGACAGGCGGCGGTATTTTGTCGAACACGTGGTGCTGGTTGTCCACATGCAGTGTTTTTCGTTGGTGGCCCTCACGATCCCCATGTTTGCCTCTCGCAGCGCGGTCGGGGTTGTATCCTGGATCGGCGTCAGCCTCGCCATCGTGGCATACTACATGCTTGCTCTGCGGCGCTATTTCCAGGAAGGTTGGGGAACAACCGTTGCGAGGTGGGCCGCGTTTGCCGTGTTGTCGGCGTGCGTTTCTCTGGGCACCGGCCTCGCATTGCTCTTGCTGACGTGACGATGCGCTGCAATTCCGGACTCTCTCGGTGCCACGCAGGCTTTGTCCCCGGACTGCTCGGGATCCTGACGTGGGCCGCTTGTGCCGACCCGGCTATCGCTCCCGGCGGCTTCGAGGTTGCGGAAGCGTCGATCCCCGAGTTGCAGGCCGCACTGGAGGAAGGTCGCACCACCTCGGCACGGCTTGTCGACCACTACACGGCACGGATCGCGGCGTACGACCACGCGGGTCCGGCGCTGAACACGATCATTCGTCTCAATCCGCAGGCCCGGGAACAGGCGGCGGCGCTGGACGCGGAACGGGCCGGCGGATTGGTTCGCGGCCCCTTGCATGGCATCCCGGTGCTCATGAAAGACAACTACGACGTCGCCGGCATGCCCACCACGGGCTCCAGCCTGGCACTTGCGGGGCACATGCCACCCGACGACGCGTTCCAGGTTGCCCGCCTCCTGGATGCGGGCGCGGTCATCCTGGGGAAGACCAATCTCCACGAACTCGCTGCGGGGATTACCACGATCAGCTCGCTGGGCGGGCAAACGCGCAACCCGTACGACCCTTCGCGCAACCCGGGGGGGAGTTCGGGGGGTACCGGCGCGGCGGTGGCCGCGAGCTTCTCCGCGATCGGGTGGGGTACCGACACGTGCGGCTCGATCCGGATCCCCGCCTCGGTTCACAACCTGTTCGGGCTGAGGCCGACGAAGGGACTGTCGAGCATTGACGGGATCCTGCCGCTGGCGCACTCGCAGGATACGGGCGGGCCGTTGGCGCGGACGGTGGCCGATCTGGCCATTGCGCTGGACGCTACAGTCGGGATGGACGTGGCGGACGACGCGACGGTCATCCTTGCGGGGCGGGAGCCGCCGGACTTCCTGGCCGCGCTGGACCCGTCGGCCCTGGACGGTGCCCGGGTCGGCGTGCTTGAGGACTGGGTGACCGAGGGCGGCAGTGCGGGGAGCGTGACGAGCGTGATTCGGGATGCTCTCGAAGAGATGGAGACGTCGGGCGCGACCGTGATCGACGTGACGATCCCCGATCTGGACGGTCTTCTCGCCAACACCGGACTCATCGATTTCGACTTCAAGTTCGACCTGATCGAGTACCTGGCCGCGGGAACGGACGCTCCGGTCGCGTCGCTGGGCGAGATTATCCAGGCCGGCCTGCATCACGAGGCCCTGGACCGCACCTTCCGGCGCCGCAACGCGCGTGACGAGCGTGAAGGATCCGAGCTGGACGAGGTCCGCGACCGCCGCCGCGTCCTCACGGCGGCGGTCGTCGACCTCATGGACCGGGAAGATCTCGACGCGCTGGCCTACCCGACCATGCGGCACGAAACCGCGCTCATCGGCGCGGCCCCGACCGGTGCCACCTGCTTCCTGAGCGCCCACACGGGGCTGCCCGCGCTTACCATGCCCGCGGGCTTTACCGAGTCGGGACTTCCCGTCGGCCTGGAGCTGCTCGGCCGACCGCTCGACGACCATCGGCTCGTGGCCTTCGCCTTCGCGTTCGAGACCGCGTCGCCCAAACGGCGGCCCCCTCTCCGCACACCGCCCCTCGAGCGCGGCGTCGCGCCGGCGCCCGTCACGATCGCCATCGTCCCTCCTGCCGACGACGGTCTCACGGCGTCGCTCGCGCTCGACCTCCCCACGGCGACCCTCTCATACGAAATTACGTTTTCCGGCACGGCCCCCGCCGACGTCTACGGCGCGGTGCTGCGGCGGCTCGGCGACGACCCGACCGAGGGTGCGGGCGCCGACTCCGCCGCCGATCCGCAAAATGGCATGGTCGTGCTCCGTCTCGCCGGTCCCGGGGAGGCCACCGCCGCGGGCTCGGCCAGCCTGTCCACGCGTCTCCTTCACGATTTCCTGAACGGGGACCTCGAACTGCTGCTCTCCACGAGTGGCGGCTTCGACCACCGGGCTCTCACTGCACGCGATTAGCCGGTCGTTTGCCGATTGTCACTCGCGTGGCCAAGATCAGCACGGGCGGGCGCCAGTCGGCACGAGACGGTCGGCGACGAGTGCGCAGACAACCATTTCAACCGGAGAAACCCCGCGATGACCATTCAGCTCTCTGGTCCGACGGGCCAACGCCTTGTTACTGCCGCGTCCGCCCTGTCGCTGACGCTGTTCGCCGCAAACGGCCTCACCGCCCAGACCCCCGCCCGTGTCGCTGCCGGCCTCGAGTGGCGCTCCATCGGCCCCGCGATCGCGGGCGGCCGCATCAGCGACGTCGAGATCGTCCCGGGCACCCAGTCCCACATCTACGTCGGCGCCGCGTCCGGTGGCGTGTGGGAGAGCGTCAACCACGGCACCACCTGGACCCCGATCTTCGACGACCAGCCGAATCTGTCCGTCGGAGACATTGCGCTGGCACCGTCGGATCCACTGGAAGTGTGGGTCGGGACCGGTGAGGCCAACAACCGGAACAGCTCGCCGTGGGGGCAGGGTGTCTACCACTCCAGCGATGGCGGCAAGACCTGGCGGCTGACCGGCCTCGAGGACACGAAGCACGTCGGCCGGATCGTCGTTCACCCCTCCGATCCCGACCGGGTGTGGGTGGCGGCGCTAGGCCACCTCTTCGGCCCCAACGAGGAGCGGGGCGTCTACCGCACCACCGACCGGGGCGACAGCTGGGAGAAGGTCCTCCACATTGACGACAACACGGGATTCGTGGATCTCGCCATGGATCCGGCCGATCCGGCCATTCTCTACGCGGCGGCGTACCAGCGCCAACGGCGGGCGTACGGGTTCATCGGGGGCGGTCCCGGCAGCGGCCTCTACAAGTCCACCGACGGCGGCGACAGCTGGCGCGAGCTGACCGAAGGGCTGCCCGAGGGCGACAAGGGGCGGATCGGGCTCGCGGTCTCGAAGCGCAATCCCGCGCTGGTCATGGCCGTGGTCGAAGCCGAAGACGGCGGGATCTTCAAGTCGACCAACCGCGGCGAGACGTGGGAACGCGTCAACGAACTCAACCAGCGCCCCATGTACTACAGCCAGCTGCGCATCGATCCCAACGACGACGAGACCGTCTACCTGGTGGCTGGCGCGCTGCACCGCACAACCGACGGCGGGGAGAACTTCACCGCTCTGCCGATGGAGATCGAGTACAACACCGGCGTCCACGTGGATCACCACGACCTCTGGATCGACCCCGCCAATTCTCACCACATGATCCTCGGCAACGACGGTGGCCTGTACTCCACATGGGACCGGGGCGACAACTGGACCTTCATCTCCAACATCCCGATCGAGCAATTCTACGACGTGGACCTGGACATGGCCGATCCGTACAACGTCTACGGCGGCTTGCAGGACAACAACTCGTACCGGGGGCCAAGCCGGACGCGACGCTATCACGGAATCCTCAACCGTGACTGGCAGGTCTTCGACTACGGCGACGGCATGTACGCGGAAACCGACTGGTCCGACCCCGGCACCGTGTACCTCACGTCGCAGAACGCCGGCATCGTGCGAGTGGACGTTGCGACCGGAGACCGCAAGGCCCTCAAGCCCTTCCCGAGGGACACGGCGGACACATACCGCTTCGACTGGAAGTCACCGATTCTGGTCTCGCCGCACAACCCCGACCGCGTCTACCTCGGCGGCAACCGCTTGTTCATCTCCGACGACCGGGGCGACAGTTGGCGAGCAACGGAGGATCTGACAAGGGCACTCGAGCAGGACAGCCTTCCGATCATGGGAATGCTTCCGGATTCCACCACCCTCTCGAAGCACGACGGCACATCGGGCTATGGCGAGATCACCGCGATCTCGGAATCTCCGGTCACCGCGGGTATCCTGTGGTCCGGCGCGGACGACGGCACGGTACAGGTCAGCCGGGACGATGGCCATGGCTGGATGGACGTCACCGCGAACATCGCCGCTGCCGCCGGCGGGCCGCCGTTCCCGTACTACGTCAGCTGGGTCGAGGCGTCTCACCACGAAGCGGAGCGCGCCTACGTCAGCCTCGACGGCCACTGGGACAACGACTACGAGCCGTACGTCTTCGTGACCGAGGATCTGGGCGCATCGTGGCGGTCCATAGACGGCAGGCTCGGCAGTGCTACTGTCAACGTGGTCCGCGAACACCATGCCAACCCGAACGTGTTGATCGTCGGGGCGGAAGACGGCCCCTTCGCGTCGATCGACCGGGGTGCGACCTGGGGCCACCTCGGCTCCGGCATGCCGGCCGTGCCGGTCGACGACATCGAGATCCACCCGCGCGACAACGATGTGGTCGCAGGGACGCACGGCCGCGGGATCTACATTCTGGACGACATCGGGTTGATCACGCCGTACCTGTATATCGAAACCGACCAGGTGACGGGGGAGATCACGTCGATCGACGAGCCGATTTTCACGCCTCCGCGGCCCGCCACCCTATTCCTTTACCGGAACGACTTTCCGTCGCATGGGCAGGGGATCTACCGCGCGTCAAATCCGGCCTACGGGGCCAACCTCGACTACTGGCTTCCCAACGCGGTCGAAGACGGAGCAAGCATCGAGATTCGCGACGGGGAGGGCACGGTCGTCCGCACGCTGACCGGCCCCGCCGCCGCCGGCCTGAACCGCGTGACGTGGGACCTCCGACACGATCCGATCCCGCACGACACCACCCGCTACGACGTGCCGAACCTCGATTCCGGTCCCGACGGGCCCTTCGTCCTGCCCGGGGAGTTCAGGATAATCCTCGAAGTCGGCGACGAGCGGCGTTCCCAGGACCTGACCGTGCGTCCCGACGACCGGCTTGCGGTGACGGCGGAAGAGCGGCAGGCCCGCTACGACTTCACCATGGAGCTGCGCGACCTGCAGCTGTTCGCCTATGAGCAGGGCGTGGCCGCGTATGACCTGGAGCGCACGGCGGACGGGGGTGTGGAGGCTCTGGGCGAAGCCGAAGGGGTCGATGCGGCGGATCTGGAGCGTGCCGAGGCGCTTGCCGCGGAGATCGAAGAGGTGGCTGACGAGTGGCGGCGCCTCAACGCCGACATCCGGAACTGGTGGACGGGACTCCTGGGCAAGTTCGATGGCGGACCTTCGACGACGGGCTCGCTCACGGGACCGTCGGACGACCAGCAGCGTCGCATGGCGAGGATCTGGGAGGAGGCCAGGGCCGCGGAAGAGGAGCTGGACGAGGTGAGGGCCGATGTGGTGCCGGAGTTGAACGAGGTGCTGGAGCGTGCCGGGGCGGGGGGTGATGCCGACTCCGTCTGACCCGGCCGTTTACGCGCCGACCCGCGCCAGCTCCCACAGCTGCACGTACTCCACCCCCAGTTCGTCCCGCGCCTTCCCCACGATGTAGTCCTCGCCGATCTCGTAGATCTCCAGGTCGGGGGGCGTCTCGACGAACCCCTGCACGATCCCGTCGGGGTCGAAGACCGTCCATAGGGTGCCCTGCTCGCCCGGGAGATTGAATTCGCGCACCCAGAGGTAGCCGAGCGCATCGACCTCGATGGAGGAGAAGGCGGGGAAGGAGGGGGGGACGGACAGACCATCCAGGACCGGGGTGATCATCGCCTTGTACTCGGCGCCATAGGATGCCAGCTGGTCGGCCCGGAACCGGTCGAGATCGGCTTGCGTTGGAGTTCGCACCTCGTGATCGCGTCGAACGATGCGCGCGACGGAACCGTCAGCTCCGAAGGCCCTGATCTCGTAACGGTCCGTCGGGCTGACGATCGCCAGGTCGCCCCACGCCCCCCATACAACGGTTTGCTGAAACGGAGGATCAAGCATCAAGAAGGTGGACGGCGGGATGACTGTATCGTCCAGATAGTCGAAAACCTCTGCGCCGGGATGGCTTCCGAGTTCGGTCCGCAGCGAGCCGTCTCCTTCCAGAATGAGGAAATCCAGGTTGTCCCGCCTGGTCCCGGTGGGTAGGAATCCCGACCACGGTGAAGAGCGAGTGACGATGATCGCCCCGTCGGGCAGCACCTCCCGACATCGGGTGTTGGATCCGTCGGGAGCAAGGTTGACGGTTCGGGCATGTCGTCCGTCCGGCCCAAAGACGGAAAACAGTCCCAACCCCCAAGAGAAAGTTCCGTGACAGACCGCGATGGAGTCGCCGGGCCACGGTTCCGCCCAGAAAAGCCTCCGCCCGAAGGCGTTTCCAGCCCACATCCCGCCAAAGTCGCCCGGACCCTCGCCCTTCTGTCCCCAGGCCGTGAGATAGGTGCAACCCTCGTCGAACACCAGCAGCTGGTGCGAGCCGCCGTTTGCGACCACGAGCCGTCCGTCGCCGAGCCTCAAGGCGTCGTCCACCTGGTGCAGCTGAAAACCCTCGCTGGCTTCGACCGAGCCGATGGTGAAGGCGGGTTCCGCCCCGATCTCCCAGCCGAGCCGCGAACCATCGGCCGGCCGGCGGTTTTCGATGATCCGGATGCCGGCGCTGTCGCGAACCTGGTGTCGTGGCGCTGCCTGCGGGCCGGACTCCCCGGCTTCCGTGTCGGCGGCCGGTTCGCATGCGATGGCGGCGACAAGCGCGATCGCCGCCGCTCCACCCGGAGTCAGCCTGCTCTTCATGGAACTCTCGCCTGCGTCTCCGCTGCTTCCGCTACTTCCCCCGCGCGATACACTCGATTTCCACCCTGGCCCCCAGCGCGAGGCCGCTCCCCGCCATCGCGGAGCGCGCGGGCGGCTCCATCCCCTGGAAGTACGTGACGTACACCTCGTTCATGGCCGCGTAGTCGGCGATGTCGGCGAGGAATACCGTGCACTTCACCAGATCCTCGAAACCGAGCCCGGCGGCGACCAGGATACGCCGGATGTTCTCCATGGTGGCAATCGTCTCGGGGCCGACGCCGCCTTCGACGACGCGCAGTTCACCGCTCGGGGGCGTACCGATCGCGCCTGACAGGAAGACGAGGTCGCCAACGCGCACCGCCGGGGTGAAGACCGGCAGCCGGGCCACGCCCTGCGGAACGATGTGCTCGATGGGCGTGGGGGTGGAGGCGGGCCCGGCTGCGTCCCGCGCGGCCCCCCCCGGCAGGCCCGGAGCACAGGCGCCGATTCCGCCCAGGGCGATCAGGGCGAAGCTCATGCAGGCGCCCCGAGGCACAGCAGCCCGCGGGCAAAATCCCCCCGGCATTCGAGCGGCGATGCATCCGCGCTGGACCGCTTCGCTCTGCGTTGCTTTTCGGGCGAATAGCGCTGCTATTCCCCCTTCAAAGCGCCTTGCCAGCCCGGCGCCTCGCCGCTCTCGGTGCTCGCGCGGATTTGTCCACGGGCTGCCAATTGTTGCCGACTTGGAACCGGGGCCGCGGCCTCGCCCGAACCGCCGTCCTCTATCGCACATAACGCACCTCCCCTCCCACGATCGTCGCGTCCACGCGCGCGTCGGCCAGCTCCTCGTCCGGCACGGTGAGAATGTCGCGGTCGATGACGACCACATCACCCAGCTTGCCGACCTCGAGGGAGCCCTTGTAGTCCTCTTCGAAGGCCGCGATCGCGTTGTTGATCGTGTAGCTGCGGAGCGCCTCGATCCTGGTCATGTTCTGCTGCGGGTAGAAGATCGACCCGTCCACGGTGAGCCGCGTCACCGAGGAGCGAAAGCCGGCCAGCGGGTCGATGTCCTCGACGGGAACATCCGTGCCGTTGTTGATGCGCACGCCCGCGTTCATGAACGACCGCCACAGGTAGGTCCGCTCCTCGGCGCGCCGGTCCCCCAGCCGGAGCGGGATCCACGGCGCGTCCGAGGTGGCGTGCACGCCCTGCATCGAGGCGAGGATGCCGAGCTCGGCAAAACGCGGGATGTCGTCCGGGTGGACGTGCTGCGCGTGCTCGATCCGCCAGCGCAGGTCGGGCCCGGCCCCCGCCGAGTCGAAGACCGACTGGTAGATGTCGAGCACTTCGCGATTCGCGCGGTCCCCGATCGCGTGGGTGTTGACCTGGAAGCCGTGCTTGATCGCGACGTGCGCGGTCCCGGTGATGTCCTCGACGGTCTCCAGCACGAGGCCGGTAGACTCGGTCATGTCCTCGTACGGCTCCAGGAGCCAGGCGCCGTGTGACCCGAGCGCCCCGTCGATCTGGCGCTTGATGGACCTCACGGTGAGGTAGTCGTCCCCTGTCGAGGGCATGTAGTAGTCGGGGAGGAGGGCGTCCATCTCTTCGTTCGATGCGCGGCGCACCATGATGTACAGCCGCACCGGCAGCGCACCCTCTTCTTCGAGGCGCTTGAGCCCGTCAATGGTCGAAAAGGGCGCTCCGGCGTCCTGGAACGAGGTTACGCCCTTGGACAGCGCCTCTTCGGCCGCCAGTTGCACCTCGCGCCTGAACTGCGCCTCGATCTCTTCCGCGGAACGGCCGGACTCGGACCGTGCGAAAGCGGCGGAAACAGGTCGCTGGGCGGTCTCCCGCAGCAGGCCGGTCAACTCGCCGTTCTCGTCGCGGACCAGTTCGCCGCCCGGGGGAGGTTCCGAGTCGCGATCGAAACCGGCCAGCGCCAGCGCGGCGGCGTTGGCGAAGCCGGCGTGGCCCGACGCATGCCCCAGCAGGACCGGGTTGTCCGGGCTCACCGCCGAGAGCGACGCGTGGGTCGGGTTGCCTTCGACGGCCGGGTCCGGTGGACTGTCCCACTTCTCCTGGTGCCAGCCGCGCCCGCGTATCCATTGACCGGGCTCGGCCTCGGCGACGGCGTCCGCCACCATGGCCACGATCGCGTCCCAGTTGGCGGCGCCGTTGAGGTCCAGAATCGTCTTCGAGTTGCCCAGGCTCATGAAGTGGCCGTGTCCCTCGATGAACCCTGGTGCGGCGAAGCGGCCGTCGAGCTCGATCACCTCGGTCTCGGCTCCGATGAGCGCGTCCACGTCGTCGTTGCTGCCCACCGCGACGATCCAGCCGTCGGCGATGGCGACCGCCTCCGCCATGGAATTGTCCGGGTCGACGGTCGCGATGACCCCGCCGCGCAGCACCAGGTCGGCGGGGGTGACGCCTTCCGCAGGAGCGGGCCCGTCCGCGCAGGCGGCAAGGAGGAGGACCCCGGCGGCGAGCGACGCGGCCAGACGGGGCGAGGGGCTATCGGTTCTCATGGATTCTCTTTCCGGTCTCGGGACCAGTTCGTGTCATTCCGTCTATTCTGGGCCTCGGCGACAGCTGAGCGCCACCCCGGCGTCGGCCGCGCCCGAATCGCCTCTGTCAGCTGCGTGCGTCCAGCGTCTGAACGTGTCCCGCGGACCCGTAGTCCAGAATGGCATCGTCGGCGGTCAGCAGCTGCGCCCCGTGATGGCGAGCCGTCGCCACGATCAGACGATCTGCCGTGTCGGCGGGTCCATCGCCCGGCAGGCGGGCCGCGTCGACGGCAATTGCGGTCTCGACCGGAAGCAGGGTGACTCCCGGCAGCGCGAGCACGGCATCGATCCAGTCCCCAACGTCGCGCTCCAGGCGCAGGCGGTCCTCCTCGACCAGCTGGGCCACTTCCCATGGCGTAATCGCCGACACGCCGATGGTGCCCTCCCGCGCCCGCGATTCGATGATCTCGTGCGCGGTCGGGCCCAGGCTCGGGTCGTCGTTGGCGGCCCAGATCAGGGCGTGTGTGTCGAGGACGATCATTGGCCGGCTTCCGTCCCGGCAGCGTCGGCCGCGGGCGCCAGGGGGTCGTCGTAGCGGGATACCGAACCCCGCATCGCGCCGATGATCAGATCGCCTGCGTCACCGTCGTCGGGGACCGGGGACAACACCACAACGGGCCGCCCGTGCCTGGTGATCGTGATCGGCTCACGGTCCCGCGCAACCTGGGCGATCAGCGATGGGCACGCGTTGCGGAAGGCGGCAACGCCGATGATTTTGGTCATTCTGTACACTCCTTTCTGTACATTATGTACATAATCCAATGTACAGAACGGTGCCGGGGCGGGGAAGGGGCGCCGGGTTCACCTCGCGATGTCCAGCAGCCGGAGCACCTCTTCCTGCGTTGCCATCTCGTCCGCGCTCGCCAGGAAGGGTCGGACGTCTGCCGTGACCGCATCCCACGGCAAGGCGGCGACCCGGTCAGCGACCACGCCGCGCCAGGAAACAGGTGTAAGCACGCCGGTGTTCGGATCGCTCTGCCGAAGCGCCGAGTTCAGCAGCTCGATGTTGGGCGGCGGCCAGGCCGGATCACTCAGGTACCACGCCAGATCGTAGATGTCCCTGCCCTTGGTCCAGGGGCGGGCCAGCACCGCGTGCAGCTTGCCCGCCAGGAGCGAAGCGGGGTCGTGATGATGGATCCGCAGCGAGACGTGTTTCCGGACAAGTCGCGTCTCCGTCACCGCGCCCGCGGGAGGGTTGGTGTCCACATCGATCTTGACGCCAAGTGCCTCTCCCGGATGCGGAGACAGCTCTGTCTCGTACAACAGGCCCTGGAATCGGATCCACCCCGCGTGGACGTTGCCGCGGTCTCGGAGGGAACCCGTGACTTCGTAGCCTTCGCGACGGAACTGCCGGACGATGGCGGTCATCCACGCCCTTGGGTCGTACAGCCCGTGCGGGCCCTCCAGGGCGAAGTCGAGGTCCTCGGAGTATCGGGGAAGACGGTACAGGAACCGCAGAGCCGTGCCCCCCTGAAAGGCCAGCGGCGACATTGCTCCGACCCGCTGCAGACCTTCCAGGATCCGGGCTTGAAGGTACTCGCGCAGGACATTGCGCCCTTCCAGCGGATCCAGCCCGCGAACCAGTGCTTCCAGGTGGTCCCTCATAGCGGCTCGTAGGCCAGCTCCGGATCAGTGGCCAGTCCATGTACATGAAGGGCGGCGCGAATGAGCTTCGGGCGCTCGGCGACGGCGGCCAACTCTTCGATCCTGTCGGCCGAAAACGCTTCGATGTTCAGCCGCAGCCCGTCGATCCAGGCGGGATCGTCACCGCCCGGCTGCAGGTGCACCAGGTCCAGGAAGGCCCTTTCGGGGGAAGCGACGAACGCCTTCTGATCGCCGCCCAGCTCCACCAGCCGGTATCCGCTGCGCAGCGCAGGCTTCAGGTAGCGGAAGGAGTATCGCCCCAGGGGCGTCTCCCTGATGTGAGGACGCCCCGGACCGCAGCTGGTGACTTCCGCCACGAACTCCGGAATGGCGTTTGCGAACGCCAGCGCCGAGAGGCCGCTCACATACGACCCGGCCACGAGACGGTTCGCCACCAGAAACGGATGGGGGATGACCTTCCTGTACGGGGGCGCAAGCGCAAACAGGTCCCGCCGGAGTCGAAGGAGCCTTCCCGACCCGCACCAGCGGCTCAACTGGGCGGGAAGGCCCGGCTCGCGCGAGCGTCCGGCCACCAGGAACCCCGTCTCGAAGACGGGCTCGTCCTCCACGATTTCGAGCAGTTGAGAGAATTTCATTCATGAAATGTGCCCACAACTACAATGTTCTGCAACGGCCTACCCGATCGCACCCCCCGACGCCCGCCAGAGATCCAGTACCTCTCGTTCGCGCTCGGCGCTGACCCCGGCCCTCAGCGCCGCCTGCCGCTCGGGTGGCCGCGAGAAGTGGTACTCCAGCGTGGCCGCGGTCGTGTCCGCCAGGGACCGGAAGGTGAGACCCTTTTCCACCTCGGGCGTGAGGTCGAAGCGTGCAAAGCCCTCCGCACCGTCTCGTGCCGGACGCCACACGGGCATTTCACCGTAGGGGCGCAGCCCGGCGTTGATCACGAAGTCCGTGTCCACCCAGGTGAAGGTGGTCTCGGCGGTGGTCACGGCGCGGATCCCGTACAGCAGCTCCGACATGGGGCGCGGGGTACGTGGCCCGACGACGTTGTAGGTGCCGGACTGCCCCGCTTCGGCCATCTCGACCAGCCATTCGCCGAAGTCGCGCACGTCGATGATCTGCACGGGGTCGGTTCCGTCCCCGGGCGCGAGGACCTCGCCGCCGCGATGGATGCGCACGGGCCAGTAGGTGAAGCGATCGGTGGTGTCGCCCGGGCCGATGATCAGGCCGGGCCGGAAGACCAGCGTCCGGTCGTCGCCGAATGCGCGGCGCGCGTTCTGCTCGGCCAGCGCCTTGTTTAGCCCGTAGGGGCGCCGCTCGGTGCCCGGCTCGAGGCCCGCCCGTTCATACGTCCACACGGGCGCCGCAATGGTCATGGGGACCCGGCTCGTGTCCGCGTAGACCGAGCGCGTGGAGACGAAGATGTACCGTTCGCACGAATCCTTGAGCAGGCCCGCGCTGAGTTCCACCCACGCCGGATTGGTCGCCGAGTTGTCGATCACGACGTCCCAGCTGCGTCCCTCCAGCGCGGACAGGTCGTCGTTGCGGTCGCCGACGAGCTTTTCCAGATCGGGGAAGAGGTGCGTGTTGGTGCGCCCGCGGTTGAAGAGGGTGACCTCGTGGCCCCGTGACAGCGCGTATTCGATCTGGTGCGGGCCGATGAAGTTGGTGCCTCCCAGGACGAGGATCCTGAGGGGGTTGCCCGCCGCCGCCTGCCCCGAGCCGCCGGACGCTGGCGGGGAGCCGGCGTCTGCCGAACAACCCGCGAGCGCCCCGGCGGCGGTTCCGCTGGCGAGGACGCCGCCCGCGGTGACGGTGGTCTTGAGGAAGTCGCGCCGATTCGGCTTCATGGGGGGCTCCTGTTCGTGGAGGGTGATCTCGTCGCTTGAAGATGATCTCGCCGGATTCCGCGGCGTCAGAGGTCTCGTTTGCGCATGCTGAGGAAGGCCGTGATCAGGAAGGCGGCGCTGAAGGCGAGCGCCACAACGGCCAGAAGTTCGAAATCGCGGAACTCGAGGAGCGGGCGCCCCTGCTCGGCGCGCATCGCATTTTCCTGCGCGAGCAGCTGGGGATAGTGCAGGAAAGCGTTGGCCAGCGTGCTCTGCACCTCGGCCGGCAGAAAATCGGTAGCGGGGCCCAGGGTTTCGCTCAACTCCGTCATCAGCCGGGACAGAATCTGCTCCAGGAGGAGGTAGACGAACAGGATCCCCATCGCCGCCCCGGAAGACCGCAGCAGAGCCGCGAGCATGAACGCCCCGCTTCCCCACAGGAGCATCCCGAGCACGTAGGCGATCATGTAGTTGAAGTCGGCGGGCCCGATGATCGGTGAGCCACCCTCGCTGGGACTGAACAGTGTCGCGACGTACCCGACTCCGACGGGAATGACGAGAAAGAGGACCGCAAGGGCCGCGAGGACGATGATCTTTCCGGCGTAGAAGCGCTTCTTGCTCAGCCCGTCGATGACGTTCTGCCGCGCGGTCCGCCACGAGAATTCCGGGGCCAGGAGGAGGATCATCGCCACCCCGACGAAGAAGGGCCCGATGTTCGCGGGAGGCTCGAGGATTCGTGACCAGCTGTCCGGAAGCGCAAAGGTGATGTTCGGCCTGCGAATCGCTGTGCGGACCGCGGATATCACGAAGAGCGCGTTGAACCCGGCGAAGATCCCCGTCGTCACCCAGAAGGCGAGCCGTTTCGTCGTCTTGAGCGCCTCGATCCGGACCAGCGTCCCGAAAATCCCGAGGCGCGACCCGCCGTCACTCCCGGGCGGGGACGAATTCCCGCGATCGGCGCCGCTCACGACGCGATCTCCGTCATGGAGTCGAAGTCACCCTCGGTGAGGTCAATGAACACGTCCTCCAGGCTCTGGCGGTACGGGGCAAGGTGCGACACATGGATTCCCAGCCCGGCCAGGTAGCGGTTCAGGGTGCCGAGGTCGTCGGAATCGAGGGCCACGACCACTCCGCCATCGAGCCGGCGCACCGATGACGCCCCCGGGTAGTCCGCCAGGGCCGCTTCGAGCGCGTCCGGATCTTCGGCCTTCAGGAGGGCCGCCGTACCCGCGCTCACGACCTCCTCGACCGTGCCCGTCGCGACGATCCTCCCCTTTCGCACGATCGACACGTGGGAGCAGGTGCGTTCGACCTCCCACAGCAGGTGGCTGGACAGGAAAATCGTCTTGCCCCTGCCTGCCAGGATGCGGATGATTTCGCGGATCTCCTTCATGCCCTGGGGATCGAGGCCGTTGGCGGGCTCGTCGAGGATGATCAGCTCGGGGTCGTTCAGCATGGTGGCGGCGAGGGCGAGCCGCTGCTTCATGCCCAGGGAATAGGTCCTGAACCTGTGCTTCGCGCGGTCTGCCAGGCCCACAAGCTCCAGGCACTCCTCGATCCTCGGCTGACCGACGCCCTTGATGGCGGCGGTTACGCGGAGATTGTCGCGCCCGCTCAGGTACGGGTAGAAGTTCGGCGTCTCGAGAGTGGCTCCGACCCGGGCCCGCGCGGCGACGAGGTCCCGGGGCTCGGATGCCCCGAAAAGACTGAAGCTCCCGCCCGTCGGATTGATGATGCCCACGAGCATCCCGATGGTGGTGGTCTTGCCGCTCCCGTTGGGGCCCAGGAAGCCGAAGACCTGACCCTGCTCGACGGCGATGGAGACCTGGTCCACCGCCAGCACGGAGTTGGCGCGGCGGGTGCCGTAGCGCTTGGAGAGTTCGAAGGTCTCGATGATGGCCATCGGTTCACCATACACGTCGGCCCGACCGCTAACAACCATTCGGGCTCGGGGGTCCATCAAAGGAAGGCTGCGGTGCCGGGGGTGCCGCGAACGTCCGCCGGACCCATTATGATGAACACGGTGGAAGACCTGAAGGGAGAGTACCCGAGGCGATGGATCGAAAGCTGTTGCAGCAGACGGACGCGAGCACCTTCTGGAGCGAGCTGCGCCGGCGCGGCGTGGTTCGGGCCGGCGGTGTGTACGTGGCGGCCGCCTTTGTGGTGCTGCAGCTGGGCGAGATCGTGCTGCCCGCGTTCAATGCGCCGGACTGGGTGTTGCAGTCGCTGGTGATTTTCGTGTTCCTGGGACTGCCGGTGATCCTGGCGTTTTCGTGGGTCTACGACCTCACCGCGGATGGTCTCACGCGAACAGGCGCGTTGGTGCGACAGGGAAAGGGGACGGTGGTTCCCCAGCTCGCGCTCGTGGGCGTCACCGCGGTTTCCGGCGCTCTCGGTGTTCTCTGGTTCAGCCAGAGCGCGTTGACGGCTCCGGACGGCGGCAGCGCGGTCGACGCCCCGGCGCCCGGCGTCGCATCCTTCGCGACTCTCGACCCGAATGCTCCCATCACCGCCGTAGCCGTGCTCCCGCTGGCCGACTTCGCCGAGGACAACGACTTCTTCGCACGCCAGCTCCACGAGGAGATCATCACGCAGCTGAGCCTTCTGACCAGTCTGCGCATCGTGTCGCGGACATCGGTGGAACGCTATGCCACCACGGACAAGCTCCTCCCCGAGATCGCGGCGGAACTGCGCGTGCAGGCGGTCGTGACCGGGTCGGTCGCGATGACTACCGAGAGTGACAGCGTGCGGATCTCGGTGCAGCTGCTGCACGCGCCGTCGGACACGCACCTGCTGTCCCGCACCTTCCAGCGCGAGATGAAGGACATCCTGCGCCTGCAGACCGAAGTCGCGGTGGAGATCGCCAGGACGGTGCAGGGCGAGTTGGGGGCTGACGTGATCGACGAGGTGGCGCAGATCGCCGAGGTCGATCCCGAGGCGCACCGGGCGTTTCTCATTGGGCAGGAGGAGCTGCAAGGGGGAACCCCCGGGGGCCTGGAGGCGGCGCTGGAGCACTCCGACCGGGCGGTGCGCATCGATTCGACGTTCGCGCCGGCGTGGGCGCAGTGGGCGGGAGCGCGCCTGGTCATGGCCCATGAGGGCGGCGAGCTGTCGACGGAGGAGCTGGCCAGGGTCCAGGAGGCGCTGCGCCGGGCGGCGGCGTTCGGGGGTGCCGAGGACGAGGTTGCTGCCGGTCTGGTGCTGTTGGAGGATTACCTGGCCGCTGGGGACGGGTCCCTTGGCGAGGAGTTGGAGAGGGCAACCGACTCCATCGGGCGCCGCTATGTGTGGGAGTCGACCCGCATCGGCCGGCGCTCCCGGCCGCCTTCCCGCAGTCTTGCCGCAGCCCGGTTTCTGGAAGCCGGCCAGTTCGACAGTGCCGCCGCGGCGTTCACCCGGATCGTGGAGGCCGAACCGCGGGCCGACCCGGCCTGGTCGGGTCTCGAGACCACCCACCTGTTGCAGGGCAACTATGCGGGCGCGGTCGATGTCCGGTCGGACTGGATCCTCGCGACCCGCGGCGACTCGCCCGAGTCGAGGGCAGCGGTGCAGGACATGCGCGAGGCCTTCGACCCGAACGACCCGAAAAGCTATTGGCAGTGGCGTCGCGAGTACGATTCCGCGCGCCTTGGCCGGGGCGAGCGCGTCTCCGACGTGGAGGTGGCGCTGACGGCCGTCGGGCTCGGGGACATCGAAGCCGCGCTGCTGCGCCTGGAGTCGGCCGTCCAGAAAAGGGATCCCGCCCTGCTCGCGATCAGGAACAACCCCCTGTGGGACCCGCTTCGGAGCGATCCGAGGTTCCAGGAGATCGCCAGCAGCATGAGGGATCTCTGGCGCCATGGGGGCGACGGCCAGGGAGGTCCTCGGGATGGGCCGCCAGTTGAGCGGGAGGGGTCTCGGGGGCCGGGTTGAGGGTTCTGCGCAAGCAGCCGACGATGCAGATGTTCGCGAACAGGGGGGCCGCGAGCAGGGAGATGCGGTCACCGGCAGCGATCGCGGCCGTCGTGGTTGCCGCAGTGGTCGTCTCCGGGTGTGCGGGGGAGTCCGCCCCGGCGAGTGTGGTCGGGGACAGTCTCGGTGTGCGGATCGTCGAGTCGCTTGCGCCAGCCTGGAGCACGGAAGCGGCCTGGTGGATCGAGGAGGGGCCCCTCGTTGATCTGTCGAGTAGCGGGGCGGGTGAAAAGCACTTCTTCTACCGAGTGCGAGACGTTTTGCGCGTTGCCGATGGTCGCCTGATCGTGGGCGACGGAGCTTCAAATGAAGTGCGCATATACGACGTGAGCGGACGGTTCGTTCGTTCGTTTGGCGGCGAGGGCGATGGGCCGGGGGAATTCCAGTACCTGGCGCCACTGACGTTGCTGCGAAACGGCCGCCTGGTCGTCCAGGACTACACCGACGGCGGACGAGGTGCGGAGTTCGACCTCGACTCCGGGTTGGTCTCCTCGTTTCGGAGACCGCGGATGATCGGTCCGCTTCGGCAGCCGGCGACCTCCGAGTTCCTGTGGGGAATCGACGAGATGTCCGGATTCCTCAAGGTAGTGGGCTCCCGGGGATTGAAGCGGCCTTTGGCCACGATCGTGCGGTTGTCCGACGACCGCGCTTCGAGTCACACGGTCGCGGTGGTTCCCGGCCACGAGGTTTTCATCGCCCCGGACGCCGATGCGGGACCGCTCATGGGTCGGCAGCTCCACGCGGTTCCGACGGGCGACGGTGGACTTGTGATTGGGACTGCGGACAGGCTGGAGTACTCGAAGCTGGATGGCGCGACAGGCGCCCTTCGCATGATCGCGCGAATTCCGGGGGTTTCACTGGCCGTGTCCCGGGAAGAGCTCGATCGCGAGCGACGCGTGCGTCTCGGCCCCGACCCGCGCCCGCATATCCTCGAGATTTTCGAGTTGCTGCCCGAGCCCGCCGAGAAGCCGGCCTACCAACGGATGATTGTGGACGTGGAGGGCAACGTCTGGGCGGGTGAGCACCTGGGCCTTGCCCGGCGGCACGATCCCCAGAAGTGGTACGTGTGGGACTCGTCGGGCGTCTGGCTCGGGATCGTCGAGACGCCGGCGCGCTTCGAGCTCATGCGGGTGGGCGCCGACGAGGTCTTCGGGGTTCGGCGTGATTTCGACGAGGTGGAGAGTCCTCAGGTGTTGCGGTTGGGAAAGGGGATCGGTTAGCCCACGGATTGTTGCCGCTTGTTGTAGGCACACAAGTCGGCCTAGCCTGTCCCGATCAACCGCTTCATGAGCGCTGGCAGGGTAACCGCGAGGACGCCGTCCCCGAGAGGATAGGTGTCGTCGCCGGAGTGGACGATGAATCTTCGGGACGCGTCGACATCGCCGGCGGCGATCCGGAACCCCCTGGGAATCCGGGGCGTCGCCGAGCGTTTCACCTCGACGGCCCATAGCTCCTGGCCGGGGAGAAGCAGGAGAAGATCGATCTCCGCACCGGCCCGGGTTCGGTAGAAAAACACGTCCGTATCCCGGGGTGCCACCCCCATGAGGTTTTCGACCACGAACCCTTCCCAGCTGGCGCCGGCCACAGGGTGTCCGAGAAGGTCATGGAGTGACCCAAGGTTGAGGAGTGCATGTGCCACGCCGCTGTCTCGCACGAAGAGTCGGGGCGCCTTGATGAGGCGCTTCCCGACATTGGCGAAGTAGGGCGGGAGGCGGCGAAGAAGCATCATGTCGACCAACGTATCCGCATACCGGTTTACCGTTGGCACCGCAATGCCCAGGCTGCGAGCCAGCTCGGCCGCGTTGAAGGCGGCACCCTGGCGATGGGAAAGCATGGTCCAGAACCTGCGCAGTGTCTCGGCAGGCGCCCGCAGCCCGGACTGTGGGAGATCTCGCTCCAGGTAGGTCCGGATGAAACTGGCGCGCCAGCGCATGCTGATTTCGTCGCTGGCGGCGGTGACACTGTCGGGAAAGCCGCCTCGCAACCAGGAGCGGTTCAGGTCGGGACCCGTTTCCAGCGCATCGAGTCCGGGTAGCTCGTGATAGGCGACCCGGCCGGCCAACGACTCCGCGGACTGACGAAGCAATGCGCCGGACGCCGAGCCCAGAAGCAGGAAATGACCGCTCGGACGCCCATCGCGGCGGCGCTCGTCGATCTGGCCGCGCAACACGCGAAAGAGATCGGGCATCCTCTGTACTTCGTCCAGGATTACGAGCCGGTGGCGTTGCAGGTCGAGGTAGCTGCGAGCATCCAAGAGCCGTGCGGCGTCGCCGGGATCCTCCAGGTCGAGGTACAAGGAGTCTGGATCATCGTTGGCAATCTCCCTGGCGAGCGTGGTCTTCCCCACCTGGCGAGGCCCGAGGAGCACGACGGAGGGGAAGGTGGCCAGATCTCGCCTGACGAGTGCTTTGTGACGTCGTTTGATCATAATTGCTAATCTCCAAGGTCAGTTGACGATTAGCAAGGATAATCCCTCCTCAGCCCCCCTCCACCCGTGCCCCTCCGCTCGGCTGCGCGGCGAACATCATGTCCCGGGTCGGCGGCCCGCCCAGACGCGGTGCGTAGAAGCGCGCCGCGAGGGCTTCCATGACCGGCGCGACGGTGGAGCGGCCGCACAGCGCCACGGCACAGCCCCCGAACCCGGCCCCGGTCAGCCTTGCACCCGCGGCTCCGGCCTCGAGCGCGATCGCGACGATTTCGTCCAGCTCCGCGGTGCTTACCTCGTAGTCGTCGCGGAGACTGCTGTGTGACCCGACCATCAAGTCGCCGAATCGTTCCATATCACCATCGCGAATGGCGTCCTCGGCGAGCGCGACCCGGTGGCCTTCCGTCACGACATGGCGGAAGCGGCGGAAGAGCACGGGGGTGAGGGCACGGCGGGCGTGCTGCAACAGCCCGTCCAGGTCATCGTTGGCGGCGATGAGGTCGCGGTAGGTTGGCGCCCCTCCCGCGCCGAGCGCCAACGCCTCCCGGCATTGCCTGGCCCGCACATTGTACGCGTCGCGCGCGCCTGCGGCCTTTTCGGCGCGCACCAGAGACGACGCCACCACCCACCGCCACCCCTCCGGCACGGCCACCGGGGTCACGCCAAGCGGGTCGAAGTCGATGCGGAGCGCGTGTCCGGCGACCCCGTGAAGACAGGCGGCCTGGTCCATCCCGCCCCCCTGCAGCCCGACGAAGCGCTCGGCACGGGCCATCACGGCGGCGAGTTCGAGTCGCGAGAGGCCCGGCCCGGCTGGTGCGGCCGGGTGGCCTTCCAGCTCCGATACGCCGGCCACCGCCACCCCGTTCGCCTTCAGCAGCGCAAGCGCGGACGCCACCACCAGCGCCGATGAAGACGACAGTCCGGACGCGATCGGCACGTCGCCGGTCACGGTGCCTTCGATTCCGCGCCGCAGCTCCACGCCATGCTCGCTGAGCCCCCGTGCGGCCGCCCGCACATAGTTGGACCAGTCGCCCTGGTCCGCCGCCTCGATGGGGCGTTTCAGCTGAAACTCGAGGGGCGCAAAACGCGGCACGGGGCTGTCGAGTCTGACCGCCCCGTCATCCACGACGGTGAACTCGATGCGAACGTCCCGGTCGATGGCGATCGGCAGGACAGGCAAGCCGTTGTAGTCGGTGTGCTCGCCGATCAGGTTGACCCGGCCGGGGGCGATCGCCCGCCAGCGGTCCTCGGTCGGCCTGGGCGTCACGAGCCGCCCCGAGAGGCTCGCAGCGACATGGGCTCGCCCCGCCGCCCCTTCATCCGCGCGGCCGCCGCCCCATCAGACGCCCACTCAATCCGAGAATCCCAGCCTTGGCAACAGCCGGAACAGCCAGATTCCCGCACCCGCCGAGACCCCAAGCGAGACCATTGCCGCCGCGGTCTGCCCATACAGCAGATACCCCGTCCCGAACAGAGCCGCGTAGACGAGCACGCACCCCAGGAACCAGGCCAGGAAGGCGACCGTGATCGAGCCGTCGTTCGTGGCAAAGCCGCGTGTATCCACCACCCGCCGCCACCCCTTGCCCATCGGGCGGATCTTGTCGTAGAAGCGCTGGAGCGTCTGCCTGCTCGCGGGCGGTGTCACGAACGTGACCCCGAGCCATCCCACCGTCGTCACGGCCACGCCGATGACCAACTGCTCCCACCCGGTAAGCGGCGAGAAGCCGAGCGCGGTGTGCATCCACGCGAAGTAGATCGCCACGAGGAACGAGATGGTCATGCCGGCCAGCTCGCTCCACACGTTTACCCGATACCAGAACCAGCGCAACAGAAAGATGAGCCCCGTACCGGCCCCGATCTGCAACAGGATCTGGAACCCCTGTCCCGCCGTGTCGAGCTGCAGCGCGATGAACGCGCCGAGCACCATGAGGCCTACCGTCGACATCCGGCCCATCGCCACGAGTTGGCGGTCGCTGGCCCCGGGATTCACGAAACGCCGGTAGAAATCATTGACCACGTACGACGAACCCCAGTTCAACTGGGTGCTGATCGTCGACATGTATGCGGCGGCCAGCGACGCCACGACCAGGCCGAGCAGGCCCGCCGGCAGGAACACCAGCATGGCGGGATACGCCAGGTCGTTGCCGATCAGGGAGGGGTTGAGGTCCGGGAAACGGGCCTGAATATCCGCCAACTCGGGGTAGACGACCATGGAGCAGAGGGCCACGATGATCCATGGCCAGGGACGGAGTCCGTAGTGGGCGATGTTGAACCACAGCGTGGCCTTCATCGACTCCTTCTCGTTCCTTGCGGCGAGCATGCGCTGCGCGACGTACCCGCCGCCGCCCGGTTCGGACCCCGGATACCATGCGCTCCACCACTGCACCGCGATGGGGATGATGAAGATCCCCAGCGCCACGCTCCAGTTCGAGAAGTCGGGAAGGAACCGCATCGTCGAGCGCAGGTCGGGGTTGGAGACGAGCCCGGCGAGCCCGCCGACCTCGGGCTGTTGCAGCGCGAAGTATGCCGCCGCGACCGATCCGACCATGGCCACGACGAACAGCAGCATGTCGGTTACGACCACGCCCCATAGCCCGGATGTGGCCGAGTAGAGCATGGTCACGGACCCCGCGATCAGGACGGTGGTGAGAGGGTCGAGGCCGAGGAGGACGCCCCCGATCTTGGTGGCGGCGAGCGTGACCGTGGCGATGATCATGACGTTGTAGAAGACGCCCAGGTACAGCGCCCGGAAGCCCCGCAGGAAAGCGGCGGGGCGTCCCGAATAGCGCAGCTCGTAGAACTCGATGTCGGTCAGAGCGCCCGATCGCCGCCACAGCTTCGCGTAGAAGAAGACCGTGCACATCCCGGTGATCAGGAAGGCCCACCACGACCAGTTCTGCGCGACCCCGCCGGTGCGCACGAAGTCCGCGATGAGGTTCGGCGTGTCCGTGGAAAAGGTCGTCGCGACCATCGACGTGCCCAACAACCACCAGGGCAGCTTCCGTCCGGACAGGAAGAACTCGTCCGCGCCCGACCCCGCCCGCCGCGCGAAGTACAGGCCGATTGCGATGGCCGTGAGGCCGTAGAGGGCGATGACGATCCAGTCGGGTGTGGTGAGTTGCATCGGCGTCAGGAGTCGCGGGGAGGAATTGGCGGAGCGTCCCACAGGCTCCGCGGATAGACCTTCGAGTCTACCAGCCCCCGCAGGGATTCGGCCACTCCCGCATGATCGCCCGGGTGGCCGCGGCGCGTGAGCCTACTCGGTCGCCCACGCCCTCAGCGCTCCATGACCACCGATTCAAGTCACTTTTATCATTGCTAATTCAATATGATATATTAGATTAGCAAGTATGATTCCACGTAACACCTTTCCCGCAGTCACCACCGCACTGGATCGCCAGGCCGCGGTCGGTCTGATCGGCCCCAGGCAAGTCGGCAAGACCACATTGGCGCTGGAGATCGCGGAACGTCGCGACGCCCTGTACCTGGACCTCGAGTCGAGCACGGACCGGGCGAAGCTGGCCGATCCGAACCTGTTTCTCGGCCAATACGAGAACCGCCTCGTCGTGCTTGACGAAATACACAGGGCACCGCAGTTGTTCGGCGACCTCCGCGGCCTGATCGACCGTGGACGGCGCCGGGGCCGGCGGACCGGGAGGTTTCTTATTCTGGGATCCGCTTCGATCGATCTCCTCAGGCAGTCGGCCGAGACCCTGGCCGGGAGGATCGAATTCGTTCTTCTCAATCCCTTCAGCGTGGCGGAGATCGAGCACGAGGCCCCATCCCTTGTCTCGTTGTGGCTGCGCGGGGGGTTCCCGGACAGCTTGCTGGCCGAGACGGAGGCGGACAGCACCGCGTTTCGCCGCAACTTCATCCGAACCTATCTGCACCGCGACGTAGCCGACCTGGCTGGTGTACGACTTCCCGCGGAGACCCTCGAGCGACTGTGGCGGATGCTGGCGCACAGCCAGGGGAGCCTCCTGAATGCGTCGAAGCTGGCGGGGAGTCTGGGCATCAGTTCGCCCACGGTGTCCCGGTACGTGGATCTCCTGGTCGATCTACTGTTGGTTCGCCGCCTGCAGCCGGTTCGGGCAAATGTTCGCAAACGCCTGATCAAGACGCCCAAGGTGTATGTGCGTGACAGCGGATTGGTCCACACACTCCTCGGCATTCGCGACTACAATGCTCTGGCGGGACACCCCGTTGCGGGCGGGAGCTGGGAGGGATTCGTGATCGAAAACCTGCTCGCCGCCGCGCCGCCGGGCACGCGTGCCGGATTCTACCGGACCCGGGCGGGCGCCGAGGTCGATCTGGTCCTTCATCTGCCGGGCCGCCAGGCCCCGTGGGCGATCGAAATCAAGCTCGGATTGTCGCCCAGGCCAAGCCGGGGACTTCAGCACGCCCGCGAGGATCTGGAGCCGAGCCGCACATTCATCGCTGGATCCGGAGAGGACCGATATCCTGTCGCGCAGGGCATCGAAGTCATTGGAGTCCGGGAACTGACGGCGACCCTGATCAGCGGCGACGAGTAGCGTCCCACAGGCTCCGCGGATAGACCCCCGAGTCTGCCAGCCCCCGCAGGGATTCGGCCACTCCCGCATGATCGCCCGGGAAGGTGACGCCCATCCATCGCTCCCGGGTGGGCAAGACGGTGCAGCGCACGCGGCCGGCGGCGATGAGGTCGTTGATGGCCTCCGAGAGGTAGAATTCACGGTCGAGCCCGGGATCGGCGGTGAGAAACTCGGAAAAGAGGCGTCGCAGGGGCCGCAGAATGCCCGTGACAGATTCGGCTTGGAATCTGTCACCAAGAGTGCCATCAGTCCGCTCTTGCCCCGGAAAACCCCAGAGATTCATGGAGACAGGAGCGCTCACGGGCACGTCAACAGGCCTTCCGGCCACGTCGCGACCCCTGACCCGGTCTCCGGCGCGGCGGAGTTCCAGGCCCTCGGTCAGCCGCAAGAGGGCGCCCGCCTCGTCGACTTCGCAGATGCCCCGGGAGACTCCGCCGCTGTCGGAGAGGGTGACTGCGAGGGGGTAGCCGACGATCAGCGCGCGGGCGGAAGAAGCCGCGCGCCCGGCTCCGCCGGGCCGTGCGTCTGCGGACACGGGCGCGCCCGTCATCGCCGCCGCGAGCCTCGCATACGCCCCGCGCCCGTAGAAGTCGTCCGCGTTGCAGACCGCGAATGGGCCGTCCACCGCCTCACCCGCCGTCAGCACGGCATGGCCCGTGCCCCAGGGCCGGGTTCGGCCCGGTGGCGGGGCGTCGACCAGGCCGGGATGGGTCAGATCCTGGTACGCGTACCGGATGTCGAGCCCGGCCGCGACGGCGGGCCGAAGGTGCTCGTCGAAGTCGTCCCGGATTTCGTCGCGAATGACGAACACGAAGCGCGAAAAGCCCGCCAGCGCTCCGTCGTAAAGTGCGTAGTCGAGGAGCGTCGCGCCGCCCGGACCGATCGGCGTGAGTTGCTTGAGGCGGCCGAAGCGCGTGGAGGCCCCTGCCGCGAGGATGACGAGGGTGAGGGGTGGGGTGGTGGTTGTCATTGGGCGTCCGTCATGGGTTCTCGGGACAATGGCCAGAGCTGCACGTATTCGACGCCGAGATCGTCGTACGAGACGCCCAGGATGTAGTCCTCACCGATCTCCAATACGCCCAGACCCGGTGGAGTCTCGATCATCCCCAGCACTCGTCCTTCGGGGTCGAACACTGTCCAGGGAACATCCCCCCCTCCGGGCATCCGGTATTCCAGGACCCACAGACAGCCGGAAAGGTCCTGCAGAATCCACGAGAAGGCAGGATAGGAGTCGGTCACGGGCATGTCCCGCACCTCGTTCAGGGCACGAATTCGGTCCTCGTCCGGCATGGTGGCGTAGAGGCGGGTGTAGAATGCCTCGAGGTCCGCGCTGGAGGGGCTGCCCAGGTCACCGGTGCGGCGCACGATCCTGGCCAGCGATCCGTCCGTCCGGTACGCCTTGAGCTCGTAGCTGTCGGACACGCCCACCACCGCGAGCTCCCCCCACACCGACCCCATGCTGCGCCGCGCGAAGGGGTGGGGCCTCCCGCCCTGGAGGTTGCCGTCCAGGCCGAACACGGCGTACCACTCGGCTCCGGGATGCGTCCCGAGAGATGCAAGGACAGCGCCGTCCGCGCCCAGGACTGCCCATTCCTCCTCCCAGCGCGCCAGTCCGGTGCTCCCGGTCAGTGTCGGATTGAGGCCGGCAGTCTCCTTCGCGAAGATCATCCCGTCCGGAAGCAGGCCCAGGAACGAGTCCAGACCATCGCCAAGGGGGACGTTGTGGCCGTGGTTTCCGTCGGCGTCGAAGATCGACAGCCGGGCTCCCCGCGGATCCGACGCCGCGATCGAATCGCCGCGCCATGAAGCCACCGCTGCCGGGCTGCCTCCGCCGAACTCGCCGGGGCCCTCCCCAAACCCACCCCATGTCGCCAGATGGGCGCCGGACGGGTCGAAAATCCGAAGCTCGCTGGTGCCCGAATTGGCGACCACGATCCTGCCGTCGGACAGCCTTGTGGCATCCAGGACGCGGTAGAGCTGGTCGGGTTCTTCGCTGTCGACCGACCCGATCGACAGGGACGGCTCGGACCCCACCGTCCAATCCATCCTCGACTCCGGCTCGGGCCGCCGGTTCTCGACGATGGTGACCCCGGCGCTGTCTTTTGCAACCGAGCTCGGAGCGCCCGGTGCACCGTCGTCCCCTCCTCCGCAACCCGACAGGATGGATGTCAGGAGGGAAGCGGCGATTGCGATGGTCGTTTTCACGGGATGCCGGCCTTTGTCAAGTGGGCGGGTCGGTGCCACCCGAACGTCTATTCGTGTTGTTCACGCGCCTTGCCCGCAAGGCCCACCAGCTCCAGCAGCTTCAGGGCATTGGTCGACGTGGCGATACCGTCTCTCAAGCGATAGTCGAAGGTGAGTCGCCGCTCACCCTGGCCGACGGACTCGGTGAAGTGGACGGGGATGGCTCTGGCTACCAGGTCTTCCGCGTCGGCAAGAGTCAGGTCGTGGGTGGTGACCGCACCGATCGCGCCGGACGTGAGCAACATTCGCAGAACCGTGCGCGCGGCGATTCTGCGCTCGGCGCTGTTGGTTCCCTGGAGGACTTCGTCGAGAAGATAGAGGACACGCCGGGGAGGGCCCCGGTCGCGGTCGGGCACGGGCGGCGCAATAGCCGATTCGGCCGCATCCACCACATGCTTCAGCCGGCGCAGTCCGGCCATGAAGTACGAAACGCCGTCCTCGAGGGAGTCCTCCACGCGCATGCTCGTGACGACGCGAAGCGGCGGCATTGTGAGCGACTCGGCGCAGACCGGGCTGCCCGCCTGAGCCAGCGCGGCGTTCAGCCCGACCGCCTTCAGCAGCGTGGACTTTCCGGACATGTTCGAGCCCGTGACAAGGAGGAACGAGCCCGCCGGACCGATCTGCACGTCGTTGCGCACGCACACGTCCGCGGCCAGCAACGGGTGGCCCAGCGCCCGGGCGTGGATCGTATCGGCGGTCGTGTCAATGGTCGCAAAGGTCCAGTCGGGATGGTCCGCGGCCAGCGCCGCCAGCGCCGCGAGAGCTTCCGCCTCGCCGGCCGCGTCGAGCCAGTCCCGCACCCGGGCGCCGGACCGCTTCTTCCAGCGCTCGAGCGCCGCCAGCACGTGCACGTCCCACTGCAGCACCACGGCGACGGGGAGGTGGAACAGGGGCGATTCCCGGATCTGCGCCAGGTCGAGGAGGCGGCGCAGCGCGGAAATCTCCCGGGGTGCCGAGCGCGAGCCAGCGCCGAGGCGGTCGCGGATGCCGGTCGCGTACTCGGAGCGCAGGGGCGCGCTCGCCACGTGGCCGAGAAGGGGAGCGTAGCGCCGCACACTCGATTCCCCGTCGTCGGCCTCTCCGAAAATCCCACCGATTCCCTTCCATCCTTGCGCGACCACGATGCTCGATATCAGAAGTGGCCATGCCAGCGCCGGAACGGGAACCATGCCCAGCGAATAGAGAACGATGGCGGCCAGGTTTGCGGCGGGCAGAACGAATGCGGCCACCCGGAGCCAGATGCGTTGGGACAGCCACCCGTCGGTCTCGGCCCAGGCGAGGAAGGCCTCCACATCCCGAGCCGCGTCGGGGTGGCCGAAAGTGGCTGTCTCCTCCGGGCCCGGTACGTCGCGACCGTCTACCATCAACCGGGCTTCGGCCGCCAGGCGATCCCGGAAATCGTAGGCGCCGGCCATCTCGCGCACTGCTTCCTGCCGTCGCGCGATCGCGTCCCCGTCCGCGGGCGCGAGAAGCCACGACTGCAGCGTCTTCCATCCGGGCCCGGTCCCGCATGCACCGGCAAGGCGAAGGAGGGAGGCCTGGCCGTAGACATCGAGGTCGTCGGCGAAGTCGTGGGCACGGGCCTCGCGGGTCGCGAGGTCGGGTGCCGCCGGCAAGCCGGACCAACGACGCTCAATCCGCGCGATGCCCTCCCGGTTGAAGTCCGCCATGGACTCGACGCGGCGCAGACGCCGTCGCGCGACCCGGTGCCGTGCGACCAGGATCACAAAGGCCAGGGTTCCGCCTGCCACGAACAGCCAGCCCGCCGTGCCCCGGCCCGATTGGAAGATGGGCCACGCACCCGCGATCGTAGCCGCGAAGGCGGCCAGTCGCAGGCGAATGTACAAACGAACCGAGCTGGTTTTGTCCGCCACCATGGCGTCGAAATGGCGGACACGTTCGGCGTAGAGGGCTTTGGGTGCCTCGGCGGATGCCGCGGGTCCCCCGGCGGATTGCGACAGGGGACCACGGGGTTCAGGTTCCATCCATGAACATAAGCGATCGGCTCATCGTCACAGCGTCCGCTGTCATCTTCTCCTCGGTCGCGGTCTTCGTGACCGGGTGCGCCCCATCGGACGGGAGCAGCGGGGGGCGTCCGGGGACGGCCGGGGACGTGCCCGACCGAGTCGACGAAGTCTTCGCGGACTACGCCGCCGGCGACGGTCCCGGCTGCTCTGTCGGTGCAATTCGGGACGGGCGGCTCATCGGCTCGGCGGGCTACGGCATGGCCAATCTGGATCACGGCATCCCCAACGGCCCGACGACGGTATTTCGCACCGGCTCCGTCTCCAAGCAGTTCACGGCGGGCGCCATCGCGCTGCTTGCGCTTCGCGGCGACGTGGACCTCGACGCTCCCGTCCGACGCTACATCCCCGAATTCCCGGACTACGCCGATCCTCCAACGGTGCGCCACCTGGTTCATCACACGTCGGGGGTGCGCGACTACATCGTGCTGATGTCCCTGGCCGGCAACCGGGACGAGGACTACTACACCAACGAGGAGGTCCTCGCGGTCATCAACCGCCAACGCGAACTCAACTTCCCTCCGGGCGCCGAGTTCCTGTACAGCAACGCCGGGTACTTCCTGCTCGGAGAGATCGTCGCCCGCGTCTCCGGCACCTCCCTCCGGGACTTCTCTCATGAGCATCTCTTCGCCCCCCTGGGGATGTCCCACACGCACTTCCACGACGATCACAACGAGGTGGTCGCCAACCGGGCGATCGGCTACGCGCCAACGGACGGCGGCTTCGAAATCAACGTGACCACGCTGGACATGGTCGGTGACGGCGGCGTCTTCACTTCCGTGGAGGACTGGGTCGCCTGGGACCGGAATCTGGAATCCGGGACGGTGGGCGGTCCCGAGTGGGTTGCTCTCATGCACCAGCGGGGCGTACTCGATTCGGGGGACACCATCCCGTACGCCTTCGGCATCTCGCACGGCGAGCACCGCGGCCTGGCCACGGTGGGTCACGGGGGCTCATGGGTCGGCTACCGCGCGGGAATGTCCCGCTATCCGGACGCCGGCTACTCGTTCGTGGCCCTGTGCAACCGCTCCCGGATCGATCCGATGGGCCTCATCGCGGCAGTCGCGGAAATCTACCTGGAAGACCGGATGGAAGCGGTCGGGGAGGCTGCGGACGGCCCGACGCCTTCGCCCGGGCCCGCAACTGGCGCGGAGAGCGAGGCGGTAGCGCGCATCCCGGACCGCCACCGCTATACCGGGTCATTCTACAGCCCGGAGCTCGACGTCATCTATCGCATCGTGGAAGCCGGTGACGCGGGCCTGTCGCTGCGGGCGGGGAAGTGGCAGCCCGTTGCCCTGCTGCAGACGGAAGACGGTGTGCTCGAGGACGGACGGGGCATGACCCTTCGTTTCTCGGGATCGGGGGGCGGCCAGGGATCGGCGGGCGGCCAGGGGTCGGCGGGCGGTGTGGGGTCGGCGGCCAGTGCGTTCCAGTCGATGATGGTGGACGCGGGGCGGGTCAGGAATCTCCGGTTCGACAGGACGGGGGAAGCAGGTACGGCCAACCGTGTCCGCCCATCCGCACCTCCGTTCCAGCCTCCGGGACGCCCATCGCAGTGACACCCCGTGCCACCCTCACCGACGATCTCTTCGCCCCGGAGGTCATTGCCGATCCATACGGCTATTTCGGGCAGCTTCGGGAGGTTGAACCGGTGCACTGGAATGCCCGTTTCGGTCTCTGGCTGGTGACCGGGTACGACGAGTTGGTGTGGATTCTGCGCCACCATGAGCTGTTCTCGTCGGCGGTGATCAAGGAGGTGGCCGCGCCGGCCTACCCGCCCGTCGATCCGGCCGATCTTCCCCTCTTCGACGAGATCCGGGACTTTCGGGCGAATCAGCTGGTCGAGCAGGACCGGCCCGAGCACCTGCACATGAGGGGCGTCGTGCACGGGTATTTCACACCCAAGGCGATGGAACGGTGGCGTCCCTTCGTGCGCGCCGCGGTGGCCGAACTCCTCGACGGCGTGCGGCCCAACGGGTCGATGGACGTTCTGACCGAGCTCGCCGCGCCTCTCCCGGTGCGCATCATCGCCGAGATGATGGGCGTGCCCTACCGCGATCGGGATCACTTGCGCGCCCTTGCCGACGGAATCCTCTACATCAACCGGGGTGAGTCCTACCGGCTCCGTCCTCTGATGGAAGCGGTCAGGGGGATCGTCGACTACGCGGCGCCACTGGTCGAAAAGCGTATCGGCTGCCCGGGTGCGGACTTCATTTCCGTGTTGGCGGAGGGCGAGACGAGGGGCATATTCTCCCGGCATCAGGTGCTGGTGAACACGGGACTCCTCCTCTTCGCGGGCCACGAGACGACGATGAACCTGATCTGCAACGGGATGCTGGCGTTCATTCGCAACCCCGACCAGTGGGAGCGGCTTCGGGCCGACCCCGAGGGGATGGCGCGAAGGGCAACGGAGGAGTGCCTGCGCTACGACCCACCGGTCAAGTCGACACAGCGGATCGCCGCGGACGATGTGGCCATCGCCGGCAAGACGATACGCAGGGGGGAGCCGCTGCGTTGGATCATGGCGGCTGCGAATCGCGATCCGGCCGTCTTCGCGGACCCCGACACCTTCGACATCGGGCGGCAGCCGAACCCGCACATCTCCTTCGGGTCGGGGATTCACTACTGCCTCGGCGCCACGCTGGCGCGGATCGAGGGACAGGAGATCTTCCGCGGGTTGGCCGAACGATTCCCGCGCTTCGAGCTTGCAACGGACCGGATCGAGTACCAGCCCAGCCTCCAGTTCCGGTCGGTCAAGTCATTGCCGGTCAGGTGGGTGGCATGAGCGACCGGCCCCCTGCGCCATTGAGGGGCCCGGCCCCGGGTGCTACACCGCCGCAGCGGCTGCCGCAGCCCGCGCCCATGCCGGTGCCCAGTCAGGTGGATGTCGCGGTCGATCATGGACGCTGCGTGGGCAACGGCATGTGCCTGACCTTTGCCCCGGGCGTCTTTGCGCACAACGCGCGCCGCCAGGCCGAAGTTGTGGATCCGGAAGGCGACAACGTTGAAGACGTGATCGTGGCGGCCGAAAACTGCCCGACCGGGGCGATCCAGGTGCGAGACGCCGTGACGGGCGAGGTCTACGATGTCTGACGTGGCGAACTTGTCCCGGAGCGAGGGAACCCGCACGTTCTCGGTGCTGGACTTCGCACGCCGAAAGAAAGCGGGCGAACCGATCGTGATGGTCACGGCCTACGACGCGCTCTTCGCCTCTCTGGTCGAGGCCGCCGGGGTCGACTCGATCCTCGTCGGGGACTCGGTCGTGTCGGTGTTGGCGGGCGAGAGCACAACCCTTTCGGCCACTGTCGACCAGATGATCTACCACGGCCGCCTCGTTCGCAGAGGAGCGAAGCGAGCGCTGGTCGTCGTCGACATGCCTTTCCTCAGCTACCAGGTGTCGCCGGTGGAGGCGGTCCGCAACGGCGGCCGCATCCTCAAGGAGACGGGGGCGGGGGCGGTGAAGCTGGAAGGGGGCGCCGACATGGCCCCCGCCGTCGAAGCACTCGTCAAGGCGGGCGTCCCGGTCATGGGTCACCTCGGGTTCACGCCGCAGTCCGTGCACCAGCTGGGCGGCCACAGGGTGCAGGGGCGGGGGGAAGGGGCGCTGCAGAAACTCGTTCGAGACGCGAGAGCGCTTCAGGACGCCGGCGCGTTCGCCATTGTCCTGGAGCTGATGCCGGCGCTGATCGCCCAGCGAGTGACGGCGAATCTGTCGGTTCCCACGATCGGCATCGGAGCCGGGCCGCGGTGCGACGGTCAGGTTCTCGTTCTTCATGACATGCTCGGACTGAACGAAGGGTTCAACCCGGGCTTCCTGAAACGCTACGCCGAGCTGGGGGGCGAGGTCAGGGGTGCGGTGTCGCGCTACGCGAAAGAGGTTCGGGCCGGGGAGTTCCCGGGGCCGGAGCACGTCCGCAAGATGTGACGGGCCAAGGCCGCCTACTTCGCCCCTGCGATCCTCTCTTCGGCGAGCCAGTCTGCAGCGGCCGCCGTGCTGATGCCCAGCTCGTCGGCCAGCTCGATCACGTGCAGGGTCTGGTCGTAGATCTGCGTAACCTTGGAGTAGATGGTGAAGTCCTCGGTGGGCCGGTCGAAGACTTCCTCCTGGCAGCGGATCAGGCCACCGGAATTGACCAGGTAGTCGGGCCCGTAGGTGATGCCGCGCTGGGCGAGCAGGTCGGCGTGGCGCGGCTCGGCCAGGGCGTTGTTGGCGCCACCCGCCACCGCGGCGCAGCGGAGGCGCGGCACGGTGTCGTCATTGATTATGCCGCCCACGGAGTTGGGTGAGTACACGTCGCACTCCACATCGTAGATGTCGTCCGGCGCAATGACCGTGGCCCCCAGCTCCTGAGCGGCCTTGGCGGCCAGCGGAGTGTAGATGTCGGAAACCGTAAGCCGCGCTCCGGCCTCGTGGCAGAATCGTGCCACCGCGAAGCCGACGTTCCCCAATCCCTGGATGGAGATATGCCGCCCGGCGAGGGTGTCGCTGCCGGTCGTCGCCTTGAGCACGGCCCGGATACCGCAGCTGACCCCGTACGCGGTGGTGCGCGACGGATCGCCCGCGCCGCCTGCCGACTCGTTCACACACGCCACGTGCCCGGTGCTCGCGCGGATGACGGCCATGTCGTGGGAGTTGGTGCCGATGTCCTGCCCGGCTAGGTACTGGCCCCCCAGAGACTCGATGAACCGGCCCAGGGCCCGGAGCAGCGCAGGGTTCTTCGCGGTTCTGGAGTCCCCGATGATCACCGACTTGCCCCCGCCCAGATCGACGCCGCTGATTGCCGCCTTGTAGGTCATTCCCCGCGCCAGCCGCAGGACATCCCTCAGCGCCTCGGCCTCGGTGGGGTAGGGCAGCATGCGGACGCCGCCCAGCGCCGGCCCCAGAGTGGTGTCGTGAATCGCGATAATGGCTCGGAGTCCCGAGTCGTTGTCGTTGCAGAAGACCACTTTGTCGTAGTCGTGCTCGCCCAGCAGCGGAAACACTCTCATTGGGGTCTGGTGGCTCGCTTCGTTGAAGGATTCGTGAACCGCTAAAGATAAGTCTACGGAAGGCTTCACGCCGGGGGCACGAGGCCTGACGGCCGCCGGATGCTCCGCTCCCGGGCCCCCGGGTGTGGGTGGTTGCGATGGTCGCGGTGTCGGTCTACGGTAACCCGGTACCTTGATCAGCCATCCAGATCCGGTCGGCCGAACACGCGTCCGGACAAGCCCCGCGGAGGTCTTCATGCGCAAGGGTCCCATGGCAGCCGGTGGGCTGCTCGCAGTGCTGCCCGCGGCTTTCGCCGTGGCCATCAGCCCAATGTCCGTCGCAGCCTGGCAGGCGGACCAGACGACGGCTGATCCGGTCGCCGAACTCGTCGAACGCCTCACCCTCGACAACTACAAGGCCACGCTCAAGGGCCTTACGCGCTTCGGGGATCGCCGACAGGGCACCCAGCGCAACCGGGACGCGGTCGACTGGATCGAGACCACGCTGGGGGACTTCGGCTGTACCGGCATCGATCGCATCTTCTACATGTTTCCGCCCCCGGACGCGCAGCCCCGGCGTGCTCGCGCGGAAGCTGCCCCACCCCGGCGACCGCGGCTGCCGGTAATACAGGACGGCGATCTCACCACATCGACCGGCGGAAGGGTCGGACGTCGCGGTCCCGGTTCCGGAGGCAGCACGATCTTTGGCTATCGTGGCCGCACGGGGGTCAACCGCGACCTCATGGCGCAGCCCGACGAGCGTATCCGGGAGCTCAATCGCGAAGAGCCCGTCGACGGCGAGCGTTCGCAGGTCTACTGCACCAAGGTCGGCGCGACGCGCCCCGACGAGATGTACATCCTGGGCGGTCACATGGACGGACACGGGGTGAACGAGGCGGTCAACGACGACGGTTCGGGCACCGCGCTGGTCATGGAGCTCGCCCGTGTCTTCAGTTCCCCCGACGTTCAGACCGAACGCTCCATCCGCTTCGTTCTGTGGAACAATGAGGAGACCGGGCTGAACGGCGCGCGCGCATACGTAGAGCAGCGCCAGGCAATGCAGGGCGTGGAAGACCCGCCGGGTTCCGGGCAGTACCCGGAGCCCCGTTGGCTGGGGATGGTGCAGCACGACATGATGCTGTGGGATCACGGCGCGCCCGGCCCCGACGGTCTGGTGAGCCGGGATCAGCGTCCCGAAGCCGATGTGAACATCGAATTCCAGTCCAATTCGGACATGGCGCGCGAATCCATGGAGCTGGCGTTCTTCTTCAAGGCCGCCAACGAGCGCTACGCGACGGACTACCCCGCCGCGGTGGGTCCCCACATGACCAACACCGATTCAACGCCCTTCATGAACATCGTGCCGGCGATCAGCCTGCGGGAAAACGAACGCGGGGCGCAGGTCGGAGCGGGCTGGGACCCGAACTGGCACCAGCCCACCGACGTGTGGACCACCTATACGGACGATGACTTCCGGCTCGGCCTCAACGCCGCGCAGACCACGCTGGCGGCCATCGCAGAGCTCGTCGGCGCAAAGGTTGTGCGCTAACCCCCGAGACGGGCGATTTCGGCTTCCGCCGCGATGTAGCCGAAGCCGGCCCAGCCGGAGCCTTCCAGAATGCGGTGGAACATCTCCTCGGCCTGCTCCGCGCGCCCGTTGTAGAGGTGCCACGTTGCGACGCCGTAGGCGGTCGCGACACCGGCGGGGTCCTCGCTCGCCGGGTCCCAGAGTTCGTCGGGCTCGATCTCGCCCTTGTACATCAAGAGGAGCTGGTGGTAGCTCGTGTTCTCGATCACGTCCAGCTCGGCGGTAACCGGCTCCAGCACGGTCGCGGCCTCCTCGTCGCGGCCCAGGCGGCGAAGCGCCATGTACCACCAGTGGGAGATCGCGACGAGCTGGTCCGGGTTCGTCGTCACGGCCTGGTAGTCCTGGTACGGCCGCAGGGCGGCCTCGAAATCGCCCTTCAGGTAATGGGCGAGGGCGAGGTGGTAGTGGATGTTCGACTGCAGCGTGCTCGTCGGGATGCCGCGCTCGTTCGGCTGGCCGTCCGGTTCCACCTCGTCGGGCTCCCCCTGGACGAGCGCGGCCGCGTGGGACAGGTCCTCGATCGCCCGGTCGAATTCCCGGACGCTGATCCACCGGTGTCCGCGGTGGCGGTACATGCGCGCGTCGCCGGGGTGCTTGCGGATGCCCTCCGAGAAGACTTCGATCGCGTCCCGGTACCGGCCCGTGTAGCCGATGCGGCGACCGAGCCAGATGATCGCGTTCGCGTCGTCGGGGTCGGACTCGTAGTCGGCCCGTGCCGCATCCACGTCTTCCGCCTGCCGGGCCGCCACATCGGCGGGGGGCGGTGCGGGAGAGAGCGGCTCGCCAAGCAGGGAGATGGCCTCCGCGCCTTCGGGCAGAGCCGCGACGACGGCGTCGGGAGCGTCGGCCGGGAGAGCGCCGCCCGAACCGCTTTCGTCCGGGCCGCAGGCCGTGGACAGTAGAGCGAGGAACGCAGCAGCGATGAGGGGTGTGCGGCGCATGTGGGCGTGCCGGCTGTGAGGGGTGGGGTGCGGTGGAGGAAGATTGGCGCCGCTCGCTCGCCGGGTCAACCGGATGGGTCCGCGAAGGTGTGGGTGCGCCGTGTCAGCCGCTGTTTTGCGCAGAGCGGACGGGCCGCGTAGACTGTGGACCGTGGCCGGCCGAGACCCACCGCAACGAGGCACGCCGAATGTCGATCACGACGCTGAACCGAATCTCCCTGCTAACGGTGGCTCTCGCACTGCCGGGACTTGGAGGTGTGGCCCCGAGCGAGCACGGACTGGCCGCGCAGACGGGTGCGGCCGCACGGGCGGACGTGCCCGCGACCGGCAGCGCCGCCGCCGATGACGTGACCTTCAGCCGCGACGTCGCGCCGATTCTGCAGCGCGCCTGCGTGAGGTGCCACCGGGACAACGGCGTGGGCCCGATGGCGCTCGTCGACTACGAAGACGTCCGGGGCTACGCGAGCCGGATCGTGCGTCGCACCGGGATCCGGGACCGCATGGGTGCCATGCCGCCCTGGTACGTCGAGAAGGACATCGGCATCCAGCACTTCAAGGACGACATGTCTCTCGAGGAGTGGGAGATCCAGGCGCTGGAGCAGTGGTGGCGCGACGGCATGCCCGAGGGCGACCCCGCCGATCTGCCGCCGCCGCTCGAGTTCGACGACGACGTGCTGTGGACCGCGGGCGAACCCGACCTCGTCATCCGCCTGCCCGAAGTGCTGGTCGAGGGAGACGTGCCCGACTGGTGGGGCGACATCGAGCCCATCCCCACCGGGCTCACCGAGGACCGGTATGTGAAGTCCGTCGAGATCCGCGAGGTGAACGATGTGGGCCGGACGGCGGAAGGGGGGCATGAGGGCCGCCACACAGTCGGAGGCCGCTTCGTCGTGCATCACATGATCTGGAGCACCCGCGTCGCGGAAGCCGAAGCGGGCGACGGACCCGCCAGCGTGAGCTGGCCGGTTCACGAAGTGGGCCGAGAGCCCGACATCTTCGACGAGGACGCGGGGCGGCTGCTGCGGGCCGGCTCCTCGGTCGTCTCGAACTCGCTTCACCTGCACTCCAACGGGCGCGACACGCGTGCCCACCTGGAGATCGGCTTCCGGTTCCACCCGCCCGACTACGAGCCGAAGTACAGGCGGGCCTTCTTCGGGCTCGGCAACGCAAGCGACATCGACATCCGCGCGGGCGAGGCGGGGCAGGAACTCCACGCTTACCAGGTCCTGAACCAGCACACCAAGATCGTGACCTTCGAACCCCACCTGCACGCACCCGGGATGCGCATGTGCCTCGAGGCGATCTGGGGCTTCAACGTCGAGACGATCAACTGCGTCGGCTACGATCACAACTGGGTTCGCGGCTACACCTACGAGCAGGACCACCAGCCCCTTCTTCCCAGAGGCACGGTCCTGCACATCATCGGCTACATGGACACGTCCGACGCGAACCGGAATGTGCCGGACACGAGAAACTGGCAAGGCTCCGGGAATCGCTCCGTGGCCAACATGTTCATCGACCTTGGCATGCGCGTGGCGCTCACCGACGAGCAGTTCGTGGAAGAGATGGCCATGCGCAGGGAGCGTCTCGCGCTCGGTCTCAACGACCATGTGATCGGATGTCCGCTCTGCATGGTGATTCCGGCGAACGGGAATCCGCGGTACTACGTGGATGGCGACGGGGAGGGGCCGGGCGCAACGCAGCCGGGTGCCGATTCGACCGGCGTCTCGCGGGGTCGCGGCAACCGATAGCGGCATGGCGGTCCATTCTGTCACACGCGGGTGGATCCCGTCTCGCACCGGCAGGCCGGCCGCGACCGTGAACCTCTGCGTTCTGCTGCTCGCTGCCGGTTTGTGCTTCGAGCGCGCCGGCGCGCAGACCTATCAGCGCGGACAGAACGTGGCCCCGGCGTTCGAGGGATGGGAACGCAACGAAGACGGCTCGTTCAGTTTTCTGTTCGGCTATCTGAATCGGAACTGGTCCGAACGGATCGACGTGCCGGTCGGGGAGCACAACGCCTTCTCGCCCGGCCTGGCGGACCGCGGACAGCCCACTCACTTCCTGCCGCGCCGAAACCGTTTCGTGTTCAAGGTCCGTGTCCCGGCTGATTGGGGTGACAGGGAGCTGGTGTGGACCTTGACCTCAAACGGTGTGACGGAGCGGGCGTATGCGACGCTGCGCCCCGACTACATCGTGGACAATACGGTGATCATGTCCGAGACGGGTGCCCTGGGAGCGGGGTCCAGCGACGCGACGATGCGAGGGAATCAGCCCCCGGTCATCACGCTTGAGGGCGCGGATGTCCGGGAGACTTCGGTGGGCCGGCCCGTCGCGATCACCGTGCTCGTCGAGGACGACGGTCTGCTGCGATCCCGCCGCCGGCCGCCGCCTCCTCCGCCGGAAACCGCCGAGGACTCGGCGCGCGTCGACTCGATCTGGAACGCCCCGCCCACCTTCAGTCGGCGGCAGCTCACGCCCCCGTCGCGGATCACCGTGCAGAAGGTGAACGGTCTCTTCATGTCGTGGTTCCTCTACCGGGGCGCGGGCGGCGCGGGTGACCCGAACGATGCGGCGCGCGCGGGCCGCGAAGGTGGTGCGGGCAACGCGGGCGAAGCAGGCCCGGTGACCTTCGATCCGCCCCAGGTGAAGGTGTGGGAGGATACCCGCGCCGGGGCGAACTCGCCGTGGTCGCCGCTCTGGGTGCCGCCCGAATTGCCCGAGGATGGGCGCTGGACCGTGGACGTGACCTTCGACCGGCCGGGTACCTACGTGCTGCGTGGCCGCGCGGACGACGGCGGGCTGCTGGCGGACGTGGAAGTCACGGTTGTGGTGAGGCCGGCGACGCTGCCGTAACCGAATTGCAGGGGAGCCCTCCAGCACGCGCTCCTACAGCCGATACCGCTCCTGCAACACCGCAAGCGACGCCAGAATCAGCAGCAGCGAGTCGAAGCTCGGACGGTCTGCGGCCGACAGGTCCGCAATCCCGTCCAGGATGCCCACCACGTGTGCGTGGCTGATGAACGGGACCTGTCGCATGGCGTCTCCCCGCAGCGTGTCCTGCAGAAAGTCGTGCAGGGGGCCGGCGACGCCGACCGCGGAAGGGGCCATGAAGGCGCGCTTGGTCCGCTCGTACACCGCGTTCGAGACGTACGGGCGCATCGCCTTGCGCAGCAGCAGCTTTTCCCGGGGCGGGGCGGTGAGGGTGGCGACAGGAAGGCTGTTGACGTATTCGAAGAGGTGGTGATCGAGGAACGGGAGACGCACCTCGACGCCGTGCGCCATGTCGAGGCGGTCGGCGGCCATGTGGTAGTTGGCGAAGATCGAGTGTAGCCAGAGGTAGAGGAGTTGGCGGGACGGCTCCCGCTGCGACAGGCCGGCGACCGCGTTGCAACGGCGGTAGTAGGTCCTGTACAGGTCGTATCCCTGGAAGCCGCGCAGGAAGTCGCTTGTGCACACGGAGTGGATATGGCCGATTCCGCGGGTGAGGCGGGTGAAGAGCGAGGGGGCGAAGGGGAGGAGCAGGGCGATGCGGGCCAGCCAGGGTGAAGCGGCGGCCAGGCCGGGGTAGCGTCGCGCCGGGGAGCGGGCCAGTCGTCCCAGCGCGCGCAGCACACCGCGAAGTCCGATCCCCTGGCCCGCGCCAGCCGCCGCGCGCAGGAACTCGTAGCCGAAAAACGCCTCGTCGGCGCCCTCGCCGGCGAGGACCGATTTGTAGCCCGCGTCGCGGACACTCCGGCTGAGCAGGAATCGTGCCGCGCCGTGGGTGTTGTACTGGATCGTCTCCGCGTGATAGACGGTGTCGGCGAAGTGATCTGCCAGCGCGGAGTCGGGAAGGGTCAGCACCGTGTGATCCGCTCCCGTGGCGGCGGCCATCTCTCGCGCGCCGTCGCTCTCGTCGTAATCCCGGCGCTCGAATCCCACCGTGAAGGCGGCGACGGGGTTGTCCGTGCAGGCCGCGGCGACGCCGAGAACCGCCGACGAATCCAGTCCCCCGCTCAGCAGGCAGCCGACGGGTACCCCGGCGACCATGCGAAGGGCCACCGCCTCCTCCGTCAACTCCCGCGCCCGCTCGATACAGTCGTCCAGCCGGGGAGCGTCCGCATCGGCGCCCTTCCCGATCCCGAGCAACGATCCGCGGCGGCCCGCTGCGGACGGAGGAAGGTCCCAGTAGCGTTCCAGATGCACTGCGCCGTCGCCCGCAACGAGGACATGCCCCGGCGGCACCTGGGAAATCCCTCCGAAGAGCGATCTCCTTTCATCGGGACACGCATGGAGCGAGTGGTAGACCGCGCGGGCGTCCCACGACTTCGGCAGGCCCGCCGCGAACAGCGCCTTCGCCTCGGAAGCCAGGTACAGCGAACCATTGTGCTCACCGTAGAAGAGAGGCTTGAGCCCGAAACGGTCGCGTGCCGCGAACAGGCGGCCGGTCTCTTCATCCCAGATGACGAAGGCGAATTGCCCGCGGAGATGTGTCAGGCAATCGGCGCCCAGGTCCTCGTAGAGGTGCAGCGCAATCTCGCTGTCGGACCGGGTGCGGAAGCGGTGTCCCTTGTCTTCCAGGGACTTCCGGATCCGCGGGAAGTCGTAGAACTCGCCGTTGACGATGATGTGCAGGCGCCCGTCCTCGCTCGCGATGGGCTGAGTGCCCTTCGGGTCGTTGATAGCGAGGAGGGTGTGGCCCAGCCCAATGCGCCCGGATGGCGAAATCCAGCTCTGTTCTCCGTCCGGGCCGCGGTGGCGGAGCGCGGCGGTCGCACGGCGCAGGGCGCGTTCGGGAACGGGGCCTTCCCGGGACAGGATCGCGGCGATGCCACACATCGGAGCCTCTCAGCGCGGGTGAAGCATGACGGCCCGGCCGCCCTGGCAGGTGAATCGCATCAGAAGCTGCCGCTCCCCCCTGGTCAGGTCGAGGTTGTCATCGGTGATGCGTTGTACGACTGCGACGGCTTCCATCGTCCCGGCGTCAGGGTGAGCGCGGGCGTACCTGCGGGCGTGCCTGAAGAGAAGCGACTTTCGGATCTCTGTCAGTTTCCCCGGTCCCATCTGCAGCCAGATGTTGCCGACAAGGTAGGACTGGAGCAGAAGGTGGCGCATGGTGCCGGGAAACAGGGCGCCCGGGTCGACGTGCTCGAATTCATCGGCCACTTCTGCGCGATCATGCCAATGCGGGTTCGCCGGCTTCACCGCGTCCGACGCGATCCGGCGGACCTCGTAGCGAATGTGATAGTTCCGTGCGTCTACCCAGTCGAAGAGCCGGTAGCTCTGAAAGATGCCGACCAGCCACAGCAGGGCCCGCACCGGGTTTTCCCAACCACGGCCCGAATAGGGCTTGCCCGGTGCCGGCAGGTTGACCCAGGCCCGTGCCGCTTGCAAGGCGCTCATGACCGCCAGGAGGGCCACCAGGGTCAGCGCGATGACCTCCGTCGGCGCGAGACCGGCTGCCTCCAGCGCTTCGGGAGGGGGAGCCCCGAGCCCCACCTGCATGATTTCGGGTGTGAAGGCGAGGGGCAGAGCCGCGGCCATCACCGCGTTGGAGTAGGAGATCTTCAGCGTGGCGACAATTCCCAGATGGAATGTCATCGCGGCGCCCAGCAGCAACCACTTCAGCGTCGAGTTCGGGGGAAGAATGAAGATGAGGGCAAAGAGCGGTTCCAGGACCAGGGCGGCGTAGGTGACAGTGCGGAGAAGGGCACGGTGGCGCATCGTCCAGAAGCGGGGCGTGTGCGCGATCGGCATCTTGAGCGCGGCGTGCATTGCGGAGCCGTTCCGCCACATGGGACTCGTGAACTTGTACAGTCCCGCGACGATGTAGACGAGAGCCATGTTCGCCATGAAGGCGCGTGGGGTGGTTCCCGGAACGGTCGCCGCGAGCCATTCCCCGGCGGGTGCCGGGTTGCCGGTCAGGTCTGCCAATGTCAAGGTGTGACCGACGGGCAGCAGGGCGAGCCACAGGCAGAAGATGTGCACCATGGCGTCGTCGAGGTATGCGACGAGAACGTTCCATCGGTAGGTGGATGCGGCCACGAGGAAGAGGAAGACGGCCGACGCCCGGGCGTGGTATCCCGCCAGTACGAACAGCGACGCGATGCATGCGCACAGGAACATGATCCGTATCAGGATCGCGGGCATTCCCGGCTGAAAGAGGCTGATCCGGGTGGGTGGAAAGAGCCGGGCCGTCAGTCCATGGTCGATCAGGCCGTCGGGATCGCTGAAATCGGCCGCTTGCCGGAAGGCCTGGAGGAAATAGACGAACAGCACACTTCCGCCCAGGACACGCATGATCTCCAGCGGAAGTGCGTGGATGGGTGCCGCGAGCGGAAAGTCGAGCATCACTTCCGGGTTGGCGTTGCCGTCGGGCCGTGTCCCGGGTCCCCGAAGCTCTTGTCCACGGACTCTTGAATGTCGTGCATGGCGTGGTTGTTTTCGACCGTCGATGCGGGGTTGCGGTGCGCATGGAAACTAGCGCAACCCGCGCTTCTCTTGCTGGAGCCGGCGGAGGTGCCGGTGCGGCGGCGGCCGGTGTCGTAGCGGCCCGTGGAAGAAGCCTCCGACTGCCAGCAGCGACCTACCGTGTAACCCGTCCGAAGACGCGGAAGTCCAACCGCGCATCCCGTCCCGCGTCGACGGCCACCTCCACCTTGACCGGTTCGCTCAGCCCGCCCGGCGGAAGCATGTCGTGTGATCCCATCTTGCCCTCGAACGACCACTCGCGGCCCTCGTCGTCCACGGCGCGGAGCCGCACCGGCCCGTGCACGACGCCCTCCGACACATTCCGGAGCTGCACATCGATGGTCGCGGTGCCGGCGGCCGGATCGTAGGCCGGCGGACCGGTCACCACGAGAAGATCCGCAGTGATGTCCGCCTCCTCGCCCATGGGAGCCGAGGGGGCATCGGGGGCAACCTCCACCGTGGTCGTGAACAGCTCGTCCACCCCGTTCCTGCGGCTTATCCAGAGGGGGTGAAAGGCGCCGTTGGCATCGCCGGCGAGACCCAGGTAATGGCCCGGCTGGTTGCCGCGCGCGTTGTCGAAGGAAACCTCCAGGCTGGCGTGGTCCAGATCGCCGAAGTATTGGGCGCGCGCCGCGCGGCTTTGCTGGGCCATCACCACGGTCATGCGCTGGACCAGGTCCATTTTCGCGATTTCGTCGTCGGACAGTTCCTTCACGTCGGGGTCGGCCGCGAGGTTGTGGACGCGCGCCACGGGGGCGTGCGCCGGCGGCGGACACGACGGCGCGCTCGCCACGGGGACATTCGGGCCAAAGGTCTCGCCGCCATCGGACGACGAGGTGAAGAAGAGCTCCCAGCAGCGGCGTGTATCGTCGCGGCGCCGATCGTACCACGCGACGCCCACCACGCCGTCCCGGTTGACCTCCACGACCGGGAGCATGCGGTCGTCGAGCGGGGCGCCGGGTGCGGGCGGGTCGTTGTCGTTGAGTTGCATTGCGTCGGACCAGCTCCGGCCGCCATCGGTGGAGCGTCGGAACCAGATGTTCGAGGTGTCGTCGCTCACCTGGTCCCAGACGATGTAGATGTTGTCGCCGTGTGGTCCCCGCGTGCGGTCCCAGGCCACGATGGGCAACGTGAACGCGCTGGTCATTTCGGTCTGGGCATAGGGCCAGGAATGATTGCCCACCCGAAAGGCGACGTCCACGTCCGTGAAGGTTTCGCCGCCGTCCTCCGACCGCATCGTAAAGAACGGCATCTGGCTGTTCTTGTCGTCGCTGAGCGGGAAAAAGTACTGGTAGAAGGTGACGAGGAGCGCACCGTCGGAGAGGACGACCGGCTCGGTGGCGACGAGCTTGCCCCCGGGAATGGTCGTGAGCAGCTTCGGCTCGCTCACCGTCTTGCCGCCGTCGTCGAGCGTGTGCAGGAAGAGCTGGAAGTCGTCCCGGATGAACGAGTCGCGCACGTCGTTCCAGACCACGTAGAGGCGTCCGCGGTGGGGGCCGTCGCTCCAGTCCGCCGCGATGCGGGCGTGGTCGGGCGGCACGGGGCTGCGGAGCCGCGCCGGGCCCACCCAGGTCGCGCCCTCGTCGTCGGTCGACCACACCATGATCGTGCCGTTGCTGCGGGCGGGTTGGTCGGGCAGTATGCCGCCCAGCGTGTTGGCGCCGATGTAACAGTAGAGAATCCACATCCTGCCGTCCGGGCCCGGAACCACCATGGGGTCGAAGGAGCCCGTCTCGCTTCCGGGCAGGGTAACGGGTTCCCATGAGACCCCGCCGTTGCGGCTCAAAAAAGCGGCGTTGCTTCGTGCGGAGAGGCCCTGAGTGGCCGCTGCGCTAGGGAAGCTCATGCCCCCCGTCTGGGTCACCGCGATCAGGAAGTCCGGGTTGTCGGGGCTCGCCGCGATCCAGGGCTCGTTGTATTGGCCCGGACCGACGCGGAGATTGGGACCCACGACGACGGCGGGCGACTGAGCCCCGAGCGGGGCGGCGGCGGCGAGGACGACCGCCAGTGCCGCGAGGGCGGTGAGCAGCCGGGGCAGGGGAGGGTTGTTGCGTTCAACGATGTCGGTGGGTGGGTGGTGTGGGGTCGTTTTCATGGTCCAGGTCCTTGCCAGTGGCCCCGACGCCTCACCTCTGTCGGTTCGGCGCGGGGCTCATCCACGGACTGCTGCTACGGATCACCATGGTTGCCCGCTCCGGCCGAAACAAGGGGATGACCCGGGGTGGTGCCGAACCGGACTCCAACTGTAGAATCCTCTGTCCGCGCCGAACTGGATGTGGGCTACGCTACCGGGTTGCGCCTTGTGCCCGGATCGGAAACGGGAAACCAATGAACCAGGACTACGACGCGATCATCATCGGGGCGGGCGTGATCGGGGTCTCCGTGGGCTTCGAGTTGGCCAAACGTGGCTGGCGCACCCTCAACGTGGACAAGCAGCCCACGGCCGGATCCGGTTCGACGTGCAACACCTGCGCGATCATCCGGCTGCACTACTCCACGCCGGACGGTTGCGCCATGGCCCGGGAAAGCTACTTCCACTGGCTGGACTGGGGGCGCCACCTGGGCGTGGCGGACGAGATGGGGCTTGCCCAATACGTCAACACGGGGTGCCTTGTCATCAAGAACGAGCGCAACCAGGACCTCGCGAACGTCATGCGCGCGCTCGATGAACTTCACGTCGCGTACGAGGACCTTGGTCCCGGCGAGGTCAGGGCACGCTTCCCCTGGATCGACACAAGGTCGTTCGGCCCCCCGGTCACCACCGGGGACGCGCGTTTCGGCGAGCCGACGGGTGAACACATCCGCGGTGCCGTGTACATCCCGGAGTCGGGGTTTATCGACGACCCCACGCTGGCGTGCCACAACGTGCAGCGCGCGTGTGAAGCGCACGGCGGGGCGTTCATGTTCAAGGCCGAAGTCGTGCGGATCCTCAGGGACGATGGCCGCGCCGCGGGGGTCAAGCTGTCCGACGGAACAGCGATCCACGCCCCGGTCGTCGTCAACGTGGGCGGACCGCACTCGGCGATCATCAACGGCATGGCGGGGGTGCTCGAAGGCATGAACGTCAAGACGCGCGCCCTCAAGCAGGAAGTGTGCTACGTGCCTGCGCCGGCGGGGCTCGAGTACAACCAGATCGCGCCGCTGATCTCGGACGGGGACATCGGCTGCTACTCCAGGCCGACCACCGGCAATCACATCCTCATCGGGTCCGAGGACCCGCCTTGCGACGTGCTGGAGTGGGTCGACGATCCGGACGACTACAACACCAACTTCACCCACCAGTGGGAGACACAGGTGATGCGCGAGGCCCAGCGGCTGAAGGGCCTGGGCATTCCCGGGCAGACGGGCGGCCTGGTCGACCTCTACGACGTGGCCGACGACTGGATCCCCATCTACGACAAGTCGGATCTGCCCGGCTTCTACATGGCCGTGGGGACCTCGGGGAACCAGTTCAAGAACGCTCCCGTGGCCGGAAGGCTGATGGCCGAGCTCATCGAGAAGGTGGAAGGGGGACACGATCACGACCGCGATCCGGTCACGATTCCGTTGCCCTACACGCGCCGAAGCTGCGACATCGGCTTCTTCAGCCGTCTCCGGACCCTCAATCCCGACTCGTCGTACTCGGTGATCGGATGAGGCGTCGGTCGGGGATCGCGTCTGATGTGACCGGTCACCGAGACCAGTCATAACCGGGGCGAGGAGTCCCTTGAGCTACCTGAGGCTGCGCCGGCTGTGGAAACCGTCGCCCCTCAAGCGCCGCTACGAGGTGGTCATCATCGGCGGGGGCATTCACGGACTCGCGACCGCCTACTACCTGGCGCGCCATCACGGCATACGCGATGTGGCCGTGCTGGAATCGCAGTACATCGGCTTCGGCGGCTCGGGACGCAACACCGCGATCGTGCGGGCGAACCAGCGGACGGTAGAGAACGTGCGGCTCTACGAGGAAGGCCTGAAGCTGTGGCGGGTGCTGACCGACGAGCTGGACTACAACCTCATGTTCTTCAACTGCGGGGTCCTGGGCCTGGGGCACAGCGAGGCCTCGGTGAGCGCGTTTCGCATGTTGTGCAACACGCACAACTTCCTGGGCGTGAAGTCGGAGCTTCTGGATCCGCAGCAGTGCGCGGAGATGATCCCGGGGCTCGACATTTCCGACCGCCTTGCCTTCCCCGTTCAGGCCGGGCTGTACCACCCGCCGGGCGGGGTCGTGCGGCACGATGCGGTGGTGTGGGGGCTGGCCAAGGGGGCGTCCGCGCACGGCGTGCACATCCACCAGGGCTGTGAAGTCCAGGGCATCGACACCGAGGGAGGGCGCGTCACCGGAGTCCGCACCACGCTCGGACCCATCGGATGCAAGCGGCTGGGCATCATGGCGGGAGGGTACGGCGGTGCCGTGGCCGCCATGCTCGGGATGGAGCTGCCGATCCACCCCCTCACCATCCAGGCGATGGTCACGCACCCTTTGAAGCCGTTTCTCCACCATGTGTTCAGTTCGGGCGCGTATCACGTCTATGCCAACCAGACCCTCAAGGGCGAGATTGCGACCGGCGCGCACATGGACCCGCAGGTCAACTACACCAACGATGCCACCGCGTACTACCTGAAGCACCAGGCCGAGGCGCTGACCGAGCTCATTCCCGCGCTGCGCGGCGTCCGCTTCATGCGCATCTGGGCTGGCCTCGCCGACATGACCCCCGACATGGCCCCGATCATGGAAGGCAACCTGGGCTATGACGGACTCTTCCTCGACGCCGGTTGGGGTTACTTCGGCTTCAAGTCCGGGCCGGTGGCGGGGAAGTACATGGCGGAGTACATGGCCACGGACGAAAGGCCGGCGATGCTGAGGGCGTTTCAGCTGAAACGTTTTCTGGAGAACCGCTACTCCGGGGAGACCGCGGCGGCGATGAAATACGGGCACTGGGACTGATGACCTTCCGTCTCACCTGCCCCGTCTGCGGCAAGCGCGACGTATACGAGTTCACCTTCGGAGGACAGGAAAGGGGGCCGCGCCCCGGTCAGGAGGGCCTGAGCGCCGAGGATCACTTCCGCTGGACCCAGTACCGGCTCATTCCGTACGCGCCGGGGGAGGAGTGGTGGTACCACGCACAGGGCTGCGGCCTGTGGTTCAAGACCACGCGTGATCCGGCGACGAACCGGGAGGTGGAGGAATGACGGCCCACCGTCCGGGCGCCGTGGCCGCGGCTGCAGACGGGTCGCGGCCGGCGTCGCCCCACCGCCTGCCGTGCGGATCCACCTGCCGGGTCGATCTGTCGCGGCCGCTCTCGTTCGACTTTCTCGGACGTCCGATGACCGGCTTTGCGGGCGACACCGTGGCTTCCGCGCTCTACGCCAACGGCGTCAGGATCTTCAGCCGCAGTCTCAAGTACCACCGTCCGCGCGGCCTGTACAGCATTGAGGGCGAGTCGGCCACCACCTACATGGCCATCGACGGAGTGCCGAACGAGTGTGCCGAGACCACGGAACTGCGTGCGGGCATGTCCGTGCGGGCCCAGAATGTGCGCGGGGATCCGAAGACGGACCGGTTCGGGTTCATCGGCGCCTTCGAACGGCTCATGCCGGCCGGGTTCTACTACCGGCTGGGCCACCGCCCCTACAGTCTCTGGCCCTTGTTTCAGAACGGTCTGCGGCGCATGGCGGGCACGGGCGTGCTCGATCCCCGGCGGGAATATCGACCGGGCGTGCGTGCCGAGCGCTACCTGAACGTGGATGTGGCGGTGGTGGGGGGAGGGACGGCGGGAATGGAAGCGGCGCTCGCGGCGGCGGAGCGCGGGCTTCGGGTGTGCGTCTTCGAGCGGCGGCCGTGGATGGGCGGACACCACGCCTGGCGGGTGAGGGAGTTCGAGGGAAAGCCGCTGTGGCAGCGGGCCAGCGAACTGGAGGCACGGGTTCGCGCGACGGAGAACGTCCGCGTCCTCACCCGGTCACCGGTTACCGGCGTGTGGGGAGAGAACCTGGTGACCGGGTTTACGGTCGGGGGCGACGACGACCCCTTCCGGGAGTGCCATTGGGAGTGCCGCGCCAGGACGGTGGTGGTCGCCGCGGGGTGCATGGACCGGCCTCTCGTCTTCAACCACAACGACCGCCCCGGGGTGATGCAACCGGGCGCGGCGTGGCGGCTCGCGCGCACCTATGGGGTCAGCCCGGGAAAGGTGGCCGTCGTCAGCGTCGGCGACGATCTCGGCCTGGAGGCGGCGGTCGACCTGACGCGCCTCGGGGTGGAGGTGCGCGCGGTCGTGGATTCCCGGCGGCGCGGGCACGATCCCGCTCTGCTCGAGGAGCTGTACGACCTGCGGATTCCCTTCCGTAGCCGGTGGTCGGCCTCGCGGGCCAAGGGCGGAAAGCACGTCACGGGGTGCGACGTGTGGGGCATGAGCGGCATCGGTCCGAACAGCTACACATGCGACCTGGTGGTCGCCAACGCGGGTGCACAGCCCAGGATCGGGGTTCTGGCGACGGTCAAGGCGAAGCTCGGGTACTGCCGGCACACTCACAGCTACCAGCCGGTGGAGCTGCCCGACGACGTGTTCGTTGCAGGGAGCATGACCGGGCTGCGCGACCCCGGATCGATCACCGAGTCGGGGCGGCTCGCGGGGCTGCGGGCGGCAGCGTTTTGCCGGCGGCAGGGAACGGCCCTGGACGCGCGCCGGATCGGGCGGGCGGAGCCGGCCGGAGAGGCCGGGCCCTCCAGCCCGGGCGACAACTGCCCCCCCGCGCTCTCCGCGGCGATCGAGAAGGCCACGAGCACGCTCGCTTCCCGTCCCGGGCCTGTCGCAGGGACCGGTATCTTCCGCGGACAGGGGATCGGTCGCGGCGCGAAGGCGTTCGTCGATCTGGACGAGGACGGCACCTACAAGAACGTGGTCGAGTCGGCCGCCCAGGGCTTCGACGCCCCCGAGTTGGCCAAACGGTTCGGCGGGTTCGGGCTCGGTCCGGGCCAGTACCGCGTCACCGGGCAGAATCTGGCGATGATCATGGCCGCAATGGGACTCGATTCCGGCAAGGCCACAGTCCCCGCACCGACGACGGTGCGGCCCCCCCTCGTCCCCCCGAGCCTCGCGACGCTGGCCGGGCCGCCTCACGACGTGCACAAGCGAACGCCGTTGCACGATGAACAGACCGCGCGGGGCGCGATCTTTCGCCGGATGGGACCGTGGGAGCGCGCCCGATATTTCTCCGAGGATCCGAGTTGCCGCGACGAGATCCTGGGCGTTCGCCGCAACGTGGGGCTCCTCGACAGCTCGCCGCTGGGAAAGTTCCGGATCTTCGGTCCCGACGCCCTGAATGCGCTGCAGCGGGTGTACATCTCCGACATGCGCAAGGCGCGCCCCGGCCGGTGCATGTACTCGGCAATGTGCAACGATATGGGCCAACTAATGGACGATGGCGTAGTTGTCAAGGAAAGCGAGAACGGGTACTACTTCACGACGAGCTCGGCCCGGGCCGGGACGACGGTGGAATGGTTCCGCTATCACACCCGCTACGACGGGTGGGACTACCACCTCGTGAACATCACGGATGTCCTGGGCTCGCTGAACCTGGCCGGGCCCAATGCGCGAAGGGTGCTGGAACGGGTGACCCGCGACGATGTCTCGAACGACGCCTTCCCGTACATGGGCGTCCGCCGGATCACCGTGGGGGACGGGGTCGAAGTGCGGTGCCTGCGTCTGGGCTTCGTCGGCGAGCTGTCATTCGAGTTACACGTCCCATCGAGCTATTGCCAGTACGTGTGGGGTTTACTAGTTGATGCCGGGGCCGACTTCGGGATGCAGCCGATCGGTCTGGAGGCCCAGAACTGCCTGCGCGCCGAGAAGGGGCACATCATCATCGGGGCCGAATCGGAGCAGCGCGTGATTCTGACGGACATCGGGATGGGGTGGATGTGGGACCGCCGGGACACCGCGTCGAAGAAGGTGGGCGCCCCCGCGCTGCGAGCCTGTGCAGAGCAGCCGGGCCGCATGAAGCTGGTGGGGTTCCGGGTGGATGAGGGGTCGGGGTCCCACCGGGGCGATCTGGAGGCCGCGCCGGGTGCGCAGCCGGGCGGGGGTCCGGGCGACGGCGCGGTGATCGTCGCCGACGGCGAGGTCGTCGGATACGTGTGCACGACGCGCCGCAGCGAGACGCTGGGGTGGCGGTACGGGATGGCCCTGGTGCGTGAGGAGCATGCCGCGCGGGGGGCTGGGCTGAACATCTACGAGAACTTGGGATCGGGACGCAAGTCCACCTGTTCGGCTACGGTCGTCGCCCCGCACTTCTACGACCCCAGGGGAGAGAGGCTGCGCGCATGAGCGGGCGGGACGAGAGCGCGGCTGCGCCGGCCGGGGGAATCGCGCGGACAGGGCCGATCGCGCCGACCGCCCACCGCCGCTCCCCGGTCGTCTTCGACGCCAACCCCGCCACGACCGAGGTGCGGGACGGCTGGACCGTGGCGCTTCGCTACCGGCACGAAGAACAGCACGCGGGCCCCCTTCTGGTCGACCTGAGCCACCGCCGCCGCTGGGACTATCAGGACGGCAGCGTGGCGACCCAACGGCCCATGGATCTGCCCGTGCCGCGGGAATATGGTCAGGTAGGGGTGCATGGTTCCCTGGTCATCAACCGCATGAACCGCACCCAGGTCGCGATCTGGCACCTGGGCGACGACCCGGCCCCCACCCCGCCCCCCGAGACCGCCTTCACCGAGATCACGGACGGACACTGCATGCTGGCGTTCGTCGGTCCGGAAGTCCCCGCCGTGCTGGAACACCTCACGTCCCTCGACCTCTTCGACCCGGCCCGCGCCACGCCCTTTCTCACCCAGGGGCCGGTGCTGCACGTCCCCTGCCAGATCGTCACGTTCTCCAGCGACCTGGTCATCATGACGCTGGCCAGAGGCTACGGCGAGATGTTCGCGCACGCCGCTCTGCATTCGGGCGCCCTGGCTGGACTCCGGCCCGGCGGCGAGGACGCGTTCAAGCGGGCGTTTGCACGGGCAACGGCGACTTCCGCTTGTGGATGACTCGGCCATTCGGGCGCGCCCGATCGAAGGGTGCCTGTAATGGGGGGTCATGACTGCGCCCAGAACGGTAAGTAGCAGTGCCGCTCCTCATGGCGGCGGCGTGCGGAAGCAACGTCGAGGAGGTCTCGGAAGTGATGCGACCACCGCCGCCTCGCCCCTCGGACCCGACCTTGATCGCTACGCCTCGGGGCCTTCCCTCGGAAAGCCCCTGAAAGGGTTCGGAAGAGACTTCGGGCTCGAAAAGCCCCCACCGGTCTCGATGTCGACGGCTATCGAGCCGATCAGGTTCCGGATCGCCTTCTTACCGCGGCGCAATCCGTAGCGATACAATCTGCGCCAGCCCAGCATCGCCGCTGTTCCGCCAGCAAGGAAGCCCGCCACCGCCGCGCCGGCTGCGAGACCTCCAATCCCGAGGGCGGCGCCCGCGGCTGCGCCCACGAAGCCACCTCCGACGCCGCCCAACGACGCGAGCACCCCCGAGAGGCTGCCTCCGACCCACAGAGTGAGCTTGTGGCTGTGCGTCAGGCTCGCTTGAACGGTCAACTCGGTCGCGGGCGGCGTGGTCTCCAGGCGCCGGAGGCTGAAGAGCAGTTGCTTCAGGTCTGCCATGGCCATCTCGTACGCGAACGACTGGTCTGCCGTGGTTGGCGTGTACGAATAGGCAGGAGTCTTGAAAACCAGTACGCCTCCGTCGAGAGGATCGACTCCGTGGTGGTCGACGAGACTCAGGCGATACGGGCGCTTCGGGAGGATGCGCTGCATGGCGGCGTAGACCTCTTCCGCCGGGGCGCGGATCACCCGTGAGACCTCCAGGGTAAGCGGGGGGTGCCCCAGGAAACGTGCCGCCATCGCCGGCGGCCGGACCTGGCTTCCTTCGACAAGGGCCCGGCTGCGAGACTCCACGAGTGCACGATCAAGGAACTCGGACGAGATTCCGGCTCCCTCCGCGGCGGCCCGGACATCCTCGACGCGGTACCCTTCGACCTCCACCGGGTCGGTGGAATGCCCCCGTGGGGCGAGCTGTTGCGAACGCTCTTCGAGGCGGCGGGCGGCCTCGGCCTGCAGCTCGGCCGCGCGTCGCCAGAGCGCGCGTGCCTGCTCCTCGGAGATGCGTGTTTCGTCGTCGCTCATGGGATCCAAGTTGCCCTGACGACTCGGGGAGCGCCACGTTGCACCACTCGCTCCCACCGGTGACCCACTGCCTTGGATCCAGGACGTGTACACGCCCGCCGGAGTCGGCGCGCACAAAGGCAACGCGGACAAACTCCTCCGGGCCCTGTCCCGCTCGACCCCCCTATTGACTCACCCCCCGCTCCCTCCCCGTCAGCCCCAACAGGTGCTCCTGGAAATACCTCCGGAGCGCGCCGTCGGTGTACGCGGCACTCTGGCCGGTGAACCAGTGCGGTTGCTCGGGCACCACGAGCAGGTCGTGCGGCTTGCCGGCCCGGATCAGCGCCTCGACCATCTTCATCGTTGCCGAGAAAGTGGCGTTGACGTCGCTGGTCCCGTGGATCAGCAGGAGCTTCGCCTTCAGGCTGTCGGCCAGCCGCAGACTTGATCCGTATTCGTATCCTTCGGGATTCTCGGACGGCAGATCCATGTAGGGTTCGATCGCCATCGACGCCTGGTCGTGAATGTCGTAGACGCCGTTGGTAGCCACGCCGACGTCGTAGAAGTCCGGTTCGAGGAGCAGCGCCCGCACGGTCATGTAGCCGCCCCACGAGCCCCCGTGGATGCCGACCCGGTCCAGGTCCATCCAGGGACGGGTGGCCGCGGCGTTCTCCATCGCGGCCCTGTGATCCGGGATCTCGTTGCGGCCGAAGTTGCGGTACGCCACGTCCTGGTAGGCCTTCCCTCGCTCCGTGGTGCCGCGGCCGTCCACCATGAAGACGACGAACCCGAGCTGGGCGAGCGCGGCCTGGCCGATGCTCCGCCCGTCAAGGAATGTCTTGGGCACCCAGGTCACGAACGGGCCGTTGTAGATGTAGTCGATGACCGGGTACCGGGCCGCGGGATCGAAGTCGTGCGGCTTGAAGATGAGCCCGTACAGGTCGGTCACTCCGTCGGCGGCCTTGACGACGAACTCCTCGGGCGGACTCCACCCGAGTTCGTCGAGCGCGCTGATGTCGGCCTCGGTCACCAACGCGACCCACTCGCCGGTCGTCGTGCGCACCTCCGTGCGGGGCGGCCGACTCGTGCTCGAATGCGTGTCCACCAGAAACGCGCCGTTCGGCGAGATCGCGGTGCTGTGCTGGCCGTCGCCCTCGGTGAGCCTCACTACCTCACCGCCTCCCAGCGGCACACGGTACAGGTGCGTGTCGTACGGCCGTGATTCGCGGTGGCCGTTGAAGTAGACGTAGCCGGCGGCTTCGTCCACATGCACGATTCCCACGACGGGCCACTCGCCATCCGTGAGTCTTCGGATCAGGCGGCCGTCCATGCCGTACAGGTAGATGTGATCCCACCCGTCGCGCTCGCTGATCCACAGGAAGCGCTCGCCGTCCGCGAGCGGCCGCGCCAGGGACCGCCAGGACGGCGTCGTGCCGATCCCCTTGATGAATGTGGGCTGGGTTTCTTCCAGGACGACCCGGGTCTCGCCGGTCGCGGGGTCGGCGGCGACGAGGTGAAGGGTCTGATAGCTGCGGAACATTCTCAGGAAGAGGAATTCGGAGCCGTCGGGCAGCCAGCCGACCGGACTCAGCAGCTGGTCTTCGTCACCCACATCGACCTCCACCGCCTGCCGTCCGTGGACATCGACGATGTGAATCTCCTGCCGCGGATAGGGGTTGCCGGCCTTCGAGAAAGGGGCGAATTCGACCTCTTCGGTCTGTTTGAGCCAGTGAAGGATCGGAACGCGGGCCATCTGGCGCGTGTCCACCTTCATGACCGCGGCACGGGCCCCATCCGGCGCCCAGGACGCGCCCTGCACGCTCCAGGCGTAGTCTTCTTCTCCGTCCTCGATCACCGGCTGTTCACGGCCATCGAAGGAGGCGCGAATCCAGAGGTCGTCGTCCTTTTCGGTCAGCAGCCAGCGGCCGTCGGGCGAGGGGACTTCCATGACCGCGGGTGCGCCGCTCGTGAAGCCCTGCCGCACGACGCGTGGCGCGGCACGAGCGGCGGCTTCCGCTTCGGCTGGCGGCGTGGGAGTCACCGTGTAGCTCTCAAGGTCCATCCGAAAGGAACGGTCGTCGAAGGTGAACCGCACCGAGGCCATTCCGTCACCGACGAAGGTGAAGGCGTCGAAGGGCAGCCCCTGGTAGGGCGGCCGATATCCAATGGCCCGGGCGATACCCTCGCGGACCCGTTCCGTGTCGAAGAGCGGCTCGGTGACCGCCCGCTCCGGGTCGAAGGTGCGGATAATCGTGTGGTCGGGCTGCCCTTCGGCGAACCAGAAGCTCTGGCCGTCCGGCATCCAGTTCACGCTGCAGGGAGCGCCGCCGAGCAGTCCGGCGTCGGAGCAGACGACTCCACCCTTCACCAGGGAAGGGATCGACATGTACCGGGCGTACATCGCGTCGCGTTCGGGGTCGAGGGACTCCTGCGCCAGCGTGGCGGCGGGGGCCGTGGCGGCCCAGAGAGCGAGAATCGTGACGGTCGGACGCATGAGCGGCTCACTGGCGGTGGAGGGGTGGTCGGGTCTGGCTAACGATCCCGCGCCCGGCCAGTATAGGGGCGGCATGACACATCATCCAGCGTTCGACCCGAGGTCAACATGACGACGACACTTCGCCCCCTCCCCCTCGCTGCGGCCGGCCGGGCCCTGCTCGCCATGGCCGCCCCGCCCCTGCTCGCCATGATCGCCCTGGCCCTGCTCGCCACGGCCACCCTGGCCCCCGCCGCCGCGCAGCGAGTCACCGAGCGCGACTACGCGCGGGCCGAGCAGTTCCTGCCCTGGCACGCTGCCAAGCTCGTCTCGGGGGACCAGGTCGCGCCCGAGTTCTTCGACGGGGACCGTTTCTGGTTCCGCAGCCGCACGCCGGCGGGCCACGAGTTCGTCGTGGTGGACCCGGCCGCCGCCTCACGCCAGGCCGCCTTCGATCACGCCCGCCTCGCGGCCGCACTCTCCCTTGCGGCGGACACCGCCTACGAAGGCCGCGACCTTCCCTTCACCGAATTCGATTTCGCCGACGGGGGCGCCGCCATCCAGTTCCATGTGGCCGATTCGGTGCGCTGGCGCTGCGACATCCAGTCCTACACCTGCTCTGGTCCCACCAATGAACCCGCGCCCTCGGACGCGGAACGCCCGTCGCCCGACGGCCGCTGGATCGCCTTTGCCCGGGACGAGAACCTGTGGGTTCGCGACGCGGCTACCGGCGAGGAGGTCCAGCTCAGCAGCGACGGCGAAAAGGACTTCGGCTACGGCGCCATCCCCGAGGGCTGCTGCCAGGAGATCACCAGCCGGCGGGCGAACCGCGAGCGGTCACCGGTCCTCCAGTGGTCCGCCGACTCGCGCCGGATCGCGACCCATCGCTACGACGAACGCGACGTGGAACGCTTCCATCTGCTCGAGGCCGCCGACGGTCGCCCCATCCTCCATTCCTGGGCCTACGCGCTCCCCGGAGACTCGGTCATCCCCACCTCCGAACTGTGGATCTTCGACGTGGAGGGCCGCGCGGGCGTGCGCGCCGACATCGACCCTCAGCCCGGGAACTTCGCCGGTGGCGACACCACCTACGCCGACGTGCAGTGGACGGCGGACGGCGGGTCCGTCTTCTACACGCACCGCAGCCGTGACTTCAAGAGCTACAAGCTGTTCAAGGTGGACGCCGCGACCGGCGCCGCAACCGAGCTCCTGGAAGAGACGGGGCCGACCTACGTCGAACTGAATCAGTTTACCCGCCTCCCCCCCGCCTGGCGCGTATTGGGCGACGGATCGGAGTTCCTGTGGTGGTCCGAGCGGGACGGTTTCGGCCACCTGTACCTCTACGACGGTGACGGCAACCTCAAGAACCGCGTCACCTCGGGTCCGTGGCTGGTGACCGAACTCATCGCCGTCGACGAGGCCAGCCGCACGGTCCATTTCACCGCGGTGGGCCGCGAAGAAGGCCGGCACCCCTACCACGTTCACCTCTACAGCGTCGGCATGGACGGCTCGGGGCTGCAACTGCTCAGCGCGGAGGACGCCGTGCACCAGATCACGCCGTCCCCCTCCGGGCGCTACTTCGTCGACCAGTATTCCACTCCGGAAGACGCGCCCGTGGCCGTGGTGAGGGGACGGGACGGGGGTGTCGTCCAGACAATCGAGACCAGTGACATCTCACGGCTGGAAGATGCGGGCTGGATCCCGCCGGTTCCCTTCGAGGCACGTGGCAGGGACGGCGTCACCAGCGTGTACGGGCTGCTCTGGTTCCCGTCGGACTTCGATCCGGCGAAGAGCTACCCCGTGGTCGACTACATCTATCCGGGCCCCCAGGTGGGCGCCGTCACGCAGTACACCTTTTCGGCCTCCGGGCGGGGCAATGGCCGCGCGCTCGCCGAGCTCGGCTTCATCGTCTTCGCGGTGGACGCCTTCGGCACGCCGCTCCGGTCGAAGGCGTTTCACGACGGCTACTACGGGAACATGGGAGACAACGGCCTTCCCGATCACATCTCGGCGCTCAAGGAGCTGGCGGGCCGGTATCCCCAGATCGACCTTGCGCGAGTCGGCATTTTCGGACATTCCGGGGGTGGTTTCTCTTCAACCGATGCAATCCTTCGCCACCCTGATTTTTTCAAGGTTGCGGTGTCGGGCGCAGGCAACCACGACAACCGCGGCTATCACTTCCCGTGGGCGGAGAAGTACCAGGGACTGCTGGTGGAAAACGCCGACGGAACCGACAACTATGACAGTCAGGCCAACCAGAATCTGGCCGCAAACCTGAAGGGCAAGCTGTTGCTCCACTACGGGACGCTCGACGACAACGTGCATCCCAACATGACCATCCGTGTCATCGACGAACTGATCCGGCACAACAAGGACTTCGACATGTTCGTGCTTCCAAACCGTAACCACGGGTATTCCAACGAGCCGTACGCGGTGCGGAGAACGTGGGACTACTTTGTCGAGCACCTGCTGGGCATGGAGCCGCCGAGCCAGTACAGGATCACGGGCCCCGAGGGGTGACGGGGACGGGACCGGCGACCCGGCCTACCCGTCGGTCGGCCCCCGGCTACTCCCCCGCTCCCCGGAAGCGCTCGCCCAGTCCGTCGCGGTCCACCGCCGCGCCGCGCAGATACACCGCGCTGATCGCGCGCGTGTTCGTGATGTCGTCGAGCGGGTTCGCGTCCAGGACCAGGAAATCGGCGCTCTTGCCCGCCTCGACCGTTCCAAGGTCAACGGCGCCCACGAACTCGGCGGAGGTGCTCGTCGCGGCCTGAATGACCTCCGCGGGCGTCAACCCGGTCCGCACCATGTCGGCCAGCTCCTGGTGTACCGCCCACGGTGAACTCCCGTCGGTCCCGAAGGCCACCTTGACACCCTCCTGGCTGAGGCGCACCAGATTGCGCGCCTGTATCCCGAAGGACTCCTGCGCCGCGGGGCGGTCGGTGGAGCCGGCGTTCATCTCGGCGATCCGGTCGGCGGGGACGGTCCCGGACAGCCAGTCGAACTCCTCGACCACACCCGGACCGGGGAGGTTGGGCACGAGCACGACATCGGGGCGCTCCCTCCAGAGTGCGACCAGCTCGTCGTCGACGTCCATGTCGCGAATGCCGTGCGCAAAGGCGTCGATGCCCGCCCTGAGCAGACCCTTCGCGTCCTCCAGGCGGAACACGTGCGCGGTCACGCGCAGGCTGTTGGCGTGCGCTTCGTCGATGACGGCGCCGTACAGTTCCGGGGAGAGCCTCTCGTATTGGCCGCCCCGATCGTCCACCCAGATCTTCACGATGTCGACCTGCTGCGCGGCCAGCTCCCTCACCGCGTCCCGGGCCTCCTCCTCGGTCGTGACCCAGTACGGAACCTCGCTTCGACCCGGCTCGGGAGTGGTGATGCCACGGCCCGCCGTCTGCGACCGTGCGCCATCGGGCACAATCTCGCCGCGCATTTCGAAGGGCGCGTCTCCTTCGTCGTGCCCCAGACTCACCACCAGTGACGCTCCGTAGTAGGCCATGTGCTGGAGCTGCCCGGTCCGCGCACCCCGTTCGGGGTCCAGGTGAAGGTGGGCGTTGACGATCGCCGGCATGACGGTCTTGCCGCCGAGGTCCATGCGAGCGGCTCCGTCCGGGATCTCCACGGCACCCGCTTCGCCCACCTGCGTGAAGAGGCCATCGTCCACGACGAAGACGGCGTCGTCGATCACGGTGCCGTCGCCCACGATGAGCCGCGCGCCCTCGAAGGCGACAGCGGTCGACTCCGGCGCGTCGGATCCCGGGGCACAGGCCCACAACAGGGCGATCAGGGGAAGGGCGGCGAAGGGGGTCGCGGCCGAACGTGAATTGCGGTTGGCTCTGGACATTGGGGGCCTCACAGGCGGGTTGGTGCGGGGTGTATAACAGGCCGATACGATAGCACCCGGCGTGTCCCCTCGCATCCCGCCGCGGACCGCCACGGGAGCAGCGCAATCTCCGATCGGCCAGGCGTCGGCCGATGCCTGCGGGGTCCCGCCGATCACCCGTCTGCCCGCCGAAAGGTCCACCCCCCGTACAGCAGACTCTTGTAGAACCGCCGCGGTTCCGTGAAACCCGCTTCCCGCGCCAGCTCGACCACGCGCGAGGCGGGCGCGAAGTGAATGCCGTCGCGGATGCGCCCCCCGAAGTCGCGCACTCCTTCGGGAGTCATGCCGCGCACCGTCCAATAGCGCCGCCACGCCGGCATGTAGCGTTCGTGCTCCTCGGAACCGGGGTCGCCGTGCAGGTCGAAGAGGACGAAGACCCCGCCGGGCCTGAGCCGCCGCGCGACGTCGGCGAGAAGTGCCGCCTTGCCGCCGTCGTCGGGGACGAAGTGCAGCACATTGATGAGTGTGGCCGCGTCGAAGAGGGGAGAGGCGGGCACGTCGGCGGCGTACCCCAGCTGGAAGGTCACGCCGCTCGAGACTTCCGCCTCCGCCACGCGCCGCTTCGCCAGTTCAAGCATCTGGTCCGAGGGGTCCAGGCCGTGGACATGCAGGTCGGGACGGACCCGCTTGAAGGTGACCATTTCGATGCCCGTCCCCGCACCCACAACAAGTACGCGGCCCTCCTGGGGCAGGTCCGGATCGAGAATGGCGGCGACCATCGGAAAGAAGGTCCTGTACCCGGGAATGACCCGCCGAGCCAGAGCCTCGTAGGCTTCTCCGTAGTCGCCGTCGAAGTTGAACGCTCCCTCGTCCAAGTGCGTCACCTCGCCCTATTCTGAAGTAGTCCAGTTTCGAAGTGGTCCAGTTGCGAACGGCGTCCGAGCCATGGACGCCACCGGCCAGGATACAAGAAATGACCCGCGACCCGCTAGCCGACTTCCCGCGTTCTCAGGCGCACTCTCCCCCCTCCACCCCGCCCCCCGGCTCCGCTCGCCCGCAGCCCCGGCGCGACTTCCTGAAGGCCACCGCGGTCTTCGCGGCCGCACTGCCTGGAGGCTTGCGCGCGCTTGCGCCCGCCCGCCAGGCCCCGCGCGTCGACGGCGACCGCCTCAACGCCATCCTCCGGGCCTTTCAGCGCTTCGGCGGCACCGGCGACGGCGGCACGACGCGGCTCGCGTACAGCGACGAAGACCTCGCGGGCCGCGCCTACGCTCGCCGGGTGATGGAACAGAGCGGCCTGGAAGCATCGGTCGACCTTGCGGGCAACCTCGTCGCAACGCGCCCCGGCACCGACCCGGCGGCGCTTCCGATCGTCATCGGGTCCCATATGGACACGGTCCCGACCGGCGGCAGCTACGACGGCCAGATAGGCTGCGCGGGGGCGCTGGAGGTCGCGCTGACGCTGTACCACCACGGCGTCGAGCTCCGCCATCCCCTCGAGGTGATCATCTTCCAGAACGAAGAGGGCGGGAAGACCGGGAGCCGGGCGCTGGTCGGGCGCGTCGACCCCCGGGACCTCGACATCGTCACGGCTTCGGGCTTCACCATCCGGGACGGCACCGCGCGCCTCGGGGGAGACCCGTCGCGGCTCGACGACGCCCGGCGCGAACCCGGCAGCATGGCCGGCTTCTTCGAACTGCACATCGAACAGGGCGGCCTCCTCGAAGCGGAGGGCACGGAGATCGGTGTCGTCGAGGGCATCGTCGGCATCCGTCGCTGGAACGTCACGGTGCGGGGCGCACAGAACCACGCGGGGACGACCCCCATGCCCCAGCGCCGGGACGCGCTCGTCGCCGCCGCCGACTTTGTTCGCGCGGCGAACGACGTCGCCACCACCATGGAAGGGCGGCAGGTCGCGACCGTCGGCAGGATCGAGGCCGTGCCGGGAGCGCCCAATGTCGTGCCGGGAGAGGTTCGCGCCACGCTGGAGATCCGGGACCTCGAAATGGCGAAGATCGAGCGCGTCTTCGGCGAGATCGAAGCCCGTGCCCGCGCGATCGGGCAGGCCCGCGACGTGACCATCGAGTTCGCACACTTCTACGAGAGCCTCGCCGCGCCCACCGATCCCCGCTTCCGCGACATCGTGGAGGCGTCCGCCGCCGAGCTGGGCTACAGTCATGTGCGGATGCCCTCCGGCGCCGGGCACGACGCCCAGAGCATGGCGGAACTGGGACCCGTCGGGATGATCTTCGTGCCGAGCCGGGACGGGATCAGCCATTCGCCCCGGGAATACACCGCGCCGGAGGACATCACCCGCGGCACGAATGTTCTGCTACGTGCGGTGCTGGCGCTGGACGGAGAGGGGTAGGCCCACGGAGGGAGCAGCCCGCTAGACGTACGTCACCCACCCCCACGGATCCGGCCCAACCCCCTTCGCCAGCTCCAGAAAGCGCGTCTGGATCCGCTCCGTGACCGGCCCGCGCCGCCCCTCGCCCACCTCCAGCCCGTCGACCGACCGGATCGGCGTCACCTCCGACGCCGTCCCGGTGAAGAACAGTTCGTCGGCGGCGTAGAGCATCTCTCTCGGCACCAGCTGTTCGCGCACCGTCAACCCCAGCTCTTCGGAGATCTTCATGACGGAGTGACGGGTGATCCCCGACAGCGAAGTCCCGTCCAGGATCGGCGTGACGACCTCGCCGTCCACGACCAGGAAGAGGTTCTGTCCGCTCCCCTCGCTGACGAGCCCGCCCGGCCCCAACCCGATCGCCTCGGCGTATCCGTGCGCGGCGGCCTCCATGACCATCAGCGTCGACCCGAGGTAGTTCCCGGCCGACTTGGCCCCGCTCGGGAAGGTGTTCGGCGCCGGCCGGTTCCAGGACGACACGCCCACGTCCACACCCTTCGCCAACCCCTCTTCGCCGAGGTAGGCGCCCCAGGGCCACATCGGGATGTACGTCTCGATGGGACTCCGTTCGGGGTGCATGCTTGCCGCCCCGTAGCCCCTGAGCACCATCGGGCGGACGTAGCAGGAGCTCAGCTCGTTCTTGCGGATGGTCGCGTACACGGCCTCGGAAAGTTCGTCGACCGTGTGCTCCGGCTGCATTCGGTAGGTACGGCTCGATGCCATCAGCCTCCGCAGGTGGGCGTTGAGCCGGAAGACGGCCGGGCCTTTCGGGGTCTCGTAGCAGCGGACGCCCTCGAAGACGGACGCCGCGAACTGCACCGCGAGACTCAGGATGTGTACGTTCGCGTCTTCCCAGCGGACGAATTCGCCGTCCTTCCAGATCCACGGGCTGCTGCCGAGCTTGCCGGCCATCTCGCTATTCCTCCGTGGCGGCGTCGCCGCGCAGGTAGGAATCCGTGCCGTCCAGCCAATCCTGCCGCGGCGGGGTGAACACGTCGACGTCGATCGTGTCCTCAAGAGCCTCGGCCTCGTGCGGGACGTTGCTGGGCAGGTGAAGGACCTCGCCGGAGCGGACGACCAGATCCTGCGGCCCATCGTCACCGATCCGGAACTTGAGCGCCCCGTCCAGGACGTAGGTGATCTGCTCGTTGTCGTGCGAGTGCATCGGAACGACCGCGCCCTTCTTCAGGTACACGTGGGCGAGCATGGCCCGCTCCCCGGTAATCAGGCTGCGGGAGATCAGGGGATTCAACTCCTCGATCGGCTGATCCGCCACGCGGTAGTGGGTGACCTTGGCGTCGGACATGCGGGGGCTCCTTTGGGGCTCCAAGGGGGAGTAACGCGACTGCGCGGCCCGAAGGAAGCGGCCACGAAGCCCCCCAATCTGCGCGAGTGTGGTGCAATTTGGAAGCGCTGGCGGAAACGTTGGCGGCCCGCGAGTGTATGACCCGACGAAATCCCGGCCGCGACCCATCGCCCCGCCCCCATACCATTCCCGCATGCGCTTTCGCCTGCTTGTCACCCTCCTGATCGGCCTGGCCCCGCTTCGCGCGGCGGCGCAGCCCGTCACAGGCGTGGTCGTGGAGGAGGGCCGGGGCGTGCCCGTCTCGGGCGCGATGGTCATCCTCTTCGACGAGAGCGGCGACCGGGTGGCCCGCATGCTCACGAACGCGGCCGGCCAGTTCACGCTGCGGGCACGCGCGCCGGGAACGCACCATGTGACCGTCGAGCGGATCGGGTACGCCAACGTGACCACGGCTCGCTTCGCCGCCGGAACCGAAGAAGTGTCTCTCGTCATCGATGTCCCGATCGTACCGGTCGCACTGACCGGACTCGACGTGGAGTCGGGGAGGCGGTGCGAGGTGCGGCCGGAGGAAGGACGCGTGACGGCGCGCGTCTGGGAAGAGGTGAGGAAAGCGCTCGCGGCCGAGGCGTGGACCCGCGAGGCCTCGCTCTACACCTACACGCTGCGCCGGTTCGAGCGGACGCTCGACCGGGAGGGAGTGTTCGTCCTCACGGATTCTTCGGTAATTTCGACCAAGGATGCCGCATTCGAGTCCGCGCCCATCGACAAGCTCGCCGCCGAGGGCTTCGTCCAGGCGGAGGGAGACTCGTCGACCGTCTACTACGCCCCCGACGCCGGGGCGCTCCTCTCCGACGCGTTCCTGGACACGCACTGTCTCAGCGTGCGCGACGGGGGCGACGGCCGGATCGGCCTGATGTTCGAGCCGGTTCCCGAACGCTGGGTTCCCGAAATCGTGGGAGTCCTCTGGCTGGACGCGGAGACCGCCGAGCTGGATTGGCTCGAGTTCGGCTACGTCAATCTGCTCCGAACGCCCGAGATTGGAGAGCCCGGCGGCGAGGTGTCCTTTGCAAGACTCCCGGACGGCGCGTGGATCGTCCGTGAGTGGTGGATCCGGATGCCCCGCCTCGAGGTGGCAAGGAGGCGCGTCTGGCGGGCCGCGTACCGCGAAGAAGGCGGCGTCACCCGGTCGATCACCGACGCCCTGGGCAGGACCGTCCTGCACTCGGAGTCGGCATCCATCTTCGGGGTGGTCACCGACTCGACCGGGACGGGACCCCCTGGCGACCGGGTCCAGGTCGAGATCGTGGGATCGGGGCTGCCGCTACTGCCGGACGACGACGGTTCGTTTCTCTTCAACGGCCTGAGTCCGGGCCCGTATGCTCTGCGTGTCGTCACTCCGCGCCTCCACGCCTGGGGTCTGGCGTCCCCGGAAACGGCGGTCGTGGGGGAGCTCGGAGAGGTGGCCTACGCAAGACTGCGCGTGCCCGCGCTGGCCGACATTCTGGACCCGGCGTGCGGCGGCCTCCCGCGTCCCGACGGAACCGCCCCGGTGTTGGGACGCGTGCTCGGAGCGGACGGGAGGCCCGCTGGCGGTGCGCGTGTGGAGGTCCGCTGGCCGGCGGCGACCGGATACCGTGCCGGGCCCCTCGCGTCTCCGCCGGGCTACCGGGGCGAGCCGGCCTACCTGTGGGACAGCGGCCGTGACGGGCACTACGCCACCGCCGTCACCACGACGGACGCGCGGGGTCTCTTTCTGCTCTGCGATGCTCCGCACGGATCGCGACTGGGCGTTGCCGTGAGCCTGCCCGAGGGTGACGAACCGGTTGTTTCACGGACGATCTTCGTCCCGACGGACGCCCGGACCATCGTGGAGGTGGTCAATATGTCAACGCGCGGTTAGTATGGCGTGCCCGGATCAAGGGCACTGTCTTCCAGGCCGAGAGCTGGCCTTCACGCACCCCGGCAGACCGCACCGGAACCGTTCATGAACCGAATCCGAGGAAAGACCGCAATCGTGACGGGGGCCACGGCCGGTATCGGCGAAGCGACCGCCCGGAGCCTGGCCGACGCGGGCGTGCACACGGTCCTGATCGGCCGCCGGAGTGACCGGCTGGAGTCCCTGGCGGCGGACATCGCCGGGAGGAGCGGCACCGAGGTGCGTACCCGTGTCCTCGACGTTCGAGACCGCGCCGGCGTCATCGCTTTCGCGCACTGGCTGGAACGCGAGGGCGTGACCGTCGACATCCTGATCAACAACGCCGGCCTGTCCCGCGGCCTGGACACCGTGCAGGAGGGGACGCACGACGACTGGGACGACATGATCGACACGAACATCAAGGGCCTCCTCAACGTGACGCGCGCGCTGCTGCCGGGGATGATCGCGCGCGACTCCGGTCATGTGGTGAACCTCGGGAGCATCGCCGGACACATGGTCTACCCGAAGGGCAACGTGTACTGCGCCACGAAGTACGCCGTGCGGGCGCTGACCGAGGCGATCAACATCGACCTTATCGGCACAAGGGTGCGGATGTCGTCCGTCGATCCCGGGATGGTCGAGACCGAGTTTTCGCTGGTCCGTTTTCGCGGCGACGCCCAGCGGGCCGCGACCGTGTACGAGGGTGTGGATTCGCTGATGCCCGAAGACATCGCCGACGCCATCCTCTTTGTCCTCAACACCCGCCCGCGCATGAACGTGCTGAACATGCTGGTGATGCCGACGGTCCAGAGATCGCCGTTCGTCATGGACCGCGAGCCGGTCGGCGGCGGGCAGTAGGGTGGGCGCTCCGATGCTCCCTCCCGCCCGCGTGTGGACGCTGCTCGTGGCGGCGCTGCCGGTGGGTGGCCTCGCGGTGGGTGCCCCCCCGGTGGACATCGCCTCCTCCCCGGTGTCCCCCACGGCCATGGCGGCGCCCGAGTCGTCGGCCATTTCCCGGGCTGCGCCCAATCCTCCCTGGGGTTTCGTGGGCCATGAAATGGCTGCACGGGCCGCGGCCGCGGTCCTGCCCGCCGAGATGCCCACCTTCTTCCGCGACGCCGGGGCCCAGCTGGTGCATCTGAACCCCGAGCCGGACCGCTGGCGGGTGTGGGAACAGCGGGAAATGGATCAGGCCTTCGCCTACGACCACTACATCGACCTCGAAAACATCCCCGCGGGGGCTCTCGACGCGCCCGACCGGTTCGTATTCCTCAGAATGCTGTACGAGGCCGGAATCGAGCGGCCCGAGCGGGACGCGGGCTTCCTTCCCTTCAGGATCGTCGAGCTGTACCAGCGGATCGTCAGCGGGTGGCGGCGCTGGCGGGTCGAAGGAGATCCGGAGCGGCGCTCGTGGATCGAGCAGCGCATCGTCAATGACGCGGGCATTCTCGGACACTACGTCACCGACGCCTCCCAGCCGCACCACACCACGATCCACTTCAACGGCTGGGACGCGGATACCCCGAACCCGGAAGGCTACACGCGGGACGACGAGTTCCACGCCCGCTTCGAACGGTACTTCGTGGAAGCGCACGTCACGGACGACGACGTGGGTCGCTACACGCGCACGGGGCGGCCACCGTCGGTGGCGGGGTCGGTACGGGAAGCGGTCATCGGGCACATCATGGCCGCGCACGAAGAGGTGGAGACGCTGTACCGGCTCGACCGCGACGCCGGTTTCGACCCGGAAGCGCCGGCCGATCCGGGTGCGCGTGACTTCGCCGCCGCGCGGATCGCGGCCGGGGCGGACATGCTGGCGGCGTTGTGGTGGTCGGCGTGGCTGGAGAGCGCGGAAGACATCGGTCGCGACGGGGCCGGCCGGTGAGCGTCGCCGGGATCGTCCTGGCAGGGGGATCGTCGACCCGGATGGGGCGCAACAAGCTGCTGCTGGAGCTGGACGGCGAGACCGTGGTGCAGCGCGCCGCGCGGACCGCGATCGACGCCGGGCTCGATCCGGTGGTCGTCGTGACCGGGCACGCGCACGAGGCGGTGACGGCCCAATTGCACGTTTTGGCGCTGACAACTGTTCTTAATACAGATCACGGGGCAGGACAGCACACGTCGGTCGCGGCGGGGATCGCGGCACTTGGCGACGACGGCGCCGCCGCAACCGGCTGCAGCGCCGCGATCGTGATGCTGGCGGACATGCCCCTCGTGACGGCCGCGATGGTGCGGGAGGTGGCCACCCGCTACCGGGAGACGGGCGCCCCCCTGGTGGTTTCGCGCTACGGCGGCGAAGTGACCGCCCCCCCGATCCTCTACGACGGGTCGCTCTTCGGCGAGCTCCGGCGCATGGACTCGCGCTGCGGCCGCCAGGTCGTGCGGCGCCACCGCGACCAGGCCATCGCGGTCGACTGGCCGGCCGAAGCATCCCGCGATCTGGACCGCCCCGCCGACTACGACGCGATCCGGGTGGAGTTGGCGGCAGGCCTCGGGCTGGAGCCTCGCCGTCGCCTTGTGCCGAGCATGGCCGGCGACTCCGCCCGCAGCGATTCGGCCCATGGATAGCCGCCTGCTGCGCGTGGCGGCGCGGTTGCTCGAGGAGCAGCGTCCGTATGCGGTGGCCACCGTGGTCCGCCGTGAGCGGCCGAGTTCGGCGACCCCCGGCAACACCGCCGTGATCACTGCCGACGGTAACGTTCACGGCTGGATCGGCGGGAGCTGCACCCAGCCCGAGGTGGTCAGCCACGCCATGGCGGCGCTCCGGGATCGCAAGCCGCGTCTCCTCGCATTCGGCGGCACGCCGGACCCGCGCGGCGACCTGGTCCAGGTTCCCATGTCCTGCGGCAGCGAAGGGAAGGTCGAAGTGCACGTCAATCCTGTCTTTCCGGAGCCGCGACTGGTGGTGGCCGGAACCTCGCCGATCGCCCGCGCCGTGACGCTGCTGGGCAAGGCAATGGGCTACCGGGTCACTCTGGTGGCGCCCGTGGGTGAAGCCGGACCGACCGGGGCGGACGAGTGCGTCGAGCGGCTCGACGGGGTCGTGGCCGGGTACGCCGACCGGCCGCCGGGCGCCAGGCTGCTTGCCGTCGTGGCTACGATGGGGCAGGGCGACGAGGTGGCCGTCGAGCAGCTCCTGGGTGCCCGGGCGGACTATCTGGGCGTCGTGGTGTCGCCGAAGCGCATGACGCAGGTGCGTGACTACCTCGCCGGGCGTGGTGTGTGCGGCAGCCGGATCGCACGGGTGCGCGGTCCGGCCGGGCTCGACATCGGAGCCGTGAGGCCGGAGGAAGTGGCGGTCAGCATCCTGGCCGAGATCGTCGCGCTGAGTGCCGCCGAGGGGCGCGCGGGGGAGGCCGAGGCCCGCGCGGATGCCGCCGAGTCCTGCGCCGAGGAGGAAGCCCGTGAAAAGGACGCGGCAACTCCCGCAGGCGCACCTGCATCCACCACCGACCCGGTCTGCGGCATGACCGTCCCCGCGGACGGATCTCGGCCCTCGTTCACCTTCCAACAAGACACCTACCACTTCTGCTGCCCCGGCTGTCGCGCGCGGTTCGAAGCCGATCCGGCGGCGTACGTGCAGGCGGGAGCGGGGCGCTAGCCCGTGAGACCCGAGATCGCCGCGCTGCAGGCCGCGATGCGGGAGTTCGACTACATCGCCGAGCCGTCGATCGCCACCGCCGTTCACCTGTCGCGCGCGATGGAGAAGCCGCTCCTGGTCGAAGGCGACGCGGGGGTCGGCAAGACCGAGATCGCGAAGGTGATGGCCGGGATCATGGAGACCGAGCTGATCCGGCTGCAGTGCTACGAGGGGCTCGACGTCAACACGGCGCTGTACGAGTGGAACTACCAGAAGCAGCTCCTGCGGCTGCGGATCGCGTCGGAGGAGAGGGCCGCGGGAACCGGCGAGCGTCCCGGCAACGACCTCGAGGACCTCATCTTCGGGCGCAGCTACCTCCTCGAGCGGCCCCTCCTGCGCGCCATTACGAAGACGGACAGGGCGCCCGTCCTCCTCATCGACGAGATCGACCGTGCCGACGAGGGCTTCGAGGCCTTCCTGCTGGAGGTGCTCTCCGACTTCCAGGTCACGATCCCGGAGCTGGGGACCATCCGCGCCGTGCACCGCCCTCTCGTCTTCCTCACGTCGAACCGAACCCGCGAAATCGGCGACGCGCTGCGCCGCCGCTGCCTCTACCTCTACATCGAGCACCCCCCGTTCGAGAAGGAGGTCGAAATCGTGCGCGCGAAGGTCCCGGGGATCGCCGACCGGCTCGCCGTGGAGATCACCCGCTTCGTGCAGGAGCTGCGCGGGCGGCAGCTCATGAAGCCGCCGGGGGTCGCGGAGACCCTCGATTGGGCGCGGGCTCTGATCACGCTGCACCGCGACAGCCTGGACGCGGAGACCGCCGGCGAGACCCTTGGCTGCCTGATCAAGGACCGGCACGACATGCGGGAGTTGGGCGAGGGGGAAGTTGGTGGGCTGGTGGGGGCTGCCAGGGCTCGTTGAGCGGGTTCGCGCTGGCGTCCTTGAGCCGTCATGACTAAATTACATGACCATGTTGAGCGGAGGTGCGCCATGCAGGTCAATATCCACGAAGCCAAGACCCATCTCTCCAAGCTCATCAGGCGCGCCTTGGCGGGTGAGGAAGTCGTTATCGCCAAGCGCCGTCAGCCCATGGTCCGCCTCGTGGCAATACCGGGGGCCGCGGACACACCAAAGCTGGGTACCGCCCGCGGTCTGATACTCCGGATGGACGACGACTTTGACGATCCGCTTCCGGATTTTGCGGGGTACGAGTGAGTGAAGCTACTCGCTGACACTCATGCGTTGCTCTGGGCGATCGGCTCTCCGGAAAGACTGAGCAGGCGCGCCCGCAATGCCTTGGACAATCCCCGGAACAGCATTTCGTTCAGCACGGTGAGCCTGTGGGAGATCGCTATCAAGATCAGCGTCGGGCGCCTTGATCTCGACGCGGACTGGCGAGATCTCATCGAGTCGGGACGGCAGGGGCTTCGGGCCAGCTGGCTGCTGCTGGAGCCCGGGCACTGCCACGAGGTGGCTGGCTTGCCGTGGCACCATCGCGATCCCTTTGACAGGATGCTGGTCGCCCAGGCAATCGCAGAGGGAATGACCCTGATCAGTCGGGACAGGCGGATCTCCCGCTACGCGGCCCGTGTCCTGTGGTGAACCCGATCTTGATCCCCACCCCCGCCCTCGCTAACCTGTTGCGGCACTTTGCCCGAATTCCGCCGTTTCGAACAGCGGCGTCCTCACTACAAGACCGGTAAAGATGGGTCACGGAACGACTCAACAGCACGACGTGATCATCATCGGGGGCGGCGGAGCGGGACTTCGCGCCGCCATCGCAATCGCGCAAGAGAACCCTTCCTTCTCGGTGGCGTGCGTGTCCAAGGTCTACCCGATGCGCAGTCACACGGTGACCGCCGAGGGCGGCGCCGCGGCGTCGATCAAGCCCAACGACAGCCTCGAAGACCACATCTACGACACGATCAGCGGAGCCGACTGGCTCGCCGATCAGGACGCGGTCGAGTACTTCGTGAACGAGGCCCCCGCCGAGATGATCCAGCTGGAGCACTGGGGATGCCCGTGGAGCCGGGAGCCCGACGGATCGGTGGCCGTTCGCCCCTTCGGAGGGATGAAGATCGAGCGGACCTGGTTCGCGGCGGACAAGACCGGCTTCCACATGCTCCACTCGCTCTTCCAGACGACGCTGAAGTACGGCAACATCGTCCGCTACGACGAGCACTTCGCGACGAAGCTGCTGCTCGACGACAACGGAAACTGCCGGGGGTGCGCCGCGATCGAGCTCAGGACCGGTTCGACGAGGGCGATCCTGGGCAAGTCGGTCATCATCTGCACCGGCGGGGCGGGGAAGGCCTTCCCCTTCACGACGAACGGGTCGATCAAGACGGGCGACGGGATGGCCATGGCCTACCGGGCCGGCGTCGCGCTCAAGGACATGGAGTTCATCCAGTACCACCCGACCGGGCTGCCGGGGACGGGCATCCTGATCACCGAGGCCTCCCGGGGCGAGGGCGGCATCCTCGTCAACAAGGACGGCCACCGCTTCCTGCAGGACTACGACCTGGGCGAGGCTCTCGACGTGAGCGACCCCCGGCATCCGCAGAAGCGGGCGATGGAGCTGGGGCCGCGGGACAAGCTCAGCCAGTGCTTCATCAAGGAGAGGGACGCGGGGCGCACGATCGAGACGAAGGACGGGCACGTCATGCACCTCGACCTCCGCCACCTCGGCGAGGCCAAGATCGACAAGAAGATCCCGTTCGTGCGGGAGTTGGCGCGCAACTACGCGGGCATCGATCCGGTCCACCAGCCGATCCCGGTTCGGCCGGTCGTGCACTACGTGATGGGCGGGATCGACACCGACACCGACGCGGCCACAAACATTCCCGGACTCTACGCCGCGGGCGAATGCGCGTGCGTGTCGATCAACGGCGCGAACCGGCTCGGGTCGAACTCGCTGACCGAACTGCTCGTCTTCGGCGCGCAGGCGGGGAGGCACGCGGCGCGCTTCGCGATGGACCACCCCGACTACGACGTCTCGGCGCTCGAAGCACAGGCCGCGGACGAGGGAGCCCGCGTCCGCCGGACGTACTTCGACGCGTCCAGGAAGGGCGAGCGGATCGTGACGCTGCGTACCGAGCTGCACGACGCGATGGAGGACGGCGCCGGGATCTACCGGGACGCGGACTCGCTTCAGGCCGCGTGCGCGACCGTCACCGACCTGCGCGAACGGTACAGGAACGTCACCCTGGACGACCACACCAACAGCTTCAACACCGAGCTGACGGCGGCGCTCGAGCTGGGGTCGCTGCTGGAAGTCGCCGAGGCGATGGCCAATTCGGGGCTGAAGCGCACCGAGTCGCGCGGTTCCCACCAGCGAACCGACCACCCCGAGCGCAACGACGACGACTTCCTCGCCCACTCGATGGCCTTCCGGCAGGAAGGCGGCGCGCCGCCCCGGATCGACTACAAGCCCGTGACGATCACCAAGTGGCCTCCGGGCGCCCGCACCTACGGGGCGGGGTCGGGGCTCAAGAAGCCGGCCGGCGAAACCACCTGACCTGGGATCGAAGATGCCCGCTCAAGACACCATGACGCTGGAGATCTTCCGGTATCACCCCGAGACCGACTCCGAGCCGCGCTTCCAGTCGTTCGAAGTCCCGTACAACGAGGACTGGGTTGTCCTCGATGCGATGAACTGGATCAAGGACCACGTCGACGGATCGCTGACCCACCGCTGGAGCTGCCGCATGGGGGTGTGCGGAAGCTGCGGCATGATGGTCAACGGGGAACCCAAGCTGACGTGCGCGGCGTTCCTGAAGGACTACTACCCGTTCTCGATCAAGGTCGAGCCGCTCGTGAACTTCGCCGTCGAGCGGGACCTCGTGGTCTCGCTGGACGGGTTCATGGAGAAGCTCCAGGCGGTGAAGCCGTACATCGTCCGCGACGACGTGAACGACACGTCCGGCGGCGAGTACATGCAGACCCCCGCCCAGCTTGCCCAGTACAAGCAGTATTCGATGTGCATCAACTGCATGCTGTGCTACGCGGCGTGTCCCGTGGCCGGCCACGAGGACGAGTTCCTGGGCCCGGCGGCGCTCGCGCTCGGCCACCGCTACAACAAGGACTCCCGCGACCAGGGCCAGTCGGAACGGCTCGACGTCATGCTCATGGGCGAGGCGATCTGGGGCTGCACCTTCGTCGGAGAGTGCACGGAAGTGTGCCCGAAGCACGTGGATCCGGCCGGCGCGATCCAGCAGGCCAAGGCCGGCGCCGCGCAGGAGTACTTCAAGCGGTTCGTGGCGCCGAAGGGAGCGGGCGCATGAGCGGACAGTACCACCGGCCCCACAGGTGGGCCTGGTTCCTGGAGCGGCCCGGCTACATGCGCTTCATGGTGCGGGAGCTGACCAGCTTCTTTGTCGGGGGGTACCTGGTCGTCTTCCTGATCACGCTGGCCCGGCTCGGAGGCGGTGAAGCGGCCTTCGCCGAGTGGGTGGCGGCGCTGGCCAGCCCGGGCTGGATGGCCGCCCATATCGTCGCGCTGGTGGCCGCCGTGTGGCACGCGGTGACGTGGTTCGCCGCCGTGCCGCAGGCGATGCCGATCTACCTGGGCGAGGAGCGGCTGCCGGCCCCGATCGCCGCGATCGTGATGGGATACGGGCCGTGGCTCACCGTGACCGCCGTGATCGTCTGGTGGGTGCTCCGATGAGCGCGGGTGGCGTGAGCGGGGGCAGGGGCGGCCGCCCGGCGCGTCCTTCCGGCGAAGCATTCTGGTGGGCGGTGTTCTCGGCGGGCGGGGTGATGGCGGCCCTGTTCGTGCCGGCGTTCGTGATCGTGACGGGATTCCTGCTGCCAAGCGGTGACGCGGCGGTGGCCGCGGAGCGGTCGGCGCAGTTCGCGGCCGCGGCAGGGTGGTGGCCGGTGAAGCTGGTGCTTCTCGGCGTGGTCTCGCTGTCGCTCTTCCACTGCGGGCACCGGATTCGTCACACGCTCATGGACCTGGGGATGCGCGGGGCGTCGGGGCTGCTCAAGCTGCCTTGTTACGGTGGAGCGCTGGCGGGCAGCGTTTGGCTGGGGTGGGTGCTCTGGGGGATTTGAGGGGTCGGGCCCTGGGTCGAAATCAGGTCTGTCGGACCCGCCTGAGGAACTCTTCGGCGGTCTCGCATTCGATCACTGCATCGGCGATGGCGACGATGTCTTCCGGGCTGGAGAACCTCTCCGGCATCGACAGGAGCTGCTCGGCGGTGCCGGGACCGAACCTACGGCTAACTTGACGAAAAACCAGCTCGCATTCCCGCTGGATTGAGGCCTGCCGCTCCCGCTCAATGCCCTTCTGCAGCCACAACTGGTCCCGCTCCTCGCCCCACTTCCGGGCCCGCTCGATCAACGTCATCGTTCCTTTCTCCTCTCTGCTCTCTCGCAGTTTTCGCCGGAGCTTCTCGCCCTTCGGACCGTGCTACGATCAGCGGTTCCAGCAGCACGGCCGTAGGAGCCTGCTCGAACCTCGCGATCATCGCGAGCACGTTGTCGGGCGGCAGCGAGGCTGGATCGTGCGACCGCATCTCGATGAGAAGATATGGGAGGCTGGGTCGGTATCCAAGCGGTTCGCCGGGCACCGGGCCGAGCAGGTCGCCGACATCCTTGGCCGCGTTCCAGCGCCGCTCTCCGTTGTAGATGACGATGGGCAGCACGAAGGGGTACTCGCCGCCGGGTCCGAGGTCTTCCTGGCCGAGGCGCATCCAGATGGTGGCCATGTAGTCCATCATGCGCAGTGCCATGCGGTGATCGATGGTCGACTGGAACTCCAGCAGGATCAGGATGTAGACCCAGCCCTCGCCAGTGGTCCCGATTCGCCAGAGCATGTCGGCATGCCGCTGGCCGAGATGCTCGGTGACGAAGCTGGCGGGCATGCGTTCGAGGGTGGCGAAGTCGAGGTGGCAGGCGAGGTCACCGGCGACCGCGCACAGGGTGTCCTCTACGGTGCGCGGGTGAGCGAAAAAGTTCTTGTACGAGGCGTCGTGCCTGGGGTTCTCGGGCCGTTGCTGCTTTCCCGGCATGACCGGCATACCCTCGGGCGGGAAGGACGGCGGGAGACGGCGTCGGGGGTCGCGCCTGCCGGTCCCTCTGTGGTCAGAGGGTAACGGTGGCGGAGGGCCGGGGGCGGAAGAATGGCTGGATGGGACTTGTTCCCGGGATGGCGGGCGTTCTTGAAGCCAAGCGGTGTACAGAGTGCAATGAGAACACGACATCTTGAGCGAGACCAGCGCCGACTTCGTGAGTTCGAGAAGCGCTGGAGCGACCGTGGACAGTTGGTATGATTCGTGCCGGTGGTGCGTCGGAACCACCCCGAGGGGACATCGTTTCGCGTGTGGCTACGGCAATGGGGTGGGTTGATAGAACCGACAGCCCTTGCACGGGGTTTTCAGCGTAGGCCGCCCCGTCGCACACCTGGCCCGGCGCCACGCCTACCGCTCAGGCGCCTCCCACAGGTCCAGGTGCCGCGAAAAGACTTCGTCAAGGTCGATCATCCCCACCCGCGCGGTTCCCAACCGGACGGGAATCTCCCCCGTGAAGCGCTCGTGCCCGGGAGTGCCTCCGAAGCGCCACACGTCCACCACATCCTCGACAGGGTCCGCGATCCAGTATTCCCGCACGCCACATCGCGCGTAGAGATCGAGCTTGATCCCGCGGTCGCGGTGCGCGGTGGACGGGGAGAGGATCTCGACCACCAGGTCGGGAGCGCCCAGCATCAGCTTCTCGGTGATGATCCCCTGCCTCTCGTTGGACACGAAGAGCAGGTCGGGCTGCACCCGGTCGCTCGTGCTCGGGAATTCGACCAGGCACGGGGCGTAGAACACCTCACCGTGTCCGGTCTCCTCAAGAAGCCGCACCAAGGCCAACTGAAGCCGCTTCGAGACGCGCTGGTGGCGGGTCACCGGGGCCGGCGTCATGTACAGCCGCCCCCCAATGAACTCGTAGCGATTGCCGTCGTCCGGCATCCGCTCGACGTCCTCCCATGTGGCCGGTGCTCTCGTCTGCATGGTGGACACATCATACCTCCCCGCCCTCGGGTGCGCGAACCGTTCCGAGGGGGGAGGGTACAAGGGTGCCGTCATCGGTCTGTCATCTTGGAACTCCCCGGGCGCGCCGGTGCCAAGCCCGGCGCACCCGGGGAGCTTCACCCTATCCGGCCACCTTCGTCAGCGTGACCCGCAGGACATCGCCGAGCTCCGGATACGTGAAGCAGGGCTCCAGAATGCTGACCACGCCGTTCTCGGCCGGCCCCGTGTCGGGTCCCGGCTGCCGTGGCGCCTGGTAGGTCCCGAATCCGGGCTTCTCGTTGACCTCCGTGCCCGCGTCCCAGAGCAGGAGCCGGTCCGTGATGTCGCCTTCGAGCGCGACCCCATCCGGGAAGAGGTCGATGCCTTCCTCCGAGGGGGCGTAGAAGAGGTCGTTGGACTGAACGAACATCGTGACGAACGACAGCGCGTCGCCGGGTGTGGCGATCACGTTGAATTCGTAGGCCTGGCCCGGGCCGACGGGCGCGCCTCCATCGGCGCCGACCGGGACCGCGAACACGCCCGCGTCGCGATGCCCCCCCGCGGCTCCGACCTCGGCTGCGAGCGTCGCCGGATTCCCGTCCTCCGCCATGGCTTCAAGGCCCGCGCTCGCCGCTTCGTCGGCGTTGAACAGCATGGTGCCCGCCGCGTGGGTCGCGTAGACACCGGGCGCGATCAGGTTGGTCAGCCCGGCCCGCTCCTTCAGCGCCGCGGCGTAGGCGCCCACGACACCGTCTTCCGCCAGCGCTTCCAGCCCCTCGCCCCGGTCCGCCTCGCCCTCGGTGAAGAGGGGGTTGTCCCCGGTATGGACCACGAACACGCCAGGTGCGAGCGGCGTGGGGTGGCCCTCCCCGTCCGCCGTCCGGAGCGTTGTGGCGGTGCTGATGTTCTCGATCGTGAGCCCGAACTGCGTCGGGGCCACATGGTCGCGGTGGAGGGTCACGCGAATCACGTCCGAGACCTCCGGCAGGTTGCCGAAATCGTCGGTGGCGAGGCGCACCGTGTTGTCGGCGTCGGCCGCCCCGGAATCCCCGCCGCTGCGAATGGGCTGATCGGCGCCGGTGCCCGGCTGCTGATTCACCTCGGTGCCGGCGTCCCAGAGCATGATCTGGTCCGTGATGTCGCCGGTGACAGGACCGTCCTCGTTCCACAGCGCGATCCCCTCCCCGTCGGGGGCGTAGAAGAGGTCGTTCGACTGGACGAACATCGTGGCGAAAGAGAGGTAGTGGCCCGGGCCGGCGTGGAAGTGGAATTCGTAGGCCTCGCCGGGGAGCAGGGGACCGGGGCCGTCCGCGCCCATGGGCACCGCAAAGCTCCCGCTCTCGGAGAAGTCGTAGGCCCTGGAGACGTTCGCGATCCGGACAAGGTAGTCGACCTGTCCCGGCAGGCGGGCAACCGCACCCGCGAAGCTGACGTTCGCGGACTCTCCCGCCGCGACCGAGACGGACCGGCTTGCAGGATCGAACACGTACCTGTCCGCGTCGAAGCCGGAAATCTCGACCGTGTGGTCTCCGGCGCGAACACCGGCGAAGTCGTAGTTGCCGTCGGCGTCGGTCATGGCGGACATGGCCTCGACGCCGGAGAGTGCGACGGACACCCCGGCGATGCCGGTCTCGTCGACCGTCACGGAACCCGCGATGGTCGCCGTCCGGATGTACATGCCCATGAAGTCCACCACATCCTCCTGTGCATGACCCACGATGTCCACCGATCCCGATGTTGCGGCAAATTCGGTGTCCGGGGGGAAGTTGCTGATGGTGACCGTGTACGACCCCTCGTCCACGTTCGCGAAGGAATACATGCCGCCTCCGCCGGTCGCGGTGGACGCGCCGTTGCTGAGCGACACGGTGACGCCGTCGAGGCCCATGGCTTCCACCGAGACCGTTCCGGTGATCGAGCCGAAGATCGGTGGAGCGAGCGGTTCGTTGCACGCGGAGGTGATAGCGGCCAGCGCCAGGGTGGCGAGCGCCAGGATGGGGGTCTTGCGAGGTCGGGCCGTGCCGGCTGGCGAGGAACGCGAGACACTCGCTGCGGGACGGCGGGGAGCGATAGAATGGGTATCCATGAAATGCCTTCCTTTCGATGAGGTTGCGCACCATGACACCCCTCCATTCCGACCCCGTTCCGGGGTTCCCGAAAGTTCCAATCGGGCCGCTGAACGGCCCCGATTCGGACCTGGTTGCCCACCTCGCCAGCTTTTGCGGGGAGCTGCGGAGCGTCGGGGTTGCGGTCACCCTCGGCGACGAGATCGACGCCGCCACGTCTCTTGCCCACGTCGACATCGGCGATCGGAGCGAAGTGCGGCTGGGGCTGCGGACCAGCCTGAAGGTCGAGTACCGGGCGTGGGGGGTCTTCGACGACGTCTTCGACCGTTTCTGGCGCTCGGGCGGACCGTCCCCGCAGCGCGACCGTGGCCCGCGCCGGCGGCGGCAGCGTGCGCCCCGCAGCTGGCCCGGGCAGGACAACCCGCTGACGTCGCTGGCGCGAAGGCTGGCCGAGGAGCACGGCGTCGCGCCCGGCGAGGAGGTTCCGGATCCCGACGGCGGCAGACCCGGCTACAGTCCCCGGGTGCTGCTGCGGGACAAGTCCTTCGAGGCCTGCACCGAGGATGAACTCGTGCAGATGGAGCGCCTGCTGGCCCGGGTGGCACGGAGACTCGCGACGCGGCGAAGCCGGAGACTCGTGCCCTCCGAGCGCGGCCCCGTCGTCGATCTCCGCCGCAGCTTCCGCCGCTCCCTCGTCCGCGGAGGCGAACTGATCGACCTGGCGCGGCGCGAGCGGGCCGTCGAGTTGCCCCACCTGGTCGTCCTCTGCGACACCAGCGGCTCGATGGATCCCTATTCGCGCTTCCTGCTCACCTTCGTGCTATCGCTGGGGAAGGTCGCGCGCCGGACCGAGACCTTCGCCTTCAACACATCGCTGACCCGGCTCACCCCGTGGATCACGGCGGGCAACGTGGCGGCCACGCTGCGGCGGTTCGCCCGCAACGTCGAGGACTGGTCCGGAGGCACCCGAATCGGCAACTGTCTTGCGGATTTTGCGGAGAATCACTTGCGCCGGACCGTGTCGGCTGATACATCGGTCCTGATCTTCAGCGACGGGCTGGACCGAGGCGGCACCGGCGAACTCGAGACGGCGTTGCTGGCGATCCGGAGGCGCGCGCGTCGTGTCATCTGGCTGAACCCGCTCATGGGGGACCCGAGGTACCGGCCCGAAGCCAGGGGCATGAAGGCGGCGCTTCCGCACATTGACGATCTGGTCCCCGCTCACAATCTGGAGTCACTGGAGGCCCTGCTGCCGATGCTGGAACGCTCATGAAGATCCAGGAGAAGTTCACCGTGGACGCCCCGGCCGATTCGGTCTGGGAATTCCTGATCGACCCGGAGCGCGTCGCCGCTGCCCTCCCGGGCGCCCAAATCACCGAAAAGCTCGACGACAACACCTACAAGGGCGGCATGGCCGTCAACGTGGGCCCGCTTGCCGCCAACTATACCGGAACCGTCGCCTTCGACCTCGACGAGGAACAGCGGGCCGCTTCAGTTCGCGCGAGGGGGCAGGGCAAGGCCGGGATGGGCAACGCCGACATGACGATGACCAGCCGCGTTGTGGAGCTCGGACCCGCGAAGACGGAGGTGACGGTCGCGGCCAACCTGAGCGTCACCGGGATCCTGGCCCAGCTCGGCCGCGGCATGATGCAGCACGTCAGCAAGAGGATGTTCAAGCAGTTCACCGAGGTCCTGGCCAGGGAGCTCGCCCCCTAGAAGAGTCACTGAAAGCGCCCCAAGAGGAGTTTGCTCCGCACAAGGAGGACGAATGATTCCCCCGCAATTCGACTATCATGCCCCCGGCAGCCTGGAGGAAGCTCTCGCGCTCCTTGGCAGCCTCGACGACGCCAAGGTCATGTCGGGCGGCCAGAGCCTGCTCCCGATGCTCAAGCTGCGTCTGGCGTCGCCCGCGAACATCGTGGACATCGGGCGCATCCCGGGGCTGGACTCGATTTCCGAAGAGGGCGGTTTCCTGCGCATCGGCGCGCTGGTGACCGAGACGGCGCTGGAGGAGAGCTCGGTCGTCGCGGATCGCTACCCGATCCTCCTGGACACGGCCAGGGTCATCGCCGATCCGCTGGTCCGGAACCGCGCCACGATCTGCGGCAACGTCGCCCACGGCGACCCGGCCAACGACCACCCGGCGACCATGATCGCGCTGGGGGCGCAGATGGTCGCGACGGGGCCGAACGGCGAGCGCACGATCGGGGTCGACGACTTCTTCCAGGGCCTCTTCATGACGGCGCTGGAGCCCGGTGAGATCCTGACCGAAATACGCATTCCATCGCCCGCGGGGGCGGCCGGGGGACTTCGTTCGGACAGCGAACAAAGTGGCGGCGCCTACCTCAAGCTGGAACGCAAGGTGGGCGACTACGCGGTGGCGGGCGTGGCCGTGCAGCTGACGCTCGACGACAGCGGCAAGGTGACCCGGGCCGGCGTAGGCCTCACCAACCTCGGCTTCGCGCCGATCCGGGCGTCAGCGGCCGAGGCGGCGCTGACCGGTGCACGGCTCGTGGAGCGGGGCGGTCTTCGGGGCGCTTTCAGCAAGGTCCGCGATGCGATCACGCGCGCACCCGACGCCGACGAGGTCATCGCGGCCGCCGCCCAGGCAGCCGCCGACGCCACCGATCCCGTCGCCGACCGCCGCGGTTCGGTCGAATACAAGAGAAACATGGCCCGCGTGCTGACCGGACGGGCCATTGCCAAGGCGCTCGCGCGCGCTGGAGGGTAGGGACATGGCCAGACACAACGTCACCGTCACCGTGAACGGCGAGGCGCATTCGCGCGAGGTCGACTCCCGACTGCTCCTCGTCCACCTGATCCGCGACGAACTCGCGCTCACCGGCACCCACATCGGCTGCGACACCACGCACTGCGGCGCGTGCACCGTGCTGGTCGACGGCGTGCCCACCAAGTCGTGCACCGTGCTGGCCGTTCAGGCCGACGGCGCCGAGATCGGCACGGTCGAGGGGCTCGCCGACGCCAACGGCATGAGCGCGCTGCAGGAGGGCTTCATGCAGGAGCACGGCCTGCAGTGCGGCTTCTGCACCCCCGGCATGCTGATGACCGGGACCGCGCTCCTTGCACGCAACGCGAACCCCGGCGAAGCCGAGATCCGCGAGGCGATATCGGGGAATCTCTGCCGCTGCACCGGATACGTGAACATCGTCAAGGCGGTCGAGTACGCGGCCGCGAAGATGGCCGGGGCCGACGACGACGCCCCCGCCGCCGAGGAGGCCAACTGATGGCAGACGCAACCGCCAAACCCAGAACTTCCGCCAAGATCTGCGGCATGGGCCACTCCATGAAGCGCAAGGAGGATCCGCGCTTCCTGCAGGGCAAGGGCAACTACATCGACGACCACACGCTGCCGGGCATGCTCTGGCTCGACATCGTCCGGAGCCCGATCGCCTACGGCAAGATCGTCAACATCGATTCGTCCAAGGCGCTCGAGATCGACGGCGTGCTCGCCGTGCTTACGGGCAAGGACCTCGAGGCCTACGGGCTGCACTGGATGCCGACGCTCATGTCGGACACCCAGATGGTGCTGCCGACCGATACGGTCATGTACCAGGCCCAGGAGGTCGCCGGGGTCATTGCGACGTCGCGCTATGCGGCCGCCGACGGCGTGGCCGCGGTCGAGGTCGAATACGAGGCGATGACGCCCGTGATGGACCCCTTCAAGGCGCTTGAGGATGACGCCCCCGTGCTCCGCACCGACAAGGAGGGCCAGGAGGACAACCGGATCTGGCACTGGGAGGCGGGCGACAAGGAGGCGACGGACAAGATCTTCGACGAGGCCGACGTGGTCGTGCGCGAGAAGATGCACGTGCCGCGCATCCATGTTGCGTCGATCGAGACGTGCGGCTGCCTGGCCGACTTCAACCCGGTCGAGGGACACCTGACCGTGTACATGACGACGCAGGCCCCGCACGCGATCCGCACCGTGCTGGCGCTGGTGGCGGGGCATGTCGGGCTGTCCGAGGAGAAGATCCGCGTGGTGTCCCCCGACATCGGCGGCGGGTTCGGGGGGAAGGTCCCCGTGTACCCGGGCTACGTGATCGCGATCGCGGCGTCGGTGGTGCTGGGCAAGCCGGTCAAGTGGATCGAGGACCGGATGGAGAACCTGCAGGCCGACTCGTTCGCGCGCGACTATCACATGGACGCGGAGGTCGCGGCGGATGCGGGCGGCAAGATCAAGGCGCTACGGATCAAGACGCTGGCCGATCACGGGTATGCGGATGCCCAGGCGGCGCCGTCCAAGTTCCCGGCGGGCCTGTTCTCGATCTGCACGGGTTCGTACGACATGGAGAACGCCTACGCCGAGGTCGACGCGGTCTACACCAACAAGCCGCCGGGGGGCGTGGCCTACCGCTGCTCGTTCCGCGTGACCGAGGCCGTGCACTGCCTGGAACGGATCGTGGACACGCTCGCGCACAAGGTGGGCAAGGACCCCGCGACGCTCCGCGAAGAGAACTTCATCCCGAAGGAGGCGTTCCCGTACCACTCGCCGCTCGGGTGGGAGTACGACAGCGGCGACTACCAGGCCGCGATGGACAAGGCCAAGGAGATGATCGGCTACGACGACCTGCGCAAGGAGCAGGCCGAGAAGCGCGAGCGCGGCGAGCTGATGGGGATCGGTGTGTGCAGCTTCACCGAGGTGCTCGGGGCGGGGCCGTCCAAGGACTTCGATATCCTGGGCATCAAGATGTTCGATTCGGCCGAGGTGCGGGTGCATCCGACGGGCAAGGCGATCGCCAGGTTCGGGACGAAGTCACAGGGACAGGGTCACGAGACCACGTACGCGCAGATTATTGCCGAGGAGTTGGGGTTGCCGGCGGCGCATGTTCAGGTGGAGGAGGGCGACACGGACACGGCGCCGTATGGGCTGGGGACGTATGCGAGCCGGTCGACGCCGACGGCGGGGGCGGCGGGGGTGATGGCGGCGCGGAAGCTCCGCGACAAGGCGCGTAAGATTGCGGCGCACTTGCTGGAAGTCAGCGAAGAGGACCTGGACTGGGAGCCCGGGACGTTCTCGGTGAAGGGCGCGCCGGACAAGTCGGTGACCATTCAGGACTGCGCGTTCGCGGCGTATACGAACCTGCCGGAGGGGATGGAGCCGGGGATGGAGGCTACGAACTACTATGACCCGCCCAATCTGACGTTTCCGTTTGGGACGTATATCTGTGTGGTGGATATTGATCGGGGGACGGGCGAGGTGACGGTGCGGCGGTTCGTGGCGGTGGATGACTGTGGGAACATCATCAACCCGATGATTGTGCAGGGGCAGATCCATGGTGGATTGACCCAGGGGCTGGGGCCGGCGCTGTATGAGGAGATGACGTACGACGAGGACGGGAATAATCAGGCGGGGTCGTTCATGGACTATCTGGTGCCGACGGCGGTGGAGACGCCGGCGTGGGAGACGGGGCATACGGTGACGCCGTCGCCGCATCATCCGCTGGGGGCGAAGGGGGTGGGGGAGTCGGCTACGGTGGGGGCGCCGCCGGCGATTGCGAATGCGGTGGTGGACGCGTTGGCGCACCTGGGGGTGACGCACATGGAGATTCCGATTCGGCCGGATCGGGTTTGGGAGGTGTTGCGGGAGAAGGGGGTGGCGGGGTGAGGGGGGGTGGGTCTAAGCGCGAGGCTCGTGGAGAGTGTGAGGGGGTGGGTCTGTATGCGAGGTGGGTGGTGAGCGTGATGGGGTCGGGGTGGGTCCGAGCGTCGCAATGGTGACCGGGCTGGAGCGGTCTGGGAGAGGCAGGTGGTGGGGTGAGGTGGGAGGGAAGGCGGCACGCGCGTGGAGATGGTGATGGGGCTGGATCAAGTGGGGGACGTGCCGCGGGAGTGGGGGGATGAGGACTCGGATCGCCAGCTCGACCCTTCCGGCGCCAGTCCAGGCTGCCCGATGCCTCGCCAAACGTGGAGGGCGCTATTTCGCCCGACCGTACTTAGAGGATCAGATTGTTGAAGCCGTCGGCTAGCACCCACACCTACCTTCGCTGGGTGGGGGGGAAACATCGCCTCATTTCGCGGTTGCGGTCCTATGTGCCGCGTGACTACAGCAATCGCACATACCATGAACCTTTCCTCGGAGCAGCATCTCTTTTCTTGGAGCTTCAGCCGGAACATGCATACCTTTCCGACTTGAACGAGGCCCTCATCAGATCCTTCGAGTATGTTCGTGAGCGTCCTGACCTCGTGGCGCGGTACTTGGGAGAGCACCAATCACGTGATTCGGAAACATACTACTACGCCATTCGGCAGAAATACAACTACTTCAAGACGTTTTCTTGTGCTCAGGCCGCTCGCTTCATTTACCTCAATCGTACATGCTACAACGGCGTTTTTCGCGTCAACCAACAAGGTCGTTTCAATGTGCCGTATGGTAGACGTACACGCTTGCTGTTTCCCAAGCGCACCCATTTGACGAAGGTCAGCCAAGCCCTGCAGAATGTTGTACTCCGCAGCCTTCCGTATCAAAAGGCTCTAGAGGATGCAAAAGAAGGGGATTTCGTCTATCTTGACCCGCCCTACCCACCCCTAAACGGCACGTCGCAGTTTCGACACTATACAGCTCATCGATTCAACCTGTCGGACCAACAACACCTGGCCCGCCTTGCTCTCGAACTCAGAGATCGTGGTTGCTTGGTAATGATTTCAAATGCAGACGTCCCGTCAATACGGAAACTATACGATGGGATGTGCATAACGCGGTTACAGGTTACTCGTTCAGTCACATGTAAGAATGTCAAACACTCAGTCTCTGAGTTGATCATTACAACATACAACGCCAATGAAATGCTTGGGCACAGTCCAAACGGCGGTCGACGCCGATGAGGCGCGCTTGCGTCTATGACGAACTAGATGCTGGCTCAGCGACGGCGGAGGAGTCCTGGCATCTGGCGAATGAGGTCGGGACTTGGGACTCCGTTTCGCTTCCGCAGGTGAGTTCCACTCGCGAAGACGCCCCGCACGGCCTAGTGCCCTGCGTACGGCAGTCCTCTGCTGCTGTTTCCTGCTCCGAAGTGGGGGACGCGATCGCAGGCGCCCCTTTTGCTAGAGCCTTGATGCCTGCGTCTAAAGGAGGGGCACTGTGGTCGTCTTGAACGGGGAATGCGCAGTACTCAGTGGAACCTTGACGTACGGAGTTTTGGGCCGATATATTCGTGCAAGTAGCAAGGGGAGTCGCTTCATCCACTTTCACAATGGCGACAAGGGGCAGGTACGTGGCTAAGAAGGGCGGCGACTATTCGCTCGACATGCACGCGGATTCCGGTGAAGCACGCCGGGAGTATATTGACCGGTCAAAGAGGTACGACCATCGGTCCGTGCCGCCCGAGGAAGCGGCCGTTCTCCTGACGCAGGGGTGGACGGAGCACCGGCGGTTCAAGACCCGTGTTCATGTGCGTCGGGATCGGAGCCACGACCAGATCTTGGAGAACCGCGCTTGGTGTCTCCTATATAATCTCGGATACAGCGCGATTAGCCGGGGGCGGAATTTCCAAGTTCTGATTCGCCGACGTGGCGCGGACGATCTTTATAAACAGATTGACGTGTTGGCTCGCGATGAAGAGACCGTACTTGTGCTTGAGTGCAAGTCGCGCCAGGTCATGGGCAAACGAAGCCTCCAACACGATCTCGCTGAGTTTGCGTCGCTTAAAAGTCCCCTATCAACCGTCATCAACTATCACTATAGCTCGTCCGCAAAGCCCAAGATTGTATGGATGTTTGTGACGGCCAACATTGTATGGAGCGAGCCTGATTGGCAACGAGCCCAAGGACATTCAATTCGCCGGGTAACGGAACGCGAGCTCGGATACTATGAACAGCTTGCTCGTCACCTCGGACCTGCTGCACGGTACCAAGTCCTTGCCGAATTTCTGGCGGGCCAAAAGATACCTGCACTGGCGGACCGACAAGTCCCAGCGATTCGTGGAAAGCTCGGGGGTCAAACCTACTACAGTTTTGTCACCACTCCCAAAGATCTCCTCAAACTTGCTTTCGTCAATCACCGTACGCTCAACGATCCGAACGCGCTCCCTACCTATCAGAGGCTACTGACGAAAGCTCGGATAAACAAGATTCAGTCATATATCGAGTCGGGGGGCTATTTTCCGACGAACATTCTTCTCAACGTCAAGGTCCCGACGCGATTCGACATCGTCAAGGCCGACAAGGCTACGGGAGTGACGTACGGTTACCTCTACCTTCCCGATCAGTACAAGTCGGCGTGGGTAATCGATGGACAGCATCGACTATACGGGTACTCGCGCTTGTCTAACCGGTTTCTCGATGAGAATCTCTTAGTAGTAGCATTTGACGGTTTGCCTACGGAAAGGGAGGCGAAGCTCTTTGTGACGATCAATCATGAGCAGAAGTCAGTGCCGCGCACACTATTGGATGATCTGCAAGGGGACTTGAGCTGGGGTTCTGTGGTTCCGGGCAACCGGCTTGCGGCGCTGGCGGCCCGAGTGATCGGGCGGCTGAACAACCAGTTTGACGGCCCGTTCTACAATCGGGTCGTGCGGGAGGGGATTAGGGCCACACCCCAAACGTGCCTGACGATTCCCGGACTGCGGCTGGGATTGCATCAGTCCAAACTCTTGGGGGAGGCTGTTCTCAAGAACCACTATGCCCCTGGCCCGCTGACGGGGGCTACGGATGCCGATACAGTTGCACGGGCAGGCAAGTTCCTGGGTGGGTGTTTCGAGCACATTCGGAATGGAAACCCTCAGCTGTGGGATATGGGGCGAAATGGTTTCGTGTGCACCAATGTCGGCGTGCAAGGATTGTTGTTGCTCGCCGCGTCGTTGATTCGGCATCGGGAGGAGAATGAGGGAATTGATCCGATGGGCCTTTCGGCAGATCAATTGGTTGGTGAAGTGGAGGTATTCCTTGAGCCGATCAAGGAGAAGTTGCGAGACGCCGATGAGGCATGGGCGAAGAGCCAGCTCAACGTGAAGTACGGAAGCGGTGGGCGGCGGCAGTATCATTTTCGTCTTTGTCGCATGGTGCGACAGCTGGAAAGGGGGTTTTCACCGCCAGGTTATGACATATGGCGGGAGGAGCAGTCAGAGGAGCGAAACGAGGCAGCAGAGAGTCAGATCAGGGACATCGCGAAAGAGGTCCACTCCATAGTCTTCGGGAAACTTAGAGAAGTATATGGCGAGGACAGCTATTTCGAGGATGGTATTCGTGACGTCAAGGTGAGAGTCAAAGCATATGAGCGACAGCAAGAAGACCCGAAGCGGTTGGCGTTGGACAGCTACCTAGATTTTCTTGACTACAAGAACATCGTCTCGAGGAAGGAGCATTGGGCGATATTCAAAGGGGTGTTCGATATCGCGGAGCCTGGCGATAAGGGTTTGGCGAAGAACTTGAAATGGATGATTCGCATCAATGAACTTCGGCGAATCCCGGCTCACCCGACGAAGGATCGTAGTTTTACGCTCGAAGATTTTGCATACCTCGACTGGATCCACGGAGAGTTGTTTAGGAGAATAGGTTAGAGAGTAGATGGCCAATCACTTGCGCCTGAAGACGATTACAGAAACCTTGGCGGTGCAGCCAAGACAGTTGTTTGCGCCGGGGTCGGTCGCGCGCTGGGTAGCAGAGTCCAGAGCGGGGAGGAATTCTCAAGTCGCCGTCTTGGAGATTGCTGGCAGGGATTCCATTGCAGCAGGTGTACAGGCGTTCGAGAATGGTACAGCGACCCATTTCGTACCTACCGTTGTGTTCAACGGCGGGACTAGGGGTTGTCCCGCGGATCTAGAATTCGCATTGGGCGTGTTGGAGGCGCATGTACCGCCGGATGCAATTGGTGAACCGGTGTTGGTGGGGGATCCCGGTTTCTGGGAAGCCCTAACGGTTCGGAACCTAGACGTGATGATTCGGCACTTTGGCGTTTATCCAGGCGTCATCGCTTGTCATTTGTACGTTCATCTAGTCCAAGTGCCCCTATGCAGGCAGTTGCAAGTCGAGAGAATCATCACGGGTGAGAGAGAACGTCACGATGGGGAAGTCAAGCTGTCACAGACTCCAGAGGTTCTAGACACTTACGTCGAGGCACTAGGTGACTCCGGTATTGCGCTTACACAGCCGCTGCGGAGCGTGGAGTCCGGTGCAGCGGTTGAGGCAATGCTTGCTCCCGAGCTTTGGGCTGGGGGCGAGCGACAGCTTTGTTGTGTTTTGTCGGGTGGATACCGACGAGCGAACGGGGAGGTCAGCTATGGTCCGGGGCGCGATTACTCCCCTGAGGGAAACAGGAGGTATCTCAGGCAGTTTGCAGTCCCTTTTGCCATTGAATACATTCGGCGAGTCTGCGCGTCTGAAGATGTGGATGTCGCGAGGCTTTCCGCGGAGTACTCGGAGCGGTGTGATGTGGGCTCCAAGTAAAGAATGCCAAGTCTCCTTTCCCTTCTATGGGCCGTCAAAGCTGAGCTTCCGAGAGGCGGCAGAGTTCGTGCTACGGGAAGTGGGTCAACCGTTAAGGCCAAAGGAGATCGTCAGACATGCTTGTGAGGCTGGAATCCTCAGTACAAGTGGAAAAACCCCTGACCAGACGATGAAGTCTAAACTCTCCGTCGATATCCGGCGCTACGGGTCTCAATCGACCTTCAAGCGGACCGCTCCAGGCCGTTTTGGCTTGAGAGAATGGGAGGCGTATGAGACCTATCATGCTTCACCGTACGCCAGGAAACACACGGAAACCGTGCTGGTGGTGTCGCAAAGCGACGTGGCCGACGTCGTGCCAGACCAAGGGCTAACACTTGACCCAAGAAGGATTCCGGAGCTGACCTGGCGGTCTCGACCGTATGATCGGTCGGCTGCGGAGGACACGGAGTCCGTCCGGCAGCTCGTGACACTTGCGGCGGTCGTCGTAAAGGGCGATATTCTTACTTTCCGGCGATCGGGGCACAACCCCGAATCTCGCCTGCACCATACATGGGCCACCCTCTTCGGGGGTCACCTCCAACCCAAGGATCCGCACCCGCTGTTTCAGCCTTCTCCGGCACTATTCGTGACGGTGCTTAGTCAAAGAGAGTTGGAAGAGGAGCTGCGGATTGCCGATGACTGTCGACTAACCCCGCTTGGCCTAATTCGTGATGATAGCACCCGGCTGGGTCGGCAACATCTCGGTTTCGTGTCTCTACTTACCTCCGAGTATCGAATTGATATCGAACAGACTAGTTATTCACTTGATGGGCAGTACCAACCGGTCGCGACCGTTCGAGAGACGCATCGGCTCGATGATTGGTCCAGCATGGTGACGCAACACCTCACGGAGATCTACGGTGCAAGACCAAGGTGACTGGACTATTGTCGGGATAGTGGTGAGTGTTATACTCTCCGTCGCTAACGCCGCAACTGAAGCGGTGCAACCGCGAGGTCGTCGCATAGGCCTGATTGTGGTGATCGGAGCAGTATTGGTCAGCATTGTCCTTTCAGTGTATTGGGGGCCATCGCCATGGATAATCGGTAGCGGGGTATTGGTCGTCTTGGCCTGGGTGTTCTCTCCACGTGTCACGGGGCCACTCGCGGAGGCCATCGAACTATTGCGGGACGCGCGAACTCTCGGCGTTGTGCGACTCGAAAGGAGTATCGAAGACGGAGGTACAGATACTGATGCCATTGTGGCCAGCGCGACCGATAGCATTGATGTAGTGGCATTTGCAGGGTCAAAGTGCCTAGCGAGATACGAAAAGCTGGAGTCGATTGCGCGGGGCGGCAGAGGTTGTCGCGTTGTATTGGTGGATCCGGGAAGTGACGCAGTCAAAGAGCTCTCTGAAAGATGGGGATACGAAGGCAATCGGCTTGCGGAAATCATCTCGCAAAACCTCAGGGAAGTTAGATAGCTACAAGAGAAGGGGTGCCGGATTGACGTGCGTTTTGCGCCGTGTAACCTGCTTCGATTCCGATTGGTCGTAGTGGACAGAAGGAGGGCCTATATCAGCTATTATCGAGCTGCAACACGGGGACTCGATCGGGCACAAGTCGTGGTCGAGGCACCTGAGGGCAATGGATGCCCGTTCGTTTCGGAGCTGCTGGAGCTGTTTGAGGACGTTTGGAATTGTGGGAACGAAGTACCGTGGAGTGAATTTCCTCCACGGGAGCCGACACAGCAGGCGCACGCCTGACACGGTATCGAAGTTCGCCGACTTCTGGGAGATCGGGACCTCGAGGACCTCGTAGGAGGGCGTCGTGCCCTACTGTATCTCGAAGGTCTCGTACCAGGTTAAGTCGGCGCGTGATTCGGAGGGGCTCTTCGAGGATGCCACCGTGCAGGATCAGGTTCATCCGCGCCATCGTCCAGGTCGCGACATCCTTCTCCTGCCCGTAGATCGTCAGGCCGTTCGGCGCCGCGTCGGCGGCCTTGATGAGGAGCGACCCGGAACCGCACGTGGGATCGTACACGGTCTGGTCCAGCCTGGTGTCCGCCCCGATCCCGATCACCCGGGCCATGATGCGGGACACCTCGGCCGGGGTGTAGAACTGCCCCTTGCTCTTCCCCCGACTGGGTGGCGAAGTGCCGCATGAGGTACTCGTACGCGTCGCCCAGCAGGTCGTCCCCGTGAGCGCGGTTGGCGCGGAAGTCGAGCCCCTCGAAGATCCCGACCAGCTCCGTGAGACGGTCCTGCATCTCCTTCCCCTTGCCGAGCTTCGTCTCGTCGTTGAAGTCCGGGAGGTCGATCACGCCCTTGAGCAGGTGGTCGTTGGCGTCGGCGAGCTTGCCGATGACCTTGTTGATGCGGTCGCCGATCTCCTTGGTCCCCTTGAGCGCGACCATGTCGGCGAAGCTGCCCCCGGGCGGCACGGTGATGTCGGCGCACTCGTCGTCGGCCGCGTACTTGTCCGAGACGTGCTTCATGAAGAGGAGCGTGAGGACATAGTCTTTGTACTGGGACGCGTCCATTCCGCCGCGCAGCTCGTCGCAGCTCTTCCAGAGGGACGAGTAGAGGTGGGATTTTCGGAGGGGCATGGGGGTGGGGTGGGTGGCTCCATTGACGGGTGGGGTTACCTCGGGGCAATGACCATTACGGGCCGCCGGACCGAACGTCAAGATTGCGGTAGCGAAGCTCGGTTGTCAGAGGCCGCACCCGGCAGCGCATTTGTCTTTCCACAGGTGCCGCGAAACCCCGATTCGGCTACGCCCTGGATGCACCACCATGCAGTAGAACATGCCTTGACGGGACCCATTCTTCCGCCGTCCTTTCCCGCATCTCATCTGGGCTTCGCTCCCTCGCGTGCTCTCGACGTCACCTCCGATTGACATTATGTCATGTGTCGTTGACAGTTCCGGCGTCCTGACGGCTGGGGGCATGGCCGGACACTTCGGTTAGCGACCAATCCAACCCTAACGACGGGGTGTGACGATGACACAAGTAGTTCGCGTGCAGTACGATGGCGGCGAGGCGGAAGACGGCTTGATGTGCGCCGCGGACCTTGGCGGCGCCATCATTGGCATGGGCGAAATGGTGTCTGGCGCCAGCCAGATCGTGATAGGCGACGAAACGCATGTCCGAGCACGGGTCAGGACTGATTTCGGCGGCAACTCATTCCTCGTGGTATTCGAGATCGTCTCATTCACAGCCGATCTGTTGAGCAGCGTGGACAGCGTGGTCTCCCTGCTGGGCTTTGCCGAGAACTCCAACGGCCTGATCCAGACGTTGCAGTGGATCCGCAGCCGAAGGATCACGGCCATACACCGACCGCAATTCGACGATCCTGGTGCTTCGATGACCATGCGCATCGGTGAGGACGTGAGAGAGTTGTCCGTCAGCGATGTCCGCGCCCTCCGGGACGAGAAAACTATGCGGGGCATCGTGGGCGTTATGAAGCCCCTGATGGAAGGCAATGCGACCAGAATCACCATAGGACAAGGCGACGGCAGCATGGTTCCGAAGAGCGGCGATCTCTCGATTCAGCAGGAGGAAGCTGCCTACTTCAAGGAACCCGACTTTCCGGAAGATGATGTGACTACTCGGATGTACGAGATGATCCTCACCGTGGTCGTTCCCGTTCTCACAGGCGACTACATGTGGAGATTCGAGTGGAGCGGCAACATATTCACCGCCAAGATGGAAGACGGTGACTTCGTCAACAAGATCCGGGCAAACCTGGTCGACTTCGGATACGGCGATACCCTTCGCGTTCGCATGGAGACCGACGAGATCCTGCGAAAGGACGGCACTACCACGCACCGGCACAGAATCCTCAAGGTGCTCGCACACAAGAGGCGAGAGAGGTACGGCCAGATTGACCTACTTCCTCACTAGCTCAGCTCTAGGCTATAGACTAGCGGAGCTGGGTCTGGATACCACAAACTACGACAGTCGGAATCCTATGAGTGAACAAAAAAGGAGAATGCCGTGACTGACATTAGTCAAGGGATCATCGTTGGCGTGAGTGCTGGCGTCGTGACATCTGCCATTCTCGGCATCCGCAGTTGGCTTTTCCGATGGCGGGCCCGCCGAGAACAAGTGCGCCATATTCGACACCTTGTGGCCACGCATATGCAGACCATCTTACAGGCTGCCGCGCTTCCGCCGCCAGTCCAAGGAGAGAAGGGAATTCCAGCGGACATAGTGCGGTTTTCATATTTCCGGGCGTTTCAGGCCCAATTGGATGCTACTGTCTCGCACCGCGCATCGGCGCTATCCTACACTGAGACCTACTCCCTTCAAGAGATTACGAAAACCACTAGCAAGACCATGACTGACCTCACCCTCCAGGAACGCAAGGTGCTTCCGTTGCCCATGGCTGAGTCAATGTGGCACTGCTTTCGAGACTTGGAGTGGTTGGACCTGCCCAAGAAGGTATCTTGACTTCAATTCAACCATCACTTCACTGAAGCTCTCGCCCAGCGATTCTAGGCAGTGTAGAACTGATGGTCGGCTCGACGTGGTCATGCAGCAGGTCTACCGTGCGGGCGAGAAGGCGTTCGTCGACTAGGCGGGCTTGAAGTTCCAGGTGGTGGACCGGAGCACCGGGGAGGAACGAGACGCCATGGTCTTCGTCGGCGTGCTGGCGGCCTCGAACTACACGTTCGTGGATGTGACCAGGAGCCGCACGCTGCCGGACTGGACGATGTCCCACGTCCGGATGGTCGAGTTTTGGGGAGGGGTGCCGGAACTCGTGATCCCCGACAACGAGAAGGCCGCGGTGCACAAGGCACGAGCGCTAGGGAGAGTGACACCGGTGTCAGGCGCTAGGCTCCACCTCGATGCAACCATCGAAGACCTCAACTTCATGGCCCCCCGCGGCCTCGACCGATCTCTCATCCGTCGCGGCTGATCGCCTAGGGCCGCACGGACGGAAAGGGCGCGGATTCCCCGAAACCCGGTGACCACCAAGTTGTCATCCGGTCAAGCTGCCTCCGTCCTGGGGCGCAGTTCAATTCATGGCCTGCCTACTGGTCAGGTCGGGCCAACGAACTCGTTGCGGTCCTCCCGGAAAGCCGGACCAGATGCTGCGCTGCCGCGGCGAGGACCCGATCGCCACCAAGCACGGCCGTAGTGCCGGCACCGCTCCATTCTACCAGCAGCGCAACGCGGCCAGATGCCTATCTGGGTTAGCCCCGGCAGCCTGATTCCCTGGCCGTCAGTCTGCCCCGTTGCAACACCGCGCTGGTCGGCAGCGGGGCAAGCCAAAACGGCTAACCAGGACGGGACTGGGCCGCGAAACGAATCCGCGACAGGCCCAGCGCGGCCTCCAATGCCTTGGCGTCCGATTCCTCCACCACCGCATGCGCCTGCGCCAGCGCTACGTTCAACGCGCTCTGTCCAGCCTCCACGGCGTCCGGGTGGTCCAAGCACGGATCGTCTACGCACGGGTCGTCCCGCACCGCGTCCAACGCTGCCACCAGCCTCGTCCCCGGCTCCGCCCTTAGCGCCGCGTCCAGCGCCGCTGGGCACTTCTCCAAGCGCGCGTCCACCCATTCCCGCGTCTCCGCGTCCAGAGCGTGCAGCGCATTCGCCGCCTTCACCGCCGCGAACGCCGCCGCTTCCGCAGCCGCTCCAGCGGCCACGCACGCAGGCCGCCCACGCCGCATCCAACGAGGGTTGATCTTCTCCCGCCCTCCAACGCTTCCACACCGACCTCAACGCCTGTACTTCCGCTTCCGCTGCCTTCCTCCAAGCCCTCCACTCCGCCGCTCGGTCCGCCCACGGTCTTAGCGCCTTCCATGCCGCCAACGCCTCCGGCTCCTCTAGGTATGACTCCAGCGCCTCCCGGGCCTTCAGCGCTGCGGCCTGCAGCGCGGCGTGTGACTCCCTGCCCGCCACCTTCAAGACCGCCGGCATCTCTTCCACCACCCTTGCAACCCCCGGCGGCGGCTGGTTCTTGAGCGCCACGCTCACGCCCACGGCCGCCAAATCCCGCTTCTGCGCTTCCGCGTCCAACGCGGGTGCCGGGCGGCCTCCAAGAACACTACGCTCCGGCTGCGCCGCTCCGGCCATCTCCATGGCTTTCAGCGTTGCCGTCAGCGCCTGCTCCTCCCTTGGGTCCGGCCCCTTCTCCAAGCAGTTTGTCAAAACCTCCTTGAACTCCCGCCACGTCCTCCTTGCCGCCTCCCGCGCCAACCAACGTTCCTTCGTCTGGAGTTCGATATGACCCGTGATCTTCGATTCAGCCATTCTAGGCGCCTTCCTCCGCCATCAAGCCTCGCCCGATCCGGGCCGGTCGCGAAATCCACGGGCTAGAGACATGCAGAGATCATCGTGCGGGATGTTCCGGAGGTAGCTGGCGATCCAGTGCAGGATGGGTACGGCGGCATGGGTAATGATAGCGGGGAAATGCCACAGCAGGGCAGGCTGAGGGCGAAGGGACGGGCTTTGTCGGACGCCTGTTTGGGCGGAGAGCAGCGTACTCTCCGTGGCCACGCTTCGCGCGTCCCCGGAGGGAGCTGGCGGGAGGCTGTGCCCCCTCAGACCCCCCAACGCCAACGGCGCGTCATGAGTGCCGGACGCGCCGTGTGGGTGAAGATCCGCTCCAGCGAGGCGGAGCGTGCCGCGTGGCACGCCAAGGCGCGCTCGGCGGGCCTGGCGCTGTCGGATCTGGTGCGCTGGCCGGCCAGACGGCGACGCCGAGGCTGCCGAGGTCGTCGCGCACCCGGCTTCGAGCAGGTCTCCGACCACACCTCACGCGATGTCGATCTCGGTCAGAGCATCGCGAACGTGCTCGCGGGCTTCACCCGTAACCCCATACTGCCCGTGGGGTCACAAGGGTCGCGCCACCTCTACATCCAGCAGTATGGGGGAACTTTCGCCGCTCGTGATCGCACGGCGGCGAAAGCGGTGTTTGACGATCGCGTGTCGAGCTCTAGACTTCGAGTCATCATGCGCTATGGCGATGAGACGCCGATCACCCCGAGCACGGTGATCGGCGTCTCATCCAGCCGCTCAGAGGTAGCGGGCGAGGTAGTGCAAAAGCGAAGAAAGGACCTGCGCCATGAGGAAAGATACCACCCCCTGTCCCCCCTCCGAACCGGAAGCAGAAACGGATGCTCGCAACCCGGATCTTTCTTCCGGTGAGATGTGGGCCGTTGCTTTTCTCGTTGCCTTTTACCGGCGACGAGTGCATTGTCAGGGGCTAGAGCGTACCGAGGCTCCACTGTCGGCGACTATCGCCAAATTGGAGGGAGAGTCGGTGCTCGACAACGGCTCCCGGTTCCATGACCTCGCGGGCGCGTATTTGCCCCGTGACCCTGGTGAACAAGAAGCCTTCATCAAGCTGCTGAAAGAAAGGGACGGTTTAGAGAAGCGGCTGCTGGGGGAGGAGTACTGTGATGACCAAGACCCAGATATGTGACGGCTTCAGCCGCCGGATGCTTGATGGGCTTGGCCGATCCCCGAGCGCCCCGGACGAGGGCGGATTGCGCCGGGAGATTTACCGCGACCTCGCCAGAAAGATCTGGAAGGACCTCCAGGTGCCCCGGCCTCCAGCGAGCTAAGATGGCGGATCGGCTGCTGCGGCTGCCGTGGCCCCGGCAGCAGGGGAAACGGCGGTGTGTGTCCTGCGGCAAGTTCTACGTGAGGAAACCGTATGCCTCAGCTGCGATATCCGCGAGCGGACGGCGCGGGGCGAGAATCCGGCAGACATCGCGGTTCGCTTCGGGATCCCCCGGTTCCCCGTCGAGGCTGTGCTCGAAGGCGATTCTCACCCGACCCGTACCCCTCGGAGGTCTGTGATCGTCGCTCCTGGGCGAGCCTACAGCCCGTAGATTTGCCGAAACCACTCCCGGATCAGTCGTTTCCGCACGATCTGCGTAGCGATGGCCGGGAAGGCGAGGCTCATCGCTCGAACCCTCCCCCGCCACGCTCGGGGCCTCGGGGCCGGCGAGGCTGGGAAGGGGGATGATGATGCTCGGGCCGCTCTCCCGCTCCCTCGTCTCTTGGCGCTCCCTCATCCTCTCCCGCACTGCCCATGCGCGCCGCTCCTCGTCCAACAGCCCCCTTCGATAGGACTCGCGCACACCGCGCTCGATCTCCTGGGCGCTCCCGCCGTGTGCCTTGCCCAACCGGTCCGTTCGTCCCTGTGATTCCGGGCGAGATCCTCGCGCCAGCCCACGACCAGATCCTCCCGGCCCCGGACCGCGCCCCTATGGACCTCCGCTCCTCCAAGGTGATCGGCATGCTTCGGAAACCCCGATCGGCTTGTCGGAATCGGTGGTCGGCTTCGTCGGAATACGTAGCCAACTCAGACTCCGATCCTACCGAGGACATTGGGGGTGAATGACCGGCTTGGCTGAAGGAATGTCAGCTGGCGCTTACATTATGTCATGTATGGTTGACAAGGCCGGACCCTTGAGCACTCAGGCTGGCTCGACCCCGCTACTCTGGCACCGGCAGCGCCTTCACCCGAGGTGCCAGGATGCGGTGAAGCGCCTCGACCCGTTTCAGCAGCCAGCGGTACTGGTCGGTACGCAGGTCCCGATCCCCGAAGTCTGTCGGAAGGCGCCAGTAAATCTTGCGTTGCTGGGCGCCGGTGGGATTGTACCATTCCATCTTGTCGCTGAACTCGTGCTCCTCTTCTACATCGTGCCGGCCGGCGTTGAGCAGATCGAAGTAGTGATCGGTGTCCTGCCCGGTGATGACGAGTTCTGCCCTCAGTTCGTGACCGCCGGTCTCGGACCGTGTGGAGACCACACCGTACAGGTAAAATCCAGCCCGGCCGACTCCGCTGAGTCCGAGCCAGTTCTGTGGCTTGGGCGAGTTGATCTTGGTCACGATCTTGCCCTTGCGGGCCACAAACTCCGCGAATCCCTTCCAGAAGTCGAGTTGCATCTGGAGCGTTGCCGTCAGGGCCGTCGGTTCGATTCGCTCCTTGGTCCAGTCGTTCGGCTTTGCCACGACGTTAAACTTTGGAGCCGGTGCCGACTCTCCGATCTGCCACAGTTCGATTTCCAGGCCGAAGAACCGGGTCTCCGCCTCGGACACCTCGTTCAGCCAATCCAGCGCAGCCCGGTGCTGGTCCGTGAAGCTCTTCGCGATCCAGACAACCACTCGCGCGCCCAGATGGGCGGCATAGGTCAGCAACTTGCCGAGGTGATCGTGATCCGTGGACTCCAGCTGGTTTTCGACGACGACCTGGGTGCGGTCGTTGGAGTCGCGACAGAGGATGTCGGCCGAATACGGGCCCACGGCTTCCTCGCGCGCTACGAACTCCAGCGGCATTCCCAGCGCGTCGCCGAGGATCGCGAGGTTCTTCTGGTCAGCGAGCCAAGGGGTGAAGTCGCTCTCCTCGTTTGGCCACACCTCGCGCAGGTCCACAGGCTCGAGACGGCCGAGATCGGTTGTCGCCATGTGCGTTGATTCCTTCCAAGTCTGGCTTCGCAGCGGAGAATGCCGGGATAGCGGTTCGGTGTTCCGTAGCACGGCCAAGCCAACATATCGTCGGTGTCCGCGGAACGGCAGTGGAGGACGTACCGCTGGGCTGCGCTTCCCCAAGGTGATCGGCGTGGTCCGGAATCGGCGACCGGCTTGTCGTAATCGGTGGTCGGCATCATCGGATTCGCGACCCGTCATTGCAATCTTCCGCTCGACAAACGCACGTGGTCGGTTACGACGAAAGCAGCTTCGCCATCCTGCAAGATGGCTATGTAACCGTCCGCCTGATCGATGTACCCTGAAACGACCGTTAGGTAGTCGCCGACTGACACCGACCGAATGACCTCTGAGTCATCTCTCGGATACAATCTGACGACCGAGTCCTCTCGGACTTCGACTTGCCCAATCGAATCGAGCCTGCTCCACGCATCCTGTTGTGTGTGACTTGCACCAATCCGCAGTACAGAGTCGACGACAAAGTCGATGCAGAATTCGGTATCTTCCTTGGATGGCTGGGAATTCGAGCTGCCCCCCCAAACGATCGACAGCGCACCTGTCATGGCAACTTGCACATTGGGAGTCAGATCCAGGAATCGCCGATATGCCATGATGTCCAAGTCATGACTGAGAAGATCCACGCTCTGATTGAGTTCTTCAAGATGCGATACTACCCAATCTGTGAACTCAGTCAACGAACGCCGCAGTCGGTGGTCGATGGAATGGAATGTGGAAGATAGTGGTCCCCAATATCGATGACTGCCCGGGCGCGCTCGATGTACCGACCTAGCGTTTAGGTAGATGTGAAATCCGACTGCCGCACATTCCATAGCCTTGCGATAATCACCGGCTGCGACAGCCTCTTGTGCCTTGCGTAACCGATTCTCTGTCCGTCGGTGGCCAATAGTGGAAATGAGAGATGCGCGGGCAAAATCCAAACCGAGGGCGTCGCGGGCAATCTCGCTTAGGAATGCCCGCGCGCTCTCACGGAAGTGGGCAGCGTCCTCCTCGGAGACGGAAATACCGTGATGTTTGAAGGCGACCCGTGCCTTGTTCAGCCGGGAAAGGGCAGCTTTGTGATCCAAAACAGAACCGTATGAGTCACTCACCTTGTCTACCAGGATATCGAACGAGACTTGGGGACCTACGTTGACCTTGCCTGTCTCGGCTAAAACACGAAGAAAAGCCTCAATGGAATCTTGGAATAGCGAGGTGGCAAGGCCTGACGCATACGGGCCAGGCCCTCGGAGTGCGACTACGCCAGAGCGAAAGAGGAAGCGGGGAAGAGACAACCTACGGATCAGCATTTCTTGGTCCATGAGCAATTCGGTCCTACCTCCCACGCTGTCTAGGTTAAAGAAAAAGCCTCATCCTCTGCTCCAGCAGCGGCCGACTCAGAATCCCCGTCATATTCAGCACCTCCAGATTGAACCGGCCGTCACCCCCCCGCCCCCACCATTCCTCCGCCGCCCAGCCCAGGTTCTCGGCGGCGATCACGGCCACGTTCGTGCCGGCGCAGTCGGCTGCGAGCTGCCAGACCCTGTCCATTGCGGAGTCGTCGGCGTCCGCCACAACGACCAGGAAGCAGGCGACCGGATCACGCGAGTCGCGGATATAGCGCTTGAACTGCCTCAGGTGGGAGGGCGGAAACGTGTAGGCCGTCTCCGTGCTCTTGTTGTCCCACATCAACACGTCCCCGGCTGCCTTCCGACGCCCGCCGAACCGGATGCATCCGTCGGGGTGCTCGCTGCCGGCCATCTCCATCAGCTTGAGGCCCAGCCTTGATTCGAAGAGAAATCGGGTCGCCGCCTCGAATCCGTGCTCGATATCGAGGTCTTTCGTGATGATCTGGTTCGCCAGCAGGTTTGCGCGGTCACGCTTGGCCAGCTCCGGCAAGTACGCGTAGAAGCGCTCGCCGCGGGAGGGTTCCGGGCCGACTTCCTTCGAGATCAGGTTGGCGAAGTAGCCTATGATTCGTCGGATTCGCTCCGCCTTGTTGCCGCTCACCGGGACACCCGGAAGCGAGGAGCACAGCGTGCGTAGCTCCTCACTGGACAGGATGCCCAGCACGCGGCTGGGACTCAGGCCGGAGGAGATCACTCGGCTCTTGAGTTCCGACTTCGTGCCCGAAGAGGGAAGCTTCTTCTTGACCAGCGTCTGCTTCAGCTGGGTGACCGTAAGGGCGTCGAGGAGCAGGCTCCACGCATGCAGCCCGAGTTCCAGACCGAGGGCGTCCATCACGGAGGCCCGGATTTCGTCCGGAATCACGTAAGGAGCACCGTCGGCCTTGTTGCAGTGGAAGACGATGCCTCCCCACTGAAGCTTGTTCAGCACGTCGCGGCACTCGCTCGGCGTGTGCAGGACGTTGCCTCGCTGTGGGAAGTGTTCGAGCTGGGCGAGCACAATGCGGAAGACGGCTTCCGATAGTCCGAGGCTATCGCGGAGGGTACGCAGCAGGTTCAGCTCGCGGAACGTGATCAGCTTGTCGGCCAGGGCCGCCTTGAGCACGTCCTTCAGGATTTCGATGCGGTCAGGATCCTCATAGCGCAGGCTGTCCTCCGCTGCGGCGGCATCGAGCACGTCCTGCTCCAGGCTCGTCAGGCTCGCGACGATATCCTGCTCCGATGCCGACCAGTCGGGACGGTTCACGAACGCCTCCAGCATCAGTATCTGCCGGATCTGGTCTTTGAACGGACCGTCGAACTGTAGAACGGTGGTGATTCGTTTCCTGTCGGTGAGTTCCTCGACATTTCGCAGAATGATGTCCCGGGCCTGTGTCTCGTCTGGCTTCGGGAAATCCTTCGTGAAGCTGTCCACAATGCGTTGCAGCGGCAGCTTCGACATCTGCTTGATCGCATCTGCGACCTTCATGGGGGGTCTCCGTCGGGGTGGGGTAGGTGGTGTGGCACGGGCCTGGCCGATGGGTCTGACCAATCAGGATTACGGGCCGTCGGGATGAGGGTCAAGGACGGGCGGGATGCTGAGATGGGAGCGGAGCGGGTTCAGCGCCGGTCCTTGGCCAGCTGCAGCGGGATCACAGTGTCAACTACGCTTTCCATAATGTCATGTATGGTTGTCATTTCCGGGATCTTCCGCTGCTGCGCGCCAGTGGGGTTAAGACGCCAGTGGACTGTCGCACGGCACGACTTGCGCGGTAGTCGGGCAGCTCGGATGGCGTAGCGGCAGGCTGTCCCATGGCGCGGATACCCGACATTTGGCCTTGGCCCGAGCGGTATCCGTCACATTGGCCGCCAACCCTCCCAACTCCCGCCTGACGACCTTCTTGCTCCAAGTGGCCAGGACCGCGATCGTCTTCACGCTCGTGGCGTCGCGACACCAGATTCAGATCTTGATTGTCGCTGGACACGAAAGGGTCTGGTGAACATGCGTCTCACTTGGCGAAAAAGACAGTCGGAGAGCTTTGCCAACAGCACTGCTCTCGTGGTAATAGAGCTTCCAGCAGATGAACTGCTCGTCGAGGAGCCAGCCAGCGACGAACTCCAGGAAGAGCCCCGTCGCGTGACAGGCCTGTTGGCGCGGTCCAGGCGCTTGGCCCGCAGGCTCAATCCGGCCGCGCCGGCCAGGATAGCGTTGGGCAAGTCTGGCCGGGCAGCCAAGTCGGTAGTGGTCAAGCTTCGCCTGCGCAGGTTGGCTACAGCCATCCGGGAGTTCCGCAGAATCGGCTCGGCCGACCTTGCCCGGCTAGCACATGGCGTCGGCCGTGGAGCGAAGGGCGTGGGCGGTCGGATTGGCCGCATCTCACCGCGGGACGCGCGTAGCGTTCGAGCGGTCACCAGCATGCTTCGAAGTTTGGTCCGGAACATTAGTCCGAGCGTCGCTACCCATGTGGCCCGTGAAATGACTCAGTTGGCTCGGACGACGATTGCCAAGCTTGATCCGCGTCGGGTCGAGGATGCCGTTCGCCGATTTGTGGAAACAATCGACGTGGACGGCAAGGGAAAGACGGACAAGCCGTCTGGAGGTAAGAGGTCCGATCGGATGGCCAGGGCCGCCGTCAACAAGATCGGCCCTGAGAGAGCCGAGACGATTGCCGCCGAGGCAACAAGAGCTCTCCGGCGCCTCGTGGATCGGTTGGACCCGGAGCAGGTTGGCGATGTGATCAGGGAACTCGTGGAGGCTGCCAGGTCCGCGAACGACAAGAAGGATCGCATTCGAGTGGTTGGGTTCCTCGCGTCACTAGTGGGCGAGGTGGGGCGGGCTCTCAAGAGTGTCGCCAAAGATGTCGAGTTTCGAGATGTGGTCGTGGTGGTACTCGTCGTGCTGACCACCGCTCCCGAACTGCTGATTGCTGCGGGCGTGAGCGTCGCTGCGATCCGGGTGCTCACGACGCTATTCACAATCTTCGTTCAGGCGTTGCCGGACCGGAGATCACCCCTCTCTGCCAACACCCGCGAGACACGAGAGGATCGGGCCGCTCGTGAACGCGCTGATCGTCGACGTCCCAACTTCAACTTCAAGGAGATGGGGATTGAGCCGGGAACAGAGCTGCGGTTTAGGGATGACGAGACAGTGACCGTCGAAGTGGTCGACGAGAAACGCGTTCGAATGGGCGACGAGGAGTTATCCATGACGGAAGCGACGAGACGCGCACGTGAGATCGACTACGCGGTCCCACCGATGCCCCACTGGAGGACCCCGGACGGGCAACTGCTTGGCGACATCTACAACGCGACCTACTCGCCTACAGGTACGGGGCAATAGCGCCGCGTCCCGTCCGATCACCGGTCTCCGGCCGGAATGGGAGCAAGAGAACGATGACCGAAGAATTGCGACTCTGGTCGATTGGTGAATCGGGGGACGTTGAGCCGCTGAAACCGCTCCAGCAAATACCCACCGAGCTGGAGCTCGAGGAGCTCTTGGTGCGGCATCCCGACATGCTGGAACCCGGCCTCAAGCTGGTGGGGCGACAGACACCCACCCAGGCGGGCTGGCTTGATCTGCTCGCGGTTGACAAAGATGGCCGTCTGGTGGTCTACGAACTCAAGCGTGGCTCGCTTGTTAAAGAAGCCGTAACCCAGGTCCTGGCCTACGCTTCGGACCTGGACGCCATGACCACTACCCAGTTGGCGGCGCACATCGCTGACCGTTCGGGAAACTATGGAATCGAAGGAATCGACGACTTCGACCATTGGTACGGCCACAACTTCGGCGGTGACGACCTGTCGCATCTCCTGCCGCCGCGCATGGTGTTGGTCGGATTGGGCGTGGATCCCGCTGCCGAACGGATAGCGAGGTTCATTTCCGGCGGGCCGGTGGACATCTCCGTGATTACGTTCCATGGATTCGCACGTGATGGCGAGCGACTCCTGGCGCGACAACTGGAAGTGGAACCGGGAACGAAGCCAAAGCGCCAACGTCGTACCGTGTCGACCGCCGAGAGACGTGCAGCCCTACGGGAATACCTGGCCACTGAGGAATACGAGGCCATGTTCGATCAGGTCCATGCCGACATCAAAGGTCACCTGCCGAAGCAAGGTTGTTGGGAGCAGCCGGGTAGCACGGGCATCGGTTTTCAGCTCACAGAGCCTGACGACTCAACCGCGTGGAAAACCTACTTCGGTGTCTACGCCGGGTATCTCGGACCCGGCACGTACAGCGTTAGCATCCTGCCACAGGCGATCCATTGGGGTGGGGACGCCTTCGAAGGACTTGGTGAAAGTGTCGCTCTTCGGGACTGGCCACACGGAGGATACGTCCTTTCCTTCAAGTCGAGCGACGAGTGGGATGGCCTTCGACCCGCAGTGCTTGAGTTCGTCAACGCCGTGATGAGGAATCGCTCGGCCTCGGGGGAGGTTGGAACCTGAATCGGGGCCTTGGTGCCGGACGCGGCCACCTCCGCTGTCTCGCCCGGATCGGTCGACGAGGTTCTATCGCTTACACTGAGACGCCGAAAAGGCGAACGAGCAGAACTTGGACCATGCGGTCCCGATCCCGCCGTACCCCCTGAAACCATGCCGATCGATCAAGTCACCTCCTGGAAAGCCCAGATTCGTACCATGGAAGACGAATGGGCAGCGATCGCCGAGCGCCAAACGAGGGCACTCCTGGCCGACTGGGATCAGGCCATGTCCGAGATGCGTCGCCAGCACGACGGTCTGGTTTCGGACGGGCTGTGGGTGAGTGGACCGTCCGACTTCCTCGATATCATCGGTCTCGCTCGCGACGAAAACACTCATTCCCGCATGCTCGAGTGGCTCTTGAGGCCGACCGCACGCCACGGCCTCGGATGCGGGCTTGTCGGGCGCCTGGTGGAACACTGCACAGGTGAGCCGGCGTCCGCGCCGGTGGCAGTCGGGAAGGTGGCGTTCTCTGCGTGGCGCAATGGCAGAGAGGCCGACCTCGTGGTGTGGGGCCGGAACTTCACGCTCATCATCGAGAACAAGGTCGACGCGCCTGAGCAACCCGACCAGTGCGACGATCTGTACGAGAACTTCAAGAACGAGATCGAGCCGCTGTTCCTCTTCCTGACCCCGGACGGCAACCGGCCCTCCACGGCGACTACACCGGAAGCGCAGCGCGCGTTCAGGACTCTCTCGTGGCCCGAGGTACGCGCCATGTTGGAGGCGGCGTTGAAGGAGTCACGGCCCGCGACCGCCGCTGCCGACGCGGTCGATGTCGTCGGAAACTACCTACGCACGCTCAAGGAGCAGTTCGGATGAATCGGATCGAAAACGAACAGATCAAGTTCTACTTCGAGCACGAGGAGCGGATCAGGGAGTGGGCTGCCCTGGAGACCGAAGCCAGCAAGTTCGTGGACCGATTCTATCGCAGTCTCAAGGGCGATCTCGACGGGGCTATCACGGACGGGAGGATCGCCGACAGCGATGTCGAGTCGTTTCTCGTTGGAGGGAACTGGCCGGGAGTGTGTCTGCGGAGACGGGCTTGGCCCGAAGGCGACGATGGCGTGTATGTGAAGATGGAATGGAACCGCAAGAAGGGTTTCCCTCCCAATGGGCAAGTGGGCTGCGGAGTTGTGACGAGCGTAAAGCAATACAAGCGTCCCTTCACCAAGGAGGCACGTCCCGATTACCCGCATGCCTCGCAGGAATGGCCAGCCTACAGGTACCTGGATCCTCCAGCGGACAGGTTCTGGGAGGGCGACAACCTCAGGGAGTACCGTACTTACCTGGTGGAAGCCATTCTCAAGGCGTGGAAGGACCTGGCCCCCATCGTGGACGAAGCCATTGGTCAGCGGTCCAGCTGATCGGCACGCCGATCTCGGCCATCGCGGCCGAACCAGACGAGAGGAGCCGCAGGCCGTGACCCGCGGGCACCTGGTTGGTTTCGACGGATCCGCTTCACGGCACTGTAGATCTGCTCCGCGAAACTCCTGGCCATTCTCCGTGTACCGTCTTTCATGGGGAGACCCCGAGCACGTTGGCTACGGAGTACACCATGGACGGCTAGGGCGCGAGGAAGCTGGACTCTCTTCAGGAGGCGTTCATGAACTTGATTCTCAGAAGGTCCGCGATCCTGGCGTTGGCCGTCCTCGCGGCCGCGTGTGGAGACGACTGTGCCTACGACTCGGGCCTGTTCGGCGAGTCCATGACGCCACCTCCGCCCGCGCTGGATGGCAAATGGGAGGGGCGGGAAGCGCCGTTCACCACGAAGGATACCTACCCGTGGTGGCAGTTCGATGTGGAGCATGATGGAAGCAGCGGCACCTTCGTGACCGATCGCTCTTTCCACCAAGGTCCCCACGGGGACACGATACGAGGGAGGTTTCGTGGGTCTCACTGCTTTCGCCGGGATGAAGTCGATTGGCAGTTCGAGCTTCGGTACGATGCATACACGACGCAGTGCACTTTCAGCGGCAAGGTGTCGGGCGGCGACCGAATCGACGGATTGCTCGGCTGCGCGTTCGCCGATTCCGGCGGAAAGTACTGGAAGGCGCTGTACCTCATCCACGAGCGTGCGCGGAACTGAACCTTGGTGCCGAACTCGACGCGGGAACGATTTCGACAACCCGTTGGCTCATTCACCTCGGACCATCGCTACCTCGTCAAGAAAACACTGACGTAGTCCGCCGCGTCGTTCGCCACAGCGAAGTCGACCCGCCCATCGCCATCGAAGTCACCCGTCGCCAAGCCGTACGGGCTCCCCACAATCTCGATGCGCTGTAGCACGGGCGTGTCCCCTCCGACCAGCACGGCGACCTCACCACCCGCGTAGCTCGCGATCAGCACCTCGGCGCTGCCGGCAGGATTGCCCGCGGCCGAAAGCCGCCGTCCTCCTCGGCGACAAGGATGGCCACGTGGTCGGGATTCGGCGTGATCAGGTCCGCAAGGCCATCACCCGTCACATCGGCCAGACTCATGCCCCGGTATGGATCACCGCCGACGTCGATCGATGTCGCCCCCGAGAACGTGCCATCCCCGCGCCCCCGGAACAGCCGGATGGACTCGGGCGACCGGTCGTCGACCAGAAGGTCCGCGTGGCCATCGGAGTCGACGTCCTGCAGTCGAACGGCGTGCGGGTGCGGCGAGACGTTGACGCGGAATCTCGAGTGGTCCCGTCGTTCGAAGCCCCCTTCGGCAATCCCGAAGAGCAGCGTGACGTAATCCGTCTCGTGGTTCGTCACCGCGAGGTCAGCAAGCCCGTCCTCGTCGAGATCCGCGATGGCCAGGTCCACCGGATTCTCGCCGGCGGCACCGGACCAGGTCACTTCGAAGCGGCCGTCACCCTGCCCGGTCAACACGAAAACGCGTTGGCCGCCGGAAACCACGAGGTCAAGCCGCCCGTCGCCATTCAGATCGCGAGCCAGGATCGCGGTGGTGGGGCTTCCGACAACGGCGTCGAGGCGATGGAACGAGAGTTGGCTGGCGGCGTCAGCGGGAGGAGCCGAAAGGGCGAGGGTGGAAGCGAGGGCCGCGAATCCGAGGGAAGTCCGTGAAGTGGTTTTCATACCCTACGATCACCGGTGAAGTGAATGGACGCCAAGGCAGGCCATGTGGCGCCGAGCTGTAGTCTGCCCCTACGTCGGTTCGCACACGAAAGCGTCAACGAGGGCGGCGCGGAATCTCCAGATCCGCACCAAGGCTTCGTCCGTTGGCGGTCCGTCTTTGTACCAAGGCTGGCGATAGAGCCACCGAAGCAGTTTGCGATAGTTTTCGGGCTCTCCGAGAGTGGAAGGGCTCATCCGCGATAGCGCACCATACCCTTTCCGGGATCGCGCGTTGAGCGACAGCAACCGGTCCGGTCGCGCCAGCGTGAGCAACAGCGTCGCGGTCCCGTAGCCCACGTTGTCGATGTCTAATAGCCCCCGCATCGCGTCAACGGCGATGTCCGGGAACTCGTCGTCGTGAGCTTGACGAACAGCGTCCAGACTCGTCCTGATCTTCCTCTCGTTCCGGCGCACTGCCGGCCAGTTCTTGCGACCCATGGTTACCGGTCAGCCCCCACCACTTCAGATCCTTGCGACGGTAGCTACCCTTCAGCTGTTTCTGGGAGTCGACATCCAGCTCCGACCAGCGCTGCTTGCCCAGCAGCAGCTTGCGGCGGTCAGAGATGACCCTCATGTAGCTCCGACCTTGCGGGTCGACGACCGTCCATCCCCGCCCTTCGCCTCTCAAGTGCTCCTCACACTCACTCAGGGCTTGGCGGTATCCCTCTAGAGACAGCGGTCGGTGGGCGTCATCGTCGAGAAGATCTCTCGGGTCGGACACCGACCCAGACGTGATCTGCCGCATGTGTCGATGGGGCGGGCTCCGCTTCCAGTCTTCCGTGTACCGACGGATCACTTCTGAGACACGCGAATCCACCCGGCAGTGATCCCAGCGCTGTTGGAACCAATCGGCAAGCGCGTCGGCCCGGTCGCCGGGACCCACCTCCAACACGATCTCCTCGTTCGCGTTGGAGTGACCGCCGAACCCGGCCCTCGTAAAGTTGGCGCTTCCGATCCACGCCTGACGCACCACGATGCCGTTCCGGGGCCGTTCGAACAGGTACAGCTTCGGGTGGAATAGATGGTTTCCCTTCGGGACGATCCTGAGGTCGCCAGCGGTTGCCCATTCCGGCGATGCCGACCACCGATTCCGCCAAGCCGATCGCAGATTCCAGGCGATGCCGATCACCTTGGAGGAGCGGAGGTCCATAGGGGCGCTGGGTGTGGGGGTTGAAGGTGGAAGTTAG
>Ga0209544_1000105_pt1 | contig 127199 bp, 100 predicted proteins | sample MesohylPK_FD_187297 | JGI IMG/M metagenome (GOLD analysis project Ga0209544, IMG submission 187297) | Host-associated microbial community of the marine sponge Aplysina aerophoba from Gulf of Piran - sponge mesohyl, lysed by proteinase K... | ecosystem: Host-associated > Porifera > Sponge >... | reverse complement strand
ACGAACGGCCCGGCGAGCGGATTACGAAACAGGGTTTGCATCTGCAGCCCGCTGACCGAAAGCGCGGCGCCCGCCAGCATCGCCGTCAACGCCTTGGGCAGGCGAAACTTCAGCACAATTGTCGCCCAGGCCGGCTTGGAAGCATCTCCGCCCAGCAGTACAGCCACAATCTCGTCAATAGGGATGCGTACTGATCCCACCGCCAGGCTCAGCAGGAAGACCGCCAGCGCGACGAGCGCCAACCCGGCCAGTAGCAGTCCGGGCGCCAAAGTAAAACCTGGCTGCTTCGAAGAGCGAACCCCATTATCTGATGCTGCCAGTGAAACGTTGTCTCTACTCATTTCCAATCACGGCCGCGTTGGCATCTGGGTCCACTCGCGGGGAGCCTCTATCCTCAGGATCCTCACCCTTTAGTATGAGTGGAAGTCCTGCCACCATCAGAACCACCCTGTCGGCTGCAGCGGCCAAAGTCTGGTTCGCCTGACCCACCAGGTCGCGAAAGGCTCGCCCCAAGGCGGTCAGCGGCGCCAGGCCGTAACCAACCTCGTTGGAAACAATAATCACTTTGCTCGCGCTCGGCAACTCCTTTGCCGCCTGCACGATAGCTTCAATCTCCTGAGCTACGCTGTTCTGCACCGCGTCGTCATAGGGGTCCGGCTTGTCGACCAACAGATTTGATACCAGCAGAGTGATGCAGTCCACAACAATCGTGGTATGTCCGTCCGCCTGCCGACCGATCCTCTGCCCGACGGCGTGCGGCGCTTCCATCGTGTCCCAGCGTGTAGGCCGTTCCGCCCTGTGTTTCTCTATGCGAAGCCGCATCTCATCGTCGCCGGCTTCGGCGGTCGCCACGTATAGCACTTGGCCATCTCCGCGCGCTCGTGCCATCCGCACAGCTTCGGCACTCTTGCCACTGCGCGCGCCGCCGAGAATCAGTATCAGTTCCCCCACGAGATCTGTCCTTTGTCGAACGACCGAATCAGCGAAGACAGGGACAGTGCAACGCCTGCCTCTATCCCAACTCGAAACTACTCAGCCACAACCGATTTGCGATCCTGAATGAGGCGAGCAAAGGTGTTCATTCTCCCCTCATTGTTGTATTTTGGGCGGTCGGGCGCAAGCGCCCTCCCTTGTGCAGGGGCTGCGCCCCCGCAACGCCCCCCTACAAAACCATCGCTCACCGACCTTGTGTGCTCTTTCCAGCAACGTATCTAGCCACCAGTGTTTCCTCCCCCACTCGCCGTCTCTTGCCACCGCCCACTACCGTTAGCAGTTCACTAGAAACTAAGAACTGACTACTAAAAACTGCAGTTCCGGGCGGCAGGGATAAAGGGCTGGTCAAGACAGGCACTGTATATGGCTTAGTAGTTACCCCTACTCTAAGAACGATCGAGAAGCCGTGCGCTACACTCCCCAGTTCCGGGCGGGACCTACAATGTCCAATTCGCCGCAAGCGTCACTATGCAGACGGTCTCCCCGACCTCACACAGAGCCCCGTAGACATCACCGGTCAACCCCGGTATGCGAGCAAGAGTGAAACGGATCAACAACCAGGCGCAGAGGCCGACCACAACCACCGCCGTAAAAGTAGCGGCAATGCCTATAGACGGAGCGAGCAGTACCAGTGCTGCCAGCGAAATCGCCGACGCGCCTGCGGCTTGGGGCCAGCCGGCATTGTCCTTCATCTCCCGGCCCAGCCCTTCGGCACGGGCGTACGGGAAGAGGACAACCGCCAAGCTGATCACCCAACGCCCCAGCAGCGGCGCAGCGATGAGCGCCCCAGACCCGATGCCACCGATCGCCGCGAACTTCAGCAGCAGCATGGTAACGCCGCCGGCGACAGCAAACGCACCAACACGCGCATCTCGCAGGATGCGCATTCGATCCTCCGCCGTGCGGCCGCCCAGCAGGCCGTCTACCGCATCCAGAAAGCCGTCAAAATGCAGAGCGCCACTGCATGCGATCCATACACCCACCACCATTGCCGCCACCAGCACTTCCGGAAAGACAGCGGACAATAGCCAGTACAGCCCGTTCAGAAGCAGCCCGACTGCCAGGCCAACAAGCGGAAAGAAGGCGACCGATCTCCCCAACTCGCCGGGTGTAATCATCCGGCGCAGGAGCGGCGGCGCAACTGTAAGGAACTGGAACGCTACCACAACACCGGTCAGAATCGCTTTCACGGACCGTTCGCGCCTCCCCGGTGCGCCGCCGCAATCTGCTGACAGTTGGCCAGGACATATGCCCTGTTACTGCAGCTGCTGGTAAAACCTGAGTTCGTGATCAGGCAACAGTTGCGGATGCAGTATCTTCACCAGATCTTTCAACACTCTTTCAGGATGGGCCGCGCCCTCTTCATAGTAGGCGTTGCCCCCGTTCTCGTTCACTTTGGCATTGTTATTGAACAGCTGCCCACGACTGAGCGGCGCAAAATCGCCGTAGCGGGGATCACTTTCGAGCACATCGTCTACACTGAACCAGAAGGAACTGTCCGGGTTGAGCCAAAAATCCACATCTGCTGCAGCTGCGTAGACCGACTCAAAATCCAGCGGCAGCGCGCCCACATCACCTTCATCCGCCCACAGGTAATCAGCGCCGGCATCGGCCAGCATCTTGGACATGTAACTTTCGCCGCCCGCTACATACCAGGTTCCGTTGTATACGCTCCCCAGCAGAACAGAAGGCCGCTCCGTCAGCGATGCCGTCAACGCAGCTACCGCATGATACTCCGCCGCGATGACGTCGAACTGAGAGCCAGCGTCCGCTTCCCGGTTGAAAAACAGCGCTATGAACTTCATCCATTCCGCCCGGCCAAGCGGACTCTGCTCAACAAAATCACCGTTGAGCGCCACCGGAATACCCGCCTCCAAAAGCACAGGATGCGTGTCAAAGTCAGCAAACCCAGTCCCGTAGGTCATCACCAGGGCCGGGTCCAGATCCAGCGTCAGCTCCACGTTAACCGCCGCGCCGCTGCCAATCTCTGCGATGTCACCGGCCGCGATAATTTCTTGTACCGCCGGATTCGTTGTCCACATATAGCTGTCTAGACCAATCAGCCTGTCTATCAGTCCCAGGTCATCGAGAGTTGGCAAATAGGTCGTCGACATGGCAATCATGTTTTCGACCGGCACCTCGATCACCGTGCCTTCGACATCCTGTGGTGCCGGCGTGCCGCACTGGACGAGCACATAGCGAAAACTCTCCTGCGCGCCCTGCCACGGATTTGTAACGGTAATGACCTTGTAATTGCCGTGATACTCGATATCGAAGCCGGAAGCATATTCTACAGACAGCTTTTCCGGAAAGTAGTCGACGGTTGAATCGAACCCATCAACGCAACCGTCTTGTATATTCTGCTCGGGAGGTGAGGCTTCTACAGCAGAGTCAGCAGCAGCGCTGGCCGGCGGCGACGCAGTCGTAGTTGGCTGGGCAACGCACGCGCTCAGAACCATGAGCGCGATTACAAGCAGGTGAATTGGCAAGCTTCGCATCAGTTTCTCCCCATATTGCATATGTGATTGATGCCCCTGCCGCACTGCCTGAAACAGCCCCCAAAACTGAAACGTCCGATCTCTTACGAGATCGGACGTCACCGACAATCCTTGCCCCAAAATGCAGGCTTGACTCAGTCACCCAATCCACGAGATGTTTCAAGAGTACGACAGAGACGGTCGACCTGGCTTGGGAAATACTCCTCACTTCTCTTTCGAGATGCTCTCCATTAAGGAGGCAGAGTTGCTTTCCCTTACAGTTGCGGGACAGCGCCGGACTCTCACCGGCTTCGCCTTTTCAGCCCTGGCATCCGGACCATGGGCGCCTCTGGCGTTCAATATTCAATTGCCAGCAGTATACAGCCGGCCCCAGGGCTTGTCAACACGGGCCCCGATTGGATGCAGGGCAATTGCATCAAAAGCGATGATATAATATCCCTGTAGTAACTACTCAGCCGCAACTGATTCGCAAATCTGAACGAGGGGAGCAAAGGTGTTTTTTCTCCCCTCATTGTTGCATTTTTGGGCGGTCGGGCCTTCGGCCCTCCCTTGTGCAGGGGCTGCGCCCCCGCAACGCCCCCCTACAAAAACATGCCTCACCGACCTTGTGCATTCTTCGCAACCTGTCGGCTGGCGAGCATGGCGGCGGCTGTACGCCAATTGCGTCATCAAGAGCCTGAATGCTCCCAAGGATGACTGGCTGGTCAAGTACTGTGGCTTAGTAGTTACTTCGCAGAGAGAAAAGCGCCAAAATCGGTATCGCTGCCAAACGTAAACGAACGGGTTGGATAACTGGCTATCTCCCGAGAATTCTCTCCCAATAAGATGCGTATGCCCTGCAGATTCGGGTAAAGTTGCCCCTTTTGGGCCCAAATCGTGTGTTATAATAGTGTCCGAAATGAGTTGCGTTTCCTCTGACCCTGAGAAGCCACGACTCCCGCCAAAAGAAAATCTGAAGCCGAAGGAGGGCCGCTGTACGTCTGTGAGTTGCCCACTCTTCATCTTCCGATACCTATAGAAGTCGGCGAGGAAACGCTTGCGAACGCAAGCATGTAAGGGCCTGCAAAAAGGAAAAACGCCGACATAATCCGTCGCAACCCGCCCGAACCCAAGGCAATCGCAACGAATTGGAACAAACCTCGTGAGGCTGCCTGAATCGGCTGGAGTAACCGACTGCGACATCAAGAAAAAAGTCCCAAAAAAAAGAGAAAACCCGTCGACTTGGGTCGACTTGGGTCGACTTGGGTCGACCAAACCAGGATAATTGCATCGACTTGGGACTAGGCCTCGTGAGGCCGCCTGAATCGAATAAGTACCCCTTGTGGGCCCACAAGGAGGGCCCGCTTTGTGGACATTCGAGGCGCACGAACTGAGAAGCCACTGCTCTTGCCCAAAGAAAACCTGCAGGTGAAAGCGGTCCGCTGAAACGCTGTGAAATGCCCCAAATCGTCCACGCGGTATCCATCAGGGACGGCGAGGAACTGTTCGGTAAGACGCAAAAAAGCGTCCCAAAAAACTGAAATTGGCGCGACATACGTATACATTTGTATACATTACGCGACATTTGTAGACATTTCGCGGCCAGAACACGGGCAAGTGAATCCAGTAATGACGAGAACCCGTTGACGTTTGTCACCAAAGCGATTTGCATGAGCAAAGTGCTCTTCCGCCAAGGGCCGCACATAAAAAATCCGCTACACCTTCGGGGTTCTTCGCCGCCCTTTGCATGACTTCGCCGATAGATTGGTTTTGTCTGCTGCAACACGCAAGCGAGGAAGATCCCTGGCAGTAACTCTCGTCCAACGCGCATACAAGACAACCTGCATCGGCAAGGCCCCGGTCACAGCCCCAGTCACAGCCCATCAGGCAATTCCCATGAACTGCAGCTCACACAACCTGAAAACGCTTATAAACGCTCGTAAACGCTCATGAACTCTCGTCCAACACACACACATGAGAATGTCAGCATCGGCAAGACCCCTGTCACAGCCCATCAGGCAAATCTCATGAGCCGCAGCTCACACAACCTGAAAACGCTCGTAAACGCTCATGATCTCTCGTAAACTCTCGTCCAACACACTCATGAGAATGTCAGCATCGGCAAGACCCCTGTCACAGCCCATCAGGCAAATCTCACGAACTGCAGCTCACACAACCCGACAACGCTCGTAAACGCTCATGATCTCTCGTAAACTCTCGTCCAACACACTCATGAGAATGTCAGCATCGGCAAGACCCCTGTCACAGCCCATCAGGCAAATCTCACGAACTGCAGCGCAGACAACCCGACAACGCTCGTAAACGCTCATGATCTCTCGTAAACTCTCGTCCAACACACACATGAGAAGGCCTGCATCGGCAAGGCGCCGCTCACTGCCAATCAGGCAAATCCCGTGAACTGCAGCCCAGACAACCCGACAACGCTCGTAAACGCTCATGATCTCTCGTAAACTCTCGTCCAACACACACATGAGAATGCCTGAGTCCCGCCATCAAGATAAATCTGATAAAAACGGTCCACGATGAGTGAAATGCCCGCATCAGCCCCCAAAGCACTTGCATCTGATGTGTATTCCATCTTTTCCTCCGATGCCAAACAGCTCCTGACTTCCACCCGCAGCCACAGGAGCATCGAGAATCCAGTCTACTGGCTCTTGGATGGGGACGACAGTCGCATCCGTCAGGTCCATGCGCAGCACAACCTGGCCGTCTTGCGCCGCATGGCTTTCAACCCCTTACCCAGCGAGGACAGCGCCCAAATCGGTACTTCTGCCAAACGTAAACGAGCCGGTTGGAAAACTGACTACCTCCTGAAACTTCTCTCCCAACAAGATGCGAATGCACTGCGATTGGATGCAGCCGCGAAGCCCCTGGACAGCACGCCTACCCGCGCCGGCTATGGCCGACCTTTGAGCATTTGTTCTTCCTTTGGCATACTGTGGTCACTCGAAGCACATCCGCCCTGCCGGAGGGAACTGGCAGCCGAGTCGGAACGGAGATCGATATGCCGATTTACGAGTATATCTGCCAGGACTGCGACCACCGGTTTGACCGATACTGGCCTACCGCGGCCTCCGCACTGGACCAGCAGCCGGACTGTCCGGACTGCGCCAGCACTGCCACACGGCGAACCATCTCGCAGGTCGCCGTGCTCGGGAAACTCGGCGGGCTTACCCCGCAGGAACAGAGCGCGGCCAGTGCCGAGACAGCCAAGACCGCCTCGTACACCCCCAAGGAACAGATCCAGACATTTCAGGCCAACAAACAGCGAAAGCGCGAGCAGGGCAAATGAACGGGCACGTCCCCTTTGGTGTCGCCGACTACTTCTGGGATGAGGCCCGCAGGCGGCAGAGCCTCCTCAATCAACTGATGGAGACCTTTCGCGGCTGGGGTTACGGCGATGTAATCCCGCCCATGTTCGAGTTTGATTCAACCCTCAGCGCCCAGTATGACGATACGCTGCGCAAGGGCATGTATCGCTTCCTCGACCGTGACGGCAGCACTCTCTCCTTGCGGCCCGAATTTACCACGCCGGTAGCCCGCCTTGTCGGCGCACGGCTCCACGACTGGCCTATGCCGCAGCGATTCTGTTACGGCGGCAGCGTCTTTCGCTACCTGGAACCGCAGGCCGGCCGCCAGCGCGAATTCTGGCAGGTAGGAGGAGAGTTGATCGGCGCACCGACGCCCGCGGCCGATGCCGAGATCCTGGCCCTGACCGCCACCGCACTGAGAGTCGCCGGTCTGACCGATTTCCGACTGATAATTGGCCATATCCGCTACTATCGCAGTCTCCTCGAAGCCCTGGCCCTCACGCCGCAGCAGGCGCAACAGTTGCAGTGGGCGCTGGAGCGAAAAAGCGAGCCGCTTCTGGCTGACTTCCTGCGCGATACGCCGTTGCGGACCGGCCAGCGCCAGGCGGTCGAAACCCTGCCGCATCTGGTGGGCGAGAATGTTGACAGCATCCTTTCGCTGGCGGAACGCCACATCCAAAACAGTGGCATGCACGAAGCCCTCCAGAACCTGCGCCAAATCGTCGACGCCCTTACCGGCTACGATATCCTTGACAGTCTTGTCATCGACCTTACCGAGATACGCAATCTTGGCTATTACACAGGTGTCTCATTCGAGGCGATGACGCCAGGCCTTGGCACTGCTGTCGGCAGCGGCGGGCGTTATGATGACCTTGTCGGCCGCTTTGGCCCGTCCCAACCTGCCGTGGGCGTCGCTCTGGGTGTGGACAGACTCCTGGTGGCTCGCCAGCGGCAGGAAGAAGCCGACGCGGCCACCAGCGCTGACCGGCGCCCACCCGCGCTGGCGCTCCCGCAGGGCAACGCCGGTGCTCTGGCCCTTGTTCAGAAAATGCGCGAGACCGGGCTGCATATTCAGGTAGACGTCAACAACTGGACGGTCGATTCAGCCTTTGCCTATGCAGCAGAGACAGGTGTTTGCGACATCCTGCTCTGGGAGGACGGCTTCCAACATCACCGCCGCGACGAGCGCGGTGACTTTGTCCTGCTCGGCCGGCTCGAAGAGAACCGATTGTCCCCGCCGACAGGGGCGTGCCGGGAGAAGCTGCGCACATGACGACTTCATTTGCAGCGCCAGTTCGCAACCCGGCATCCGACCCGGAAAAGTCACAGTCGTCCTCGAAACAGGCCGCAACCGAACAGTCCCTGCTATTTGCCTTGCCAAAAGGCCGGCTCGCGCAGGACAGTCTGTCCTTCCTGGAAAAGGCCGGGCTGTCAATTCCAACCGACACGGCAAGCCGCAAGCTGGTTCTGCCCGCCGCCGACGGCTCCATTGGCTTCGTCATGGCCAAGCCGCGCGATGTGCCCACCTACGTTGAACACGGCGCAGCCGATCTGGGCATCTGCGGGCTCGACGTGGTGCGGGAGACAGATCGCGCCGTCTACGAACCTCTCCTGCTTCCCTTCGGCCACTGCCGCCTGAGCGTCGCCGGCCCGGCCGACAGGACGACTGTCCAATCTGGCGAGAATGTTGACTCTGCCGACCTTTCCGTCAGAACATCCTTGTCTTCCCACCTGCCGGAAACGCCCCTGCGTTACATGAGCCAGCCCCGCGTCGCAACCGAGTTTCCGCGCCTCACACGCCGCTTCTTCGCCGACAGAGGCGTCAACGCAGAGATCATCACTCTTGGTGGCTCGGTCGAGCTTGGGCCAATTCTGGGCCTCTCTGATCTGATTGTCGATGTGGTCCAGACCGGCGCCACCCTGCGCATGAACGGACTGGTGGAGATTCGCACGATCCTTGAAAGCCAGGCGGTGCTCGTCGTCAACCGCACCTCCTACCAACTCAAGAGCTCCGAAATCAACAGGATCATTGAACGCATGCGTATACTGACGGACTGAACGGTTGGCCCACTGCAGTCGGCAACCCAAAGAAAAGCACTCCACCGCTGCATCCGCCGTGTTGTCCCCAGGTCACAACTACCTGAGGTTTTACTGTGCCAGAGATTTCTGCTTCACAACTGATTGAGGGTGTAAATTTCGTCGCATTGCGCGCTTTCGCCGATGACCGCGGCCGTTTCCTGGAGACATTTCGCAAGGAGTGGTTTCCGCAACGCAGTTGGGAGCGTGTACAGTCGAACGTCAGCTATTCGAAACCGGACGTGCTGCGCGGGCTGCACTACCACTACCATCAGGTCGACTACTGGTTCTGCCTCCTGGGAACGATTCAGGTAGCGCTTGCGGATCTGCGGCCCGATAGCCCGACTTTTCGGCAGACCGAAACGGTAGAAATCGGAAAGCGCAACGCCCTCGGAATCTTCATTCCGGTTGGCGTAGCACATGGATTTCTGGCGTTAACGGAAGCTGCCCTCGCATATAATGTTGACAACTATTACGACAGCACTGACGAACACGGCGTAGCCTGGGATGACCCGGAGTTGGCGGTTGATTGGAACAGCGCTGCCCCGCTCCTTTCCGAACGGGATCGCTGTAATCCCAATTTGGCGGACTTGCCAGCCGATCACTTGCCGCGCCTCCATCCCGCTTAGTATCTGAACAGGCTGGCGGTCTGACTAGACAGATGCATCCTCAACTTGAGCGCTCCTGTGGGGCGTAAGAATATAGCCATGACAGAAAGTGCTCCTACCCAAACGCCCAATTTCTTCGACCAACAGAAACAACAGCGGGAAGCCGCCGAGTTTCGTAAACTACCCGCCGTCGACAAGCTCCTGCAGCGGCCCGACATCCAAGCCCTTGTGGAGGCATATGGCAGCGGCCCGGTCACCGCGGAAACACGCGCCGAGCTGGACTGCGCTCGCCTCGCCATCCACAACGGGCAGACGGCTCCCACTGCAAAGCAACTGACCGACCGCATCACCATGAACGTACTCGCGGCCGATGCCCCCTCGCTGCGTCCCGTCATCAACGCCACCGGCGTACTTATCCACACCAATCTGGGCCGCACACCTCTCAGCCAGAGGGCCCAGGACGCCGTAGTCCGCCTGTCGCAAGGCTACAGTACCTTGGAATACGATGTGGAAACCGGTCAGCGCGGCAGCCGCCATGCTCACCCTGCCCGGCTCTTGTGCGAGTTGACCGGCGCCGAAGATGCCCTCGTCGTCAACAACAACGCCGCAGCAGTATTCCTGGCGCTTACCGCACTCTGTGACAAGCGAGAGGTGATCGTCAGCCGCGGCGAACTGGTCGAGATCGGTGGCGGCTTCCGCATTCCCGATGTATTGCGCCAAAGCGGCGCCACTTTGGTGGAGGTAGGTACGACCAACCGCACCCATCCGCACGACTTCGCCGCTGCGATTAACGCCAATACCGCCGCCCTTATGCGGATTCACGCCAGTAATTTCAAACAGATCGGCTTTGTAAAAAAGCCGGAACTGTCAGAACTGGTCGAGATTGCACACGCACGCGTTGCACCTGAGAATACCGACGCCGACGTCAAGACTGAAAGCGGAGGCAGCGCCCAAGGCACCTTTTCTGCCGACCGCCCGCTCGTCATCGACGACCTGGGCTCCGGCACGCTGTTGAATACAGCCCAATTCGGGCTGGCCCCGGAACCCATGGTGCAGAGCAGCGTAAAGGCCGGCGCCGACATCATCACTTTCAGTGGTGACAAGCTCCTGGGCGGTCCCCAGGCCGGTCTGATCGTGGGCAAGGCCGAGTGTATTGCACGGTTGCGCTCGCACCCGCTTGCCCGCGCTCTGCGCGTGGACAAGATGACATTAGCCGCCCTGGATGCCACCCTGCGGGCCTATCGACGGGACCGGGCCGCGGCTGAGATTCCCGTGTGGAGCATGATCGCGCAGACGCCAGAGGACGTTCAACAGCGCGCCGTACGCTGCCAGAGCCGGTTGGCCGCTGCAGACATCAAGGCCGCCGTGATTCCAGGCAAAAGCACCATAGGCGGCGGCAGTCTGCCCGGTGAAACGCTGCCGACATTCCTGCTGGCGCTAGACATTCCACAGCCGGACCGCGCGGCCGCCTCTTTACGCCAGGCCGACCCACCCATCATCTGCCGGATCCAGCAAAACCTGCTGTTGTTCGACCTGCGCACCGTCCTGCCGGACCAGGAGCAGGCGCTGCTTGAGACTCTCAGCAGCCGGCTGCCGCTTCTTGGCGGCCAGACCGGCGCCGCCGGCCCGTAGCCGAAAATCGAAGTCGACTGTGCCTCTCCAATACCTGAAACTCGGCGGCTCCCTCATCACCGATAAACACAGACCGGAAACTCCCAGGCTCGACGTTTTGGAACGTCTGGCCCGGGAAATCGCCCAGGCCAGAAAGGAACGCCCGGGCTTGCGACTCGTCCTGGGGCACGGCAGTGGCAGTTTCGGCCACGTCAGCGCTCAGCGCCATGGCACCCGCGGTGGTGTCCGCAACGCGGACCAGTGGTATGGCTTCGCCGCCACTGCCGATGCAGCCGCGCGCCTGAATCGCATCGTCGCCGCGCAGCTCCTCCAGGCCGACCTGCCGGCCTGGACCGTGCAGCCCAGCGTCGCCCTCCGCTGCCAGGATGGCCAGGTCGTCAGCGGGCCGGCAGAAACAGTTCGACTGGCATTGGAGCGGGGACTCCTGCCCTTGATTCACGGAGACGTCGCCCTCGACAGCGTGCGCGGGGGTACAATTGCCGGAACTGAGGAAATATTCGAACAGATGGCCCTGCAGCTGCCGCCGGTCCGAATCGTGTTGGCAGGAGAAGTAAAAGGGGTTTATACCAGCGACCCACTTCAGGACCCAGCCGCAGTCATGCTGAGAGAGATCACGCCCGCCTCATTCGCTTCGTTGCAAGCATCCCTCGGCGCCAGCCATGCCACCGATGTAACCGGCGGCATGGCCGCCAAAGTCGAACAGTCCCTGCGTATGGTGCGCGCCGCGGCCGGCTTGCAGGTGGTAATCTGCGGTGGCCTCGTACCCGGGGCCATCTTTTCCGCCCTGACCGACCACGCCAACCCCCCCGGCACCCTGATTCACGCCGGCGAGCCGCGAGACCACGCCTGACACCCACGCCTAATCCAATCTGAGGAAGAGTGGCATTGAAGGATCCAGAGGGACCGCCTCTTGAGGATGCCCTGCCGGCCTCCCGCCTTTCCCTCTTTGAAAGCCCTGAGGGTTAGCCCGAGGTATTTGCCCGCTCATTTGGCGTCCGAGTATAATGATTTCCATAGAGAATGCTACTCTGACGCTGAAAACTGTCTGTCCCTGCAGTTCGGTTTTGCCTCAGTGAGAGCGTCACAGGCATGTTTCCACCTGTTGCGATGTACAGATTCGCGGTAGGGCTCGATGGGAGCCTTCTTATCCAATTTCGGAGTAAGGCCACTGATGTTCGTGACAATCGTTTCGTTTTTTCTGCTTCTGGGTCTACTGATTTTCTTCCACGAGCTGGGTCACTATCTGGTTGCGCGGCGCAATGGGATTGAAGTTGAAGAGTTCGGTGTATTTGGATTCCCTCCGCGTCTCATCAAACTGTTTACCTACGACGGCACAGTCTTTAGCTTAAACGCAATTCCTTTCGGCGCATTTGTGCGCATGAAAGGCGAGGACATGGCCGACAACAGCCCCGGATCCTTCAACGCCGCCAGCGGGCGTAGCCGTGTCCTGACACTCATTGCCGGACCGGCGATGAACTTGCTTCTGGCAATGTTCTTTTCGATAGCCAGCGTATTCTCAGGCTTTCCCGCCGCTGCCGCCCACCCCCTGTTGAATGATGTTCCGCCCGGCACCGAGTTTATGGGAGCGGCCCTCGAACCGAATGATACGCTCATCCGCTTCAACGGACAGCCGGTTTACATCGACGTGGTCACCGGCGAACTGCTCGACCGCAAACAGCGTGCCCCGGCCAATTCTGCCGAGGCTGGCACCGTCGTCATTCTGCGCGGAGACGCCCTGCACACGTTGCAGGTGCCCTTCGCAACCCGCACAGAGTTGGAACGCCTCTTGGAAGAACTGTCTCCTGAAGCGGCCCTGCAGACGCAGATCACGCATATCGCGCCGGGCAGTCCCGCAGAGGAGGCCGGGCTTCTGCCCGGGGATGTCTTCTACGCCGTCAACGGGGAGGTAGTAACCGCCGAACGCAGTCTGGGAGAAATGGTGCGAGCGCAGTTGGGTGAGACAGTTACTGTTACAATGCTCCGGGACGATGAACTCTACTCCCGCCAAGTGCTGGCCCGTCGGGAACCACCGCCCGGCCAGGGCGCAATGGGCGTGGCAATCAGCGGCGTACTGATGCTGGTCACTCAGCCCTTCCTCCGTAGCATCTGGCTGGGAATCATTGGCATCGTCGACTACGTGCAGGCCGTGATCGCCCTACCGGTTCTGCTCATCTCCGGCCAGTTGGCGCCCCAGGATGCCGCCCTTTCCGGTCCGGTTGGAATCGCACAACTTGTGGGCGGCGCGGTCAACGCCACCGTAGACACCGGCCTTTGGTTCCCGGTTTGGCAGTTGGCCGCTATCATCAGCGCCGGGCTGGCCATTGCCAATCTTTTGCCAATTCCTGCTCTGGATGGAGGACGACTGCTTTTCATTCTCATCGAGAAGCTACGCGGGCGTCGAATTGCCCCCGAAAAGGAAGGCGTCATTCACATTGTCGGCTTTGTCTTGTTGTTGGGCTTGATGGTTGTCATCACGATCAACGACATCCGCTCCGGACCGCAAGGTATCGACTGGTCCCATTTGCTGGGCAATTGACAGCGCGAACTTAAGCCGTCAATTGCCGGTAAGACGAATTAATTGCCCCATACATGTCTCTAGACGATACAAACTTTTCGGATGAAGATTCCGATCAGTTCAATCCAGGCCCACCCGAAAGCCGCCCAGAGGCGCAACCCCCCTCTTGGGCCGCCAAGCGCTGCCCTTCCTGCTACGCTGCTGTCCTGCATAACCAGGTTGTCTGCGCAGAGTGCGGCACTCGCCTGGAACCGCGTCTTACCAAGGTCCGATGTTTGCGCTGTGGCAAACCTGCTACATCCGACCATGTCATCTGCCCCCACTGCGGGCGCAACCTGCGCGCGGCCCCATCACGGTTGCTCACCATCGGCGCACCGGCTCTGCTGGTTGCAGCACTGGCCATAGTGCTCGTCGCCCGCGGGATGCCGTCCATCCTGCAAGAGAATGATAGCTTGCCCTTACTCCAGAATTTCGTTATTACACCAGCCTCGTCAGACAGTGAGCCGACAGTTCGGCTGGCGCGTGAAAGCCTGGCCCCCGCGGTCGTTCAGAGCGGACCCGGCCAGTCTGACGAGTCGTCTCCTCCCGCAACAGCCCCGGCCGCGGCCGCCGTCTCAACTCCCACGCCGGTGCCGGAGGAAGCAAAAGCAGCAGCAGACGGGTCCCAAACCGGGCCGATACCGACGGGCACGGCCGTTCCGCCGGCCAATACGCCAGTTGATACCGTTGCGCCCCCCGCGAATACGCCCACTGCGACCTCTGCCGTAGTGGAACATACAGCGACCGCTCCACCCGCGCCCACATCAACGCCAACTGCAGCTGCGACCGAAACACCGACTGCTACGCCCACGCCCGCGTGGTTGATATATACGATCAAACAGGGCGATACAATTGCCAAAATCGCTGATCTGTTCGACGTCGACTTGGATGACTTGCTGATAGCCAATGGCCTCTCGCTTCAGGATGCTACGAGGCTGCAGATTGGTGACCAGATCATTTTACCCGGGTTATACCAGGTCACGCCGACACCGACGCCTACCGAGGCTGCCACCGCCGTGCCCACCGCATCGCCTGCAGGGTAGCCCTTTACAACCGTGCCCAAACACGCACTGCCCATCTGGGCCTAGCCCCAGATTCGTATATAATCTAGTCAGCCCATGCTGAAAACATCGATCCGTTCTCTGTTGAAATACACCACTTGTAGAAGAGGCGACGAGTGACAAATTCTGTCGCACCCTATAGCAACGCGCAGACGCAACCTGGCCCCGACCATTCCGTCGAGGCCCTGTTAAACCAACTGCGAGGAAACGACGAGCTGCCGCCGACGCAGGAACTGGTCGCCTTGTCCGACCTGAGTCTGGCCGACTTGCGCCGCGTGCGAGAGGCCTGGTCAAAGATCAGCGACGCACGCCGGCTCCAAGCCGTACATACGCTCGTAGAAGAGAGCTTCGCCAATTTGCATGTACAACTGGGCCGGCTGCTGCGTCTGGCCCTGACAGACCCGCTGCCCGATGTGCGCATCCTTGCCATCTCCGGCCTGTGGGAGGATAGAGAAGCAGATCTTGTCGGTCCCTTGATCCACATTTTGAACAACGACCCCTACGACACAGTGCGCGCAGCCGCCGCCCAAGCCCTGGGCGCGTTTGTTCTTGCAGGTGAGCTTGACGAGCTCTCGCCCGCGTTGGCAATGCGCGCCGAGGATGCCCTGTTAGCCGTATTGCACGCCGATACAGAGCCACTCAACGTCCAGGTCAACGCCCTGGAAAGCATCGCCTTTTCCGGCGAAACCGGCATTCGAGAGCTGATCGAAGACTGCTATTATTCCCCCTTTGATGAAATGCAAGTGGCCTCGTTACGGGCTATGGGACGCAGCGCAGATGTACGCTGGCGCTCCACTGCCCAGACCGAACTGGATAGCCCAGAGCCGGAAATGAGAGCAGCCGCGGCGCGAGCCTGCGGCGAACTTGAAGCCAGTGACGCTCTCGAAAACCTGATCGCGCTGCTGTCCGACGATAGCAAACCGGTCCGGCTGGCTGCGATTTTCGCGTTGGGCCGGCTGGGCGGTCGACAGGCAAAAGAGATGCTAAACACCATGAGCGACAGCGACGACGCCGATGAAGCTAAAGCGGCCGCAGTTGCTCTCGAAGAGACCCTCTTCTATGGCGATACCCAAAGAGTCCAGTTGCTTGATGAATCCCAGGAAAACTGGGAAGATGAAGCGGATGACTGGGAGGCGTGGTGAATCTGAAGCTCAAGCGCTTAGTGCGCACACACAGTTCCGAACAGTACGCACTTTTTGACTTGGCCCAGACAGATGTCGAAGATCAACCCATCACGATCGGGAAACTCGATCTGCATTACACAGGAGAGGGGACCTACGGGACCATACTTCTGTGGGACATGGCTTCGCAGCGCATGAATCCCGAGAGAAGACGAATGTTCGTGCACGCGCTGCTTAGTGAACTGGTTCTGCCGATGGGGTTGCCTAACGAATTCGTGATCGAGTTCTTTGCGCCCACATTGGACGAGTATGAGGTTTTTCACAATTTAGACGCGGACGCTGACGACCCTGGGGCAGCGTCCGCGCAGGCAGATCCACGCTGAATGACTTGTGCCTGTCAGACTTCAATGCCGGGATATTTATTGCGCGTGAAAGCACCTGGAAACCAATGACCGAGAGCGACCCGAACCAACCCCCTTCTGAAAGTCGCGGTTCTGCCGCCGACTACCGCACAATACTCAATGAAAGCGCCCGTCTGTTGCGGGCCAACCGGCCCGGGGAAGCTATCGCCGTGCTTGAACCGCTGCGGGCAAACCTGCCCAACGACCCCGATATCGCTATTAATCTGGGCGGCGCCCTGATCCTGCAACGAAAGTGGTCGCAAGCAGTCAAAGTGCTCAAAAGGGCGGTCGACATCTCGCCCGATAATGTGCTGCTGTGGACAAATCTGGCAGCCGCCCATCTGGGCCGACTGGAAACTTCCGGTCCAAAACACCAGAAAAGGGCCATCGCCGCCTACGAAAAAGCGCTCTGGATCGATCCCAGCACACCCAATGTTCACTACCATTTGGGGTTGATCTATAAACAGCAGGGAAACCTGAGCCGGTCGTCCGCCATGTTCCAGCGGGCCTTGGAGATCAACCCCAATGACCGCGATGCCCGTTACTGGATGGAAAAGCTCAGTCACCTGTTAGTAGAAATAGAACGCGAGAAGAAGCAAGGTCTTGCCCCGCACGATCGCGCCAGTGCGGCCCGTCGTCCCAACGGACGCCCACCGGACCGGAATGGAGAGGAATAGCAATAATGACGGCGGAACCTTCGGTATCGCCGGGCGCCCCAGTTGACGCGGTGCCGTCCGCTCAATCACAGCCTATGCCACGCTGGCGTGAACGCCCTGAGCGCGCAGCCTGGATCGTCATTTTGCTTTCTTTTGCCATATTGCTTGTCCTGTTGACGGGCATTCCTTTGGCCATTCGGGCACTTTACCATTCAGCCGCAGTCAAACAATCTCTGCAATTCGAAACAACACTAGGTACTGCCCTCCTCTACCTGCCGCTTTCTGACCAACCAATTGCTCTCACCGACAGACGTGATGGCATCAGCGAGGGCAGCCGGCTGGAAACAACCGGCGCAGCTACCCAAGGTGTATTGGGCCTCCCCGCAGGCAGCCAGGGCGACGATCTCTTGGGAACCATCCTCCTCTATCCGGAAACGTCACTCGAAATTGTGCGCAGCCGGCGACCTTACTTTGCCGGCAGCAACCAACCGTATTCCGTACGTATTCGACTTCGTGAGGGTCAGGTGCGGCTTTTCACCAGAAGCGCATTGGATCGACCGGTCGAAGTCCAGATCGAAACCCCGCATGGCGAGGCCCACTTGGAGGAAGGAAACTATGCCTTCTTCGTCAACGCCGAGAATAGCGAGGTGGTGGTGAAACAGGGTGTTGCTAGTCTCTTACTACCTGGCCAGGAGCCCGTGGAGGTTGAACCAGGACTGCGGACTTGGATGCAAGCGGACGGGACGATATTGCCAGCGGTTCCGGCCGTTCACAACCTCCTGCGGGACAGCGCATTCACCAGGCCATTGGGAGAGGTATGGGAAAGCTACACGCCGCCGCATGTAACGCCGGGCACCGCTGAATTCCTTGAGAAGGACGGCCGTCACGTTGCCCGCTTTTTCTACAGAGGCCCAGACCAGCTTCATACCGAAATCGGTATTCGCCAAGTCGTCGACCTGGACGTGCATAGTTATGACTCCCTGGTCGTAAAACTGGACGTCAATCTGATTTGGCAGACTTTGGCAGGCGCCGGCGAGCTGAGCTCCGAGTTTCCATTGCGCATTGAAATGACCTATACCGACAAATACGGCAAGGAATTGAGGTGGGGCTATGGCTTCTATAACATGGAGCCTAGACCGGACTATCAGCTGTTTGGCGGCCAACAGGTTCCTCTCTTCATCTGGCATAGCTATGAGTCAGCCAATCTGATGGAAGAGTTGGAAGCGACCCGACCCGTCCACATCAATAGCATCAGGCTCTACGCCAGCGGCTGGAACTACGAATCATACGCCAGCGAATTGGAACTCATTGTAGAATGACGCCGCGGCAACGCAAGATACGACTTGGCTGGCTGGCGGCAACGGTCGGCCTTTTTCTTTTGCTGGCCGCATATCAGTTGGGCTTACCCGGTCTCCACTACGACGAGGCCAAAGAGGCTGGCGTCAATGCGATCGAACTACTGCACGGCGCCCCCGTGACCGCATTCCGCGACGCCACCATCTCCGTGTTCGGCCTGGAACTCCCCTTGATGGTGCAGGACTATATCGGTGCCCTCAACGTCTACCTGGCGCTGCCTTTTCTGGCGGCAACCGGTATCGGTGTGCCCAATCTGCGTCTTCTCCCTCTGTTTCTGGCCGTACTTGGACTGCTGGCGTTGGAACGAACCGTCTCCGAGTGGCTGGCCCTTTGCGGGAACAGTGCGGCCCGCGTTGCACCGATCGCCCCGGCTGCTCTTGCTTGCCTTACCCTCCTGGCCGCCGCGCCCAGTTTTGTTTTCTGGCAACGACAAGGGATATTCGTCACCAACGCCACCTTCCCCTTCACCTTCGCCTGTATCTGGCTGACGCTTCGCTGGTTTCGACTCGGACAAGACCATACGCTCATTTTCTCGGCTCTTTGCGCCGGGCTGGCGGTCTATGCAAAACTGCTGGCCGCGTGGATTCTCCTGCCTTTCATCATGGCATGCGCCGGCTGGTGGCTATGGCAACGCGCAAAAGGCGCGCTTCACGTTAGCGCCGGCGAACGGTCGCCGGCCTCCCTTGCAAATCCGCCCAAGAGCAGGCAGACCAACAACTATCATGCCAACCCCCTTCCTCTGCTGCTCATTGCCGCTCTCGCATTCACATTGCCTCTCACTCCTTTCATCCTGTTCAATCTGAAGACCGGCGGCACGCTTACTTCCATAACCCAAAACCTCAGCAGCAGCTACTATGGTGTGAACAATGCCGCTGTAGTCGAAAACGCGTCTGTGCGCTGGCAACAGTTCCTCCAGATCTTGCGCGGAGATCACCTCTGGTATCTGGGCGCACTCGAGCATAATCCGCTTGCGCCCTGGCTGGCCCTGGCACTTCCTGCAGCGGCACTGACACGTCCTTCTGGCCGCCGTGTGGTCGGTCCGCCGCTCCTGTTGCTGGCAGCGGCCTTCGCGGCCAGTCTGTTCACTGTCAGCGATCTGTTCATCACACACTACGCACTGCTTCATCCCCTCGCGATTGCGATCACAGGCCTTTGCCTGTACGAACTGTGGCGATGGTCCGGCTCCCAGGACAAGGTTATGTCGGGCCGGCCGCGACAGCCAGGTACTGCCGGCAACGCGAAACCGGGAAGAACCTTGATTCGGTTGTGGGAGCGGCTACCGATACCGGCTGCGCGCGGCCCGTTTCAACTGCTTTCTCGCCGTTCTTCCGCACTCCGGTTCATTCTTGTGTTACTGGTGTGCGCCGGCGTCCTGCTCGACCTGCGGGCAACCGCTGCTTACCACAACGCGCTGACGCGCAGCGGCGGGCTGGTGGACCATTCAGACACCTCCTACCATCTCGCCTTCGATCTCCGCCACCGCGGGATGGGCGCGCCCATCGTCCTCGACTGGGGGATGGATGCAACGGTTCGTTTCCTGAGTGAAGGGAAAGTCACGCCTCTCGAAATCTTCGGCTATTCTTCGCTGCTGGAGCCGGATGAAGGATTTGTTCACCGAATCGAGCCATTCTTGGACAATGTAAACAATGTTTACCTCCTGCGCGCCCCGGGAAACGAGCTTTTCCTCGGGCGACGTGCCGTTTTCGAGCGTTTAGTCAGCGAGCGTAACGGCCATCTTCAACGAGAGCGGATCTTTTCCCAGCAGGATGGCACGCCACTGTACGAGCTCTGGCGTGTTCGCTACTGATTTACTTCCTGGTGGTCCGCCCTCACGCCTGCCTTTGAGGCGCATAGACGCCCGGTTCGCAACTCTGAAAGCCGGCGGTCGCCCCAAAACTCTTGGCTTCTCGATGTCATCGCCAGCTGTTGATGCATGTATATTGGGCGGTCGGGCCTTCGGCCCTCCCTTGTGCGGGGGGAAACCCCCCGCAACGCCCCCTCCCAACAGAACGCCTCGCCATCGCAGCATTGTTTTCCAGCCATTTCTCACCATCCACAGCAGGCCCCCCCGGCCCTCAACTGACTTGGTTGAGCATATCGGACTTAGCTGCTAGAATGGAGATACGTTAGCGTGTAGTTGTTACTAAACGAGAAATGTTTAACCGACTTCCTTCCGAACTGCGCCGTAGCAGAGCAGACACTGCCCCGACCCAGCAGGCACGCGTCGGCACAAAAGGTGTCGGGTACCTCAGAGTGATCGCCCAAATGGGGCGGCTGCGGGCGCTGCCTGCCCTACTTACGCCCGTTTTGTGGGGAGCGGCTGCCGCCCATTGGCAAGTCGGAACGATCAGCATCTGGTGGGGGCTGGTTTTGCTGTTCAGCTTCGGCGCTCTGGCGCTGGCCTGCAATTACCTCGGCGCATATGTCGACTACATGCGCCATGTTCGAAACGAGGGACTGAACGCTACACCCGCGAACGAGCGCAATCCTCTGCGGCAGTCGCATGGCGGTTTCTACGATGGCTACGACTGGATGCAGCAGGGCCTGTTGCAGCCGAAAACTTTCCTTAGCCTCGGGCTGATGTCGGGGACCATTTATGTGCTGGCAGCGTTGTGGCTAGGAATCTTCATCGGCTGGCCAATCTGGTTTTTCGCGCTGATCAGCGGCCTGATGTGCAGCGTATCACTGTGGTCGGTCGTACGCTACGCCCGCAGATTCTGGTGGCTCGGCGACCTTGCCTACTGGCTGGGTCTGGGCGTCACCCCTCTGGTCGGAACCTACTTTGTACTGACCGGCACGGTCACGCGCCAGATATTGTGGATAGCCTTCGCGCCGGCAACATTCGCCTGGCTGGCCTACCAATCCTATGGTTTCTACAGCTGGCACCGTGACTGGCGTCTGCGGCGACGTACTTTGGCGGTTGTGTTCGGACCCGAGCGCGGCCTGGACGTTGCGGCAATTCTTGCCATTGCCGCGTTTATCGTTCTGCTGCTGCTGATAGCGACCGGCGCTGTGCCGGTGTGGACGATTCTCGTTCTGGGAGCATTCCCCCTCTTCTTGCGTGCATTCGCCCGTGCACGGGTATGGCCATTCTCCAGACAGGCCGGAATTGCAACCGCAGAGAACACGTTGAACGCTGTGGTTTTGGCTGGGTTGTTGTGGCTTGTGCCCCTGTGGCTCACCTGATCGGGCAACGACTGTACCCGGCATCCGCTGGAAGGTCCTGAGTTGGCTGTGCATGATTGCCCTTCCGGTGCCTTCGTCAGGTAGCCCCATTCCCACCGGGCACTGTAGCTCGATTGCCCAGGAGGTCAGCGCCCGATTGCCTGCCTCCTGGTGTGGCGACAGGCTCGTCCCGCGCATCTAGCGGACTCGATTCATGGCAGAATTGACGCGTAAAGAGTTCTATGAGTTAGCCGACCAATGCCGCGAACGGGCGCTGGAGCTGGCCCTCTTTGATCAGAGCAGGGTCAACCGCCAGCAGTGTCGGCAATTCAACCTGTGGTTGGCGCGTCTCAAAACCTACGACCAACTGGCCGCCGGCGTGCAGGACATCAGCGCGGCCCGACCAATCACCCGCTATGATCTGATGGCGGCAACCGTCGTTATCTGGCTCTTGTCGATGTTTCTGCTGCGCGAGCAGGTAAGTATGGGTGGAAACAGAATTCTGGCGTTCGCTATGTGGGGTCTGGTTATCCTGCTCTACTTTTTGCCCGAGTCACTCTACGCGACCACTGTCGAGCTATTGGAAGCCAAAGTGCTGCGCGTGGTTGAAGCCCTTGAAGCACTATTAATCTCGCAGGAAATGGAAGTAACCGAGGCGGTCTTCTTCAAAATCAAGGAAAACCTGAACACCGCCCGCCGCGAACTTCGCCAGCAAATTCACCTCGCCCATGCCCGCTGAACTTTCGACCCCGCTTGACCTGTCAAATCAACCGATGTAGTCAACTCTGGTGCTGCCGCGCGGCTGAGCCAACACTTCCTCCCAGACAATCGCCTACCCTTCATCTCGCCTGGCAAAATAACAGGCCCACACCGGCATCCTGTTTTCCCGGCACCAGTGTTCCCGGTGTGTAGGAAGATATGGCCCGATCCGGGCGGCCCCTTCCGGACTGTGATCACAAAATGCGGAGTGTTGAGACAGGAGGTAGCGCACCATTTCGCAGTACTGCTCCACGTCACTCTTCAAGTGCAAATAGCCGCCCGAACGTATTTTGGAGGCCAACAGATCGACAAATGGAGGAGAAAACAGGCGCTTTACCTTGTGCTGCGCCTTCCACCAGGGGTCAGGAAAGAGCACATGAACTGCATCCACTCTGCTGTCCGGGATAGCATGCGGCAGACCCACTCTGGCATCATCGTCGCTAAGCCACAGATTCCCCAAACCCCCTTTCTCCAGGCGGCGCAGCGTCAGGCGCACGGCCTTGGTTCTTACCTCGAAGCCGATGAACATTCGCTCGGGCATGCGCGCGGCGCGGTCAAGGAGGAAGTCCCCCCGGCCAAATCCGATCTCAATTTCCAGAGATCGCGCTCTCACAATTTCCCGGCGGAAGCGTTCGCCATTTGCGGCGCCAGCATCACCGAGCGCAAGGGCGCGCACAAAACGTCGGTCCACCCCCCAGGAAGGAAGAACATCGAATTTCGGACGCTGCCGGGGGTCGCCGCCGATGAGGCCCTTTCCGGCCTGCCAGTCGGCGTAGTGCTGCGCCCGCTGTGTGGCCGTCAACTCCTCCCAGGCAAAGTCCATTCGTCCCTGGGAGAAGGAGGTGGGACTATAGTCGAGGGGAGTCGCCTTGTTCTTTTCGATCACTGCGCTTGCGAGAATTGGCAGGTCGGATGCTGGTAGCTTAGCGAGCCGACTGTCGAAATGGAGGTTACGTCACCGCACGTCAGGATCACGAGAGCCTTCGCTGAATCGCGTCACGCACGATATCCGCATCAGCAGGCAGATAGACGGGAGGGTTGGCAAGGTCACTCTCCACTTCCGTCAGCGTGCCCTCGTGGTAGCCAACTTTGAACGGCGTAAACTTAAGGCCATGGGCGGTGCTGATGACGATCACCCGCTCGTTGCTCCCAATTACCTTGCGCTGCAGTAGTTTGAAGAGCGCAGCCAGGGCAGTACCGGTATGGGGACAAGTATACATACCGGTGGCGTCCGCCATGGCCGCGGCCGCTGCCATCTCGTGTTCTTCAACCTGCTCGACAATGCCGTCGGTCTCCTGAATTGCCTGCACCGCCTTGTCATAGCTGACAGGATCACCAATTTGAATTGCAGAAGCCAGCGTAGTTTCGGCCTCCACGCTTACCTTCTCGCTGAATCCATTCAGATAACTGAGATAGAAAGGGTTGGCCTTAGCGGCTTGGGCCGCCACCAGGCGAGGAAGGCGACTGATGATGCCCAGATCCAACATCAGCTTCAGCCCTTTGTAGAGGGCACTGATGTTACCCAGGTTGCCAACAGGGATGACAATCCAATCGGGTATTTCCCAGTCGAACTGCTGCACGATTTCGATTCCAATCGTTTTCTGGCCTTCAATGCGCAACGAGTTCATCGAGTTTGCCAGATAGATGGATGAGTCATCGCTGTCGCTGTCTTGCGTGATTTCGCGAATGACTCGCATGCAGCCGTCAAAGTCCGTGTCGAGGGCAAGTACAAAGGCGCCATTGGCAATCGGCTGAATCAGTTGGGCCGGGCTAACCCTACCCTCGGGCAGGAAAATAACGGCCGGGATCCCGGCCGCGGCCGCATAGGCGGCCAGCGCTGCGCTGGTATCACCTGTACTGGCGCAGCCAACCGCCCCAACCGGAACGCCGTCCGCCTGCATCTGCTTGACGACACTGATCAGTACCGTCATACCCAGATCCTTAAAACTGCCGGTATGACTGTTCCCGCACAGCTTTACCCACAGGTCGGACAGTCCGATCTGCCTTCCCAGCCGCTCGGCCCAAAAAAGGTTGGAGTTGCCCTCATACATGCTGACCACGTTGTCGTCAGCAATGGTCGGCATGATCCACTCTTTCTTACCCCAAACACCACTGCCATAGGGCCATTCGGTGGAACCGACCCGGTCATCGAACAGCTTCTTCCACTCGTCCGCGGAGCGCGTCCTCAAGGCTTCAGTGTCGTGCTGCACCTCCAACAGGCCGCCGCAATTCGGACAGGTGTAGATAACCTCATATATGGAGTACATCCCCGCACAACCCCGAAAGCAACGAAAGTGGGCTTTGTAATCGGTCATTTGGCTTCACCACAGTGCCGGCGCGCACTCCAGCACGCCCGACAACGCGCACGCGTTTTGCTAGCGTCTCTCGAAAGTTCGAAACAACGACATCGGAGTTCCGATCCAGACACAGAATCCAACTGCACTTCCCGGTTGATTCACAACAGGCCAGGCCGCCGCCAACGTACACCTAGAAAACAGATGAATAGTCCAATCAACCCAAGTGAAAACGGCCCACCCGGTCTACCTACCCCGCGGCTTTGGTATCAGTTCAGCCGCTTGCTGAACTCCGCAGTCAGCGCCGGGACCGCCTTGAACAGATCATCGACAATGCCATATTTGGCCCGTTGAAAAATGGGGGCGTCCGAGTCCTTGTTGATGGCGACGATGATCTTGCTGTTCCCCATGCCGGCCAGATGTTGGATCGCGCCCGAGATGCCGCAGGCAATATATAGATCCGGCCTGACCGTCTTGCCAGTCTGCCCTACCTGGTGCTTGTATGGAATGTAGCCCGCGTCGACCGCAGCCCGGCTGGCCCCAAGCGCCGCGCCCAGGGTCCGTGCTAGTTCACCCACAATCTCGAAGCCCTTCGGCGGATCCGCGGCTACGCCTCGCCCGCCAGAGACTATGATGTGGGCATCGGTCAGGCTGACTTCGCCCGCATCCACCGCACGAAAATCGGTGACTTTCTGACGGATTTCATCTTCACTATACGCAACATCCAACTTTTCCACTGTTCCCGACGCCTCTGTAGGCTGCGGCATGGCAAACGAGCGGGGCCGCACGCTGGCAACTGCCAGCGGACTCTCAAAGTGAATCCGGGCGCTGATATTGCCCGAATAAATAGTGCGGGCCGCCACCAGTTTGCCTTCCTCCACCCACAGATCGGTCGCGTTGGCTGCAATGCCGGCGACCTGGCGGCACGCGACCGTGGCAGCCAGCACACCCCCGCGAATGGAGGCATTGGCGAGAAAGGCTGTCGCCCCGCTGTGTTTGACCGCCTGTTCGGCGATGGCGGCAAAGGGCTGTAGCCGGTAGCTCTCCAAGCTGGAATCAGTCGCGGCGTAGACTTGGTCGGCTCCGTAGGCCAGTGCCTGCAGGGCAGCTTCATCCACGTCGCTCCCTATCAGGAGCGCCGCAACTTCGGCGCCCATTTCCCGACCCAGTTCCTTCGCCTTGCCCAGGAGCTCCCAACAGTTGGACACGGCTTGTCCTTCATTCAGTTCAATCCAGACGAGAATCGCCATCGTTATCCCTCTCTAAGGGAAGAGAATGAAGAAGAAAGGGAGTGAAATGTTCCCCTTGCTTCTCACCTTCGGTAGCCTATATCACCTTCTCAGCCATCAGTGCATCCGCCAGCTGGGCAGCCTTTTCCTCGACGCTATCGCCCTCGAATATTTTCACCTGCACGCGTTCCGGCTCTTGTTTGTCCAGATCGGTCCAGCGCGTAGTGCTTGAGGGACCTACCTCCAAGTCATCGCGGCCGAGGACGGGGATACTCGCTCGGCTCGCCTTGCGGATGCCCATGAAGCTGGGGTATCGTGGTTCGTTGATCTCCTTTGCGACGCTTACCACTACCGGCAGTGGCGCCTCGACCGTTTCCTGCCCGCCTTCAAAAACCTGCTCGGCGATCAGCTTGCCATCGACAATGTCGACGATTCTGGTTACGTTGACCAGCAGGTCCCAACCCAACTTGCACGCAACGCCGGCGTAGATGACGCCGCTGTTGCCGTCCACGCTCATCTTGCCGGCCAGCACCAGCTCCACCTCTTCCTGCTCGCCGGCTATCCTGACGGCCGCGGCCAGGGCCCCGGCGGCGGCCCACTCGTCGCCGCCGTCAATGACGCTCTCATCCACCAGCACGGCGTTGTCCATCCCCATCGCCAGCGCATGTTTCAGCGCGTCGGTTTCGCTTTCGCGACCCATTGAGATGGCGACGGTTTCGCAGTCAAACCTGTCAGCAAGGTCAATCGCTTCCTCCACTGCAAACTCATCCCAGGGATTGATGACCATTGTCGCCTGCACTTCGCCGGATTGCGCCTCAGCAACTGTAACTCTGGGCAATTCCGCTGTATCGGGCGTCTGCTTGATTAACACCGCTACCTTCACGCAGCGCTCCTTTCATGTGAGATTATGTCCCAGCTGGACAGCTTCATCTGGTTGCCTGCAGTCCCCACAGCCGCTTCCCCCATTGCCCCCTACTGCCAAGTATCCGGGTCATAGGCTGGCATGGGGCAGCGCAGTGCGCGGTCCTCGCGCATGCCTAAGGTGTAGGCGGCCTGCATCAGCGTGTGAATCTGGGACGTGCCCTCGTAGATCACCGCGCTCTTGGTGTTTCGCAGGTGCCGCTCCACATTGTACTCGTCGGAATATCCATACGCGCCATGAATCTGGACAGCGTTGTCGGCTGAACGCCGGGCCGCCTCCGTGCAGAACCACTTGGCCATGCTGGTCTCCCGCGTATTGCGCACTCCTTGATTCTTGAGCGTGCCTGCCTTCCACACCAGCAACTCACCGATATCCAGGTCCTGCTGCATCTGGGCAATCATCTGCTGAATGAGTTGGTGTTCGGCAATCGGTTTGCCGAACGTTTTGCGTTGCAGAGCATAGTTGACCGATTCGTCGATGCAGGCCCGAATGATCCCGACCGAGCCGGCGGCGACGCCAAAGCGAGCGTTATCCAGGCAACTCATCGCGATCTTGAAGCCTTCTCCCTCTTGCCCCAGGCGATGACTGGCAGGAACGCGCACCTCCTGCATATTGATCCAGCCGGTGTTACTGGCGCGGACGCCCATCTTTCCTTCGAGCGTGCCGGTTGTAAGCCCCTCCCAGCCCCGTTCCAGGATGAATGCGGAAATCCCGCGCGCGCCTTCCTCAGGCTGCGTCTTTGCAAAAACGAGAAATCGATCGGCTACGTCGGCCAGAGTGATCCACATCTTTTCGCCGCTGAGAATATATGTGTCCCCCTGTCGACGGGCGCGCGTCTGGAGGGCCGCAACGTCCGATCCCGCGCCAGGCTCGGTTAGCCCAAAACAGGCGATACGGTCGCCGCTGGCCAGAGCGGGCAAAAACGCCTGCTTCTGCTCCTCGGTTCCCCACTGGAATATCGGCAGCGCATGCAGCGCAAGATGAACCGCGACCGTCTCGCGCACGGACGAATCGCCGTATTCCAATGCCTCGGAGACGATGCCCAGCGAGAGAAAGTCCATCCCCGCGCCGCCGTAGCCCGCCGGCAGACAGATGCCGAGAAAACCAAGTTGCGCCATCTTCGGCAACAGTTCGTGTGGGAACGTGTGATTGCGGTCGTGCTCCGCAATGATCGGCATCACCTCATTGCGGGTGAAATCATAGGCCATTTTGCGAACCAGATTGTGCTCTTCCGTGTACAGCAACTCGGCTGAAGAAGCCATCGATTCAGTCCTTTTCCCACTGCCGTAAAGCGCCGTCGTTTCCGTTACCGCGACAGTCAATTGTAGCGTGTCGAAGACAAAGGCGGAGACGCCTTTGTCTCCGCCGAAGAAGAGGAATTCCCATCTTCGGCGCGCCCAACAGCGGCGCGCCAGCATAGCTGCAAACAAAAAATAAGTATAGCAACAGAATGGAAACTTCCAAAAATCTTTGACCGCCCCGGTTGTGTTGCCAGTGGCACAGGTAAGCTCTCCCGAATTAGAATCCATCCTCACGACTGGCATGCCTGTTCTACCGCAAAAGCACTTGACCAAGGAGACCAATTCGAAGCAAAAAGGCAACCTTCTGGCGAAACAGGTCGTGCCTGCATTTGAAGGCATCGCCCCATGTCACCTACACTTACCAAATGGACTGGCGCTACCTTCTGTTTGCGGGATTAACTCTTCTCATCACAGCCTTCGTCGGATATGGCGCCCATATGACAGCGCGCCTGTTACGGGGCTGGCAGCCGCAAGAGAATCTGCTGTTGCTCCCTGCCGAAAATGCTCTGCGGGCCATTGTACTGGCCATCTGTATTCTCCTGGGCAGGGGCAGCGGCCTTTCGCCAGAGACGCTGGGTTGGCAGTTTCCCAATGCAGGGTCGCAGCTTCTGACAGGCTTCCTGACAGGGCTGGCAATGGCTGTGGTGTTCGTGGGTTTGGGGCGGTATGTTACGCGCTACACAGATACCAGGTTCTACCGTTCGATTCTCGAGCTGGTAATCCCGCGCAACCGTAGGGAAGCCCGTCTACTGCCCTTCGCCCTGCTGTTAAGCGTACTTTTTGAAGAGGTCTTGTTTCGCAGCCTGCTCATCGGCGGGCTCTCGCCTCTGCTCCCGACTGCCTGGCTCATCATCGGCTTCAGCATTGTCTTCGGCCTCTTGCACAGCCCGCAGGGCGCGTGGGGCATTATCGGCGCTGGAACGGCCGGCGCGCTATTTGGCCTGATGTTCGTATGGCATCAGAGCCTGCTCGCCCCGCTGGTCGCCCACTTCGTCGCCAACAGTGTGCAGATTTGGCTGGCAAGCAAGCAATTCGACCGGTCTCCAACAACATGACAGAATGTAATACCGATCTACGCATTCGATAGCAAGGCACGTGGCGGCGAACAGTCCGAACATTCAACCCGGCTTGGGTCGCGAGGCAGCTACTCCATCGTCCGGGGCACCTGTTCATAGATACCGCGCAATCCATTTCGACGGATTCGCAAGACCTCGCGACACATCTTGAATGTATCGACGAGAGGATTGATGCGGCTTTCGGCCATGTAATACCAGTTGATCGGCACCTCGACCAGTCGGAGGTCGCGGATGTGGCTGATGTACAGGATTTCAGGGTCAAAACCCCAACCGTCAATTGTCTGGTGCGGAAAGACCTGAGAGGCCGCCTCCCGCGTAAACATCTTAAAGCCGCACTGGGTATCTTCAATTCCCGGAATAATCAGCTTCCGAACAACATAGTTGAAAACCCGGCCCATCAGATGACGATAGAACGGCTCGTTGTAACGAACCGCGCCCGCAATCTCACGGCTGGCGATGGCGACGTCATACCCATCTGGCTCTTGCTGGGGCGGTAGAAACTTGGCAACCTCCTCAATCGGCATCGACAGGTCGGCGTCGCAGATGAAAAGATAATCTCCCTTGCCCACCAGCATCCCCGTCTTTACCGCTGCCCCCTTCCCCGGCGCGCTGTGAAGCAGCTCCAACGTGAATGGGTCCGAGACCGTGACCGTCTCTGCGAATTCGCGTACAACCGCGCTGGTCTCGTCGGTCGACCGGTTTTCCACCACCAGAATCTCGGTTGTAAAGGATTGGCCTCGCAAAAACGTGGCGATTGTAGTAAGTGAATGGGGAAGTCGTCGCGCTTCGTTAAAGGCAGGAATGATAATTGTCAGGAAGGGGCGCGACACTAAGAACTCCTCGGCCGACAGGGGCGCAGGGATAGCATTGGGATTTCATCTGTGAAGTGACCTTGTGCTGTGCAGGCCGACTCAGGTTTTCCCATTTTCATTCGTTCCGCCAAGCCTCTACCTGGCAGAGAAACTCGATTCCCGTCATGTTGTCAGGCTGTACAACGCCAAAAGCGAAAGCGCTTGCACCAGCAGCGAACCGGTCCAAAACAGATAGGCGCCGGAAAGTTGACCCTGCATCCTCATCCACAGCCCAGCCAGCGTATTTGTCAGATATGTCAGCAGGCCAATCGCAGGCAGTAGGAAAAGTGAGTTCTTTGGCCTGATGCTGTCCGGCACACCTTGCCGATTGTAATGAAATACCAGTGCCTCCGGCAAATCTGGGAAGAGGACCATGAGATAGCCAAAGAGGGCCAGGCAACCGATCAGCCCGGCGAGCAGCAACCAGCGGCCCGCCGGCGACTCAGTCGCCAACGCATAGTAGTTCGTTGGTTGTTCGCGTACAAGAGACAATGTGCGCGAAAGGCCGAGTCGATTCAGTGCCTGTAACTCTTCCAAAAAACCGATCGGGTCTGCTGGAGATATCGCAAATATCCCATCGTCAGTTTCAATCAGCAGACACTGATCAAGCGGAACGCTGGCCAGACGCACCAGCCTCCGCCCTTCCCCTCCCTCTACTATACGAACAAATGGTGACGGCCAATCCTTGACGGAAGGCCGCACTGTCATCTCGTCCACACCTTCAATGATACGCCGGATGCAGTGGAGCGGGATGACCTGGCAGGTACCGGCCCAGCGAATTCGCAAGGCGTTGCGGTCAAGCCAGTATTCCAGATTGAACGCCCCCCAAGTACGCATCGTCAGATGGACGAGTACAGGCAGTGTGGCCAGTAAGATCAGAAGCAGCAGAAAACTGCTCCAACCCACCGGCTTAAGCGCCAACCACGAGAGCAGAACTGCATCGGTCAGGAGCAACCAGCACAGCCCAGCCAAGCCCTGCCATCTCGACCCATCTGAAGGCGGTGTGTACACCATCCGTGACAATTGGATAACTCCTGCATCGCGCCCTGTCGCGACGCCCCTATGGTTAACGGTAGCCCTTGCGCAACCGGTTCTCCACCTACGGCAACGTTGCCAGTTCGGTTGAGGCCCTCACACTCCATGGAAGCTCGAATGCCCCTGCGCCCGCGCTTTCCGCCTCCGCCCTTGCGAACACCGGCATTTGTCAGAAATCCCCCTCTGAAACATTCCGGTCGCGTTCACTTGGGTAGCGGCCAGCTGCCCGCGTTCAAGTCGGCCAGAATTTCATGCCTGGTCAGGTCAATTCCCAGCGGAGAAACACTTACATACCCGCTTTCGATAGCGCCAAAGTCACTACCAGCCTCTGCAATCCCGGTGGGGACTTCGCCCCCGATCCAGTAGTACGGCTTGCCCCAGGGATCGTCGCGAGCGACCAGCACATCCCCGTAGATGCGCCGGCCCAGGAAAGTATAGCGCTGACCGTGAATCTCTGCCGCCGGCCGTCGCGGCACATTCACATTGAGCATGGTTTGCGGAGGCAGAGGCTGCTCAAGCGCGGCCGCCGCCAGTGTACGAGCATATCCGGCCGCATTCTGCCACGCGTCGGAATCGGAAATTTCGAAGCCATCCACGGCGCCTGTGCTGAATGCAATCGACGGTACACCCATCACCAGCGACTCCATCGCCGCGGCCACGGTGCCGCTATAGAGGACATCACAACCGAGATTGAAACTGTCGTTGACGCCGCTGACAACCAGATCGTATGCGGATTCCGGCTCCCCCGCGGCCCGTCGCAAGTCTGGGGCCTCGGCCCGGTGCGGCGCACCGAGAATCGCGAGGGCAACGCAGTCAGAGGGTGCGCCGCTGCAGGCATAGACGCGGCGGCCGTCGGGCCAGACAATCGGCGCCATCCGCAGCGGCTTGTGCAGCGTTTTGGGATGTCCCGAAGCACTCCAGTTCCGCTCCGGCGCTATTACGGTCACGTTTCCCAGGTCGTCCAGCGCGGCCGCCAGCATGCGTATGCTGTCGGCGTGTACGCTATCATCATTTGTAACGAGTATGTTAGGCATAACTGAATTCGGTGGCGTTGGTCGGTGGCCAGCAGCCAGTTGTTGCGCAGGTCACCGGTCCGGCGGTTGCCGAACGAAGACCTGCACTTCATCGCTTTCAGTCTCATTGCCGGCACGGTCAAAGGCGCGTACTTTGATCAGATGCCGTTCCAGATAGAGGCCGCTGCCGGAAAGGATCGCGGCGAATCCGTCCTCAAATTCACGAATGCGCCCTGGGCGAATATCTTCATCATCCGATTGAAAGGCCGGCCAGTTCCGGGTCTCCGGCGCATCGAGCGACTCATAACGCAGTTCCAGAGGCCAGCGCTCGTTATAGGGGGCCACGGTCCGGGTGATGAACCAGGTTCCGTCAATCGCGAACTCGACACGGTCCACCGCCCAGTCGTCATTGACGAGCGCGTTGATGTTGATCTGCTCGTCCTCATTCATAACGAAGAGCGCATCAGGTTCCGGCTCGCTGATTTCCAGAGTAGGTGGTGTATTGTCGATCGTAACGGGGGCGTCCCAGATCCTCTGGTTGCCGTCATGATACCGCACCGTCAGCCGCAGCGTGTACTGCCCTTCCTCAAGCCCCTCTGTGTTAAACAGCTCCAGCCGACCGTTTTCATGTTGCTGGCCATGGTCCGGGCCGATCCTCGTCCACTGCGTTGGTTCCAGGCCGCTTCCAAACTCGAGGCGATAGTTGGCAAAGTTGCCGCCGCGGGCATTGCCCAAAATCTCGACCTGGCCGCCAATGTATCCGCCGGGCGGAGGAAATGTGATTGCAACCTCTGGGTCAAAGTCGATAAAATCATCTGGACTCTCGCCCTGCGGCGGCTGTTCTATACCGCTGCTGCTAACCCAGTCCTCCGCTTCCGGTGGCAGAATGAGATAGACCTTCGTCTCCCGCTCCTCTTCCGGCGTAGTTGCTTTGGCTAGCAGTCCGTTGCGCTTGTCGATATCGAAAGGCTGCCACAGGTTATCGACGACCTTTGGCTCGGTGCCCGCAATAAACAGCTCCACTCTCTGCCGCTGGCAGTCCTCCGACGGCAGCAACCCGCTGGGCTGACAGACCGTCGTCGAGACGACATTGCGGGGGCGTTCATACCAGCGGGCAGGCAACCCCTCATGATAGCGCTCCATCACGCTATTCCAGATGGGGGCTGCACCGGATGCCCCGGTGACGTTATTCATCGACTCATTGTCAGTGTTGCCGATCCAAACGCCAACCGTCAGCTGGGGCGTGAAGCCAACAGTCCAGGCGTCCTTCCAGCCGTTCGTTGTCCCGGTCTTGGCGCTGACTCTGCGATCCCCCAGCACGAGATTGTTGTTGATGCCGAACAGTGGTGCACGGGCAACATTGTCGCTCATAATGTCGGCCAGAATGTACTGGGCGTCGGCGCTGATAATGCGCTCCTGGTCCGGACTGTCGTATCTGCTCAACACCTCGCCTTGCGAATTGTGGACCTGCAAGATCGCGACCGGATTCAGGTTGCGGAATCCGCTGCGTCGAGACTCCGGCGGCACCGGTTTGCCGGCCATTACACCGCCGTTCGCAAGTACGCTGTATGCGTATGTGTGGTCCAGCAAAGTGACCTCACCGCCCCCTAGCACCAGGTTGAGCCCATAGTAGTTGAGGCCGCGGTCGAGGCCGTTAATACCCAGTCTATGAGCAGTCCGCAATGCGCTGGCGACGCCGACCTGGTCCATGACTCGAATGGCGGGAATGTTTAGCGATTGGGCAAGGGCATCACGAAACCCGACAGGTCCGTGGTAGAGACGATCATAGTTTTCGGGCACGTATACTGAACCGTCATTCTGAGTAAACGCGGTACGTACGTCCAGAATCAAAGAGGCCGCATTCATGCCCTGCAGCAGGCCGGAGAGATAAACATATGGCTTGAAGCTGGAACCGGGTTGCCGCTCAGAGATGGCGACATTCACCTGCCCGTCGATCTCTTCGTTGTTGTAGTCCAGTGATCCGACCATGGCCAGGATCTCACCGGACTCGGGCTTGAGCACCACCACTGAGGAATTGTTTACATTTCTGCCCTGTTCATTCAGCCTGGCAATATGGTCGCGTGCCACCTGTTCGGCATACTTCTGCAGATCGACGTCCAGTGTTGTATAGACAGAAAGCCCCTCTTTCCAGATACGATAGGGGTCGTCGACCGTATTGAACTCCTCTTTGATGCGCTCGAGAGCATAGAGGGCGAAGTGGGGGGCCGTGATGATATCGAAACGCTCCGCGACAGAGCCTCGCAGATCCAGTTCCTGCGCAAAGGCTGCGTCCGCCTCCTCCTGGGTGAGATAGCCGGCGTCGACCATGACCTGCAGAGTCACGCCTTGCCGGATTTTGGCGTCATCGGGGTTGTCTATTGGGTTGAGCGCAGGGAATTGGGGAATCGGCGACAACATAGCCGCTTCGGCGACGTTGAGCTCCGAGACGCTTTTGCCAAAGTAGACCTGGCTTGCCGCCTCGATTCCATAAGCCAGATTGCCGTAGAAGTTGTAATTGAGATACCACTCAAGGATCTTGCCCTTGTCATACCGCCGCGTCACTTCCATTGCCAGAATGACTTCTTTGAGTTTGCGGGCGTAAGACTGCTGTGTCCGCTCCTCCAAGGGGATCACGACATTCTTGATCAGCTGCTGGGTGATCGATGAACCGCCCTGTACACTGCCCCCCTGCAGGTTGGAAGCAAAGGCTCGCATCAACCCGCGCACATTTATGCCCGGATTGTCCCAGAAATTATGGTCCTCAAGCGCGACCGCGGCCTGGATGACGGCCGGCGACATCTCCCGCAGCGGCATGTAAGTGCGGTCTCCCCGGTATGGGCGGGGATCGACACTCTCGTAGAGCAGGTGCTTGCCAGTGCGATCATAGAAGCGGATGGTCTCGAACTTCTCCTGTTGCAGTTCAATGACACCCGCGTCGGGCAGTTGCGCGGCGTAAAAAGTATAGATGCCAAACACGCTCGCAACAGCGACTCCGACGGCGGCTCCCACGGTCAGAACCACAGCGAAGAATAGCGCTGCCGTCCCCTGGAATAACCAGAACCATGGACGAGCGCGATAGGTTTTCACCCGCTGCCGCCGCCGCCGCTGTGCTAGAATACGGGCGGATCTGGTCGGCCCGCCTGTTCCCGCAGCGGGTCGCCCGCGCTCTATCTCTGCCATGCCAGCCTTTCCTTCGCAGGTGGCAGACGGCGAAACCCATTGCCCTCGTTGTCAGTCTTGTCGCACATTCGAATCGTCAATACCTTTCATCGTAGCTACGCAGCCGCAACTGATTTACAGCCCGTAACGAGGTGAGCGAAGGCTCTTACTCTTTCCTCCCAATTTGCATTTGGGCGGTCGGGCCTTCGGCCCTCCCTTGTGCGGGGGGTGCCCCCCCCGCAACGCCCCCCTCCAAAACCATGCCTCAGCGACCTTACGTATTCAACGCAGCCGTTAGGCTCCAGCACGCTGGCGGCTCTGCCAACCCCCAAACGTATCCAGCTAGCCTGAATGGCGGCGGGGATGAAGGGCAGGTCACGACAGACACTGTATCGGGCTCAGCAGTTACCTTACCTGACAAAAATCAGATAAATCCCTCGACGCTCACTGTCAGCATTCTAGCATCTGCCCAATGCCGACCCAAATCCAACCGAGAATCATGGATTTGGAGAGAAAGAGTTGAGGAGCCATTCTGCACATGAGGGAATCCGTGCCATGGTGTGAACGACTCGACAGGTCGGCGACGCGCCCAGCCAAATCACCTTGGATTGTGACCGCCTATTCGACTTTTTCGAGTACGAGAAAGTGGCTGATACCGAGTGTCGTCAGCGGTGTCTGCTCAAGAGCATAGGTGAACGCTCGCAAGCAGGCCCCTATGACCGGTTGACGGGCATTGATACCGTCGTAGCCGGGGAAGATCTGCGTGTGCCGCTTAACGAGAACGGGCAGCCCTATAAACAGATCCAGGAGACTGCGTAGCGTGTAGGCGCGCACGTGAGGAGCAAGTTGATTGCGCAGAAAGTCTGGCAGATAGTTGATCAGCGGCGTATTGCCAAAGCGATATACGCCCTGCCAGTAGTGGCCGTGGGTCTCAAAAGGAAAGAGCCGATTCGGTACGAAGATGACCGCGCGCCCGCCCACGCGCAGCACGCGGACGATCTCGGATGCGGCCCGGCAGTCATCCTGCATATGCTCCAGCACCTCGTGAGACAGGACCAGGTCGAAGCTTCCGTCAGGATAAGGAAGTTGCTCACCTTGGCTGAGGTTAAGCGGCGCCTCCGGCACGTTTCCGGCCGCGGCCCGCAGATGCTCGCCTTCGATATCCATTCCGTGGACTTCGGGGACCGACTCTTGCAGCGCCCGCAAATAGATACCCACACCACATCCGTCTACCAGCGCGCGTTGCAGCGGTTGCGGCGCCCAATCGAGAATCATCTGCAGGCGCCGTTCCTGGCCGGCCCGCCAGACGAACGATGGATTGCCGCGCAATGCTGTACGCTCAGGCTGGTGAATCACAGTCCGTTCCCCTCGGCGCCGCTTCGAAGATATGCGTACACGGCGCTCATGCCGCGCCCACATGAATGGCGACCGTACCCAACATTTTTGTGCGGTAGAATACGTTACGGAACCCTGCTCTCTCCATTTGCAGCGCCATTTCCTCGGGCTGCAGAAACGCGACCGTGCTTTGCGGCAAATACCGGTAAGCCGTATCGGGCGGGGGCATTGATTTCCCGGAGGTCCCATCGCCGGTCGAAAACAGCTGGCCCACCACCGGAATTACCCTAAGCATATAGAAGTGTAGCAGCGGAGAAATCAGCGTCGGCGGGGGTGGTGACGTTTCCAGGCAGACGATCCGCCCGCCCGGTTTGGTCACCCGTCGCTGTTCTGCCAAACAGAGCTCCACGTCGGTCACGTTGCGCAGAAGAAAGCCGCTGGTAACGGCGTCAAAGTAGCCATTCGCAAACGGCAGGCGCAGCCCGTCGCCCTGGACGAACTCGACGCGCTTCGTCCTGTCTCCGCCGGCCCGACGAAGCAGGCTTTTCGCTTTTTTCTGGCGGCCAACGTCCATCATCTCGAACGTAAAATCGCAGCCGATCACTTCCGCATCCTGATGCCTGTGCTGGGCTTCGTAAGCGATATCGCCGGTGCCAGTGCCCACGTCGAGGAGGCGCCCCCCGGCAGGCAGCCGGCACAGCTCTACGACCTCCCGCCGCCAGCCTACATCCTGCCCACCGGTCATAAGCCGGTTCACCAGATCGTACCGGTGCGCAATGCCGGCAAACATCCGATTGACATAGGCAGCCTTTTCGGCCGCGGGGGGAAGCATGGAAGAGGTCATTTCTGCTAGCTAATCGGCCAGATTGCGAAGCTGTGCACTGGTTTTCTCCAGCTCCCGGCGCAGTTCCTGAATCTCGTGCAGAATCTCCGGCGGCGCCTCATCGCCATGGCCCCCGTGCGCAGCCAGCAGCGACTCCAGCCGCTTTTGCAGTTCAGGAATCTCGTGCTGCAGGTAGTCCAACTCCACCTTGCGCCCCATCTCTAGCAGAGATTCGACACCGTAATCGCTTACATCGGAGTAGAGGGTCTGGGCCAGGTCCTGGTAATTGTCCAACATCCAGCGACGCAGGAATTCGTTGCCGATAGTCCAGCGCGGGAATTCTTCGTGTGAACCGGCAGCGGCTCCGCCGTCCCCCCTGCTGTATGCCCGCTGCAGGTAGCCAAGGTTGTTCATGCCATGCACATACATCGAGACCTGATCAATTGACTCATTGTCCGTCCTGGCCACCAGGTCTTCTTCGCTGATGACACCCTGACGGGCAACGGTCAGCAGTATCTGCCTTTCCGTCGGCGCCAGGCACTTGAAGTCAACTTCGAAAAAGCCGGCGAGCAGGTGATCGGCACGCAAATCTTCTTCACGAACCTCCCGCAACGCCCCCCTCCCTCCCTTTTCCTCGAAAAGACGGTAACAGAGGGTCTGTACCAGGTATGGATGCCGATGCGTGTGCCGCAGTATTTCGTCAATGCGCTCCCTGCTGACGCTGACGGGCGCGTTGCTTTGTTCCTGCAACACCAGACTAACGCTCGCCTCAGGTTCCAGGTTCCAAAGATTTACAAGACTGAATCCGAAAAGGAATGGGCTTGTAAGCCAGTTGCGGGTCAGATCGTTCAGCTGCATCAGCAGCTTGGTCGACGTCATTATCGTGCGCATCCCCCCGCTCTGGAATGCCTTCCGAAGCCGCGCCAGGGCCTGGTAATCGTTCTTGGCCAGACTGATCCATGCCTCAGCTTCGTCAATGAGCAAGAGCAGATATTTACCATGCTCCCGCAGGGCCCGCTGCAAAATGCGTAAAATGTGTATCGCATCCCGGCCATAGAGCCCGCTTACATCGACGCCATAAGCCTCGAACCTTTGAATCTCGTCTTCCAATGCCAGGAACAACTCGTAATCGAAATCGTCTTTTGTTTCGCTCCCTTGCAGATCCCAAAATAGAGGGACGGCGCGGGCGTCGTCCTGTCGGGTGATCGTCCACTCCAACTGTCGCAGCAACGAAGTCTTGCCCATGCGGCGCGTGCCAACCACCCAGATAGCGGGGTCCTCCGCGCCCATCAGATATTCCAGCAACTCCTCTCGGCCATAGTGGTCGGGTCCGCGCAGCCAGCGGCCGACAGTATAGGGATTGCGCATAACGCTCAGGCCGTTCCTCGACTAATTCTCGGTAGCTAGTTCACGACGCTCTGAAGGCGTCGGCTTTGTTTTCCAATCCTGGGTCTAAGCGTCGACGTTCTCGCTCAACCCAGTATTGATACTATCACCCATTTGCTGAATATGCGCATGGGCGAACAGGGCATCCTCCATCGTAATCGTACGCCGCCCTTCGGCAAGCATGCGCCCGACCGCTTCAAGACCGAACTGTTGAATACGAAAGGGGCGGCCGGCACAGTTCTCAATGATGAAATCTACCACTGATGGCTCGTAACGGTAGAAGCCTCGCACCGGCTCGGTGAGCAGCTCCAGAGCCTGCTCGCGGTTGAAAGGCTCCAGTTCAATCTCGTTAAACAAATTGTACCAAGGGCTCTCGATTCGCCCCCATTCCTTGCTGATTCGAATACCGGCAATCACTGCTCCCAACGTCGCCGCGAAGTCACGCATGAATATTCGCCGCAGTCTCTGTTGAATCAGATGGTCGAAGGCATTGAAGACGTCCATTTCGTCCATCAGGAGAATCAGGCGCAGATGCTTGCTCGGGTGCAGCTCTTCTCCATAGTGCTGAAGTGCCTTTATCACATCGCGCAGGTCTCTGATAAATTCTCTGTCTGTATACTCTTCGTGCCCGGGCCGGTAGTATAACAGGTCCTGAAGGGCATTTTTTGTCTCCGGTGTAAGCCCGGAAAGCGATGAAGCCGTGTGCAGAATCTCCTCCATCAGGAAATGGAAAAAAGTATGTTCCTCCGTGCCTTCGAGGTCCACATACAACGGCACAAACCAGTATTCGTCGTCCTCCAGTCCCCAGAGGTGGTTGTTCAACTGATAGAGCAGTGTCGTCTTGCCGATCCTCCGTTCACCGTGAATCATAATGCTGTTATTGTGCAGCGTGTCCACAATCTTCTGCAGCATCTCCCGTCGACCGAAGAACATGTCTTCGCGCCGCACCGGCTCGCCGCTGATAAAAGGATTGAAGGAGCGGACCACTGCGTCCCAGGTCCGGCGACGGTTCTGGATGACTTCAATACCCATATAGCCGAAGCCAATCAGCGCCAGCAGGCCTGTGACGACTAGTGTGATGAGATAGTCCGATCGTATCAACCCCAGGAGAGGGAGCCGGACCTGTGCCGGCAGCGACTCGGCCTCAAAGGAAACGCTTCTTACTTCGGAGTAGGTGAATGCAAAATCCCGCACCTGGAATTCCACGTTGTATATGCCCTTCTCTGTGAAGTCGGACAACTCCAGAAACGGACGATCCAACTGCTGCCACGCGCCGAGTTGCCCGGGCGGGCTGACCCGATAAAGGACAACCAGTTCGGATTGGGGCGTGTACAGATCGCCGGCCTCATACCCAATTATGATCTTGCCGTCGGATTCCACCTCCCAGTTGTTGGCCGCAATTTGCTCTGCCGCGCCGGAAACGCCCTCGATCCTGATCCAGGGCGGAATCGAGTCCGGGCGGTGGAATGTCAGGCCGTCCCTGCTGCCGAACCAATAAACGCCGTTCGACATGCGGATGATCGAATAAATGGAGGTAGCCGGCAGCACTGCCTCGACAGTCAGCGTTTCCCAAGTGCGGCCGTCATAACGTGTAACGCCACCCTCGCTCCCGATCCATAGCGAAGAGTCGATAGGGTCGACGTAAGAGTCGTAGAACAATTTGCTGGGCAGGCGGGCAGTGGCAGTGCGGTCCTGCCAGGCCTGGCCGTCAAAATAGACCAGACCGTGCTGGTTAACTGCCGCCCACATCGCACCGGGGACCTTCAGATCCGGCGCCAGCGCTGCGACATTGTCACCGTAAATCGTTTGACCTTCCACCGAGTCGGCCCGGTACCGGGTCCATCTGCCGTCTCCGCTGCCGGCAAAGATGCCGCCGCTCTCAGTTGCTACCCACAGCCGGCCGGAGGCATCCAGCGCCAGGTCCTGGACCACTTGATGGGCCAGCGCATTTTCAACCAATAGGGTGCCGGCCGCGATATCATAGCGCGCCAATCCGTTGTCGGTTCCGATCCAGAGTTGACGCTGATGTGCCAGCAGGGCTGTGACAAGCGCTGAAGGTAGTTCTTCCGTCGGAACCGGTTGCGTCCATTGGCTGGCGCCGGGCTCCAGCGATGCAAGGCCCCACCAGGTCCCGGCCCAGATACGTCCATCGACATCAAGAGCGAGGTCTGTTACAAACAGGCTGGGCAGACCGCTTTCAACACCGTAGGAAGCTTCATCGTCCAGACCGCTGCCGGCGGATTTGCGGCGGATCCCCTCTCCTCGTGTGCCGATCCACAGTCCGCCATGATCATCAGCAAGCAAAGCTTGAATCTCGTTGGCAGGGCTAGCGGCCGGCGGATGAATCTCTCGCCCCCAGATCTCCCTGTCTGACCGGAACACGCCCGAGACGGTTCCCAGCCAGAGAGAGCCTGCCGGATCAATCGCTGCCGCATGAATGAAGGAAGTTTCGCCGCTGTTGATCGACTGCTGAATCACGTCGTACTGCGGCGTTGTCGAGGAAAGCGCCTCACGCTCGACGAGGCGGAAGAATCCTCCTCCTTCAGTGCTTACCCACACACCGCCCGATCCATCTCCTGTCAAGGAGGTAATGCGCACACGCTCCCGTGCATGCAGGGGGGCTGTCTCCACCTGCTCCCACCCGCCGGTCGCAGCATCTCGCCAGGCGATGTTGCCGTCGGCCGCGACCCATACCGTTCCGGCGGCATCGGCCCACAACGCGGTTACATCTTGGGCGGACACACCTTCCTCTTCACCAACTGCTTGCCAGCGCCCCACCTCCCGCAGCCACAGCCCGTCCGATGTGCCGACCCAAATGCTGTCGCCTTCGTCGGAACTGCCGATCACGTTGATATATGCGTCGTCCAGCCCAGCCACAGAGGACGCGGCTTCGCCGTTCCAGAGGTAGAGACCGGCCGCCGTCCCGATCCAGAGTTGATCCCCCGTATAGTGCAGCGCCCGTACCGGAGCATCCAGCCGTGTGAGCGATTCCCAGGCGCTGCCGTCCCATACAAGGACGGCGCCCGTCGCCGTGCCAGCCCAGAGGTCTGTCCCCGAACCCCCCAGAGTCATGCTGTGCACACCACTCTGCAGATCAGTGCCTTCCGTCCACGAGCGCCACGCGCCGTTGTACCGGCTGATACCGTGGTCGGTCCCGAACCAGACCTCACCTTCGCCGACGGAAACGGAAAGAACATTATTTGAGGCCAGGCCGTCTTCCTGGGTGTAGTCCGACCAGGGCGGAATCAGCGTCCCTTGCGCTTGGACCAGCGCCGGCCAGACGAGCAGCACAACAGCCGCCGCGGCCAGAATAAACGCGCTGCGTCTGTAAACTCTGCTATTTCCTGAAGGTCGTCTAAACATGGCACTTCGTGCGAAACACCATTGGCAAGTGGCCAGTGGTCGAATATACCGGTCGCAGCCCGCGTCACCTGGCAACAGATCACTGGTCACTGCAGTTTTCAGAATATAACGGACAGTCATTGATTGTCAACGCGCCGCCAGTTACGTCCATTCACCGACAGGGCTGGCTGTCACAACTTTCGTACCGTTACCAGCGCGACGGCAAGCCCTGCAAATATTTGCCAATTCCTAGTCGCCTTGTTGTATTATCGGTTTTGAAAGTGCAGCATGTATCGCGCGCGAGGTGGTGCGACGTTGGAGACGCTAGGCAATGAAACGTACTCGACTTTATGAACGACATGTAAACTTGGGCGGACGCATGGTGCCGTTCGCCGGCTACGAACTGCCCGTGCAATACACAGCCGGCCCCAGTGCCGAGCATCGAAGCGTGCGCACGGCCGCCGGGGTGTTCGACATTGACCATATGGGGCAGTTTGCGCTCAGCGGTGAGGATGCCCTGCCCTTTCTTCAATATGTGCAGGTGGCGGACGTTGCTACCATGTCCGAATGGGAAGCCCGTTACAGCCTGCTCTGCTACGAAGACGGCACGATCGTCGACGACATTTTCATCTACCGTTTACCGGAGAAATGGCTCATCGTCGTCAACGCCGCCAACCGCGAAAAAGATTTCACCTGGTTGCAGAGCTTCACCCATGGGTATCGGGTTGAATTGACCGATATATCGGACGAGACCTACATGCTGGCCGTGCAAGGCCCCAGGGCAGTCGCGATCCTGGACAGGATGAGCGCTGCCGACCTGGCTGCCGCGCCGCCCCGCTCAGCGCTGCAAACAGAAGTCGGTGGCGTCGAGATGCTCCTGGGCCGCACGGGCTATACGGGTGAAGACGGTTTCGAACTCTATCTGCCTCCGGACAAGGCGGTATCTTTCTGGGATGCGCTGCTGACGGCGGGCGCGACGGACGGTCTACTGCCTTGCGGCCTTGCCGCCCGCGATAGCTTGCGTTTTGAAGCCTGCATGTCGCTTTACGGCCACGAAATTGACGCCTCAATCAACCCCTACGAAGCGCGGCTCGGCTGGGTCGTCGACCTGCAGAAACCGTCCTTCCTGGGGCGTAACGCGCTGCTGAAAGTGAAGCTGGAGGGCAACGACCGGTTCCTGGTCGCCTTTGAAATGATAGAAAAGGCCGTTCCCAGAGAGAATCACGGCATCATCGGTGCCGAGGGAAAGGTGGTTGGCCACGTAACCACCGGCATGAAAAGCCCGACCCTGGACAAGTTTATCGGCCTTGGCTACCTGCCGCGCGGCATGCACCGCATCGGTTCGGAGATCCACATCGTAATCCGCGGCAGGCCGCGCAGAGCGCAAATATGCAGACGACCATTCTACAAGGCGTCTCGTTAACCCTGAGGAGAATTAGCCAAATGGCTATAGAGCATGCAGTACCCGGGAAAGTAATCGACCTCAACACCTTTGGCGAGTCAGCTTCCACTGCCGTCGTCAAAGAGAGCGCATTCGAGGCGATTCGAGTCTATCTCACTCCTGGCAAGAAGATTCCGCCGCATAAAGTTGACGGACCTATTACGGTGCATTGCCTCAGTGGTCGCTGCACATTCTTTGTTGAGGATGAGCCGCGAGCGCTGGTTCCAGGATCGTGGCTCTACTTGGAGGGAGGCGCGATGCACTCTCTGGAGGCGGAAGAAGAGTGCGCCGTGTTGGTGACGATATTATTTGAGTAAGCGGGGACCCGCGATTGGGAAAACCGAAGCGTTTCAGGCACGAGAGCTAGAGGGTTCACTCGTATACAGGGAGGACCTTTCTTTACGCGCCACTCCACGCTACTCGGATTGGGAAAGGAAAGGCTTGCCGTCGGCAAGGCCCCCATACGGATTCTTGAGTGTCTCATGCCGACGAAGGGACAAAGTCTCATCAGCCATTTTCTCCAGCAGTTCCTCCGACTCGGGGCGGCTGAATAGCTCGGCCCAGCGCGCCTCCGAATCCAGTTCGGCCAGTAGAAAACGGGTAAACCTATCTTGCTCCATTTTGCGGCAGCGCCGCGGCTCTTTCAATAGCCTGTTGAATAAGCCGGGGCGTCTTTCCAACACCCTTTACCAGACGAAACTTTCCAATGTCCGTCGCTAATGTTCTCAGATTACGCGCATATTATTCACTATGCCACCAATCGGCGCGGGCGAAGTCCAAGATGAATGCGCGCGTATGACTCCCTCACTAGCAGAGTCCTTCAATTTGGCGATCTGTCACACAGAGATGAGCCTCACAACCGCAACTCCTGCGTCTTGCCGCTGCGGATAGCCTCGAAGGCCTTGAGCACCATCGCAGTCGCGCGCGTCCCGTCGCGTGGGCCAACCGGCGGCTCGGTACCGTCGAGCAAACACCTGGCCCAGGCCTGCAGCTCACCTTGCGTTCCCTCCGGGTCGGAAGGCGCAGGGGGCGGCAACTCTTCCACAGACAACGAATCAATTTCGCAGCCGCCAAAGGTTACCTTATGGCAGCGGTCGTGAAGCGTCGCCGTGCGCTGGCCGTCTAAAACCTCGAAAAAAAACTTGGACGTATATCGGGCATCGCCGCTGTCGCCGGCAATGATCGACGCGATGCTGCCGTTTTCAAACTGCACCGAGACCGCGGCGTTGTCGACCAGCCCAATTTCCGGGTGGGTCAACGCGCCGCCGGCCGCGCTGATGAGAACCGGCTCAGATTCATTGAGCCAGTAGACCAGGTCAAAGGCATGACAGCCGTTTGAGAGCACAGGGCCGCCGCCGCGCTCCGGGGTCAATGCCCAGCCTCTCATGTTGGCATGCAGGCTCTGGCCCACCGTCACCAAGGGCGTCGGAATAACTTCCTTCACCTTGGCGACCAGCGGGGCGAAGCGAAACTTGAAGCCCATCATCAGTTTGACGCCCGCTTTGGCGACCGCTTCCTCGATTTCCAGGCACTCCTCGATTGTAAGCGCCATCGGTTTCTCGAGAAAGATATGCTTGCCAGCTGCAGCCGCCTGGGTCGCAAAAGGCGTGTGCGAATCATGATGGGTGGCGATCAGCACGGCGTCAATTTCATCGTCATCCCACACGGTTTCGACGTCAGTCGTATGGTACCTACCGCCGAACTCCTCGCAGGCGCCGGCGGCAGCCTCCTCAAGGACATCGACATAGGCCGCGAAGTTCAACTCCGGCAGGTCGCGGGCTCTGCGCATATGGCTACGCCCCATCCCTCCGCAACCAATCAGCGCCATATTGATCGAGTCAGTCATAGTCCTTGCCTCCCAATTCAATGGCCGCTAAGAACGCCCGCATTGGGCGGGCTGAGCCAGACGATCCTTAATCTGCGTGACCGCCCTATTTGAGAAAAAATGTGGAACCGGCGATGTAGCGCGTGCCGCCGAAGCCGTTGCCGTCGTCCATCGTAAAGTAGTAGGCCGTGAAAATGCGGCCCGGCTCCACCTCCGTCGCTACCGGATATCCCAAATCCCTGATCGGACTGTCGTCGCGGAGTATCTGCTCGTCGCTCCAGGTCTCGCCCTCGTCGTCGCTGACGATTAGACCGATCCCATGTGGAGGTTTGCGGCGGCCGAAGAGGACGAGAATGCGGCCATCGGCCAGCTGCATCGGCCACGGCGAACGATAGTACTTGCCGGCCTCCCACATGGTGCCCCTCCTCTCCCGCGCGCGCTTGGCCCAAGGCGACCGGCCCCAACGAACAATCGGTTCCGGCCGCGACCAGGAGTAGCCGCCGTCATCCGAATAGTTCATCTGGATCGCGTCACGCAGCCCGTCGATGTTGAGGGTGTAACATTGCAGACGGCCCGATGGCAGGCGCAGCAGACCGGCGTACGTGGGCCGACCGTCCCCGGTCGGATCGTCACAGATGCGCGCAAGCGGTTCCCAGCTGAGCCCATTGTCGTCGCTGCCATACAGCTCCACGCCCCCGGTGGGCAGGCCAACCGACATCGCCGCCAGCTGTGTCCCGTCCGGCATCTGAACAAGCGGATGTCCGTCTTTATGCACCATGCCATGCCCGGCGGGCGGCTGCACAGGCGTTGGGACCTCTTCCCAGGTACGGCCCCGATCGGGCGAGCGCAGCGCGTAACAGAGCAGGGCGGGCTGATATCCTTCCCCGGCGTTGGTGCGTCCGAAAAAGATGGCCGTCTCCGGCGCAGTCAGATCAATCCAGTCTCGTTCAAGGCCTGGATAGACTTCAAGTTGCCGGACATAGGCGCGACGCGCCTCAACCGACGCGCTCTCGTCGAAGATGACAACATCGTTGGCGCGGTCCCAGGTTGCACCGTAGTCAAAACTGCGCGCCAGAATGATCTGCGCGCGGCCGTGGTATCCATCGTAACCATGCCGAACATCGTTGCGGTGGCGGTATGCACTAGGCGCGCGATTGTAGATGACCGCAATCTCCCCGCCGCCGAAGTCGAAGATACCCCCCTGCCGCGGGTGACCGGCATAGCGATCGCGCGCATAGTCGACAAGCGTGTGTTCGACTTCGGCTAACTCCGGTGCCGGTATCTGTTTTGTCATCATGGGTTTCGCCGTGTGGCAGCGCAAAGTGCAGAAATACCAGTCTACTTCAGGCCGGTGAGCGCGATACCCTGCACAAACTTACGCTGGAAAGCAATAAAGAGAACCAGAATCGGCAACACCGCCATCACCGATCCGGCCAGCAGCACCGACTGGAACAGTTCAGCCATCGAAGTCAGCGAACCGGAGCCGTAGGCCAGCGAATACATCCCGACCGATATCGTGTACAGCCGTTCGGAGCTGGACATCACCAGCGGCCAGATGAATGCGTTCCAACTGCCCTGAAATTGAAAGAGGGCGACCACGGTCACGACAGGGCCGGACAGAGGCATAATCACCCGCCACCAGATCATCGGTTCGGAGCAGCCGTCGATTCGCGCGGCATCCTCCAGATCCTTAGGTAGAGTGCGAAAAAATTGGCGGAAGAGAAAAATGGAGCCGGCGCTGACCATGTTGGGCAGAATCAAGCCGGCATAGCTATTGTAGAGGCCGTGCCCCCCTGCGCCTAGAATGTCGTTGCCGCCCAACAGCGGCAGACGCAGCATGAGGATAAAGAGTGGCAGAAAAGTGACTGAACCGGGAATCATCATCGTGGCAAGAACGAGGCCGAATAGAAAGTCGCGCGCCGGGAAGCGCAGGCGGCCAAAGACGTAGCCGGCCAGTGAAGATGTAATTGTCGCCAGAACTGTCACCGTGACCGCGTAGATCGTGGTGGTTTGGATATATTTGCTGAGGCCCGCCATCTTCCAGGCGATCAGATAGGGTTCCAGGCTCCAGTTGAGCGGATTGAACATGTCCCAGGTGAAGCCCATGCGAATGACCAGGCCCGCCGTGCCCAAGGAGCTGACGGCCATCCACAGAAAGGGCAGAGCCGCGATCACCAGCCCTAAAGCGATGCCAGCTATCAGCAGAGTTTGAAAGAGCAACTCTTGCCGCGGCGGAAGTCGAAGATTTCGTGTCCGTTCCATTTGCGATGAGGTCTTTGTGGCCAGCGATATGGGAAGCTAACGGCTGCCAGCCACCTGCAACAGGCTTCCGGCTCTCAGTATTCGAGCGATGAGGAAAAGAATTTCCAGTTGAAATAGGTAAGGATGGCAATTGCAAAGAAGAGCAGGACAGCCATCGCTGAAGCGTAGCCCATCTGATTAAACTTAAAGGCGTTGAGATAGATCTGGTGAACGATGGTGGTGGTGCGGAATGCAGGCCCGCCCTCGGTCATGATCATCACCAAGTCAAACACCTGTAGGGAGTCGATCATGCCGATGATGAAAAGGTAGAAAGTGACAGGTCGCAGCAGCGGAAAGGTGATGAACCGAAGCATCTGCCAGCGCCCGCAGCCATCTACTTTGGCCGCGTCGTAGTACGTCTCCGGAATACCTTGCAAGCCGGCCAGGTAGATGAGCATCGTACCGCCGAACGCCTTCCACACTGCCACCCCGATCACGGCCTGCATGGCAGTAAACGGGCTGTTGAGCCAATCTTTGGGTTGAACGCCCATGAGCTTCAGAACCAGGCTGACCAGCCCCACTTGCGGCTGAAAAAGCCACATCCAAGCGATGCCCATCGCGATCGTCGAGGTCAGAACCGGCAGATAGTAGGCTCCCCGCAGGAAGGAGATGCCGCGAATTCTGCGATTCAACAACATGGCGGCAGTGAAACCGACCGCCAGAGAGAGGGGAACGAATCCGACCGTAAATTGTAAGGTGTTCCGTATCGTGATACGAAACAGTTCATTGTCAAACGCCTGGCCATAGTTGGAGGGGCCGGTCCATCTCATCGTGGCGCTGAAGGCGTCAAAGTTGGTGAAACTGAGGCCAATTGCCCCCAAGACGGGCAGGACCGTAAAGACCAACAGGGGAAGAACGGCAGGTAGAATCAGAGCGTAAGCCCACCTGACCTCGCTGCGGCGCAACTCGGCCCGAAACTCCTGAAATCGATTTGCCGTGCCAACAGCCACGAGCGCCCCCTTTACCCCAGCGAATAGTGGTTCGTGAATAGTGGATGGTCACTGAACCAGCCACTATTCACTCGCCACTTTTCACTTCCGTTTACGTCTTGAACTTACGCGCCTGTACTCATGATCCGGTTCGTAATTCCGTCCGCCTTGCTCGCCATGCTGTCCAGCGCATCCTGGTCCTCGCGCAGGCCAAAGAGCGCCATTTCCGTGAACGGGCTCCAGATGTTGATCGCCATTTCACGATAGCCGACGTGATCGTAACCGACATCGCGGCCCGAACCGGCATATTCGAGGAAGGCCGTGTCGCGGACCAACGGCTCGTCCTGTAGCCACGCCAGATTCTCATTCATCGATCTGAAGGCTGTGAGGAAGAACTGCGGGAACAAGCCTTCCGCGTCGATTGCGTTGTGCAGAGCTTCCTGGCTCGCCGCACGAGAATAGACTTCCAGCAGCGCCAGCGCCGCCTCCTGAACCTCACTGTCTGTGTAGACGCTGATAATATGGTTGGCATTCGCCAGCCCGAGACGCTCGCCGCCTGAATTGCGGGCGATCGGCGCGCCGATCCCCATCAGGTCGGCATTTTCCGGCTTGCGCAGCCGCATGTTGGGCACCCACCACGGCCCCTGTATCTCCATCGCCGTGTAGCCTTCCACCGTCGCCCAGGTACCGGGCGGCAGCGTCAGCCCCTCCAGCGGGTTGATCCCGTGGACGCGTTTCAAATCGAGGTTCCAGGAAAATGCCTCGGCAAACTCGGGCGCGTTCACCGTGCATTTGCCGGTCAGCGGATCACTCTGGTCGAATTCTCCGCCGCCATTCTGGTAGGCGTTAACAGTCATCTGCTCCCAGTCCCACGTCTTGCCCATCCGCATGCCCGCGCGGGTGATATTGCCGTCGCCGTCGTGCTGCGTCAGCTTGATTTGGGCGTCCAAAAGATCATCCCAGTTGTCCGGGAAGCTATCCGCGTCTAGACCGGCTTCATCGAAGAAGTCTTTGCGGTAGATATACATCTTCGTACCGCAGAGGGCCGGGAAGCCAATCAAGTCGCCGCCGACGGTGCTTAGGTTGCGGAATCCATCGATCATGTCGTCCCACAGGCCCCACTCTTTCACATAGTCCTGAAGTGGAAGCGTGTAACCGGCATGGGCCAGGCTGCCGCGGCCGGCAAAGTTGGCAAACAGGTCGGCAGGCTCGCCGGCCATCCGGGATGTGATCATCTTGGGCACCAACTCCGTGTTGGTGACAAATGTAAACTCAACGTCCCAGCCGGGGTTCTCTTTCTCAAAGACGGGGAAAACCTGCTCTATCAGCGTGGAGCCAATTGGATGCTCGGCGTTATAGTTATCCCACCAGCGTACCGTCTTGCGCATCGCGCCCATCGCCGGCTCGGCTTCACCGCCGGCAGGCGCAGTAGCCGGGGGCGCCACACAGGCTGCCATCAGAGTTGCGCCGGCCGCCGCGCCGGTCAACTTGAGCATATCGCGTCGCGAATACTTTTTCGACAACATGGCGATTTGAGTCTCCTTATGGTTAGGGAAATCTGCGAGAAGAAATATAGTCCTGTTGGGCTGCCCGGCCTCAATCTGCAGCGGCATGGTTGCGAAAGCGAAGCAGATCGACCTGCAGTCTGTTCTTCAACCGCGACTGTTCAGTTCATTGCGCGTGCCACCACCCCCTCTATCTGGACATCAGCGTCTTCTGTGGAGCGCATCATGCGCATGGAATTTGGTATGGAGAAAGAGGAACTTCCCGCTGGTCGTGCATTCGTGGCATATGCTTTTGGGAGTTGCGGGCCGTTTCCAGTCCACTTCATCCAGTATGCTCCATATCTTTGCCCATGTCAACCACGATTTGCCAGGTCCAATAGTCTGAGAGCCGGGCCCGGTTTGCAGGGCTCAAAGGCGGCGCACAAGCTTGAAACATTGCCGCGCGCCGGTTCGAAAACAGAATCGCATGCCCCATACCCTCCCGGAGCAATCCCTAATCCAGTCCCCCTAACTTGATCGCCTCATAGATGCGCAGCTGTCGCAACTGCCCGATCACCATCGCCAGGGTGACAGTTACCATGACTACAAATGCAAGATAGATTTTCACAGCCTGGCCCCAGGCCGGCGCAACCACAAATGGCGGCGTCGAGCCGTGCACGGCCGTTCCGATCTGCAGCAAGGGCACAAATAAAGCAGCCGTCAGTGCCCCGATAAGCGTGCCGCCCACAACGGCCAGCAGCACCAGGAACAGTTTCTCATACACGACAACAGCGGTAATCTGCGTTGTCGATAGCCCGATTGCCCGCAGAAGACCAAACTGCAGGATGCGTTGCCGCAGAGCAAATAGCGCGTGCAGCAGGAAACCCAGGCCGGAGATGACAATCGCGACAATGAATCCCAGAGACAAGATGCCAAACAGCGCCGTGCGCTGCGGGTCAGTGCGCCAGACCGCGGTTTCCCAGCGGCTGTCGGTCGCCGCCGTAATGATAAATCCCCGGGCGCGCAGCGTGTCCAGGATAGCAGCCGGGCTCGCCGCGCCTTCCAGCCGCATCCAGATATCGTATGGCCTGTTTCCGATCGTCCGATAGATATGGTCCAGATTGCCGACGAAAAAATGGCCGTCATCAGGGTACAGTGTCGGGAAATAGTTGAGCACGCCGGTGATCGTAAAGCGGATCGGACGGCTGACGCCTTCGACGATCAGTAACAGCTCGTTTCCTACCTGCAGCCCGGTCTCCTCAATGAAGCTGCTGCTGACCAATACGCCCCTTGAATCCAGCGCCAATCTGTTCGTCAGCGCGCCCAGAGACTCTTGCGAAAAGTCGTCCCGCCACCATCCGGCCTGGCTGAACGCCGCCCGGTCGATCCCCAGTACGGTCGCTTCAATATTGCCCTCAAGGCCGTCAACGAAAACCGGCAGCCGCAGCACGCGCGTCGCCGCCTCCACCCCGGGAATCGACTGGACCACCGCGAATGGAGGATAGCGCCAGCGCTGCTCGGAACTTCCCTGCACCTGCTCCCACTGTACCTGAATGACAAGATCGGAGCCGACCGCATAGCGGACGACATCGGCGTAGTGCGTATCGAGCGTGCTGGCGAAGGTCGCGCTGAAGAGCCCCAGCGCCACCGTAAACATCAGCAGGAAGAGTAAAGGCCGGTGGCTGCCCGACCGTCGCGAGATCTGCGTTACGGCCAGCCATAACGGCACGCTGAGGAAACGATTCGCCGCCTGGCCCAACAGCCCGGTGATTGTTGGAAGCGCCCGCAACGAAACGAGCGCCACCGCGGCGACAAACCCGGTTGGCGCCAGCAGGAAGAGCGGATCCACAAACGCGTCCCTGCTGACCTGAAGAAACTGGTCCTGTTGCCGCAGACGCCAGTAGACATAGAGCACAGCTGCCAGAAACAGCAGCTCAAACGGAATCCATGCCCCGCGCCGCTCGCGACTGAGCAGTTCCTCGCGCGCACTCTTGCGCTGCTGGGTTACGACGGTGCGTCTGGCCGCCCCAGCCGCCGACAGCAGCGTCGTACCGATGCCCAGAAGCGTCGCAAAACCGGCGAATAAGACTACCTGTGTGGTGAAAGAGAGGTTAAGCAGCGGTCTGGCCGCGAAGGTCAGGAATCGATAAACCTGTCCCATCCCCTGCGTGACCCCGTTAGCCGCCAGTAGCCCTACGATCAGGCACAGCGCGCCGACTGCGAACATTTCCAGCAGATAGATCACTACGATTTGCCGGCTTGACGCGCCGCGGCTCTTGAGCGTGACGATCTCGCTCTCCTCCGACGCCACCATAATGTCCGAGGAAATGAACGTGTATAGCAGGAGCGTGAGCAGCACTGGCAGGCTCAGCAGCAGCAGGAAAGTCCGCAGCGCGGCCGCCCTGTCTGCGTACTTTTTCAACAGCTCGTACGCGGGCGCCGTCAGTTCGACGTGCGACAGGATGCCCGACGTCCTGGCCTGTATGCGCGTGATGGCCGCCAGCATGGGACCTACTCTGTCAACCCTGATCTCCGTACCGTCGAAGAGCAGATACCATGCATACTTGCGCACCTGGTCGCCCAGGATCGGCGCGACAAGGGCCATGAAGTCCGGTTCGGAAACGATGAAGTAGAAGGCGAACGCGTCCGGCTCCTCAAACCAGAAGCCGCGGTCGGCGTCGGCTGCCCGCCACACGCCCTTGACCAGTACCTCGACAGGGGCGACTACATCTGGATCGTCAAGGCCGAAGAAAATGTGATCGCCGACCTCAACGTCGTGATCGTAAAAGAAGCGTTCGCTGACCAGCGCCTGGATCGCGCCCCCCGCAGCGGGATCCACCTGTCCGAAGGTCTCGCCCAGCACGATCTCCACGCGATCTTCCAGGCCGGTCAGAAAGGCCAGCCCAGCCGACTGATATTGGCGCAGGTCTTCCGGCAGTTCTTTGTCAGCCTCGGGCAGAAACTTGAGGACGCGCGTCGATCCGTAACGGGTCATGCCGGTTAGCGGCAGGCCCGGAAGTACGGCCGCGCGTTGAAGCATGAAGTCGTCGGCTCGCCTGTACGTTTCAAGCGAAGTCGAGCTCGAAAAGGGCACCCGATGTACCAGGAGCAGGCTGGAGAGAGGCAGTTCGGAATCCTGCGCGGCCAGTTCGCTACGCAGAAACCTGTCCAGGGCAGCGTTGGTGAAGAGCGGAATTGCCGCGATCAGAGCAACCGTAACCACCAGGCCGGCAACCACAAAGGACATCGGCTGCCACTTGCTCAAATTGCGCCGCAGCGCCAATCCTATCATTGTGATACACCGGTTGCCTGCGTTCGCGGCTGGCAGAATTGCTGGCCGTTGACTAGTGGCCGATGACCACCGGTCGCCGCCTCTGTTGGGCTGTGAGCGGACGATTCCCTTCCGGCGTCACCACATACGACTGCTCTATGTGCAGAGAACCTACGCCGGGCATGAAGAGCGGGGCCTCCAGATTGAGAACCATGTCCTCCTCCAGAATCAAGTCAGAAGGAAGGTCCACACAGTCGTCCTTGATGCGCAGCCCGTTGTCGGGAACAACTATTGGGTAGTCGCGAACCTCCAGGCCCACGCCGTGCCCGTGGGGAAAGGAGGCTGTAATGCCGCGGTCATGCAGCGCCTCGACCATGGCGGTCGCAACCGTCGACGCCTTTACGCCCGGCCGCATCGCCTCCCCGCCCGCGTCCATGCACGCGCGCAGCGCTGCAAAACGCTCGCTGAGTTCCGCCGACAACTCTCGCATCGCCAGTGTCGTGCCGCTATCGGAAAAACAGTACTGGTAAATGCAGCCGTAATCGACGTAGAGAACGTCGTCCTCAGCCAATTCGTAGTTGGTCTCAGTCGTCATGCCAAGTCCGCGCACGCCGAAGGCAAAGTGATCAAAATCGGCGCCCATCCGCGCCGCCTCGGCCCTGTAATGCTCTGCCAGCTCGGAGACCGGCCGCCCGGCCCGGGCCATCGCCAGCGCTTCCATCGCCGCCTGTTCATTGATCTCCGCCGAACGGGTCAAAAGCCGGATCTCCTCCTCGCTCTTAACCATGCGAACCATGCGGATCAGATCGGCGCAATTTCTCAACGATGCCTCCGGCAGCGCCCGCCTGATCAGATCATGCGTCTCCGGTGGCAGGCCCTCCATCTCCAATCCGATGCGCGCGCCGGTCAGCCCGCGCTGGTTCAGAATACTCAGCAGCGCGTCAGTCGCAGTAGCATTGCCATGCGAGGCGCTGAGCAGATCCCGGAAGCGGTGCAGTGCCTGCGGCATTTCACCCGCCGGCAGCGAGTCGTCCAGGCCGGCGCTGCCGAAAATGTGCAGGTCTTTCACCCACAGCTCCTCGGCGTTGACGGCAAACAGCGGGTTGACGACCAGCGCCGGCTCGCCCTCAAGCGGAAAAACGGCATAGGCCTGGGCCAGGTTGGCCGATGCACCCGGCACCATCATGTACTCTTTGAACAGCGGATCGATCCAACAATAGTAATCAGTGAAATATGTGATATTGACCGGCGAGGTCGCCACCAGCACATCCAGCCCATACTCCCGCATATGGTCTATGGCCCGCGCCCGATTGAATAACATGATCTACTCTCCGTAAGTGGTTTTAGGCCGGCTCAGCTCAAAGACCCGGCACGTATCCCTGCCCCCACTGCTCCTGTCGCGTCTCGCGGAAATCGCCGGTTAGCGGCATGATCGCCAGCATGCCGCCATCAATCACCAGCGTCTGTCCGACGATGTAGCGGCTCTCCTCCGACGCCAAAAAGAGGGCGAGTTTGCCGATATCGTGCGGCGCGCCAATCACCCCGGCCGGAATGGTGTTGCCAGCCGATTCCTGGTCGAATTCGCCCAGAACCTTGAGATGATTCTCGACCAGAATCCAGCCGGGCGCAATCGCGTTGACACGCACGCCCCTCGTCGCCAACTCCAGGGCAAGGACGCGCGTAAACCCAACAATGGCTGCCTTGGTGCCGGCGTAGATCGTATGCTCGGTCATCCCGGCAAAAGCATGCACCGATGTCAGGTTGATCACCGCGCCGCTACCCTGCCCGATCATGGTGGGCACTGTCGCCTGCGTCAAAAAGTACATGCCCCGGATATTCACTTTGTAGAGCGTGTCAAACTGCTCGGGCGTCACCTCGAGAAACGGCTTGTTCATCGTGATGCCAGCATTGTTGACCAGCACATCAAGCCCGCCCAGAAACTCGATCGCCTGCGATGCCAGCCCTTTCACCTGCTCGATATCTGCCAGGTCCGCCTGAAAAACGTCAGCCTTGCCGCCGGCACTTCGGATTTCCTCAACCGCGCTCGCGGCCCCGGCTTCACTGTGGGCATAGTGCAGCACGACCGCCGCGCCCTCGCGCGCGAACTCCAGGGCAACCCCGCGCCCTATACCGGTTCCGGAGCCTGTTACCAGTACGCGCCTGCCCTCCATTCTCCGCGTATGCGTCATCTTCTGTTCTCCCTGGTGCGCGGATGGTGATTAATCTCAGTGGGTCTTGATGTGTGGATTTGGGGATAGTATACACGAGGTACGACATAGCGCTAACCGCCATCAGCCGATGGATAATGGAGATTGACCAACTGCGCGGACTCTTCTATGATGGCCCTGCCAGAGCGAGATAATCCCCGCAAGGATGCCCGCAAGCATCCGCGCGTCATCCAGACACGCTACATCCGGACCGCGCTCTACTGGTAACGTGGACAGTTCCCAGTCCAGAGCGCATTGGCGAGATGCGCTGGCAGTTCCCAAGTCGAAACTCATCTCCACGCGAAAGGCAGTTGACATGAAACTCGGCATGAACACCTTCTTTATCAATATGTTGGAATTCGAAGAGGGTCTGCAATTCTGCCAGGAGCAGGGCGTACAGGCCGTCGAGGTGGCAGCGGTCGGTCCTGCTGCAAAGCAATACTGCGATGTCGGCAGGCTGCTCGCTGATCAAGGTGAACTACAGCGCTGGCTGGACATCTACGCAGCACACGGCCTCGAAATTTACTCGTTCGCCGGCCACGGCACGCCCCTGGTACCCGACCGACGCATTGCCCAGGAATATTCGCGCCAGTTTCGCCAAACCTGCGAGCTCATGGAGCGGATCGGCTGCACCCGTTTGGCCCTTGTGGCCGGTCTGCCCGAAGGGGCCGAGGGCGATAGTCTGCCGGCCTGGATCGTCAACACCGACCTGCCCTTCCTGCGCGACGCCCTCGAGTGGCAATGGGAGCAGCGGCTACTCCCCTACTGGAAAGAGCATGGCAAGATCGCGGCCGACCACGGGGTGACGCTGTGCTTCGAAATGCAGATCAACGACATGATTCACAGTCCGGTCAAACTGCGCCGTTTGCGCGACGAACTGGGCCCGGTCGTGGCCTGCAACTATGACATCTCACACATGTGGGTGCAGGGGATCGACCCGCTGGCAGCCATCCACGAGTTGGGCGAACTCATCCAGGCCGTTCATCTCAAGGATACACTGATCCACGAACCGAATGTGCGGCTGCGCGGCTACTTCGACTCGACCGACCTCAAGAACTACCAGGATCGTTCGTGGACGTTCACCATACCGGGCTGGGGACACGACGACCGCACCTGGCGGGAGGTCATTTCGACGTTGCGCTTTGTCGGCTATGACGGCATCCTGACCCTGGAAATGGAGAGCGAGTATATTGAGATCAAAGAGGGCCTGGAAAAGGCGGCCGCCTTTATCAGGCCGATGCTGCTGGAAAAGCCGGTGGGCCCGGCCTGGTGGCAAATCGCCCCCGTCCATGAGCTTTGGCAGGAGACGAAGGAGGAGGAAAAGTGAAAGCGGGAAGTACTATCGAGACTGACGTGAGGGCGGCCGCTGGCGTGGATGCATCACATAAGTGGATCGTTAGCGAACCCGACTGCTTCGTGCCCTGATCGGCGCCTGCCGCAGCCGTCTGGACGCACCCCGTACGCCCCTTTTCGTGGTCTGACCAAGAGCAGGAATGTAGTCGGCCCAGGGAGAATCAAGAGTCGAATGGTGCCAAACTGTTTGTTCCTGGTGCCCTCCAGATTATGGTCCGCTTGAAAGGCATTTGTCTATGAAAATCCTCGTAACCGGCGGCAGCGGCACGATCGGCGGATATGTCCTCAGAGTACTGCTACAGGCAGGTCATTCCGTGACCAGCTTCAGCCGCACCGCGCCGCGCGTGGACGGATCAGACTTCATCCAAGGCGACATCATGGAGCCGGACCAGCTTGCCCTGGCGTGCCAGGATCAAGACGCCGTGATCCACTTGGCCGCCGTCCCGGGCCCGGGACGCATGACGCCGGCGCAGCTGCTCAACGTAAATGTGGTCGGCACGGTCAATGTCCTCGAATCGGCTATCCAGGCCGGCGTCGGCAAGGTCGTGTTCGCCTCTTCCGGCGCCGCCACCGGCTTCTCCTTCCAGAAACAGGAGATCCTTCCAGAATATCTCCCGCTCGACGAAGAGCATCCCTGCGAGCCGCAGGACGAATACGGGCTGAGCAAACTCTTGGCCGAACTCACCTGCAGGCGGTACTCCACCTCATATGGCATCCAGACCATCTGCCTGCGCATCAATAACAACTGGTATCTCGAACGCGCCAGCGCCGAAGTGGCCGTGCGCTCCGGCTGGGCGCAACAGTTCACGGTCGAAGAGCTATGGACCCAGCGTTATCGCAAAACCATAGAGGACGCCGAAGGTGGCTGGCCGACACCGGGCCCGCCCGCGCCGCGCAAGATTCTGTGGGCTTTCACCGACGCCCGCGACGCCGCGCAGGCCTTCCGCTTGGCCGTTGAGAACGACACGATCAAGCACGAGGTTTTCCTTATCAACGGTGCCGACACCTGCTCCAAAGAGCAGACGCCGGCGCTCATCAACCGCCTGTTGCGCCCGATCAACGCTGAAGCCGCAAATCCAGCAGTTCCTGAGATACCACTGAAGGCCCCATTAAAGGGTCATGCCTCACTCTGGTCACACGCAAAAGCGACCCGCATGTTGGGCTATCGCCCCAAACACACCTGGCGGCAGAGCGACTTTCAATCCTGGATAGAGAAAAAATGACCACTGAAAAAAAGCTGGAATTCTTCGGCGGCGGTTGGCGGCAAGTCGAGTCCGAGCAAGAGAAGAAATCCCTCGTCATCGATGCCCACTCCCACATCTTCCGCCGCTTTGCGACCGGCTCGGGCGCGGCCAGCGCCGCGCTCACACGCAAGCTGTGGCAGTACCACCTGCGCGACTTCACCGACTTCTGGCGTAAGAGCGACGGCGCCCGCGTCAAAGAGCCGCTGCTCGACTTCCCTTCCGACGACATCAACGCCATGCCCGATGTCAACTTCCGCTTCGGCAGATACGGCCAGGCCGAGCTTACAGTGGCCGGCGTCGACTACGTCATGCAGTTCTATCCCCCTGCCCTGGAGAACCTCGAAGCAACCCCCGAAAGAATGATCGCCGAAATGGAAGTGGCCGGCGTCGACCGGGGCGTGCTCCAGAGCGACCACGTTTACGGCGCCAACATCAACCAATACTACGCCGAGGCATTACGCCGCTACCCCGACCGCTTCATCGCCCTGGCGCAGATTCACGAGACAGACGCGCATCAACCTGACGAACTGGCCCGGCTCGAGCATGCGGTTACAGAGTTGGGATGCAAGGGACTCTACTTCAGCGTGGAGCTATTCGCCTTACAGGGATACGTGGACCATATCGACGACACCAAATTCGAACCGCTGTGGCAAATGGTGCGCCGCCTGGGAATACCAATCTTCTGGTATATCGACGCCCGCAAGCAGGACCGGGTCGCAGGATTCTTAGAGCGCGTCGGCGAGCTGAGCCGCTGGGCAGACGCCCACGATGACATCCCGTCAGTGATCACGCACGGGCTGGTGCCCGCCGCCATCATCCACGAAATCGGCATCCCCGACGGGGTGATAGACCTGCTGAACCGCCCCAACATGAGCGCCGAGATTCTTATGCCGGCCAAGTGGCCCGATTATCCCTACGCCGAAGGCCAGGAGATGCTCAGTTGGCTTTGCGAACAGGTCGGCGTCGAAAAGCTGATGTGGGGCTCGGACATGCCCTACAGCGGCGGCTTCTGGTGCACCTATAAAGAGGCCGTGGACTACATCCGCCTGCACTGCGACTTTCTCTCGACAGCGGAGAAGAACCTGATCCTGGGCGGCAATGCAGCCCGCATGTTTGACATCGACATCCAGTAGGGGCACTCCTTGTGGGTGCCCTTTCATCGCATACTTCACGCTTCGCTTATCTGCTGCTGCGCGGCCTCCGCCCCGGCCGAGACAAAGCCCAGATCCCCGCCAATCGTCAGCAGCCGCAAGTTCGGCGCATACTCCTTTACCCAATCGATACCCGCCTCAGCCCCGCCCAGCACGTCCACCGGGAAACCGGCTGGAATGCCATTAGCGTCCCCAGCCCGGGCAATCCTCTGAATCGTACTGATAAACGCTTCGCTCTCCCACGCGCCAAAAATATCCATCGAGAGCGTAAGGTCGTTGGGCCCGATAATGAAGCCGTCAATACCCTCAAGCGCCGCGATCTCTTCGATAACATCAACCGCACGGTAATGTTCGACCTGAACAAAGACCAGCGTCTCATCGTTGGCCGTGCTCTGGTATTCCCTGTCATCGCCCCCAAATGACGGCATGAAAGGACCATAGCCGCGCACGCCGTCCGGCGGATATTTACACCCAGCCACAGCACGACGGGCATCGTCAACTGACTCGATCAGCGGGACCACGACCCCGTCCGCGCCCCCATCGAGCGCCTGCTTGATCTCATCGGGCCGGTTGTCCTTCACCCTGACCATCGCCACCGTCGGCGTCTCCCGTATCATCCACAGAACGTAGCGCAGAGATTCCACATTGCGCGGCGAATGCTCCATGTCAACGCTCACCCAGTCGAAACCGGCGCGCGCCACCGTCGCCGCCACCAGCGGATCGGTCGAAACCGACCAGGTCCCGTAGACGGACTCTCCACTATGCAGGCGCTTCTTCAGGTCCGAACCTTTCATGCCTTCATCTCCTTTGCAGCCGCCAGCGCGGCTCCACATTGGGGTTGACGTAAGAACGGGGCCAGCGCCCTTGGGCCAGATCCAGAACGGTCTCGACCGACAGCCGCCAGCTGTTATCCAGTGATTCATCGGAGTAGCCGGCTATGTGCGGGGTGATGACAACGTTCTCCAGGCCGAACAGGGGATTGTCCGCGTCCGGCGGCTCCAGCTCCAGCACATCAAGGCCCGCGGCCGCGATCCAGCCCTCTGTCAGCGCCCGCAACAGTGCCGCTTCATCCACCACCGGACCGCGAGAAGTGTTGATTAGGATTGCCCTGGGCTTCATCATCCGCAGTTCACGCTCTCCGATCAGATTGTGGGTCTCGTCCAACAGTGGGCAGTGGAGCGACACAAAGTCCGATCCGGACAGAACTTGCTCCATTGACGCCGCCTGCACGCCGTGTTCGGCCATCACATCCGCGCCCACAAATGGGTCATGCGCCAGCACCGCCATCTCGTACCCGCTCAACTTGCGCGTCACCAGGCGGGCGATATGCCCGAACCCAATCAACCCCAGCGTCTGCCCCTGCAGATGCCAGCCCGGGAAGCCGGCGTACCGGTCCCAGATCCCGGCACGCACTTTCCGGTCCTGAAGGCCAATTTGACGAACGACCGCCAGCAGCAGCCCAATCGTATGGTCCGACACGCCGTCGTTGAAGGCCTCAGGCGTGTTGGCGACGATAATGCCGCGCGCTGTCGCGGCGTCGATCGGTATATTGTCGGTGCCGCTGCCGGTGCGAATCAACGCGCCGCATTGGGGAATATCAGCCAAGCTCTCGGCGGTCACGATGTGACTGCCGCCGAAGATCCACACGACATCGGCATCGCCGGCGCAGGCCGCAAGCTGCGCACGCGTCTCGCATTCCTGGAAAACGAACTCTATATCGTGGTCTGCCATCGTATTGGGCACCCACGCGGGCAACACTTCCGGATCCATATGGACCATGGCCACCTTGAATCTCGTCATCGTTCCTCCAGTGATCTGACTCTTCGATATCTTGTAAAGGTCGCGTCGATTTACGAATGAGGACGCCGCGCCGCCAACTACGATCCGCCAGCGTTAGCGCACCAGCGTCGTCACCAGGTCCCCCGGCGGCTGCCCCTTGGCGATGCGCTCCACGTTCGCCACTGCAGCCTCCATCCGTCTGCGCGGCGTATCCGGCGTTAAACCCGATGAATGGGGCGTGAGAATGACATTGTCCAGCTGCAGCAGCGGGTGGTCAGCCGGCAATGGCTCCTGCTCGAACACGTCCAACCCTGCTCCCTTTATCCAATCCTGTTGAAGCGCTTCTACCAGGGCCGCCTCATCGATCAGCTCCCCGCGCGCCACATTGAGCAGGACCGCCGTCGGCTTCATCAGCCTCAAGACGCGGCGGTCGATCATGTGCCGCGTTGTCGCGTTGAGATGGACATGCAGCGAAAGGTAGTCCACTTCCGGCAGAATATGATCCAGCTGCTCCGGCCCGCCCAAATACTCCACGTGAAATTCGTCCAACTCGGCCTGCGGGAAATCCATCACGTCGACCGCCATGATACGCATACCGAGGGGCCACGCCCGCCGCGCCACCTCGCGCGCGCTGGCGCCAAACCCGATAAGCCCCAGCACCTTGCCTGCCAGCTCTTCTCCAAGCATGCGTTGCCACCCGTCCACACGATTGTGGTCGAGATTCTTGGCAAAGTAGAGGATCAGCAACACCACGTGTTCTGCCAGCGGTACCGCGCTCAGCCTTCCCGGCGAGTTCGCCAGCGGCAGCCCCTGCTCCAGAAAATAGGCCACGTCCACATGATCGGTACCGTTGGTGGTGACTTGCCAAAGTTTCACATCGGCCGCCAGCGCCGCGTCGATCAGGGGCCGAGTGCCCACCGCGCCGCCTGGGTCAATGACAACCTCTACACCCTCGAACTGTTCAGTTACCGGCCTGTCAGGGTCGTAAACCTCGAAAGGAAACCGCCCTTCGATCGCCTTGACAAAATCAGGATAGGCGTCATCCAGTCCACTTGGCGCGCGCAGATAGAGAACTTTCATCGCTCACATCTCCCGGTTAGTTTAGAGTGTGTAGGGGACAGAGGCTGGCGAGAATAGAATACGCCTCGCTTCTCGTCGCCGCTCCCGCCGGTTCCAATTCAACCTGCTTGGCGGACATCGTCAGATGCGCGGATTCGCGCTATGGTGAGAATCCTCAGAAAAGATCCGCTGCGGCTAGCTGTACTGATATCCCTCTATTACCTCAAGGACGACTCGATGATTCTGCACCAGCATATCAGTATCGGCAGCCTTCTGCGGTTTCGGGACAAAATACACGGCCAGATGGCGGCGGCCGCTGCTGCGGGCTGAACGCTTGCTGCAGCACCAGAATACCAAAGGCCTGGAAGGAAGCGATCTGTTCATCCGTTATCACTGGAGACCACTGTGGACAGTTGATAGTGCAATTTCAGCTGCTACAGTGGATCGAGCAGCTGGCGCAAATGGGCGATATTGCGCGGCAGGGACACGCGCGGATCCTCTTCACCCTGATACTCTAGCAACATAAAGCCATCATAGCCGAGATGACCCAGTTCAGCCAGAATGGGCGGCAAATCGATCACGCCGCCATCAAGGTCGGTCCCGGTATAGCGTAGACCGCCGTCTCCATCCAGATAGCGCGCCCGCTGCTCACCGGGCGCGAGCGGGCGGCTGTTCTTGACATGCACGTGGACGACATGGGGCGCCATCGTGTGAAGCGTCTCCAGCGGATCTTCGCCAACGAACAGCGATGCCGCGCAGTCGTATATCAGCCGGAAGCCAGGCGAATCGACCTGCGCGCAGATGTCCCGACAGTCTGCCCCGCGCCCCATCAGTGGACGGCTGGGCGGGAAGTCGACGTTCTCCGAAATCAACGTTACGCCGACCGCCTGGGCGCGCTCGGCGCAGACGCGCAGTCCGTCAACCATCCAGGCGCGCTGCTGCTCCAGAGGCCACGCATCCTTGGCGACCCCAGGCACGATCATGCCCAACGCGCTGCCCATCTCGGCGATACGGTCGAGTTGCGCGTACACCTCGTCAATCGCGGCGCCGCGCTCGTCCGGCGGCAGGGCCAGATCAGAGAAGAAGATATAGGAGACTATCGGCAGACCGGCGTCCTCCGCCAGCCCCCGAACATACGCCGGTGGGCAGCCCTCCCAGTACTGGTGCATCAATTCCAGGCCGTCGATATCCAGACTGCCGCAGAGCGCTATCACATCCTCGCGACTGAGGGAGCCAGCGTGGGGCCTGGGGTGGACATTACCTTCCCGCAAGGCCCAATCCGCGTTGTAATCGGTCATCGTTATACGGCCTGCCATAGTTCGGTCCGTTACCCTTCCGATGGACACTTCCTACACGAATTTATGTAGCAAGCGTGGGGCCTGGGGTGGACACTACCTTCCCGCAAGGCCCAATCTGCATTGTAGTCGGTCATCGTTATACGGCCTGCCACAGTTCGGTCCGTTGCCCTTCCGATTGACTCTTGCTACACGAATTTATGTAGCAAGCGTGGGGCCTGGGGTGGACATTGCCTTCCCGCAAGGCCCAATCTGCGTTGTAATCGGTCATCGTTATACGGCCTGCCATAGTTCGGTCCATTGCCCTTCCAATTGACACTTCCTACACGAACTTATGTAGCAAAGGTAACTGTTCAGCCGCAACTGATTCGCAACCCTGAACGTTGGAAGCAAAGGTGATTCTTCTCTCCTCATGATTGTCATATGGGCGGTCGGCCGCAAGCGGCCTCCCTTGTGCAGGGGCTGCGCCCCCGCAACGCCCCGCCCTGGCTAGCCACCGTGCTCACTCTTCCCCAGCAACATGTCTAGCCAACAGTGACTTCCTTCCCACGCGCTATCTCAGCCACCTAACCCCCGCAATTCCCCCGCAGTTCCCCTCACATTTACCCGCGCTCACGATCCTGCGAGAAATCATAGTCGGACATATCCGGCGTGAATCCGCGCAGCGTCCAGCCGCCGTCCACGTAGATTATCTGGCCGGTGACCATCGCGGCATCATCGCTTGCCAGAAAAACGCAGGTCCCTACGTAGTCCTCCACAGTGGCGACGCGGCCGGCGGGCGTGATCGCACTCCATTTCTGTTCGTAGTCAGGATCATAGCCGCGGTTGCGCTCGGTGCTGGTGGCCGTCGGCGCGATGGCGTTGACGCGCACCTCGGGTGCCAGTTCCAGCCCCAGTTGTCGGGTGAGCGCCTCAAGCCCGCCCTTGGCCATCGTATAGCTGGAGTGCGCCGGGATCATCAGCTTGGCCGCGATGGAACTGATATTGATGATCGAGCCGCTGCCCTGCGCCTGCATCTTGCGGGCAGCCGCGACCGAGCCGAAAAAAGGACCCCGCAGATTGGTATCCACCACGTCGTTGAAGTCCTCCTCAGTGATCTCGAAGGCGTGACCGAAACGGGTGCGGGCCGCGTTGTTGACCAACACATCCAGCCGTCCAAAGCGCGCGCAGACGGCGTCCACCAGCTGCTCGAATTCCTTCTTCGAACCGATGTCGGCCTGAAATGGCTCGGCCTCCCCGCCCGCCTCCCGTATGCGGGTGCACGTGCTCTGCGCGCCCTCGGCATCCGTCTTGTAGTTGACGGCAACCCGCGCCCCGGCCGCGGCCAGGCCGACCGCCAGCCCCTGGCCAATCCCCTTGCTCGCACCCGTGACCAGCGCCACCTTTCCCGAAAGTTTACCTTGCATAGCGTTACCCTTGTTGCCAGCGGCTGATTCCGTTTCCATCTCCAATCCACGCCTATATCGTTGCGCCGACCTCGTTGGCGATGCCACGAATGAAGTCGCCCACCTCTTTGTATTCAGGCTCGGTCGCCAGATGCTCGATTATCAGCGGCATATCTGGCGACAACCGCTCAATCCGAGAAACGTAGGTGCGATAGTCCAGTACGCCCCGGCCCGGCGGCACCTCCTCGATGGCAACGGTGCGCGCGTCGAGCGCAAAGTGGATATCCTTGGCATGACAGGAGCGGACCCACGGGCCTAGAATGTCGAAGCACCTGTTCAGCAGTTCGGTCGTCGCATAATAGATGCGCGGCTCGCGCACCGCGTTTGCCGGGTCGAGATGGACGCCCAGCCCAGGATGATCGATCGCTTCGAGCAGTGCAAGATAGATCTCAGGCCCGTCCAGCAGGGTCCAGGGCGACATTTCCAGGGTCAGCTTGGTGCGCCGCGGCTCGACCTCGGTCAGAACCTGCCGCACCCACTCCACGACCGCCTCGAAGCCCTCCTCGCTGAAGTTTTGCGGATGGTGCCCTACATGAGAGTCCCAGTTGTCGCTGCCGTCATAGGAGCCGACGACCGTCGCGCAACAGACGGCCTCCAGCTCGTCAGCCAGGGCGAGCCTCTCCGCGATCGTGTTCCGATTCGCGCGCCGTTTGTCCGCGTCCGGGTGGAGCGGATTGACCCAGGCGGCCACCTCCCCGATCACGATATCGGCCTCGCCGAACGCTCGCTTGATGTCGCGAATCCGGTCTCGGTCGCCTATCGCCACTTCCGGGCAGGGCGCGGCCCGATAGCCCTGCCGCCGGCACTCCGCCACATGCGCATCAGGGTCCTCAGTCCCCAGATAATCGCCAATCGTCGCCCCAAGCCTCATCGGAAAACTCCATTACTTATCGTGTAAAGCGCATTGCACAACGAAATACACAATTCGAAGTACGCAACACAGTTCGTCAACCCTTAATGCCGCTCATCACCACCCCTTGGATGAAGTAGCGTTGGGCAAAGAAGAACACGAACATCGGCGCCAGTGTCATCATTACTGAGACGGCCATGATGTGGCTCCACACCGCCGGTTTTGCGCCCGTTTGCAGCCGCAGCGCCTCCCATGTGCGGATGGCGATCGCCAGCGTCTGCGTAACATGCCGCAGCTTCACCTCTGCCGCCAGCGCTGCGTCCATCAGCGCACGCGTGCCCACCGCTCTACCCAGGTCAACAACATCCGCGACGCCCCCAGACTGATTATCCGCCGGCCATTCGGGGACGTACACCTCGAAAGGAAAACGCCCTTCGATCGCCTTGAAAGTATCAGGTTAGGCGCCTCCAGTCCACTCGGCGCGCGCAGATAGAGAACCTTCATCGCTCGCTTTTCCCGGGTATTGCAGAGAATCAAAGGGACAGAGGCTGACGAGAATAGAGAACGCCCCGATTCTCATCCCCTGTTCACATCGTTTCAAATTCCACCTGATTGGAAGACATCCGCCGTGTGTTGGGTGTGGACTCCCAGTATAGGAGGTCAGCCGACCCTCGTCAACCGAGTTGCACGAGAACTTGCATTCCGAGATCGGGGTCAGATTTCAGCCCTTTGACCTCACTTCAGGAATATGCTATAAAGTACAACCAGAAGCAGGCAGTGTTTGTGACAAGGTGCGACCCATGATCGGGGTGAGTTACTTGACGAACCGCCTGGCAGCATTCCTGGAATCGACGACTTGCTGTCTCTAAGCCTCGCCCCACTTGCAATCTACGCCACACAACAACAGAACAAAGCCCTGCCACGCCGGTCACCTCCAGTATGACTGCATCGGCATAACCGCTTTCGAATTCGGCGCACCTGGCAACGACTAGGTCACTTGGCGTTGACACGAGGTGCAATCCGTTTGCAGAGCTTAAGAGAATTTACGCCATCCACAAGAGCCATCAGCAAAGAGGGCGGCAAAAATGAGCAATGTACCTATGACAAGGCCGGAGGAGATGCTGGCCTTCCACGATGGTGGGTTCCCCGGAAACGCCTTCGTAGGCCTTGAAGGCGGCCGCGTCCTCTTCAGCAACGGCACACACTTCTCCGTCAGCGCCGACGGCGGCATAACCTGGGGCGAGCCGTATGCCGGCCTGGACGAGACCGGCAACCCACTCACGCTTACGAACTGTTCACTCGTGCAACTCTCAGGCGGCGCAATCGGCATGGCAACCAAGCGCACCAGACCCGGCACGACCCGCCTGTACGAGTCACAGATGGTCTTCAGGCGCTCCGAAGACGAAGGCAAAACGTGGTCCCCTCTCACGCTCATGAACCACTGGATGCTGGCCGCCCACGCCCTCAACGATACAATGGTTCGCACCCAGTCCGGCCGCATTCTTCTGCCGGTCTATTTCGGCATCGGACAGGGTGGATTCCACCAGGAAGGGGCGCCTTTCCCAGGCGGCTATGTCGATGGCGTCTTCGTTTCGACAAGCGCGCACTTCTACGACCCCCACTTCACCGCCAGCTACGTGATCTACAGCGACGACGAAGGCGAGACCTGGCAGAAGAACAGTGACGGCGAACTGCTTGTTATCATGGAGTACGGCGGACGCTGGGAACTGACCAACGAGCCGTCCCTGGTTGAGTACGAGCCGGGCAAACTGCTCATGCTTCTGCGCACGCGGTTGGGGCGAATGTATCAGGCCTGGTCGGATGACGACGGCACCACCTGGACACGCCCCGAACTGACCCAGCTAGCGGGCACACAGGCCCCCGCCCAGATTCGCAAGCTGCCCGGCACCGGGCACCTTCTCGTAGTCTGGACCCAGCAGAGCGAGCAGGAGATCAAGCAAGGCCTGATCCGCACGCGGCTGTCGACCGCCATCAGCCGCAATCAGGGACGAATCTGGGAACACTTCCAGAACCTCGAATCTATACACGAAGAGACCCATGTCGAACCCGGCCCTCTCTATCCCGTCCGGCCGCAGGGAGCCTACGGCGCACCGGGGGGCGGCGTCGTTTGCGACGTCGATTCTGTAAAGCCGCTGCCGGAGGGATACGGCATGTGGTCCTACCCGGCCGTGATCGTGGCTGAAGACCGGGTCCTGATCCAGTACAACCACTTCCCGCTTGACATGGCGGGAGAGCGGTCCCGCGGCCACCGGTTGAAAGTTCTTCCCTTGTCTTGGTTCTACGGAGGCGGGGATCCAACCAGCGAGAATCCCACTTTAGACAGGATAGAGGGCCACGTAAGGGGGGAAATTTAGCGCGCCTGTTCAGGCCCCAGCAGTTCCTACCGGTCTAACCCGTTGATGACGAGTTCGTTCCACGAAAAGCAATCAAGGAGGCAGGCGGTCATGGCACAGGAATTAGAGCTTGGAGGGCTGCGATTCACGGCGGGGACGCCGCGCGTCGTAGCCGAAGGCCTCGGGTTCTGCTGGTATCCGAGCATTCGTCAATTCTCCACCGGCGAGTTGATAGTCTCCTACAGCCTGAACCCCGATTCGGGCGAAAACCTCACAAACGTCGACGGCCTATCGCTTTCCGAAGACAATGGGGCGACGTGGAGCCGCCATGCCGATGTCTCCGGCCTCAGCGGTCGGTTGGACATCAGCCTGCCCGACGGATCGCTGGCCGGTCCCAACTCGCCATACAAGCCGGAGCCTCTTGGCCAGTGGCGCACCTTCGTGGGTAACTACGGACGCATCGAAAAGGGCGGCCAGCAGTACACGGTCGAGTTGTGGGGCTCGCGTATCGAGGGCCTGCCGCGCGATGTAAATGCGCGCAGCGTGCAGAGCCCCACCCGCTGGGCCGAAATCTCCCCCTTTGGCGACATCATCGAACTGGAGCCGGGGCGCTTTCTGTCCACAACCTATATGACCTTCGCAGGGGACAAGCGCTACAGTACCGTTGTAATGGTCTCGGAGGATGAAGGCCGCAGCTGGCATTACCTCTCCACCGTTTGCGGCGCAGAGGCAGGCGCTGACTCCTGGGAAGGCTTCTGTGAGGCCTCGCTCGTGCGCCTGCAGGACGGAGACCTGATGTGCGTGGGCCGCATGGGCGGCGGGCGCGATCAACTGCTGGCGCGCTCCTACTCCAGCGATGAAGGCAAGACCTGGTCCCCCATCGACCGCCTTCCGGCCTGGGGCGTGCTGCCCGTTGTAAAGCGTCTGAGCAACGGCGCTCTGGTTATCTCGACCGGCCGCCCGGGACTCTTCATCTGGTTCTCGACCGACCCGCGCGGTGAGCATTGGGAGCCGTTTGACCTCATGGCCCACCATAACGCCGAGATGGACGCCGCCCATCAGATCAGCCCAGGCAAATTCGGGCTCGAGCCGGTCACCAGGGATCAGTATTACACCGTCCACCACAATTTCGACCAGTCGGACCAGACCACATCCTACACATCGATGCTGGAGGTTGAGCCGGGCAAGCTGCTGGTGGTATACGACCGCATACCCTACGGCTGGATGCCGGTTCCGACCGACGCCGAAGTCCGCAGCCGCATCCTCGCGCGCTATCCCACCTCTACACTGCCGCCGGACAGCATGACGCCCGACGAACGCGAACGCATCTACCTGCTGGAACTGGATTTGGGACAGCTCTGACAACGCAGCGTCCCATTGCCAGTGCAGTCTGGAGTTTGAACACCGGTCAGGAGGAGCCAATGCACACAATCGAAGTTAATTCACCTGATTCATGTGATGTGTATGATTCACTGCAGGTGTCACGGCAATCACGACGGTCACAGTAGAACTCAGGAGAGAAAACCATGCAACGCTTTGAATCCCGCGATATCACCCGCCGCAACTTCCTCAAGGGGTCGGCCCTCGCCGCGGCCGGCAGCATTTTGGCCGCCTGCGCGCCGGCTGCTGCTCCTGCAGGAGAGGCGCCTGCCGCAGACGAAGCCGAAGCCGCGCCAGAGAGCATGGGTGGCGGCACGCTGGTCTTTGGCTACCCCCAGAAGACCAGTTACAGCGACCTGCTGGCTGTGGAGCACAACGCCGGCAATAGGAACTACTACTTGATGGGATTGACGCACAATGCGCTGTTGACCATCAGCGCCGATTACACCGAATGGATACCTGAACTGGCGGAAAGTTGGGAATTCGAGGGCAATACCGCCACCTTCCACCTGCGCCAGGGTGTCACGTGGCACGACGGCGAGCCGTTCACGTCGGCCGACGTGCTGTTTACCTTCGGCCGGCTCGTTGGCCATCCCAACGTCAATCAGTGGAATGGAGTACGTCATTTCCTGGACATTGTCGTCGGCATGACCGAGTTTTCTGAAGGCGATGCCGATGAGGTGGTAGGCCTCTCAGCACCCGACGACTACACCTTCGTCTTCGAGATGACCAATCCCTACCGCGGCGCCTTCCTCGAGAAACTGCTGTACTTTGCGATCATGCCCAAACACCTCCTGAGCCTGATACCCGAGGACCAGTGGGGAATCGACGAGCAGGGGCAGCAGGGGCTGAAGAACACCGAGTACGCCAAGAAACAGGGTACCGGCACCGGTCCGTTCCGCGTATCCAACTACATCCCCGACCAGGTCGTGGAGTACGAGCCGTTCGAAGACTACTTCAAGGGCAAACCGCTGTTGGACAAAGCGGCCTTTGTCCCCTACACCGATCAGCTGGCGATGGCCGCCGCCGTGGAAAAAGGTGAGTGCCACATCGCCATTCGCACGCCGCAGTCCGAGTTCGAGCGATTCAAGGCGATGGACCACGTGAACATAGTCCTGAACCCCGGCCCCAGCGCCTTCGCCTGGTACCACAACGTCCGCTACGTCCTGGCCGACAAACGGGTGCGACAGGGCTTGAGCCTGGCACTGAATCGCCCCCAAATCGCCAAAGATTTCTTCTTCGACACGGTCGGGCACATCCAGGCATCGCTGGAGTATGGCGACTACGGCATCAGCCCCGATGCAGCACAGTGGTTTGAGTACAATCCGGAGCGGGCCAGGCAACTCCTGGAGGATGGCGGCTGGGATTTCGACTACACCCTCCGCCTGGGGATGTCTTCGCTGACGCCGACATATGAGCCTCTCTACGCCATGTTGCGCGAGATGTGGGGTGAGGTCGGCATCAAGACCGAGTTCCAAGTCATGGCAGCGGAATACACCAACATTCTCAATAATCCTCCCTGGGACTTCGACACGCTCTTCAGCGGCTATGGGTGGGGTTTGACACCCGGTGGCTTCACACATAACTTCACCGGTCCCCGCTGGGGAGATCCTGACCTGACAGGCAAGGAGATGATCGACGAGCTAATCCTCCTGGACGATGAAGCAGCGATCAGGGAAGGCTCTCTGCGCCTGCAGGAATATGCCTCAGAACTCCAGCGCCATTGTGTGATTGCCCAGGTGCCTGGCATTCACGTCGTCAACAATAGAGTGCAGACGGGTGACGTCGTGCCGGTCTACGGCGCGCGCACAGAATGGATCGACTGGGTAAACGTGCACATGTCGGCTTAAACCCAGTGGCTAGTGGTCGGTGGTCGGTAGCCAGTAAAGTGACCCAGAATGCGACTGGCAACCGGAAACTGGCAACTGCAGTTTGACCCATAATACGTCCTCCGGGGTTGAATCGGCCTCGGAGGACGTCCCAACACATTAACGATATGTCAACATACATCCTACGCCGCATTCTCCTGGTTTTCCCTCTGTTGCTCGGTGTAACAATTATCAATTATACAATCTTTGCGCTGGCGCCAGGCGACCCGGTCTCCGCCATGATCGACCCCTTTGAGTTGAGCCAAATGACGGAGGAGGATCTACAGGCCGCGCGCGAGGCTCTGGGTCTGAATGAGCCGGTCCCCGTCCGCTATCTGCTCTGGCTTGGGCAAGCTGTACAGGGCAATCTGGGCTACTCAATCTGGTTTAACACGCCCGTGTTTGACGTGATGCTGCGCGCCCTGGGCAACAGTATGCCTGTGATGATCTTTGCGCTCCTGATATCGACCATAGCAGGGATCACCCTGGGCATCATCTCCGCCTTGAAGCCCTATTCACTGCTCGACAGCGTGCTGACAACCTTCGCCTTCGCCGGTGTGGCTGTGCCCGGTTTCTTCTTCGCCCTGCTCCTGATATACGCCGTGGCCATCAAAATGGACATCTTGCCGACCGGGGGCGTCACCACACCTGGCGTGGAGCCTTCTCTCGGAAACCGGCTGTCCCATATCATCCTGCCCGGCCTCGCGCTGGCCTACGAAACGACCGGCAGCCTGTTACGATATACACGCTCGAGCCTGCTGGAAGTGCTGCACCAGGATTACATGACCACAGCGCGCGCCAAGGGCCTGGTCGAGCATGTCGTAATCCTGCGGCATGGACTGCGCAACGCTCTGCTGCCGATCATCACCATTCTCGGACTGCGACTACCGAGCATGTTTGGCGGGGCCGTCCTCATCGAGACGGTGTTCAACTATCCCGGTATCGGCCTGACCATGGTGCAAGCCACTGGGATGCGAGATTACCCCCTGTTGATGGGCGGCGTGCTGATGACGGCGGTCCTGGTTCTGTTGAGCAACCTGCTGGCGGACCTGTCCTATACCGTGGCCGACCCGCGCATTCGCTATGAAGAAGGCTGAGAATGATGGCAGAAAGGCCAGATGCGACACTTACAGAGGATATGTTTGACGAGCCGAAGCGTTCCGTGGTGGCCACACCGCGCGCCCGTTTCTGGCTGCGTTTTCGCCGCCACAGGATGGCGATGGCGGGCTTGGTATTCCTGGTCGTTGTGGTCTTGCTCGCAGTGGCCGCGCCTTGGGTCACTCAGCATCTTCCGACCAAAATCCATTCCGGCCTGACCCGCGCCGCCCCCACCGCCGACCACATCCTGGGCGGGGACGTGGCCGGGCGCGATATCTGGTCGCGGGTGGTCTACGGCGGACGCGTCTCCCTCTCCGTAGGGCTGGTGGCGGTCTCGATCTCGATCCTCATCGCGCTCATCCTTGGTACGCTTTCAGGCTACTACGGCGGCGCGGTCGATATGATTATTATGAGACTCACCGACATTATGATGGTCTTCCCCACCCTGATTCTGATCATGGCCGTGGTGTCCATGTTGGGACCCAGCATCTACAATGTGATGGCCATCATCGGTCTGCTGGGATGGCCCAGTTCTGCACGCCTTGTGCGCGGCCAGATCCTGTCAGTACGCGAATGGGATTTTGTGATGGCCGCCCGCTGCCTGGGCGTGCAGGACCGCAACATCATGTTCAAGCATATTCTGCCGCACGTGCTTGCCCCCTTGCTCGTGGCCGCCACATTCGGCGTCGCCGGTGCCATCCTGACCGAGGCCGGTCTCTCCTTCCTCGGGCTTGGCGTGCTGCCGCCCACACCCTCCTGGGGCAATATGCTCAACGGCGCCCAATCTATCTACATCCTCGAACGCCACTGGTGGATCTGGCTGCCGCCCGGTATGGCGATCCTGCTCACTGTGCTGGCAATCAACTTTGTTGGCGATGGCCTGCGCGACGCCTTCGACCCCCGCATGACTCTCGACTGATCGCCCTTACCGTTACCAACGTCCGATCTTCTACTTTACCAATTTGGCCACAGGCCGCGAACCACCAGGAGCGATTGACAATGAAAGACCGCCCCTTTCTTCTCTCAACCCTGGTGGACTTCCCCGACGACTGCCAGCGAATCGAATTCACCGAAGATCTGGTGGCCCAGCTGATCGACCGTCTGCACTGGATGGGCGTGCGCCGCGTCTATTGGAACTACTACCACGCTGGTCACTGGGAGTGGTTCCTTGCATATGGGCCGCTAGGCGGCGTGGCCAAAACGCTTGAAAACCTCGGCGATCCGATGCGGGTGGGACGGCGCCTCGCCCACGAGCGCGGCATGGAGTTCTACGCCGTCATTAAACCCTACGAGAACGGCGTCAGCCACGCGCATCCCAAGGCGGTTCTGGCGAAAGAGGGCATCGTCGGGCTGCCCGGAATCGGCGGTTACTACCACGTCGACCCCTGGGTGCTGGCGCGCCCGGAGCTGCGTGTACAAGCCCGCCAGGCCGACCTGCCGCGCGGGCTGGACGAAACCCCGGTCACACGCATCCAGCTGCGGCAGAAGGATACGACGCCGCTTCGCATCCAACCGGAGAACCTCGAGATCTGGACCAGCGACGACAACGACGGTTACCGCAAGCAAGACATGGAGTTCGACGTCAGCGAGGAAGTAGAGACCTGCCCCCGCGATGTCGTCGATATCGACGGCAATCCAGTCAGCAACAGGGGCGATGAAGTATGCGTTCTCAATATCACCGGCCTCAATCTCCTGGACCCCTTCATCGCCGTCACATCCAACTTCGAAGACCACGGAGGCGCCTTCTCCAACACGGCGGTGGAGATGGTGCGCGCCTTTGGTCCTGACGACCAGCCGCTGCCAATCGTGGTAGCCAGCCACAAGGCCATTTGGCGGCCACAGCGCGACCTGCGCAACGGAGACCTCGAATTCGACACCGGCCTTGGCGGGGCAATGGTCCGCCTCGACGTGTCCAACTCCGCGTCCGCGTTCGACAACGTACTTTCCCACGCCGCCGACGCCCCCGATGGCGTCATCGCATTTGCCAAAGGGCGCAACAGATACGTCTCCGGTTCGCTGTGCGAAAGTGAACCAGAGGTCCAGGCCCACTGGATGGAATGGGTCAGCGACTGCATCGCCGCCGGCGTTGACGGCCTCGACGTGCGCATTTCCTGCCACAGCTCGTGGACCGATTCACCCGAGATCTACGGCTTCAACCCGCCGGTCGCGGCCGAGTACGAACGGCGCTACGGTGTCAACCCCGATGTCGAGCCCTATGATCCGGTCCTACTGGGCGACGTGCGCGGCGACCTGTACGATCGATTCCTGCGCGCAGCCAGGACGCGCCTCGCGGCCGCCGGGTTGCCGATGCACCATCATATTGAAATCGAGTCCTTCCGCCCGGACGCCTCGCCTTCGCGCACGCGTTCCCGTCCCGGCAACATCACTTTCCACTGGCGCCGCTGGCTGCAAACCGGCCTGACCGACGAGACAACCCTATTTGGCCGCCAATGGCCGCCCGAACGCCTCCTCAGCGACGCCTTTGTGCACGATGTGCTGGATGAAGTAACCGCAAACAATGTGCCCGCCCACCTCAGCCTGCCTGTGAATGTTTCGGGCGCCGACGGCGGCCGGCTGGCCGATCAGATCGAATACACCTATCGTTCCGGACGGCTCGACGGTTATTCCATTTATGAGACCGCAGCCCTTTACGACAGGCACCACACAGGAGCCGACGGCCGCCTGCGTTTCCTGCCCGGGCTGACAGAAGCCGTGCGCGAACGCGCAGGGGACCTGGGGTTGCATTAGACCTGGCAGTGCTCAATAGCGATTCAGGCCGCTAGCAACGGCAGAGGGGAGAAAATTTTGCCGCAAATCACCCTTGGGGAGCCGGTCCTAATCCACCAGGCCCCGGTCGAGGTAAAAGAATGGGGCCCTTGGCAGTTCCCCCACCTCGAACGGTTGGCCGACGGCCGCATCCACATCGAATTTCACGTCGAAGCCGATTCCGTCACCGCCTACGGGTTGCCCTCCAGGCATGCTCTCTCTGCCGACAACGGCGGATCGTGGGAGGCGGTAGCAGGCCGCGACGCCCGCGGCGGCCTCCTGCTCCCAAACGGAGACCGCCTGCTCCCAATTCAGTTGCAGTCCCGTAACCGTAACGAGGTGACATTACCTGAACCGGTGTTGGTCCAGGAGGATGCGCCCACCCGCATAACCCACATATATCGAGCCGCCGACCTGGCCGGCGAACTCTCGGGCTGGCGCTTCTTGCGCCAGCGCAGCGGAGAGAAGGACTGGATCGAAGAGACCGCCTCCGTGCGCATGCCCGGCGAAATCCGTATCGTCCGCGAAGGCATGTACGCCTTCTGGCCCTCCTTTAGCCATGGCCGCTCTCAGCTGGCGCCCGATGGCTCCATTTGGGAAGCGATCCATACGAAGCGGATCGTCGATGGCAACGTTCAGCCGGCCAACAATATTCTCTATCTGCGGTCGGTCGACGCGGGATATACCTGGGATGTTCTGAGCGAGATCCTCTACCAGCCGGACAGGGAGGCCGATCCGCACGCCGACCAGCGCGACGGCTTCACAGAGCCGGAGTTCAACTTCATGCCGGACGGCTCGGTCCTGTGTCTATTGCGCACCCATGACCTGCTGGGGGTCGGCCCGTCGTACTGGTCCCGCTCTCTGGACAGCGGGCGGTCGTGGAGCCATCCACGTGTATTTGACGACCGTGGAGTATGGCCGCGCATGTTGACCTTGGGAAACGGGATAACGCTGGCATCATACGGCCGGCCCGGACTGTTCGTTCGCGCCACCCCGGACCCGGCAGGACTTGAGTGGGAGCCGAGAGTGGCCGTGGTCGAGCCGGCTGAACGGCGCCAGGACACCTGCTCCTACTCCGCCCTGCTTGCTCTGGACGAGAAAACGGCGTTGTTGGCCTACTCTGACTTCAACTTCCCCGACGCCCACGGCCAAAAGCGCAAAAGCATCCTCGTCCGTACAGTAACCATCTCCTGACAACTGTTTCCCGCCAACCAATACCCCCTCACTACCATTCATTACATCCATCTGGGCGGTCGGGCCTTCGGCCCTCCCTTGTGCAGGGGCTGCGCCCCCGCAACGCCCCCCTCCAAAACCACGCCTCACCGACCTTACGTCTTCATACCAGCCGTGCGGCCAGATCGACCTGTAGCCTGCCAGACCAATATGCAATCAGATAACCTCAACCGCGGCGGAAATAAAGAACTGCTCAGGACAGGCCCCGTCTAAGGCGTAGTAGCGACCAGAAGCCTGAAAACGAAACAGTATTTCGCGTAAGAGTGGGATCACCAGGGGGCGTTAACATTAAGAGAAGACAATACAAAAAACAGCACATGCAGAACGTTCACGGACGTCATGGACCCTTTTCCGGCCTCATTTTCATGTTCCCCTACTATCACCTGCCAGAAAAGTGTTCTTCGTAGCTCTTAGTGGCCCTTCGTAGACAAAAGATGTTGCAGTTGCAGTTCTCCGTGGTCCTCCGTGGACAAAAGATGTTGTAGTTGCAGTTCTTCGCGGCCCTTCGTGGACAAAAGATGGTGCAGTTGCAGTTCCCCGTGGTCCTCCGTGGCTCTCCGTGGCTCTCCGTGGACAAAAGATGGTGCAGTTGCAGTTCCCCGTGGTCCTCCGTGGCTCTCCGTGGCTCTCCGTGGACAAAAGATGTTGCAGTTGCAGTTCTTCGCGGCCCTTCGCGGCCCTTCGCGGCCCTTCGTGGACAAAAGGTGTTGTAGTTGCAGTTCTCCGAGGCCCTTCGCGGCCCTCCGTGGACAAAAGACGTTGCAGTTGCAGTTCTCCGTGGTCCTCCGTGGCCCTTCGTGGACAAAAGATGGTGCAGTTGCAGTTCTCCGTGGTCCTCCGTGGCCCTCCGTGGACAAAAGATGTTGCAGTTGTAGTTCTTCGCGGCCCTTCGTGGACAAAAGGTTTTGTAGTTGCAGTTCTCCGTGGCCCTCCGTGGCCCTCCGTGGACAAAAGATGTTGCAGTTGCAGTTCTTCGCGGCCCTTCGCGGCCCTTCGTGGACAAAAGGTGTTTCAGTTGCAGTTCTTCGCGGCCCTTCGCGGCCCTTCGTGGACAAAAGGTGTTTCAGTTGCAGTTCTTCGCGGCCCTTCGCGGACATAAATCAAGAATTCCTCAAATCTGACCAACCCCAGCCCTCAAACCATCATCCATAACCGGAATCACATAAAACTAACAACAAAACACCCACCTGAAGCAAGAAAGAAAGCTTTTGTGCTATAGTTTGTCTGTCGTATAATTTCCTCATCACCTCTCCGACGCCCTTTTGGGAGGGCCTATGCACGCTGGCCACCAGCAAGAACTGCGCGGCAAACACCGCCCGGTAACGAAATTCACCATTCCCCTGACTTCAAAACGACTGTGGCTGATCCTTGCTATTTTGGCAATCCTGATCGCCCCTGCCAGCGGTCAAATCTTCGCCCAGTCGGGCTTTGTCCCTTTCTCTAATAGCATCATCGGCCTCGACGTATCCCCCGATGACCCCAGTATCGTCGTTGCCGGCACACTCAACGTACCGGTGCCCGCCGGCATCTATCGTAGCACTGACGGCGGTCACACCTGGAGCCGAGCCAGCGTTGACCTGCCTGCCGATACCTCTGTCGCTTCCATTCGTTTCGACCCGCAGGATGGAAACCGGGTCTTGGCCGCCGACGGCGGCGCCGGCCATCTGTTCATTAGCGAGGACGGCGGCCTGACCTGGCGGCAGGAGCATTCAATCAACCAGGTACTCACGCCCAGCAGCGGCGTTGGTCGCCTTTTCACCCGCATCGAGAACGGACAGACCGTCTTCTACGCTGGTACCCGCTTTGACGGTGTTGTGCGCAGCCTTGACGGCGGCCTGAGCTGGGAGTGGTTCGGCGAAGGCCTGACCGGCAGCGCCCTGCGCGTGCGCGCCTTTGCAGATAAAGACGGCGCCCTCTATGCCGGCACCCATGACGGCGTCTGGCGCTTGACGCCGTCAGCCGTTGACTGGGAACGGGTCAACTTGCCAGCCGGCATCATCGCCCGCGGCATGACAATGCTGGATGGCCGTTTATATGTAGGCACCTTCGCCTCCGGCCTCTACCTGAGCGATGACGGCTACAACTGGCTGCAGGATCCCTCCTTCCCCGCCGGTGTTGTCATCTACGACCTGACCATCAGTGGCCAGGAAGTCGTCGTCGGCACCAATGTTGGACTGTGGACCGAGGGTGTACCGGACTGGACGCGCGTGTCAGTCAATGGCGCCGCCTATACCAATCCCGTTTTCCGTCTGGCTTCCTCGTCAACCTTTGTCGGCGTCACCTACGCCGGCACCGAGCAGGATGGCGTGCTTCGTACCCTCGACAGCGGCTTCTCCTTCCTTTCGTCGGCCCAAATTACACCTTTGGATCCTGCCGTGCTGCCCAGGGTTCCCACCGCCACGCCTTCAGTTTCGCCGACCGTAACCGAAACGCCGCTCCCTACCGAGACGCCAACCGTCACTGCCACGCCCGATCCCAGCCTGCCCACAAGCACGCCAACTGCCACCCCGACGCACGATCCTGATGCGCCTACCCCTACGCCGACCGACGCATGTACGCTCATCGTGTTGCACGACCCTCATGCGCCCGCCGCTACGCCAACAGTAACTGGCACGTTGACCGCAACGCCGGATCCAAATGCGCCGACCGCTACACCCGACACCAGTGCGCCGACCGCGACGCCGACTGCCACCGGCACGTCGACCGCAACACCGGATCCCAACGCGCCCACCGATACGCCATCGGCCGTTTGCACGCCAACCGCAACGCCGGACCCTAATGCACCAACCGCAACGCCTACTGCCACTGAGACGCCGACCGCGACACCAGATCCTGCGTCTACCATATCCGCAACGCTGCCGCCGCCTCCAGCGACCGACGAAACGCCAACCAGCACGCCTACGCCAGGCGATAACGGCGAGCAGCCCCCGCCCACCCCGACATCTACCGCCCTCAGCTCAGGAAATGTCACCGATAGCCTCACCCGGATACCGCCGATTTGGGTAGGGGGCGCGGCCGTCTTTTTCCTGCTGATTCTGGTCGCCGGTGTCTCAGTAGCGCGCGACGGGAACGCCGGAACAGACGAGCTATGACGGCGGACGCCCCGATTTCGGAACAGCCAGATACAGAGGCCGCCCGAAGTACCAAATCCGTGAATGACGGTGAACGACCGCTGCCAACCTTGCTGGCGCAGCTCCCGCGCAGACTCCGCCTACCCGGCGACGCTCCTGCGCCGGCCGTTGCCGTACGCAGCATCACCGACGACAGCCGCCAAGTCAGCGCCGACACGCTCTTCGTAGCCGTACCGGGCCTGCAACAGGACGGGCACTGCTTCATTCCCCAAGCCGTTTCCGCCGGCGCCGGCGCCGTGGTCGGCAGCCATCCACTGGCCTTGCTGAAAGAAAACAGCTGGTGGCCGCAACACGCAGACCTACCCTATGTCCAGGTGACTGACAGCCGCGAAGCACTTGCCTGGCTCAGTGCCGCGTTCCATGATTTCCCCAGCCGCGCCCAGGCCGTCATCGGCGTGACAGGCACCGATGGCAAGACCACAACCTGCTCAATCCTGGAGGCGATTCTCAGCCGTTCCGCACCTGTCGGCGTCATAACCACCGTCGGCGCCCGCATCGCCGGCGTCGAGCAGGCAACCGGGCTGCACGTGACGACGCCGGACGCGCCGACTGTGCAAGCATTTCTGGCCCAAATGCATTCCGCTGGCTGCCAATATGCTGTTGTTGAAAGCACCAGCTTCGGCCTCGACCAGAAACGCGTGGCAGCGGTCGACTACGATGTTGCCGCCCTGACCAATATCACCCACGAGCACCTCGACATTCACGGCTCTTTCGAAGCATACCAGGCCGCCAAGTTCCTGCTCTTCCGCGGCCTGTTCCACTCCGCGCCCAAACCGGGCGTGCCCCGTATCGCCGTCTTCAACCTGGACGACAACAGCTGCCAGCCTTTACGGACAGTGTTGGCTGAAGAGAAAACCCGCCTCGAAGTAGACGGCGTGACGTTATATACATATAGCGTGTCCGACTCCAGCGCCGATGTGCACGCCCGCAACATTGAGTATCTGCCCGCCGCCACCCGCTTTGATCTGGTCTGGCAGGGCGGTTTCATACCGATGGAGACCCGGCTGATCGGCGAGTTTAATGTGTCCAACATCCTCTGCGCGTCTGCCGTAACTCTTGGCCTCGGCATCCCGCCCGAACAGATCCGCAATGGTGTTGCCTCCCTCTCTGCTGTCTTGGGGCGAATGCAGCGCATGAATACCGGCCAGGATTTTCTGGCCGTCGTCGACTTCGCGCACTCCCCAGCAAGTCTCGAACGGGCCCTGGAAACACTTCGCCCTCTGGTAGCAGCGGAAGAAGACCGGAGAAAAGGAAGACTGATCGCTATCTTCGGCTGCGCCGGTCTGCGCGATCGGGGCAAACGCCGCCTGATGGGCCAGGTCAGCGGGCGGCTCGCCGACTTCACAGTCATCACCGCCGAAGATCCTCGCACCGAGGACCTGGGAGACATTAATCAGGAAATTGCAGCCGGCATACAGGACGCCATCACCGGATCCGCAGCAGAAAAGAACGTGCATTCAGAAAGAGAAGTCGAAAGTATCGAGCGGCTCACACGTACAAAAGCCGAGTTCCTCGCCCCTCGCTTCGCCATCGTCCCCGACCGCGCCGAGGCGATCAGATTCGGTGTCGAGATGGCCCGCGCCGGCGATGTTGTCGCCTCCTTTGGCAAGGGCCACGAACGCAGTATGTGCTACGGCGAGACCGAATTCCCATGGAACGAACAAGAGGCCATGCTGTCCGCCCTGCGCGCCCGCACCAAAGAGCCTGATTTGAATTGAAAAGAGCGATTTGTAATCCACTGTGCAATACGCTCCGTCCCTCGCTTCATCACACAATAGGCCAACTCAAGACCCCATAGACGGTGGAACGGGAATTAATTGAACTACTAATCTCATACGCCTTCACTACTCTATATAGCCGGAGTAAATTTCCTTGTTCCAATTAGCGGTTTTGTGTCTCCTTGTGACCTATTGTAAGATGTATGGTAATCTTGGAAGGTGCCCGAAAAGCTTGGTGGTTGTATGTCTCGACCAGCCTCTTGAGGCCGCCAGGTAGTGCAGGCGCATCGTCTGGTCAACGTTCACCAGAGCTTTAGTTACGGCATTGTCATTCCGAATGAATCGTGATATAACAATGCCAACCGAGATCGGTTGACGCGTCCGCGCCGTCGCCGCATTTTATCTGCTTATCTTTGTTACGCACCCATAAGGAGGCGGCTTGTGCCGGCCTTACTCCGAAAAATTGTTATTATCCTGGCTTTCATTCTGGTTCTGGGCGCCTGTAATGGCGGCGGCGACGGCGGCTCTACGCTGTTCAACCTCCCGTCCGTTCCGATCAGAATCGATGGCAATGGCAATGGCACTGTACTCGGCTTCCAAATTGGGCAGATTCTTCAACAACCAATGTTGGATCAGTTCGCTGTTGCCGGTGTCGATGTTCTCGAAGCTCGAATCGGCTACCACGGAATCTTCCTCTACGCTGATGGAGAGCCTCTCCCCTATCTGAAGTGGAGTGACGAATCGGCAGAATTGCTGACCCAAATCCTGGCCAATGTCCCCGGTGCAGAGCAAGGAGCTTCAGCACTGTCCGGGTTACGACAGATAGGCCTCGGCGCAATCATCATTCTCCCCACTGCCGGCGATAACATTCCCCGCTGGACGGGGGAAGAGTTGGTTGGGCAGGATTCAGCGCCCGAGACCACCATCGGACCGCTCCAGTTTGCAAGCCTGGCCTTCGACGCAGACGGCAAAGCGTCGTTCGAAGGTATTCCCTTGGCAGAAATTGAGCAGGCCCTGGGCGCATCCCTTGGCGTGGAACTTCCGCCAATGGCCCTTCAGATATTGTCGGCGGTTGGCGTGCAGCAGTTCTCCCTGGCTACCCAACCCAACGGCATCGATCTCGCCCTCGACAGCACCGACCTGCCGGGCCTCGCATACGACACCGAACGCCTGGACAACCTCCTGCCCATCGTCAGCGCCTTTGTCGACCCGTCAATGGGCGGCATGATCGGCGAAGTCATTCCCAAACTGACCGGCGCGGACCTCGACGTCATCGTCTCCTTCACCGGTGAACCTGCCGCCGATACCCTCCTGCCTACCATTCCCGCCAGTGTCGGCGAAGACGGCTCGTTAGGGGTATGGGGCATTCCCGTCGGCTCAGGCTCCCTCTTGCCGGCCACTGTGCTCGACCTCTTGGCCAATATGAGCGTCCAGAAATTGGACCTGAGCATCCAGGCCGACGGCCTCTACCTTGCCCTCAACCAGGAGCCGTTGCCCTCCATTCTCTGGACCGATTCGTCGCTGGACACAATTGGAGATGTTGCTGTTGACCTTCTCGGCGTATCCGAAGGCATGGTGGACGTCGGCCTCACCGTATTACGAAGTCTGCTAGCCAAAACAAACGTTGGCCTGTCATTGGATCTGCCCGCGACAGACGGATTGACCTTTAGCGAAGAATACGACGTGGCCGCCCCCAACTTCGCAGCCGCGCCCGAAGCAATGGAACCCGCTCTTAAAATCGGCGCCGCCATCGACAGAGACGGCTATGTAATGTCCGCCCTCGGCATCTCACTCGCCGATTTGGTCGGTCTGCTGCCGCCTGTGGGTCTGCCCCCGCTCGTCATGGACATAGTTAGCGGCGTCGGGTCGGACACCCTCCAGCTGACGACATCAGCCGGCGCCATCGAACTCGTAGGTGATTCCGGCAGCCTCCTGACTTTACAATACGACGAAGCCGCGCTGAATCGCCTCTTGGTCGTCGTCTCCTCACTTTCCGACGATATCGCCTTTATCGGCACGATCAGCGAATACCTGCCGCACCTGCCTCCCGTTATCTCTAACGGCGTTGATGTGCAGCTCGCCTTGGCAGGGCAGGAAGCGCCCGAAACAAAACTCTCCTCTCTGCCTGTTGAAGTAAAGGCGGACGGAGCCCTTGCCATTTTGGGCATACCCTTGGGCAGCCAGTCGATACTGCAGCCGCAATTCATCATCGACATGCAGTCCCTCGGCATCCAGCGGCTTGATCTCAACATAATCGACGCTAGTCTCTATCTGGCCTCGAACGGAGGACACCTCCCCGTCATCTCCTGGACCGATCAGTCTATGGAGACACTCCAGCAGGTCGTGACTGAACTCATCCCCATCCCGCCCGGCATGCTTGGCGTAGGCATTGAGTTCCTCAAAAAGACCGATATCGGCGTCGCTCTGTCGATCCCGCCGGCCGATGGAATGACATCTGTAGACGTGCCGCCCGCCTTCGATGTGACCGCAGTACGCATGGAGCCGCCCGACATTGACGCCGAACACCGCCCCGTGCTTGCGCTCGGCCTCACGCTGGATCGGTCGGAAATCACCTCTGTCGCCGGAATGGCCGCAAGCGAATTGCAAGAGCATGGTGTGAACCTACCTGCCCTGCCTGCCAATATCTCCTCCATTCTTTACGATGGCCTGCAGGTTTCGGAGCTGGTGTTGACATCATCGGCCAACCAGTTGAATGTCGTGGCCGACGATGTTATCCTCCTCACCATTCACTATGACTCACCTTCGATCCTCCGCACCTTGGACTTGGCCGCGCCTTTCCTCCCGGATGACATTGCTAACGCACTTGCGGACCCGAATGTCTCCGCACTGTTCACAGAGGATCTCCTGCCGCTGATAGTGGGCGCCCAACTGGACGTTACCGCGGAATTTGCGCAGGAGTAGTTGTCCTCTCAGCAATTCAACTGTCTTAAGTTAGAGGCGAGAGCGGAGAGTCTGACGCTTTCGCCTCTTTTTGTACCCCACAAAAGGAATGCTTACCATGCCCAATGGCGGCTCAGACTGCTGTGGAACCTGCTGGTTTAACCGCCGGAATCACGGAGAAAAGGGTTACAGCAGAGCTGAGGATACCGACGTGGATCCTTACTGCGAGATCAGGCATGTCTTAATCGAGAACCCTTTTTGGACTTACTGCGCCAATCACCCGCATCGAAGGCCCGAGCGCGATCCGATTCCGATCGGGCCGCTAATGCGTCATTCCGGCGGTGGCTCGAGCAACGATCGCGAAGTGTGGATAGCGTCTCCTGACACAGAGGAGATACGTCAGCATCTGCTTGATCTTCTGGACAGATTACCTACACATATCGCCAAGGATCGTTATCCTGCCCGGCCTGGATTAGCCGAAGTTGTGGTGCGGCAACTTGGTGAATTCAGAGAAACGAGGGCAGAAAAGCGTATTCGATGGATAAGTGAGAACCTGCAGGGCCCCTGGGCAGATATAGCAAACAGTGCTCTCATATCTATCCGTGGGGAGGACGAAAACAGCTAGAGCCCCTTAGCCGAAAGGGATTTAGCCTCTGCACTTGACCCAAGCCGACAATACGCTGTCGCGAACACATCCCTCGATGCCTGTGCTGACTTCCTGTGACATACAACTTGCAATCTGCACTGTTCTATTCCTCTCTTCCACTGCCTTTGCCGGTCCACAATCCTCTAAAATGACGACGACGATAGCACCAGGCGCTAGTGCGCTTGGCGCGCTTGGATGAGCAAGTTCGGCAACTTATGTCAAGAATAGTTACTACTCAGCCACAATCAGCTTGCGACCCTGAACGAGGCGAGCAAAGGTGTTATTGATCCCCTCATTGTTGTATTTTGGGCGGTCGGGCCTTCGGCCCTCCCTTGTGCAGGGGCTGCGCCCCCGCAACGCCCCCCTACAAAACCATCCCTCACCGACCGTGTGCGCTCATTCCAGCCGTGCCGCTCCAGCAACCTGGCTGCCGCCAACCGAATACGCAATCAGATAGCCTGAATCGCGGCAGCGATAAAGAGCTGGTAAAGACAGGCACTGTAGATGGCTTAGTAGTTACCAAAAATATATGATTGACTTGATAACACACGTGTGTTAGATTTTGGCAGTGTACGGTATCTCCATCCGGCGCGGACTGCGGTCGATGCTTGCTATCATGATGCCCTTGTCCAAAGGGGGTGATGCTTTCACGGTTGAAAGGAAAGAGGTTCTCACTTCAGGAATCCACATTGCAAAAACCTGAAGTTGCTGGCATCACTTTGCGGGCTAGTCCGTGCCAGACTAACAGTTCATTACTGTCATTTCGTTTATGTCGACTGCCTTGCCTTCGGTTGTAACAATCACTTTCTTCACAAGGAGGATGAAAATGTCCGCACGAGTAAGCCGAAGAGAGTTCCTGCGATTGTCCGGCACTGCATTTGGCGTTGCAATGCTGGCCGCATGCCAGGCGCCGGTTGCGCCGGCGGAATCCGGTTCTGCACCACCTAGCAGACCGTTTGAAGGGCAGACCGTTTCCGCCGCGGGAATGCCATGGTTGTGGGAGAACACCAAGCCGTTGTACGAAGAATTCCTGGAAGAAACGGGGATGCAGTTAAATGTTGCCACTTTCCAGCAGCAGGAAATTACCGATAAACTGATGCAAGCAGTGGCGACCAACACCTATTTCGCCGATTTACTGGCCATACCGAACAACGCAGCGGCCGATGTCTGGGGAAACGATTTGGCCCTTCCGGTCCCGGAATATCTTCTCAACGATCCAGAGATGGCGTGGGACGATGTGCTGCCGGTCTATAGAGAAAAGGTCCTTGCCTGGAATGGCGTCATTTACGGAATGCCCCACGACGGCGATACGCATCACATGATGTTCCTCCACAGTTTGATGGACGATGCGGACAACCAGGCGAATTTCAGCGGTGAGTACGGCTATGATCTGAACGCGGACCGCGGACCGCAAACCTGGCAAGAGCATCGAGACTACGCCGAATTCTTCACTGGTTGGGACTGGAGCGGGGACGGCGACCCGAATTATGGCTTTGCGCATATGATGAAGCGCGGGGATACGGCATTCTGGGGCTTCGCATCGCGCTGCACAGCCTACGGCAAACATCCCGATGACCCGGGGTATTTCTTCGATGTCGAGACAGGAGCACCGCGAATCAACAGCCCGGCCTTTGTACGAGGTCTCACCGAGTGGAAAGATGAGTTGCAGTTCGGACCACCTGGAATGATTTCTATGGGCTGGGGCGATGTGATCGAGGCATCTCAGGCCTTGCGCGTGGCAATGAACGTTGGGTGGGATGGCGTCGCCATGCACCGCGAAGGCTCTTTGGCCGCAGGCAAGTCCTCCTACTCGGTCCTGCCAGGCTCCTACGAGGTCTACAACGCCGGCTCGGGCCAGTGGGAAAACCGATCTGAAATTAATTTCGCGCCGTCGCTGGCCTTTGGCGGCTGGGAGATTTCGATTGCCAAAGGCGCCGAAAACGAGGAGGCTGCCTGGGCACTGGCCAAGCATTTCACAAAAAAGGAGATGGGCAACACGTTTGCCTTTCAGGGGTTTAAGAATCCCATCCGCATCAGTGATATTGCTAACATCGAACCCTGGATAGAAATCGCCGGCTTCACCGAGCGCAGTGCCACTACCTACCTGCGGGCGCTCAACGAAACGATGACGCATCCCAATTTGGTTCTGAATCTGCGGATGCCGGGTTGGACTCAGTACCGGGACGCGCTGGAGTTGGGCGTGTCAAAGGCGCTGGCCGGCGAGGCCAGCCCGGAGGTTTCCTTGAATGAAGCGGCCGAGGCATGGACCGCCATCACCGACCGCCTGGGCGGGCCGGAAAAGCAGCGGGACAACTACAGGACGCACCTTGGGCTGGATTGATAGTTCACAGTGGGGATGACAGCACGCTGCTGTCATCCCTATCCTATCCTCTGATAGGGATGACTATGCAGCGAAATACAACTGCCAAACAAGCTTTGGATCCGTCGCCGAAAAAGCGCCTCAATCAGGGCGTTCCCGATGTGATTTTCAAGTGGATTCTCATACTGCCTGCCACGATAGCAGTAATTGCCCTGTTGGTCTTTCCATTCCTGTTTACGTTCGTTGCCTCATTCACCGACTGGCATCTGTTCAACCTGAATGCACCGATCAATTTTGTTGGATTCAAGATGTGGGCGTCGGTGCTGACTAGCAGCTACATCCACACAACGACCTGGAACACAATTTACTTTGTCGGATTGGCCTTGCCTCTGCAGTTCTTGCTGGGTCTGACGGTGGCTTTGGCGCTTAACGCGGCGACATTCGGTCGAACCTTCTTTCGTGTCTTTTTCCTGATGCCGCTGATGTTCAATCCTATCGCGGTCGTATTTCTGATTGGAAAATTGATGTTACAGGAAGACATTGGACCTATCAATGACGTCTTGATGGGCCTTGGATTTCCCAGGATCATGTGGCTGAGCAATCCGGCTATGGCCAAGATCACCATTGTGTTAGTTGATGTCTGGCAACACACCGCCTTTATGATTCTGATGTTTCTTGCCGGACTGCAATCTTTGCCCCAGGAGCCATTCGAGGCTGCCGTTGTCGATGGCGCTACCGCTGTGCAGCGTTTCCGATACATCTCGCTGCCGCTCTTGGGCCCCGTAGCTCTCACGGCTGTCCTGATACGCGGGTTGGACGCGTTCAAAGTCGTAGACATTATCTATTCGTTGACCGGGGGAGGTCCTGGGCAGGCGACCGAGTCGATAACCTTGACCGTTTTTCGGATGGGTGTGAAGGGAGGCGATATTGCCTTTGGCTCAGCCGCCTCCTATCTACTGCTGATTATGATGGCTGTCTTTACAGCACTGGTCCTGTTCCTCACGCGTAAATGGGTGAGGATTTCATACTAGGGAGGACTGCACGAATGACGGGAGAACGTCGCCTGGGGCGGATCGTCGCTTACATCATTCTGGTCACATGGACTTTCGTTGTGGGTATACCGACCTATTGGCTGTTTATCACTGCCTTCAAGCGGCCCGATGCCATCAACCGGGGGGCAACGTATTTCCCCTGGGTAGATTTCCAGCCGAGTCTAATGGCCTTTTACGATGTTTTTGTTTTGCAAGGGTTGGCCAGTAGCCGTCCTTTTGTGAACAGTGTCGTTGTTGCTCTGGCCACTGCAACGATATCAACGGTAATCGGCGGCGCCGGCGGTTATGCATTGGCCCGATTTCCCTTCCGCGCCGGCCCTTTGAACAATGATCGCATCGCCTTCGGCTTCCTGATTCAGCGCATGTTTCCACCTGCTGTCCTTCTCATACCCTTTCTGATTCTGTTTCGCACGTTGCGCCTGCTGGATACGCGCGAGGGACTGGTCCTGGTCTACTGTGCGTTCAGTATTCCCTTTGTCGTTTGGATTATGCGCGATTTCTTTCGTTCTCTACCGGTTGAAATTGAAGAGAGCGCGCTCATCGACGGCTGCAATCGCTTAGGTGTCTTATTCCGGATCGCGATTCCCCTCTCCGCGCCCGGTTTTGTCACCGCTTTTGTCCTGGTGATGATCGGCTCCTGGAATGAATTCTTGTTTGCCTTGACCTTTATGTTTAACAAAGCTGTTACACTTCCTCTCTATCTTACGCTGCAGACAAGTATCCAGGCAGGCACTGAATATTGGAATATGGCTGTCATTGCAATTTTCAGTATTTTGCCCGTTGCCCTCGCTGGTCTGTTGCTGGAGCGCTATATCACGCGCGGCCTGACGTTTGGCGCCGTGAAGTAGCGTCCGTGAAGAAAAGGCCCTATTCAAACAGTTTCTCAGAAATTCAAGAGTCTCGCTTGACGCGACTTCCTTTCTGAGGCATATTCGCCGTGTACGTAGGCGCGGCGTCGAAGCTGCTACTCCTGGTAGACCAGCCTTTTCGGCACTGCAATCACTGACAATTTTACAAACCAAGTGTGAGGTACCGATGACAGATCGTGTAAAAGGAAAAGTCGCCCTCGTAACCGGCGCCGGTTCGGTCGGTCCCGGCTGGGGTAACGGCAAAGCCGCCGCGGTACTCTATGCCCGCGAAGGCGCCAAAGTCTTCCTCGTCGATTACAACCCCGAGGCCGCCAGCGAGACAAAGGCCATCATTGAGCAGGAGGGCGGAAACTGCACCGCCTATGAGGCCGACGTCACCGATTCCCAGGCCGTTGACGCAATGGCAGCGGCCTGCATCGAGACCTATGGCAGAATCGATATCCTCCACAACAACGTCGGCATTATTGAAGTCGGCGGACCGGTTGAAATCAGCGAAGAGAATTGGGACCGGCTGATGGATGTCAATGTGAAGGGAATGTTTCTGACCTGCAAATCTTGTATCCCCCACATGGAGAAGCAGGGCAGCGGCGCGATTGTCAACATCTCCTCCATCGCCGGCATCCGCTACACCGGCTACCCAAGTGTCTCCTACAACGCCTCCAAAGGCGCCATCAACCAGCTGACGCAAAATATCGCCATGCAGTATGCCCCAAAGGGCATCCGCGCGAACTGTGTCCTGCCCGGCCTGATGAACACGCCTTTCATCACCCAGGGTCTCCAGGACGCCTATTCGGACGAGGGCGTCGAAGAGATGATCAGGCAGCGCGACAACCTGTGCCCGATGAAAAAGATGGGGGATGCCTGGGATGTCGCCTATGCCGCCCTGTTCCTGGCATCCGACGAGGCCAAATACATTACAGGCGTCAACCTGCTCGTCGATGGCGGCCTGACCTGCGGGTTTGCCCCTTAGCTGCCTATGCCGAAAGAAGTCCTGTTTGTTGGTCCCCGGCACGTAGAAATAAAGGAGTATACCGACCCGCCGCTTGGTCCCAGGGATGTGAAGGTCGAGAATCTCTACTCCGGCATCAGCCACGGCACTGAGCGCTCCCATTTTCGCGGCGAAGCCGTCTGGCATGGCCGCAGTGTGGAGACCGACGGCTTCGTCACCGAAGGGCGCTCCATGCGCCACCCTTTCACCTACGGTTACGAGGATGTCGCCCGTGTCGTGGAGGTCGGGGCCGAAGTGGGCGAACTGGCTGTCGGTGACATCGTCATGGCCTCCGCGCACCACCGCCAGACCAGAAACTTCAACCTGGATCAGGCCAAAGTCGGGGCGACAACCCGCGGCGTCGGCGTAAGCGTCTTTCCCTATCCGCTGCCCCCCGACGACGACCTCGAAAAGTACGTCTTCATTAGCCTGGGCACCGTCGCTTTGGACGCCGTCCTCGTCGGGCCGGTGCGGATCGGCGAGAGCGCCGTGATAGTCGGCCAAGGCGTGGTCGGCCTCCTCACTATGCAGCTTTGCAAACTCTCCGGCGCCGACCCGGTCATCGCCATCGATCTGCTCGACGAAAGACTCGAAACCGCAAAGGGCCTCGGCGCCGATTACGCTCTTAACCCTACCCACGGTGATGTTGGGCGCGAGGTGAAGCGCATCCTCGGCGGGCACGGCGCCGACGTTTGTTTCGAATGCTCCGGCCAGGCAAGCGGCATCGGTCTGGCCCTCCACTGCGGGACCCCTTTCCCCAAAGTCGTTGCCGTTGGAATGTACGACGGTCCCGCCGACGACCTCTATCTGGGCGAAGAGTTCTGCCGCAGCGCCGGCCAGATCCTCCACTCTCGCAGCGGCGGCTATCGTCTGCCCCCCGAAAGCCCTGATGGCGGACTCTACCATCGCCGCTGGGACATCATCCGCGTTCACAATGTGATCATCAAGCTGCTGCGCACAGGCAAACTCGACGTCAGCGGTCTCATCACGCATCGTTTCCCCCTGGAGGAAGCGCCCCAGGCCTACAGCCTGATCGACCAAGGCGCGGCAGGGATGATGAAGGTCATCTTTGACCTGACCTCCCCCTAGCTTCATTACGTAACAGGTCGTTGACACCTGGAGAAAACCGTTCTGATGGTCACAAAAACAGGACGCCCGCTGGCAGAATCGGGCCGCCTCTCTCCTGTTCGCCAACGATGATCAACGGCAACCATACATGGTGTCATTGGCGGCCCTCCGCGGTCAAAGAGTATTGCAGTTGCCCTTCTACAGTTGCAGTTCTTCGTGGCCCTTCGTGGCCCTTCGTGGCCCTTCGTGGACTAAAGGTGCTGCAGTTGCCCTTCCGCAGTCGCAGTTCTTCGCGGCCCTACGCGGTCCTTCGTGGACTAAAAGTCTTGCAGTTGCCCTTCCGCAGTTGCAGTTCTACGTGGCCCTTCGTGGCCCTTCGTGGACAAAAGGTGGTGCAGTTGCCCTTCTGCAGTTGCCGTTCTTCATGGCCCTTCGTGGCCCTTCGTGGACTAAGAGTCTTGCAGTTGCCCTTCCGCAGTTGCAGTTCTTCGTGGCCCTTCGTGGTCCTTAGCGGCCCTTCGTGGACAAAAGGTGTTGCCGTTGCCCTTCCCCAGTTGCCGTTCTTCATGGCCCTTCGTGGAGCACAAAAAGGTGTTCTTGTCGGCCATTTGAGGCAATCTGTGGATAGATCAAGAAATGCTCACACTCGCCTATGGAGAGTCTGACTTGCCCAATAAAATTCAAGCCGCAGTCGTCGTCACCACGCGAAAAATGGAGATCCAGACCTTCGACACTCCCAAGATCAGCGAAGATGACGGCCTGCTCAGAGTCGAGATGTGCGGCGTCTGCGGCAGCGATCCTCGCATCTACAACTGGACCGAACCCCATCGCTTTCCACTCATCATGGGGCATGAGCTCGTCGGACACATCGAGGAAGTCGGAAGCCGGGCCGCGGCGCGCTGGGGAGTGCAGGTAGGCGACCGGGTCATCGTCGAGCACCTCTTCGGCTGCGGGTACTGCCGCTGGTGCCTCCTCGGCGAGTATCGCTTCTGCAAAGAGCATCAGGGCTACGGCGGTACCACGCCGTCCAGCGTGCCCCCTCACCTGTGGGGCGCATATAGCCAGTACATGTATCTGGCGCCCAATTCGCGCGTGCATCGCGTCTCGGAGGATGTGCCTGCCGAAGCCGCGGCCATGACATGCGCCAACATCGGCAACGGCCTGCGCTGGGTGGGCACAAAGGGCGGGGCCGCCATCGGCGACAACGTCGTCGTCATCGGCCCGGGTGGGCAGGGCCTGGCCGCGATCCTGGCGGCCAACGAGGCCGGCGCATCAAAGATCATCGTGGTCGGCCTGAACCAGGATGAACACCGTTTCGAGCTGTCCAAGCAGTTCGGCGCAACCCACATCATCAATCTGGAGCAGGAAGATCCGGTCGAAGCAGTTCTGGCGCTCACCGACGGCGTATTGGCCGACCTGGTTGTGGACCTGACCGGCGCCACCGCTTCATTCCCCCTCGCCCTCGACCTGGCGCGACCGATGGGCGTTGTCGTCGTCGGTTCGAACACCGGCGCGCTGGAGGTCGCCATCGTTCCCAGCAAGATCCCCATAAAGGAGCTGCGCGTGCAGGGCGTGAATACGCACGATACCCCCGCCGTGCAGGCCGCCATCAAGATCGTCGAATCGCGCCGCTATCCCATCGAGAAGATGGTCACACACCATTTCCCGCTGGCCGAGGCCGAGACAGCCGTGCTCGCCGCCGCAGGCGAATTAGAACTGGATGGCTTCATCAAAGGCGTAATAGTTCCCAACTGAGGAGCGTTTGCATGGACATCACCTGGGATTACACGAACCAACGCGAGTATGTCAAACGGATCAGCGAAGGCATGCCGCCAGTGATCATCAGCGCAGTTGTTACCGGTGGGCATCAGAAGAGCGAGAATCCGGCGATGCCGGTAACCGCCGCAGAGCAGGCTGATGCTGCTGCCGAGGTCTTCGCGGCCGGCGCCACCATCATCCACATCCACGCCCGCCAGGCCGGCGACCCTACCCAGTCATCCCACGAAGCGGACCGTTATCGCGAGATCAACGATCTGATGCGCGCCAAAGCGCCGCAAATCCTTGTCGACAACTCGCAAGGGTTCGCAGACCTGACAACCACGGGCAGCGATTTCGTTGGAACGGCACACCACTACAAGTCTGCACCGATCGACGCCGGCCCCGATATCATGGCATTCAACCCCGGGCCTATGACCTTTCGCGGCGGCGCAGCCTACACCGGTGGCGACAGCGGGCCCAGCAAAGTCACCGTCGCTACCTTCGACGACTCAGAGCGCACCGCACACCGCCTGCGCGAGCGTGGCATCAAGCCGCAGGTCTTCCTCTACCACCCCGGCCATCTCGACATTCTGGACTATCTCATCCAACGCGACGCGCTCGACAAGCCCTACTTTCTACAGCTGGTCTTCGGGCAGCAGAGCGGCATCAACACGAGTATGGACAGTTTTCTGTACATGGTGCGCAACCTGCCGGAGGATTGCCTCTTCCAGACATGCGCGCTGGGCCTTGACGAGCTTCAGGTGAATGTAATGGCGATGCTGCTGGGGGGCCACGTGCGCACTGGGTTGGAGGACTGTATCCATTACCAGCGCGGTGAGTTGGCGCAGAGCAACGCGCAGATGGTGGAACGGATTGCGCGCTTTGCCAACGACCTCGGTAGGGGCGTCGCCACGATCGAAGAGACGCGCCGGATGTTGGGCATCGACAAGTAGAAGAGAACGACGAGGAAAGCGTAGCGAGCATCTCGCTCCCGCACCAGCCGCATCTATCATACACACAGTGACAGCGTAGGCGTTGCCGCGTTCGCAACAGGCGGTCGCGCCAGTCTGCCGCGGCTGGACGCCTGCGACATGGCCGAGCTTGCCAATCGGAACGCTGGCGAGGAGACCTTACCAAGCGATGTCAACTGACGACAATGATTCAACATTTTTTGGCAACTTGATCGTCTGCTTCCTTTCGCATATAATCAGGCCAGACTTCAGGTAGGAATTCCTGTTCCAGGCCGCTCAGTTCACATCCTTTCCTCAACGCAAATCGGCTCAAGTAATCATGCGCAACGCAGACATTCTGGTCGTTGGATTGGGCGCCATGGGAAGCGCAGCCCTATATCACCTTGCTCGCAGCGGGGTGGCTGCGGTCGGGATCGAACAGTTTCAGATTGGCCACGCGCTGGGCAGCTCCCATGGCTTTTCGAGGATCTATCGCAACTTTTACGATGATCCGCTCTACGTAGAGCTCGCTGAAAAGGCCCTCCCTCTTTGGCAGGAGTTGGAGTCCCTCTCCGACCAGAAGCTTCTCCACCTTACTGGACTGCTATACTTCGCGCGCCCCGGCAACGACAATGTCGAACAGAGAATGGGCGTAATGGAGGCGCTGAAAAGGCCCTATGAGAGGCTGACGGCGCAGGAAGTCTCGGCCCGGTTCCCCGCACTGCGACTGCCCGAGGACTCCGTCGCCTGCCTTACGCCCGGGGCTGGTTTTCTGGATGCGGGCCGCAGTGTCCTGGCGCATCTGAAACAGGCGCAGCGTTTTGGGGCAGCCATCCACGACCAGGTTCGCGTCGATCGTATTGATCTAAGCGGGGAGTCGCCGGTGCTTGAGACATCCGCCGGCCAGTATCGCTGCGAACGGCTTATCATCTCGCCGGGCCCTTGGGCCTCCGAGATCCTGGCGGAGCTTGCGCTGCCGCTGCGCGTTACGCGCCAGCAGAAGTTCTACTTCCGACCGAAAAACCGAGCCCCTTACCAGCCCGGCCCCCTGCCCGTCTATGGCGACAGCGACACCAAGTTCTACGGCTTTCCCGACTACGGCCCGGGGCTTAAGGTCGCAGATGATGGGCTTGGCGCAGAATTCTCTCCCTCTGAAGTCGATCGAACTCTTGACCTTGGTAAGCGCGATGAACTGCAACGATGGCTTGAGTCCATCATGCCCGGCAGCGGCTTCTCCTACGTCGAAGGATCGACCTGCATGTATACGTTGACGCCGGACCGGGACTTTCTCATTGGCTCCCATCCCCGCAATCCAAATGTACTCGTGGGCGCGGGATTCTCCGGGCACGGGTTCAAGTTTTCGACCCTCATTGGGAAGATCCTGGCCGATCTAGCTGCGGACGGCTCCACCGACTATCCGGTGGAGCGGTTCAGGCTGGACCGGTTCGACAAGGTGGGCGGGGCATGACCAGAAACCCGTCGCCGTTCCTAAACTGAGCGCAGAGCAGCTGATCCCAAGGCAGTAAGACGGCATCCACCGTGGAGAAAAAGATGACTGCATCGCACGAAGAGACTGCGCGCAAGCTCTACCAGGAGGCTGTCATCATCGACGGTCTGAATGTCAGCAACTGGGACAGCCCGGCGGTGTTTGAGAGCCTGCACGCCGGCGGCGTTACCGCCTTCAACGCAACGGTCGCCACTTTGGAAAATTATACCCAGACGCTGGACCACATTGCCGCCTGGCTGGTGCGCTTCCGGACATACGAAGAGACCCTCCTTCAAATCAAGAGCGTGGAGGATATCCTGCAAGCCAAACGGGACAACAAGGTCGGCGTCATCCTCGGCTTTCAGAATGCCACGCCGATCGAAAACGATCTCGACCGGCTGGCTCTGTTCCATGCCCTGGGCGTGCGGATCATCCAGTTGACCTTTCACGAGCGCAATCTGCTAGGGAGCGGTTGCTACGAGCGCCGCGATGACGGACTGAGCCATTTTGGCGTCGACGCGATCGAGGATATGAACCGCCTTGGCATTCTCATCGACCTTTCCCACGTTGGCGTGCGCTCGACAATGGAGGCGATTGAGGCATCGGACCGACCGGTAGCGATAACCCATGCCAACGCCAAGTCCTATTACGACGTTCCCCGCAACAAGACGGAGGATGCCCTGAAGCTGGCGGCGGAGCGCGGGGGCGTGATCGGCGCGACGGCCATCACGGCTTTTCTGCGCACCGGCTTTGATTCCATCTTAGCGGATTACATCGACGCGATCGATGACATGGTGTCCATAGTAGGCATCGACCATGTCGGCATCGGCACGGATTTTACGCAGGATCAGCCGGAGTCGTTTGGGAGGTATATTGGGTCGCAGCAGGGCACGAAATTTCCGGCCAAGTTCGTTGACCTGTCACGAAGCCAGCGCGACGGCCTGCGCTATCCCCTGGGCTTGGAGTCGCCCGATGAAATGCCGAATCTGGCCGTGGCCCTTATGGATCGGGGCTATAGTTCAGCCGACATTGAAAAGATTCTGGGCGGCAACTGGCTGCGGTTATTCCGGGAGATCTGGGATGACTGAAAGGCAGAGGGAGAAATCCTCCTGACCTTGCCGCCACTCTTTTTTGGGGCCGACGCCCGCTGGTTGCGTAGCGCTGAACGAAGCGAAAGGCCGTACACGCCGCCCTTTTCCAATGATTCAAGACGTGGTAGTACGCAACGCGCGAATACGCTCTCTGGGAATTGACGAGCGATGACCAAGTACATAATCCAACGTGTAATAGTCTCGATTCCGATCTTCTTCGGCATAACCATGATCGTCTTCGCGCTGTATGCGCTGGCGCCGGGCGACCCGCTGGCAATGCTGCTGGGCGAGAGAGCCATGCTGGAGATGACCGCCGAAGAGCTGGAAGCGGCGCGCGAAAGTCTTGGTCTGAACGATCCGTGGTGGGGGCGCTATATCTCCTGGCTGAGCAGAGCAATTCGCGGCGATTTGGGATATCCTCTTACAGGCGGTTACACCGTTATGGAGCTGCTGCAACAGCGGATCGGTCCGACGCTGCTGCTGATGGCGACGGCTTTCGCCGTGTCCCTTCTGGCCGGCGTTCCTATGGGGATCGTTATGGCCCTCAAGCAGTACTCCTGGATCGACTATCTCGTCACCGTACTCGCCTTCGCGCAACTGTCGATCCCTTCATTCTTCCTCGCTCTCGGCGCGATGTACGTCTTTTCATTGAAGCTAGACATTTTTCCGACTTCCGGTCTGCAAACGATTGGCGAACCCTTCTCTCTTTGGGATCGGATTCACCATCTCATCATGCCTTCGTTCATCCTCGCCGCTTACTTTGCAGGTGTCTGGGCGCGTTACACGCGTTCCAGCATGTTGGAGACGATGCACTTGGAGTTCGTGACTACGGCGCGCGCAAAGGGTCTAAGAGAACGGGTCGTGGTCGTCCGTCACGCTCTCCGCAATGCGCTCTTGCCGATGATCACGGTCGCATCGCTGAGCCTGGGTCAACTGCTGGGGGGATCGATCATCATCGAGACGATCTTCCAGTGGCCGGGGCTTGGCATGCTGGGCTGGCAGGCCACGTTGAACCGGGAGTACCCGATCCTGATGGGGATCATTCTGATTGCCTCCACGATGGTTCTTGCCAGCAACCTGCTGGCCGATATTCTATACGCCGTGGCCGATCCGAGAATTCGTTACGATTGAACTTCCGCACAGACCTGTGCGGCGCTGGAGGGCCGGGCCGATGGCCAACGATCTGCAGGCCGAGCAACAGCTTTTTGTCGATACACCTGCCAGGCGCGCTGTGCGTCGCTTTTCACGGCACCGTCTGGCGATGCTCGGCCTTGGTGTGCTGCTGATTATGGTGTTGCTCGCCGTCTTCGCGCCCGCGGTCGCTCCCCACTCTCCGACCAAGCAGGAGTTGAGCCTCTACCGCAAACCGCCCACACAGACGCACTGGCTGGGCACCGATTCTCTGGGCCGCGACGTGTTCTCCCGCCTTATCCATGCCGGCCGGGTCTCTCTCAGTGTGGGGCTGGTGGCTGTCGGCATCTATGAAACGATCGCCATCCTTCTGGGCGCGATCGCCGGCTACTATGGCAGCAAACTGGACTGGATAATCATGCGCGCCGTAGATGTCGTCATGACGATCCCAACCATGATCGTAATCATCTTCCTGGTCTCGATTCTTGGCCCCAGCATGTATAACTCGATGCTTGCCATCGGAATAATGGGGTGGCCGGAGCCAACGCGGCTGGTGCGCGGTCAAATCCTTTCGTTGCGGGAGATGGACTACGTGACCGCCGCTCGCTCGCTTGGTCTGCCCACCCACCGGATCATCCTGCGGCACGTACTGCCCGGTGTGGTAGCGCCGCTGGTAGTTCACGCCACTTTCGGTGTAGCCGGCGCCATACTCTTGGAGGCAGGTCTCTCTTTTCTCGGCCTCGGCGTGCCGCCCCCTACGGCCAGCTGGGGAAACATGATGAGCTCAGCGCAGACGCTGAATATTCTGGAGCGCGTGCCATGGCTGTGGGTGCCGCCCGGCATCGCCATTATGCTTTCTGTGCTTTCGATCAACTTCATCGGTGATGGACTTCGTGATGCACTCGATCCGCGCGGAATGGAAACCGGCTAATCTTTGGTCATAGCCGAAAGGAGGTGCAAAAACTCTGGTCGTTGTTTCAGCTCTCTAGAAGAATGACAGACAACATTAGTGAGCCGCTCAGGCTCATGTCAGGACTGGAGGAGAAAACGATGAAACGGCTACTGCTTGCAGTAAACTTGCTAATCGTAGCGGCTTTGCTGCTTACCGGCTGCGCACCGGTGGATACGGCCCCGGCCGCCACCACCATGCAGGAACCGCCTACAGAGAGACAGTACGGCGGCACGCTCAACTTCTGGCAGCCTTCCTGGGATGGCAGCAAGGACTGGTTCCACCATATCAAGAGGGACGAGGTGACAACCTGGATGTGGGAGGAGCTCTTCTTTACCACCACAGGCAGCTTTATCCCCGTACTCGCCACAGGCTATGACGTATCCGAAGATGGGCTGATCTACACGGTGCATCTGCGGGAGGGCGTCAAATTCCACGACGGCGAGGAATTCACCGCCGAGGACGTCAAGTACTCTTTCGAACTGAAATATGATCCCGGCATCCTGCCGCCGGAGGCGCTGAAGGCCGAAGCGGAGCGGGTTGAAGGTCTGTTCGCCTACAAGCAGGGGGAAGAGGGCGCGGATGAGATTACCGGCATTCGCATCGTTGACGATTACACGGTTGAGTTCGTGCTGACTGAGCGGGATCCCAGCTTCTTTCCCGGGTTCTTGGGCTACGTCGAACATCCGATGATGCCCAAGCATGTTCTTGAAACGCTTGACCGCGACGAACTGGTGGCGGGCACGAGCGACTACTGGGTTACAGGGCCGATCGGCACCGGTCCTTACCAGTTCGTGGAGCATGTGCCTGGCCAGTATGTCGAGTATGCCCGCTTTGATGACTACTGGGGCGGAAAGCCCGGCCCCGAGCGCGTCTTCGTGAAGTTCGCGCCAATCGAGACGGCGATCATCATGCTGGAAAAGGGCGAACTCGACATCGTGTGGGAAGCGCCCCCTGAAGAGGCTGTGCGGATGATGGACAATCCCGACATCGATGTACTGGTGGCCGACAACGTGATGGGCTTCTGGATTCAGACGCCGAACTGGCATGCCGGCAATGGCTTGTGGCAAAACCCGAAGGCCAAGCAGGCGCTGTTGTACGCTGCCGACCGGCAGGGCTTCGTGGACAACGTGATGCAGGGGTTTGGCGTGGTGCGCCACAGCTGGTTCCACGGAACGCGGTTCGAGTGCCCCACCTTGATCGAGTTTGAATACGACCTGGACAAGGCGAAGGCGCTGCTCGACGAAATCGGCATGACCGCGGACAAACGCGCCGATTACCAGCTTGAACTGACTGTCTATCCAGGCAACAAGATGCGCGTCGACTACGCCGTCATGCTGCATGAAGCCTACACCCAGCTCGGTTTCAAGACCAACGTCGATCTCATCGACGCGGCCTCCTGGGCCGACTACCGCAATGGCAAAGGGCCGCGCGGCACCGAGTTCGACTTCGCCATCGCCAACTGGGGCCCGGGCACCAATCCCTATGTCCTTGAACCGTATATGGTTGGTACGGTCGATCTGGGCTACTGGCCGCTCGACGTAGAACGGGACTATCACTGGAATGAGTACAGCCCGAATGCGGACAAGGCAAAGGAGCTCTGGGCCAACATCTTCGCTGAGACAGACATAGAGGCACAGACGCCTTACTTCCAGGAACTGGACTGCATCCTGAATGAGGAGGTCTTCATACCGCACCTCATCGGTGAGTCGTGGATCGCCCTCAAGAGCAAACGCCTTCAGGGTGTAGACCTTGACCTCGATGTCAGTGTGTACATCGTGCCGCAGCTGGTCGATATCGCCAACTGGTGGCTCTGGGATCCGGATGCGGATTCACAGTAGACGATTTCGTCCTGATTCAGACTCTGGAATGCTGGAATAGCTCGTTGCGAGCACTCCAACGGGGGTGCTCGCAACTTTTTTCAACAACCCTTGACTGCGGCCAAGCCTTCCATCCTCTGGATTCAGCCGCAATCCCAGCCGCGAAGAGAGGTGGGCAGATGATCGAAACAGACGCGGGCGCCGCGGACCTGAACCGCCTGAAACTTGCGTCCGATCCGTATCGGCCGGCCTACCATTTCCTGGCCCCACACAACTGGCTGAACGATCCGAACGGGACGATCTTCTGGAAGGGCAGGTATCACCTGTTCTACCAGCACAATCCCTACGGCGCGTACCACGGCGGGGCAACGGGAACGATACACTGGGGACATGCCGTCAGCGAAGATCTTGTAAATTGGCAGGATCTGCCGATCGCATTGGCGCCGGTGGACCCTTATGACCGGGACGGCTGCTACAGCGGCACGGCCTTTGTCAACATAGAGGGAGTGCCTACCATTATCTACCACGGCGTGCGGGGCGGGATCTGCCTTGCCACGAGTCAGGATGATCTGCTGGTCGAGTGGGAAAAGCATCCAGCGAATCCGGTTATCCCGACACCGGTGTCTGGCGACGCCTACAAGGTGGACGGGGCCCCCTGCGCGTGGATCGAAGGCGACACTTATTATGCGCTCACGGGAAACAGCAGCCAGGAGGCATTCGACGGTCTTGAGCCGGACAGGGCCTTTCTGTTCAGCTCGAAAGACCTGGCGCAGTGGGAATACCTGCATACCCTCTATGAAGGCGGTGAGCACACTGAAATCGGCGAGGACTGTGCTGTTCCCGACTTTTTCCCACTGGGTGACAGGCATGTCCTGCTCTTCGCCAGCCACCGTCGCGGGCCGCAATACTATACGGGAACCTACGCGAATCAAAGATTCACTCCCACTAGGTACGGGAGACAAGCCTACGGAGAGACGAATTTCTCCAACCGAACGGGCATACTGAATGAGTGCCAGACTCTTCTGGACGGCAACGGCCGGCGCGTTCTTTTTGGCAGGATGTCCGAGGGGCGATTTGGCTACATTCAGCGGGCATCGGGCTGGTCGGGGATTATGGCTCTGCCGATGACGCTATCCATGGGTGAGCAGGACGAACTGCTCCTGAACCCGGTAGAAGAGTTGGAAACGCTGCGCCGCAACCGTGTGCAGCTCTCCGACATACACTTGGCGGGAGATTCGACGATTACGCTTGACGGTGTGCGCGGCAACCGGTTGGAGATCCGGGCTGTTTTCAGTTGGGAAAGTGCCGAGGAGTTCGGGTTAAGTGTATGCTGTTCGCCTGACGGCGCAGAGCAGACGATGATCCGCTTCAACGTTAATCCCAATGATTCAACGCAGCCGCAGGAGAATATGAGCCCTGACCGGTTACTGGTTCTGGACGTTACGCGCTCGAGCGTCAGTCAGGGGGTCAAGAATCGGGAGTCGCAGCGCTGTATCGTCAGGCACAACTACGGCCGGCCGGTCGAATTGCGCGTTTTTGTTGACCGCAGTGTGGTCGAAGTCTATGCTGAAGGCCAGTACCTGGGCAAGCGCATATATCCGGCGCGGCCCGACAGTCTGGGTGTGCAGATTTCTTCGCTGGGCGGCAATGCAACCCTCCAATCTCTGGATGCATGGGAGATGGACGCAGTCTGGCCGATCTAGACCTTTGTGGGAGAGGTTGTGCCTGAAACGGGCCGTCGCCCCCTCTGCAGGAGGGAACCATCACGAACTTGCCAGTGACGCGTTCCGACCATAGGGCCGAGGCGCTCTTATGCGGCGCGCTTGCCGTACTGGAGCCGCATGAATGGGAAACTGATACCCTGGAAGAAGGAGGGCGCCTCTTCCTGGATGTTGACCATACGATTGCCGAGCTGCCGGAGGTACTGGCAGGCCGGCGCTTCATTCGCTCAAGTTTCTTCGGCACACGCAAGGTCTGCCGCCAGCCGGGTATCGCCTACGCCGTCACCCCTGCGCGGGGACAAAGTAAGCTGAGCCGGGCGGGTCAACTCGAACGCATGGGTTTCTGGCAGGCGAGTGTTCCAGCATTCCGCGCATTCATTGGTGGTAAGACCGTAGACTGTTCGGTCTATCAGAAACGAATGCGGGAAGGTGAACGCATTGACATTGGTTCGCCGGGACTGAGCCTCACCCCGGACGCGCCTTGGTGCGTCCTAATTGCTGCAGCGCCTTCGCCAGCCGGCAGGACCGGCGGCGGGAGCTCCTCTTCAGGTTCACCCGTCCGAAATCCATTCTCGCTACCGCTGGCACAGAATTACACGATCGCAGCCGAAGTTCCCGATCATGCAGATTATTTTATCCACGATCCAGGTATGGTCCGGCTGCCCAGCGGCAACTTTCTTGTCGCCGCTCCTTGCTGGAAGCGAGGTGTAGGACCCGACCACCTGATAGTGTCGCGCAGTGTAGACGGAGGCCGAAGCTGGCAACGGCTGCCTGACCTGCCGTATGCCGAGGGAACTCCGTTTGTCATCGACGACGGGCTATACATGTTTACCCAGCCTCGCCAGCACCAGGACGTCTATTTCACACGCAGTAATGACGAGGGCGAGACCTGGTCCGAGCCCGCAATGGTATTGGAAGGGGCCTTTTGGAACTGCCAGACCAACATGGTGATCAGAGACAGCCAACTGTATTGGGTTCTCGACCGAAAGCACAAAGCCACGGTTGCAATTGCCGCCGACCTGTCACAAGACCTGCTGGACCCCGGCGCATGGCGCATTTCACAGGTAATTGAGGCAAAACAGACGGCCATGCAGTTCAGAACCGCGCATGACGATCACCAGCCGGAACTGTTTGACGACTGGAATCTTGAAGGGAACGTCATGGATGTGGACGGGCACCTCAGGATCGCCTGCCGCGTCAATCCGAAGCACACGGGAACGACCCCGGGCATCGCCGCCGTCTTTGATATAGAGGACGACGGAGCCGACCTGACCCTGCGGTTCGACCAGCACTATCCCTGGCCGGGCGGCCAATCCAAGTTCTGCATTGTCTATGATGCGCTTACGCGGCTGTTCTGGATGGCCAGCAACATTATTTCCAGCGCTGAGCCGCAGAAGTTGGACGGCGGGCCTAACGGGGAGAGACGCTTCCTGATGCTGTACTGCGGCATGGACGGCTTAAACTGGCTGCCTGTCGGCTGCGTCGCCATGGCCCCCACCTCGAGTCAATCTTTTATGTATCCGTCCATGGTTGTTGACGGCGACGACCTGGCCATCCTTTCGCGCACCTGCAGGAACTCTGGACACTTCCACGATGCGGACCTGGCCACTTTTCATCGCGTCCACAACTTCCGGGACCTGGCGTGGCACTAAGGATTTCATTTCAGCTGCAGAGTAGGGCGACTCCCGCTGACCAATGACAGACTATCCCCATATTTTTTCACAGCTGACAATCAAGGGGATGACGCTGCGTAACCGCATATGCAGTACCGGCCACATGGCGTCCTGGATGCACCACAACGGGGTGCCCAACGACAGGTGCCGGGCCTATTTCGAGGAGCGCGCCAGAGGCGGCATTGCCCTCGTTACGCTGGGGGCAACCTCGGTACGGGAAGGCGATCACCCCGCCTATTTCCAGAATCTTGACGATCGTTTCATCGCCTCCTACCGTACGCTAACACAGGCCGTACACCGCCATGGTGCCAAATTTATCGCCCAATTTTGTCCCCGCGGCGCTCAGGTCCATCTGTCTGAGTTTTGCGAGCCGATGCCGACCGCGCCTGCTGCGCGCGTGGTACCGGCTGTTATCGATCCGCCCGTTCTGGCGTCGGAACACGTGGCATCCTGGTCGTCGGAAGATCTTGAGGATCTTGTTGCCTGCTGCGGACGGGCGGCCCGGCGGGCGAGGGCCGGCGGCGCCGACGGGGTGGAGCTGCATGCCCATCAACATCATCTACTCTCGCAGTTCCTCAGCCCGGCCTGCAACCGCCGCGAAGACGACTACGGCGGCAGCTTTACCGGTCGTGCGCGCCTGCTCGTCGATGCGCTTACGGCGATGCGGCGGGCCGTGGGCGACGACTATGTCGTCGGCGCGCGCTTGAAGGCGCACGACATGCACCCGGATGGCTATGACGAACAGGACTGTGTTCGCCTGATCCAGCTTCTGAAATCCAAGGGGCTGATCGACTATGTTAGCCTCACGGTTGGCGGCGCCGTCCACCATACAGGCTCGATGTATATGGCGGAGGCGGCGCAGCTTGCTCGGGTAGCCCGTGTGCGCCGGGCGATTGATCTGCCTGTTTTGCACGCCGGGGGCATTGTCACCCCGGAGGTGGCGGAGGCTGCGCTGGCCGACGGCCGTCTCGACGTGGTTGGCATCACCAAGGGTCATTTTGCAGACCCTCATTATGTGAACAAGCTGCAAGGCGGCCGGCGGGATGAGATTCGTCTGTGCATTCGCTGTCAGTTCTGCTGCGATGGCGGCGAAGGTCCGGTGGGCTGCATCTACAATCCGGTAGCCGGCCGCGAGATAGAATGGGCGACTCCGGCGCCTGTCCCGGTTCGTCGGCGTGTTGTGGTCGCGGGCGCGGGACCGGCCGGCATGGAGGCCGCTATCACGGCATCTGAACGGGGCCATGAGGTGATCGTTTTGGAAAAGGCGGATCGCGTCGGCGGGCAGATCCATCTGGCGGGTGCCGCGCCGCTGCGCCGCGGCTTCTCGACGATTGCAGAGTTCTATCAGCGACAGGCCAACAGCAGCCGATTCGAAGTTCGGTCAGGTGTCGAGGCAACGCATGAAAGCATACTGACTTTGAACCCCGATGTGGTAGTGCTGGCTACGGGTTCCGAGCCGGTCCGAGCGCGGGTCGAAGGCGGTGACAAAGAGCCCCTGACCGTCCATGAGGTCCTTGAAGGCAAGGCAGATGGTTGCCGCCGTGTATTGATCGTCGACCGCGACGGCCATGCGCCAGCTTTTGTAGCTGCCGACCACCTGAGCAGCGCGGGGATGGCGGTCACATTCGTCGCGGCGATGGCCCGCGCCGGCGCGGACCTGGGCGAAAGGGATGCGGCGATGCTCTGCCAACGGTTGACAGAGCATGGCGTCACCTTCATTGTGGGGCACGACTTGGCGCGGGTAAACGGCGCTATCGCGACGCTACGAAGCATCTACACCGCCGGCGAGCAGAAAGTCGGTCCATTTGACGAGATTGTCGTTGCAACCGGTAGCAGGCCCTATAATCCGCTGGCCGCTGCGCTGGCGGGCAAGGTTGACGAACTGCATGTTATCGGCGCGGCCAACGCTTCCCGATTTATCTTCGAAGCCACAACCGATGGCGCACGAATAGGCCATGCGATCTGACAGGCGGGATGCCGCTGTTTATCCGATTTAGGTCTAACGTCCGAATGGATGAAGGATTGGGAGGAATTCTATGCGCGATCTGAGCAGGGACAGCACCCATCTGTACGTGAAGGAGTTTACACAGACGTTTCTGGACAATGTCGTCATTGAATCGGTACAGGATGTGACGCGCCGCTGGCACCGGCCCACGCGCCGCCTGGAAACGCCCCTTATCAGCAAGGACCGGCCCTGGGAGCACGTGCCCTACTTTACCTATTCGAACTACTGCGTGCTGCGGGACCCACGGGATGGCCTCTTCAAGTGCTGGTATGAGGACATGGCCGGAAAACCCGCGCCCGAACCGATTCCGAACAATCCTTTTGGCACTTTCTCACGGCAGCTTTACGCCGAGAGCGAGGATGGAATCCACTGGCAGAAGCCGGAGCTGGGTGTCTACGAACTGTACGGTCACAAGACTAACATTGTTCTGGGCGACAGCGAGTTTGGGCAGGTCCACTCGATGAATGTCGTGCTAGATCCCCATCCTTCCAGCCCGGACGAGCGTTTTCGCGCGCTTTTCTCTCACATGAGGAACGACGAGGTCGCCAGTTTTCACAATATCAGGTGCGCGCGCTCGCCTGATGGCATTCACTGGACCGTTTATGACGAGCTGCCATCGATCGGAATGCTGGGATCCAAGCTCGACGACGTGTCGGCCCTCTTTTATGACGAATATGCGCGCGAGTTTGTGCAGAATACACGGCATGTGATGATGGTTGCGGCCGGCGCGAATAATATGCGCAATCCGCAGAATCGCCGCTCATTCACCATCACGAATGAACCCCACAATTTCGCAGCCTACAGTCAGCGGCGCGTTTTCCAGTGCCGCAGCCACGACTTTCTGCACTGGAGCGAACCGGTTCTGGTGGCGGCGGCCGATGACGAGGAGGACAACCTGGACGACTCGTTCTACGGGATGTCACAGTTCAAGGTTGGGAATGTGCATCTGGCTACGGTCGGCGTATTTCAGGCGGTAGACAATGAGATGGAGGTTCAACTGCTGATAAGCCGTGACGGCCTGCGCTGGCGACGGACCGGCAAGCGTCAGCCGTTCCTGGCCCCGCGCGGCGAAGGGTACTGGGATGCTTACATGGTTTCACTGGTGAGTCCGCCAATCGAGATGGGTGATGAGTTGTGGTTCTATCACGGCGGCACGAATTATCACCATGACTACTTCCTCTCCGGTGCCCGTGAGAGGCTGGATCATCCGGAGGCGCGCGATCCGTTGAATGCGCGATTCGGTCTGGGACTGGCTACCATGCGCAAGGACGGATACGCGGGGCTGTATGCGAACAGGTATCGCGAGGGAACTGTTGTGACGCGCCAGCTGATCAGTCTGGGGACGAAGTTGGTAATCAATGCCCGTTGCGCGCCGGGGGGCTCGGTGCGGGTCGAGGTTGCAGACAGGTATGACGAGCCGCTTGAGCCCTGCCTGAAGGAGCGTTGTGATACGTTCACGGATGACAGTGTCGCTCACACGATCACGTGGGAGGGGAGTCCCGACATCCCTGCGGGGGTTGGCTCACGATGGGGCGGGCCGGGCGAGAGAACCTATTGGCGCAAGCTGCGCTTCTTCCTGCGAGACGCTGAACTGTTTTCATTTCACTTCGAGGACCCTGTTGCGTCGTAAACGCGGTCTTCGAACAGGCGCTTGTGTAGACGAATTCGCCGGCCAGGAGAATCTCAGTAGCCCCTGTTTTTGGCCACTCACTCCTCGTGGGTTTGTAAGCTATACTTTAGGGTAGTCAGAGTTCCCACAACAATCAGGAGGCATGACCCATGTCCGAGTCGCTACGCATTCTGTCCGTCGGCGCGCATCCCGCCGACATTTTCGACCAGTCGGGCGGTACGATGGCCCATCACGCGTCGCGCGGCGACTATGTCGGCTGTGTCGTCCTCACGCACGGCGCGCGCGTCCACGATAAGGTGATCAGCGATGAGATGCACCACCGCAGTGAGGTGCCCGCGGCCGATGAACTGCAGTCGCTGATGGCCGAGCGGTCTGACGTCAAGGCGGAAGAGGCGCGCAAGGCCTGCAATCTGTTGGGCGTTGAAGACGTATACTTTTTCGGCGCCGATGATGCCGTTCTTCTCGTCACCGACGAGGCAGTGAGGCGTCTGGCCCGGCTCTTGCGGCAGCTGAAACCTGATTTGGTTTTGACCCATTTCCCCAAGGAGGGCGACGGCTTGACCAACCCCCATGCGATCGCCGGGCAAATCGTTCTCCATGCCTTGTCTCTCGCATCCGGCGTGGATCCCGGCGACACCAATCCACCGCACAAGGCCGCCCAGGTCTTCTTCTTCGGCACCGGCGCGGCCGCGATTCCGCGGCAGGTCTGGCAATCCGAGGGCGGATACTACAACGATGTCTTCATCGACATCACCGACGTTGTCGACAAGAAACTGGCTGCTTTGGACTGTCTTGTCAGCCAGGGCTACGGCGGCGCCTATGCCAGCAAGCGCATCGAGACCAGCGACGGCGCGTTCGGTATGTCCGGCGGCGTTGCCTACGCGGAGGGGTTTATCTCGATGAACGCCGAAACACACTACTATCTGCCGGTTACCGAGCGTGCGATGGAGATTGCACGGACGTCAGACCACGAAAAGATTGAAGAAACCTCTTATCGAGTGCCGGTTGACTGAAAACCTCCCGACTCTGTTGCAAACGGTACAAGTCCAGAAGGCAGTCCTGGCTGGCCCTGGCTAACTTTTTCTAAGTGCCGAAGGAGGAACCGATCTTGGCATCGCCAAACCGATATGACCTCGATCTTAAGCTGGCCGAGCTTCGAATCAACGGTTATGTACTCTTTGAAGACCTGATTCCGGTCGAAAAGATTGACCGGATCCGTGAGTCCTTTCTACCCTATCTGGAAACGGTGCGGGCGCACAGCGATCCGGAAAGCGGGGTAACTCTCCGGGGACGCAGCGACAATCGCCTTGTCTTCGAAGGCCGCCTGCAAGTGGTCAACCGTTACACCGTCTATGTCCCATGGGAGCAGCCGTTCGCCGACCCCGAAATCTGCGAGAACCCAGTCGTGCTGGACTTTCTGGACCGCTATTGGGGCACGGACGACTACCGTATAACTTGCTATCACTCGAACAACCCCTATCCCGGCAGCCAATTTCAGAAATGGCATCGCGACGCCGGCATATCGAAATTGGTGCCTCATGTCGGTCTTGAAGTCTGTCCCCATTTCGGCATTAAATTTCCCTTGGTAGACACTCATGAAGAAAATGGCAGCTTTGAAATATTGCCATGCACCCAATATCTTGCTGACCCGGAGATGGAGACGCGCTATGATGAGATCCTGGAGGCAGGGGATTTCCCCACCCGGCGCCGTCTCAATCTGAAAAAAGGTACGCTGTGGATCCAGGACCCGCGTACGCTGCACCGCGGCACGCCCAACCGCTCGGATCACGTACGGCCGGAACTGGTTATCTGTTACTCACTGCCCTGGTTCGGCCAGCGCGTGCCAATCGAAATGACACGGACCGAGTTCGACAATATTTCGGAGAGAGGACGTAGACTGCACGCCACCTGCCGGGTCATCGATTAGCCCGGCGCGTTGGAAAGCCAATTCGCGCGCGAATGAGTTCAGTTCGGGAAACAACTTCCTGGGACGAAAGTGAAGAGGGAACAGTCATGGAATTCAGCCGCGATCAGTTTCTGGAAGATGGATATGTGATTCTGCGGGGGGTAATTCCGCCGCAACAGCTGGAAGGCCTGCGGCGGGCTCATGAGGTGCTCGTCGAGCGCCAGAAAGAGATCTGGGCGCGGGAGCGGGGACCGGACGACCCGCCGGGCGGTGTCTGGGAGACCCACGCCCAGCCTCGTCTCAATCTGGGAGCGCTGGCCGACCAGATCGATGCGCAGACCATAGGCGGGGTCGAAATCTGGTTGCACGAGAACATGCAGGGCGTCAGCAGCCGTTTGCTGGGCGTGGAGGACGCGGCTGTCACCGAAATGATGGTCATGTGCAATCCGGTTCGCGACCACGAGACGGCCGGTCATCGCGGCTGGCACCGCGACTTCTATCCGCCGCACACCGCGCCGCTGCAAGGCTATGCTGACGACATCCTGGAGAATGGGCCGCGTTACATTCAATGGAATCTGCCGCTCTACGACGACAGCGTTCTCTGGGTTGTGCCCGGCAGCCACGCTCGTCTTAACACGGCGGAGGAAAACGCGGCGTTAAATTCCGATGCACGTACGCCGGTGCCTGGCGCCGTCCAGACGCATCTGACGGCCGGCGATGGCGTGGCCTATATCCTGCCCCTGCTGCATTGGGGCAGCCGCTACAACGCCAAGATGCGCCGTACCATACACGGCGGTTTTTCGGAGTACACCACACAGAAGGATCTTCCTTTCCTTGAACATCTCTCTCCCGCTTCGCAGGCGGCGTTCAAGCGTTGGAACGAACGCAGCTCCCAGACGTTCGAGCATATCGAGGAGGCGTTGCGGGCGGTTATTGACGGTGACGGCACTGCATACAAGGCCGCTCTGGAACGTCTGCACCCAGGTCGCGGCGAAAAGGGCTGGTTACTCTCAACGATCTTTTTGAGCAAGAGCGCCAAGCGCATCAATCAACTCAAGAGTCCGGACTTTGACAGCCTACCCGAGCAAGAGCAAGTTTGGGCGACGAGCATTCATCCCATGACTCTGCAGTGGGGCAAGCCACTGGCCGATCGCTTCAGCGACCAGGAAGCCGGAATACTGTGGACGCGTTTCAAGTTTGTTGACGATTTGTTGCAGGACGAGGAAGTTCAGTGGGTGCCGGGCTTCCAGGGTGACGAGACCCATTATTATTTCGATCAGGTTCCGGCTGATCTGAGCGTCGAGGCGTTTCTCGGCACATTTTGAAGTAGTCTGAAACTCCAGCCGTAACACTTCGGGCAGAATGCGAAGCAGTGTACAAAAGCGGCGCCATCTTTTTGTACGGAGGAGTCAAAGCGTGGGAAACAAGCCAGTCAGAATCGGGTTGATCGGTACTGGAATGGTCGCGCAGGTGATGCACTTGCCGCATCTGTCTGAAATGCCGCAGCTCTTTGAGATTGCGGCACTGTGCGACCTGTCCCCCGGAACCGTTCAGGCTGTCGGCGCGAAGTATGGAATCCGGCACACTTTTTCCGACTATCGCGAGATGCTGGAGCGCGCGGACGTGGATGCTGTGATGGTGCTGACGCAGGACCATGCCCAGCCGGCTACGGATGCGCTGCGGGCGGGCAAGCACGTCTTTATCGAGAAACCGATGTGCAACAACCTGGATGAGGCCGATGAGATTCTGGACGCACAGGCGCAGAGCGGCTGTGTTGCGATGCTCGGCCATCACAAATGCTACGATCCCGGCTATGTGGCCGGCCGCAAACGCATCCAGCAGATGCAAGACCCGAGTCTGATCCGCCTTTACGATATCAACGGCCCGAACGCCCTGTTTCTGGAGCACTATGACATCGTGCGGGTCGATGACGTTGACGCGGCCGAGAAGGACAGGATGCAGCGGCTGAACCAGGAAAGCCTGCAACGCGCAATTGGCGCCCAACCCGAAGCGGTCATGCGCGCCTATGGTAAGATGCTGGGCCTGTCGATCCACGACATCTACATTCTGGACGCCGCTTTCGGGTTGCCGGAGCGTGTCGTGTCGACCGAAATCTGGAATGGCGGCGGGGCCTTCGTCTCGATCCTGGCTTATCCGAACAATCTGCGTTGTATACTGGACACCGCCTCGGTGCGGGGGCTACGCGTCTTCGACGAGACGATGACCGTTTATGCGCCGGACAGCATCGTGTCGATAAGATTTCCCAGTCCGTTCCTGAAGAACGCCGCCACGGTGGTGGAGGAGTGGAGCATGGATGGCAGCCACTTCCGCGAGTCGACGACGACCGCCTCGTACGAGGAAGCGTTCAAGCTGGAGCTGGTTCACTTCCACGACTGTATAGTGAACGGGAAGACGCCGCGCACGCCGGCTGCAGGAGGGCGCGCTCAGATTGCTCTTCTGATCGATATGATCAGAGCCTACCCGGCATAGGCGTTCCAGGCGCTAACCAATTCTGTATGCAGACCTGCCGTCGCCGGCCTGCCTTCCTCCGCCTCTACCTGTCCTCCCACCCTCGCGGTAATAACTACCAATCCAACCGCTGTTCATCTAGGTAGCGGGGGGTCTTCTTCCACAACGTTACATCGTCCCGGTAGTGATCCCGCTGGTACAACGGGCACAGCTTGCCCGGCGGATCAATGCATACAATGTCATGCCCCTTGCGCACCAGCAGATACCACCGGTTGTTGATCGATACGCGGTCAGTGCGTTCGTCGATTGGGAAATTGAGCCGGACGGCTTGGCCTCTGCCAACGTCGCCTACCCGCGCGTAGCGTCCGTCGAATCCGACCTCACGCGCGTTACCCTCCACTTGGCAGGCCACCTCGCCCAGGTCAACCCAGGCCGGCATCCGCACGTCTAGTCGGCAGTCCCGCCTGACGTGCAGGTCGACCTGCCCCGTGTAAGGGAGATGGCTGTCAACATCTACAGCTTCGTGTGTGCGATTGAGGAGGAGGTTCACTTTGACGCGGTCGCCCTGCGCATGCACGATATTGCGCCAGACATCGTAAAGGCCGCGGGCGGCGTTCGCGGTGCAGCAGTGCATGATGCCCTGCACGTGACCCAGATTGCTGCCGAACGGTGTCCCCTCCGGCCAGCGCGTGAGCATGAACTCCACCCAGTCGTTGGGGCTTTGCCAGCCGGCAAAGGCGCCGATATTGCGTTCACCCACGCGCTCAGTCGTCATCGGCCAGCGCTCCCCGGTATCGTGCCGCGACGGTGGATCGCCGAGATGCAAGCGCTCGATCCAGTCGGCGCGCGTCAGCTGCCCCTCAGCCAGTTGATTGCGGGTCCAGCGGTCGGCGTCGTCCCAGTAGTGGTCGCCGAGGCCGGCCTCGGCCTGCCGCACCGCTATCCGCACCATGTCTCCGACTTCGCACAGTTCACACGTCTGGTGGTGATCGATGACCGACTCGGGGAAGAAGCCGGTCAGCCGCTCTCCGTGGGTGATGGCCACGGGGAACGCCTGCGCCGCGAAGTCGAGCATCTCCTGATCGCCGCTGGCCAGGCCGTACTCCAGGCAGGTCAATATCGTCATGGCGTGATGGTGGAAATGCACGACATCATGGCGGGGGCCGCCGGGGTCCGGGTTGTCGGGCAGGAAGCGATAGTTGGCGGCGTCAAAGTACTGGCCCTCACGGACGACGTAGCGGCACGGCTGGCCTGCCAATGCCAGCGCAGGCTCGCTACCGGTCACGCGGTAGAAGTCGACAAGGCGGCGCGCCGGCCACATAGCATAGGCGGCAAAAGTGCCCAACGGGCGCGGCTGCGCAGGATCGCCCCGCTGCCCGGGCGCGAACACCCACTGGGTCAGATAGGCCATGTCTTCGTGCTGAACTACCAGGCCTTGCAGCCCTTCAACGATGCCCCGCCCAACCGGCTCCCAGAAGGCGCTGTCGTCCAGCGCAGCATAGGTGGCGGCAACCCCCAACGCGATCCCGTTGACCTGCTGATCGATCATCTGGTTGCCTTCCAGCCCGCCCAGCACAGGTGGCCGCACCAGCCCGGGACCTACCAGCGGCGAGGCCACCTGCCCGTCCGGTCCGATCATACGCAACAGCACCTCCCGCCAGCGCTGCTCGACGTGCAGGCCCTGTTCTGAACCGCTCATGATGCGCATACGCGGCGCTGCTTCCAGGAACTTGAGCGTGATACCGGTGTCCGAACCGTCGTGATACATGACGGGCGGGTTGAAGCGAAACGAAGCCTTCCAGTAAACGCGGTAGTCGGCTTCGGGGTCGGTCGGCTCGACCATGCCGTTGACGGCAAGGCGGGCCCGGTCGGCCAGGTCGAGGGTCGCCGGCGTCCACGCTTCGGCTCGAACGCCTCGCCGGCGGCTCGCTGGTGGAGGAGGAGCATAGGGGCGAATGTACTCGATAGGGATCGTCGCTTCTGTCATGGCGGTTGCTCCTGGGTTGGGGTTGTGTGAGGTCGGGGTGGGTTCGTCTCCTGAGTGCAGTTCACAACTGACAGGGAACATTCCACTGAGTTATCTTACCCTACTGCATTGTCACCTGTAACTACTAAGCCATATACAGTGCCTGTCTTGACCAGCCAGTTATCCCTGCCGCCATTCGGGCTGTCTGATTGCGTATTCGGTTGGCGGCAGCCACGTTGCTGGAGCGGCCCTGCCGGAATGAGCACACACAGTCGGTTAGCGACGGTTTTGGAGGGGGGCGTTGCGGGGGCGCAGCCCCTGCACAAGGGAGGCCGCTTGCGGCCGACCGCCCAAATGAAAAGAGAGACTATAGAGGAGTGCGGAGAGAGAAAACACCTTCGCTCGCCCCATTCAGGATCGCAAATTAGTTGTGGTTGAGTAGTTTCTATCACCTCAAACCTGGGGACATATTCGCCGGATAGTATAGGGCTGACTTCGGCAGGAGTACATCCCAAAGAATTGCGCTAACCTTCTGGCAGCCTCCGGTATTCTGTGCCGTGTGCGGGCGGGATGACTCCGGAAGCTGGTACGCGGCTGACGGGAAAAAGTGACTTGACCTAACGAGTACCAATGAAATAAGATTATGTTGCTTTGCCATTTTCTGCATCAACGTTCCCAACCGTCAAATACAGTCAAGACACCAGGAGGCCAAAAGATGAGAAGGCGGAATTTTTCTGTTGCGGCTACGATTTTCGGACTGATCGTGGTGCTTGCCCTGCTTGCCGCATGTGCCCCCGCGGCTCCGGCGGACGGTGGTGCTGAACAGGCCGCCAGCGCCGATGAATCGGAAGCGGCAGCGCCGGCTGCTGAGGAAGGGCCCAAGTATGGAGGTGTCCTCAAATTTGGGCAAGCGCAGGCGTCTACAGTCATCAACCCCTGGGGCGGACGGCTGCACGGCGCGACCGAGTGGAACATCCTCCACCAGATCTATGAAGGGCTGCTGTATTGGGATTCGGGATATAACAACAACCCGTCCCTGGCCGAGACTTGGGAGGCTGTCAGCGACATCGAATATATCTTCCATCTGCGCAAAGGCGTCCTGTTCCACAACGGCGAAGAGATGACATCCGCAGATGTTGTTTACTCCTTTGAACACGCGATGGATGATTCGATCTCGGCGTATGCTGGATGGCTGTCACCGGTTGCCAGCGTCGAAGCAGTAGACGACTACACCGTTAAGGTGACCCTAAAGGAACCATACAGCCCGTTCCTGGATGTGCTTGGCCGGCCGGCAGTGCTGGTTATGCCAGAAGGCACTTTTGAGAAGGAGCCGTTCGAATACATTGGCACAGGTCCTTTCAAATTGAAGGAGTTTGAGCCGGGGGTCAAGACGGAACTGGTCAGAAATGAGGACTATTGGGAGGAGGGCGTTCCCTACCTGGACGGCATCAGCATGTCCTATCTGCTCGACGACGCCGCGCGCGCGGCCAACCTTTCCTCTGATGCTGTCGATTTCATTATGATGGTTCCCGGCGCCTCCTGGGAAACTCTGACCCAGCAGGAGTACAAGCTGTTCACCGGCGACACCGGCATCTTCTTTATGTTTACCTTTAACGTAGGGAGGGAACCGTTCAACGACCCCAATGTGTTGAAGGCGTTGCAGCATCTGGTCGACAAGCAGGTCATGTGCGATGTCTATACCGCTGGCCGCTGCAACCGCTTTTTCGCCGGCGACCCGCAGCCCCCGAACAGCCAATACTACACCGGAATCGAGGACTATAAATCGCCCGATATTGAAAAGGCCAAGGAGTACTTGGCCAAATCCAACTATCCAGACGGTTTCGAAGTTGATTTGAACTTCTACGGGGCGGCTTCGGATGAAGGCCAAATCGCCGAGATTCTCCAGATCAGCGCGGCCGAGTTGGGAATAAAGTTCAATCTCCTGGCCACCGACCACGCGGTCTGGGTGGAGAAGGTCTATAAGGGCGAATTCACCGCTGCCTTGCAAGGTCTCTACGCATCCAGCCCGGACGACATCTTCTACGGTATCATGCATCCGGAGGGCGTGTCGCACGGCTTTGCACCTAACTTCGACATTCCCGAGTACAACGAGCTTGTCGAAGAGGCACGCAGAGTAACCGATCCCGACGAGCGCAGAGAACTCTATACCGAGGCGCTGACAATTGGGTATGAGGCGGGATGGCCGCTCGTTTACCTCTTCACCTATGACGATTGAATGGGCATGCACCCCGACGTCATGGACTACCAGGTAGATGGTCTGGGCACTGTGCGCTTCTTGAAATATGTATGGCTGGACAGGTAACGGGGTTAAGTCCTGTTCATGTGGACGCATTTCCGCTCTTCTTGGAAATGCGTCCTCCCTCTGGCGGCTCATCATTCCTGCCGTACCTTGCCGCGCTCGCCCATATCGCGGCCAATTTCGCAATTCCAGACCGTGAAAGAGGAGACGACATAGCTTGTCGGGATTTCTAGGTCGCCGGCTGATTCGCGCCATACTAACTGTTTGGGCAGTAGCGACCCTGGTCTTTCTGCTGATGCACGCGCTTCCCGGCGACGTGGTGCTCGTTCTGCTCGATACCGTCGGCGCGGGGTCACCAGCGGCCGACAAGATGCGCGAGTTCCTTGGGCTTGACCGGCCGCTTCATGTGCAATATTTCGACTGGCTGGGAGATATCCTCCGCGGAGACATGGGCAACTCTCTGTTGGGTGGCTACCCGGTCTGGGATCTGGTCAAGTCGCGAATTCCCGTTACGGTGGAACTTAGTGTTCTCACGATTCTGCTGGGGCTTTCGATCGCCCTTCCGCTGGGAATCTTGGCGGCTGCCCGCAACGGGACTTGGGTTGATCTGCTGGCGATGCAATTTGGTCAACTCGGAATCTCGATACCCAACTTTTGGATTGCCACTATTCTGATTCTTGTCGTCGCGGCCCGTCTGCAGTGGCTGCCGCCTTCCGGCTTTAGGCCACTCAGCGATGGCCTGGGTGTCAACCTGTTGCACATGGTCATGCCCACTTTGAGCCTGGCATTGCCCTTGGCGGCGGTGATGACGCGCGTCGTTCGCTCCGCCGTTCTCGAGGTTCTCAATCGCGACTACATGCGAGTTGCGCATGCCAAGGGGCTCCGTCCTCGGCAAGTTCTCTGGCGACATGGTCTCAAGAATGCCGCGATCCCGATTGTAACCGTCATTGGCCTGGAGTTGGGCTACCTGCTGGGGGGAACGGTCCTGATCGAAGAATTGTTTTTCGTGCCGGGGCTGGGTCAGTTGACAGTACGCGCACTGCTGAACCGGGATTTGCCGGTGCTGCAGGGTGTACTGCTTCTCTACTCAACCGCTTTCGTCTTAGTAAACCTTGTCGTGGACGTACTCTATGGCAAACTCGATCCGCGAATTCGTTACGAATAGCTCTGAAGCAGAGCAGAGAGTGGCCGCGAGAAATCCGCTGCGGCGTTTCTTGCGCCGTGCTGCCCGTCACCGCCTGTTCGTGGTCGGGTTCATCATCACGCTTGCTCTGATCATTACATCTGTTTTCGCGCCTGTCTTCGCGACCGCAGACCCTTTCGAGGCGGATTTCAGTCAGATGCTTGCCAGTCCGAGCAGTGAGCATCTTTTCGGCACTGACTATCTGGGCCGCGACCTCTTCAGCCGTATCATCTACGGAGGGAGGTTCAGCCTGCTTGTCGCCATTTTATCGATGGCCCTGTCCGGTTTGGTCGGTCTACTGCTTGGAATCACGGCCGGTTTCTTGCGCGGGCCCGTCGAGACCGGCATCATGGCGTTCATAGACTTGATGTTTGCTATTCCCGGTCTGCTGTTGGCCCTTACTATTTCGGTCCTGCTGGGGCCGTCCACGCAGAATCTGATCATTGCGCTTGCGGTCATCTATGTTCCTATTCTCTGTCGCGTCTCGCGCGGCGCAGTGATCGCTGTATCACAACTTCCCTACATTGAAAGCGCGCGCGCCATCGGCGTGTCCAACTGGCGCATTATGCTTCTCCATCTGCTTCCCAATGCCGGCGCGCCGGTGATTGTACAGATTACGATCGGGCTGGCGTGGACCATCTTGAGCGAGGCGGCCCTGTCGTTTCTTGGTTTTGGCGCGCAGCCGCCCGACCCGTCGTGGGGCTTGATCCTGGCAGGAGGACGAAAGTACCTGAATACCCATCCGGAGATGTCGGTTTTCCCTGGCATCGCCATTGCCATCTCAGTGCTCGGATTTAATTTGCTCGGCGACGGTTTACGAGACCTGCTGGACCCGACCTTGCGCGAACGCTGAAACCACAAATGGGGAGCGATCTTCTCTCCCTGTTGGCCTTTCAATCGACACTGGAGCGAAAACGATGAAGATCCTTGTAACCGGCGCCACTGGACGCATCGGCAGCCGCCTTGTCGCCGAACTTCTGCGGCAGAACCATGAGGTGCGTGCTCTCGTGATGCCGGCAGATCCTCTGCGGACGCGGATTGAGGGACCGGGCGTCGAAATTGTGGAGGGACAGCTCACGGAACGGGACAGCCTGCACCCTGCCGTGGAGGGGGTAGACGCGGTCTACCACCTGGGCGCTCATTTGCCCCAAGGCCGAACCTCGGATGAAATCTTCGCTACCAATGTTGTCGGTACATACAATTTGCTGGAATCACTCGTACCTCACGCAAGCCGGATCAGTCGGTTCGTCCTTGCCAGCACCGACAACGTCTACTGGAATCCCAACGGGGCCCTCTATCTACCCGTGGACGAACAGCATCCCCGCATTAACGACGACCCCTATGGGATGAGCAAGATACTGTGCGAGGATATGTGCTGGAATTACATGCGGCGCTGTGGCCTGCCTGTGACAATTCCCCGTTTCGGTGTTACCCTGGCGTGCGACGAGCTTCTGGACTCCACGTCGATCTGGGCCGACAAACTCTACCTGGCAGGGTTCCTGAAGCTGCTGAAATCGAAGCCCGTCCTGTCGCCCGAGGAGCAGGAGACGGTCGAGAATCTGGAGGACCTTGATCCTCGCGATCCAAGACTGGTGATCGCTTATGACACGCAGGGCGTAGTAGGGACCGAAATGGTAAACGATCCGCGTAATCTGGCCGAGGGGTTGCTTCTCCTGTTGGAAAAAGAGATCGCGGTCGGTAAAGTCTTTCATCTGATGGCGGCGCAGCCGTTCGCACACGATCAACTGCTGAGATACATATCGAAAGTGACCGGCTGGCCCTACGTCGAAGTGACAGTCTCCAAGGTCGTCAACTGGGAACTGAGTATCGCCAAGGCGCGGGCAATGCTAGGGTACAATCCAACCAAAGACGTATTTCAGATGGTCGATGAAGGATGGGCGCTGAGGTCTGAGGGGAAGACACCGTAAGGAACGAAAGCAACTCTCGCCACTACTTTCTCATAGTGCTGATCCCCACCGACAAAAATCGCCAGGCGACATATCGCAGAAGGGGTATCCGAACAGGCTACGAGTGCGCTGTCTGTGGAACGGGCGCGTCCAGAGTTCCTGACAATTCCAGTTCAAGCGCGCGGTGGCAGCTCACCGCGTGACCGGGCGAAACCTCCTCCAGTTCTGGGGTCTGCTCGCGGCAGAGGTCGACCGCGTAGCGGCAGCGGGGATGGAAATAACAGCCTGACGGCGGGTTGGCGGGATCGGCCACTTCGCCTTCGAGAATGATTCGCTGCGAACGAAGGCTCGGGTCCGGCTGGGGTACGGCAGAGAGAAGGGCTTCGGTGTAGGGGTGTTTTGGCGATTCAAAGAGTTGCTGCGTTTCCGCGGTCTCGACCACGCGGCCGACATACATGACGGCGACCCTGTCGCAAATATGCTTGACGACGCTGAGGTCGTGCGCCACGAACAGATAGGTGAGGCCGAGGCGCCCCTGCAGCTCCAGCAGCAGGTTCAGGATCTGCGCCTGCACCGATACGTCGAGCGCCGAAACCGGCTCGTCGGCCACGATCAGACTCGGATTGAGCGCAAGGGCGCGGGCGATGCCGATGCGCTGGCGCTGGCCGCCGCTGAAGGCGTGAGGGAAGCGTTGCAGGAATTCAGGCCGCAGTCCGACTAGGCCCAGCAACTCTTCGACGCGCTCGATACGTTTCCCGCGGTCCGCCATCCCATTGACCAGCAGGGGCTCGCCAATAATGTCGAACAAGGTCATGCGCGGGTTCAGCGATGAGAAGGGGTCCTGGAAGATCATCTGCATCTGCCGGCGCAGGGGCTGCAGCTTGTCCCTGGACAGATTGGCGACGTCAATCATAGCGCCGTCATCGGTTCGGAACTGGATTTCGCCTGCGGTAGGCTGGAGCGCGCGCACGATACAGCGGGAGGCGGTCGTTTTGCCGCAGCCGCTCTCTCCCACGATGCCGAAGGTCTCTCCTTTGTAAACGTGGAAGTCGATGCAGTCAACCGCGCGGACCTGGCCTACTACACGTTGCCAGAAGCCCTTCCGTATCGGGAAGAATTTCTGTAGTCCTTTGACCTCCAGCAGCACTTGTTCGTTTTCCATTTTGCCAACTGTCTTGAAGCAGAACCTTTCGACCAGTTGTCGAATTAGGGTTCTACGGACTGGTTTCCGGTACCGGATGATAAAGGAAACAGCTTACCAGGTGCTCATCTCCTACCGATTGCAGCTCAGGTTCGTGCTTGTCGCAGACGCCCGGGATAACGTCGGGGCAGCGGGGATGGAAAGGGCAGCCGGCAGGTCGGTTATACGGGTGGGGGATGGTTCCAGTGATGGTGGGTAGTTGTACTTTTGGCGTCGAGTGGATGCTGGGTATCGAGCGCAACAGGGACTGTGTATAAGGATGCTTCGATTCGCCAAATACGGTGTCTACGGGGCCTTCCTCCACCACGCGGCCCAGATACATCACCACGACCTGATCGGCCATCTCCGCGATCACACCCATGTCGTGGGTGATCAGCATGATTGCCATCCCATTCTGTTCCTGGAGGGAGCGCAAGAGATCGAGAATCTGTGCCTGCGTGGTTACGTCCAGGGCGGTCGTTGGTTCATCAGCGATGAGAAGCCTTGGGTCACAGGAGAGCGCGAGCGCAATCAGGGCGCGCTGACGAAGGCCGCCACTGAGTTGGAATGGATAGGAGTCAATGGCCGCCTCGGCCCGGGGGATGCCTACCAGGCTGAGCAGTTCGACCGCCAACTCGCTGGCTTCCTGCTTGGAAAGTTTGCGGTGCAGGCGGGCGGCGCCGATTATCTGGTTGCCGATCGTGTGAACGGGGCTGAGAGAAGTCATCGGCTCCTGGAAGACGAGCGCGATCTCGGCGCCTCGAATCGAACGCATCTCGCTGCTGCTGTCGCCAAGCGAGGTCAGCGCGATCTCGTGCGCCTGCCCGTCTTCGGGTTCGCGGCGCAGCAGGATGTCCCCTTCGACGATGCGGCCCGGACGGGGCACGATGCCGAGAATGGAGAGCGCGGTTACGCTCTTGCCGCAGCCGCTCTCGCCGACGATGCCGAGTGTCTGGCCGAGGTGAACGTCGAAACTGGCGCCATCTACGGCTCGAACGATACCCTCGTCGGTGAAGAAGCTCGTTTTCAGATTGCGTACCGATAAGATCGGTTGGCGGTCGTCTTGCATAACCTCAGCAGTAAATAGAGAAAGATTTCAGGAGTCAATAATTTCAGACGCCATACGGGTCCGCAGCGTCTCGCAGACCGTCGCCCATGAAGTTGAAGGCCAATGTCACGACGATCACGGGGACGGCCGAGACCAGCAACCAGGGTGATAGCGCGACGGCCTCGACATTCTGCACCTGTTGAAGCATGACACCCCAACTGATGGCCGGCGGACGCAAACCTAATCCCAGATAGCTCAACGCCGTCTCCGCCAGAATCATGGCCGGGACGGACAAAGTGGCGGCAGCGATGATATGGCTCTGGAAGGAGGGTATCATGTGCCGGAAAATGATGCGCTTGCGGCTGCAACCGGCCAAGTCGGCGGCCGTCACAAAGTCCTCCTCGCGCAGAGAGAGAAAGCGGCCGCGCACCTCGCGTGCCAGCCCTGTCCAGCCGCGCAAGGCGATGACAATGGTGATGGCAAAGTAAATCTGCTCGACGCTCCAGTCCCTGGGAAAGGCGGCGGCCATCCCCATCCAAAGCGGGATGGTGGGAATCGAACGCAGAATCTCGATGAGGCGCTGGATAGCAGAGTCCATCGGACCGCCATAGAAGCCGGAAATCCCCCCCAGCAGAACGCCGAGCACGAGGCTAAGCGCCACCGCCACCAGGCCAATTGTGAGCGAAGTGCGCGTCGCGACCATGATGCGCGACCATACATCGCGCCCCTTCTCATCCGTGCCAAGCAGAAAGATTGACTCCGCGGCCGTAGCGCCCTCGACACCGATCAGATGGCGATCGGTGCGGATGAAGCCGAGGAACTTGTACTTGTAGCCGCGCACAAAAAAGCGGACGGGCCGCTTCTGATCGGGATGGGAAACGTAGACGCGTTTGAAGGTCCTCATATCCCGCTCGCCGGTTACGGCGTAGACATGTGGGCTGAACCTGCCGTTGTCAAAAAAGCGAATAGGTTGGGGCGGCATCAGGGATCGATAGGCCTCGGTCGTGTTGGGATTTGTGTAGGCCAGGAAGTCGGCGCCCAGCACGACGAGATAGAAAGCGACGACGACAAGGGTAGCCACCACGGCCACGCGGTGTTTGCGGAAGCGCCACCACATCAGTTGCATCTGACCGGCGACGAAGATCCGTTCCTCGCTGTCGGCAATTGGGTGTTCTTCGGTCACGGTTCACCTGTGATGCGCGGCACGCGCGGGTGGGTGGGAACCGGCGCCCCGGCACGCGCCACTGATTTCTGGTTACTGAACCATTTCAAAACGGATGCGCGGGTCGATCCACATCAGCAGCAGGTCAGACAAAAATGTGCCGATGACGGTCAGGGCGCCGAGCATCATGACGATTGTCCCTGCCAGGAACATGTCCTGGGCGACAAGGGAGCCCAGGAGCAGAGGGCCGAGCGTGGGCAGCCCTAGCACGACGGAGACGATTACGCTGCCCGACAAGATATAGGGCAGAAGATAGCCGACGGTGCTGGCGAACGGGTTTAGGGCCACGCGCACCGGATACTTTAGTACGAGAGTGCGCTCCGACATGCCGGCGGCGCGGGCGGTGATCACGTAGGGTTTGCGCAGTTCATCCAGCAGGTTGGCGCGCATAACGCGAATCAGTTCGGCGGTGCCGCTGAGGCCGATGATGATGGCAGGTAGGGGAAGATGATAGAGCAGGTCCTTCACTTTGCCCCAACTCCACGGCTCCAACTGGTATTCGGGGGAGAAGAGCCCGCCGATATCGGAGTCGAAGAGGGTGAAACCGAAATACATCAGTACGAGGGCGAGGAGGAAACTGGGCACCCCCAGGCCGATGAACCCAATAAAGGTGAAGACGTAGTCGCCGATCGAGTACTGGCGCACGGCCGAGTAGATGCCAATCGGCAGGGCGACGGCCCAGGTCAAAATAATCGCGCCCAGCGAGAGCACCATGGTCATGGCCAGGCGGTCGCCGATTACGTCGAGCACCGACTTGCGCCACATCATCGAGGTACCGAAATCGCCGCTGAAGATGCCGCTCATCCATTTGAGGTACTGCACATACATCGGTCTGTCGAGCGCGTACTGGCGGCGCAGGGACTCGAAATGCTGCTCTGAGACGTTCGACTGCGTGGCAGACAGTTGAGCCATGTAGGCGTCGACAAAGTCACCGGGCGGCAACTGGATGATGATGAATGAGAGCACCGTGACCGTCCACAGGGTGAAGATCGCGAGGACGAGTCGGCGGGCAGCGTAGGCGAGCATGGGGCGCTCCGGCGGTCATGGGCCTGTGGCCAAGGGGGTGACCCCTGACCACAGGCCTGAGATTCAGACTCGACTACTCCTTGAAGTAGTAGGTGGGTGGATGGCTGGTTGCGGGCGTGCGGCAGTGCTGCGCCGGGCACTGGTTGCGCGGCACATTACCCAGGTTGTTGCTGGTGACAGCGATGCCTGCCCCCTGGCCGACTGTGCCAATCTGCCAGACCTCATCGACGACGAGCGACCAGATCTCTTGAGCGAGCTTGTTGCGTTCGTCGCCGCCGACGCCGTAACCCTGGCGGAAGAGATCGAGCGCGTGCTCCATCTCAGGATAGGGCGGCGCCATGCCTTCCTCGCCGCCGCTGTTGTACCAGCGGGCGATGTCGGGGCCCATGTAGGCTTCAACCAGGTTGACCGGCAGCACGTGGCGGGGGTAGAGCCAGAGGGCCGAGGAGCCACCGTTGGTCCAGACTGCGAGCTGATGGTTGTTGGCGCGTGATTCGGTCTCGAACAGGCTGCGCTCCTGGATCTTGAGGTCGGCCCAGATGCCGATTGCCGTCCAGTGGTCCTTGATCATCTCGAGCATGCCGTCCCATTCCCAGCCGATGTTGGCGGGAGCGGCAAGTTCGATGCGCAATCGATCGCCGGAGCCGTCGGGTCGGAGGCGCCAGCCTTCGTCATCCTTGGCCTCGAGCCCGATCGAATCGAGCAGCGCGTTGGCCTGGTCGGGGTCGAAGGTGGCCCACTTGGTGACGTACTCTTCGCCGGGCGTGGAAGGCAGGTTGGCGGCGATCATGGCCGAGCCGGGCACGCCGAGGCCGAGGAATATGGCCTCATTGATCTGGTCGCGCCGGATTCCCAACGAGAGCGCGCGGCGGAAGTCACGATTTTGGATCAATGTCTGGATTTCGGCGTCGCCGTCGTAACTGTGATTGAAACTGACGACGTTGTTGTGGAAGAACGCCCGGCTCATGTCGATGCGGTAGTTGCCCTCCTCCATGTTTTCGAGGAAGACGGGCAGTTTCGAGATCGAAATGTGGCGGGCCTGGTGGTCGTATTCGCCAGCAATGGCGCGCAGTGCGAGCACCTCGCTGTCCTGTGCCAGTGTCACCACGATTTCGTCGATGTAGGGCAGCTGGTTGCCCTCAGTGTCGACGGCCCAGTAGTAGGGGTTGCGGACCTCGGACCAGACTGCCTCATTGACGGGCGTAACCGTCTTCCACGGCCCCATCGTCGGCACGTCGGGGTTGTGTGGCAGATAGGCCATGTAGCTGAACATCTCCAGCCAACTGTCGAAGCCTTCGGCGTCGGCCTTGGCCGTCACTTCCGCCTCGGAGGAGTACGCGGGCAGGAACTGGCTCATGTAGTGCTTGGGCATGTAGCCGCCGCCGTTCCAAGCGCCCTCCGTGTCCGGGCCAACGCCGACAGCGTTGTGACCGGCGAGGATGTCCAGGAACAGTGGGTAGGGCGAGGCGAATGTCCAGCGCACCGTGAAGTCGTCGATCTCTTCCAGCAGGCCGACTTCGCCGTTGATCACCATCTCATTGGGCGGGGTGGGCCAGATCTCATCGTTCAGTGCGACGTCCTCGTACCAGAAGAGGATGTCTTCGGCGGTGAAGGGATGGCCGTCAGACCACTTGGCGCCGCGGCGCAGATGGAGTGTGTACTGGGTGTGGTCCTCGTTGATCTCCCAGTCTTTGATCAGGCTGGGGATAATCTTGGAGGCCGAGTAGTTCCAGGTGAGCAGACGGGACGAGGAGTTGATGCGCATCAGGTTCTCGCCGTCGGCGGGCCCGGTGAATCCGCGTCGCCACGTGCCGCCGTACTTGCCAATCTCATTGAGCGGCTTGATGACGTAGATGTCTTCGGGATCGGGCAGCCGTTCCTCGACCGGCGGCAGCTCGCCGGCGGCCACCATCTCGGCCAGCATCGGCGCTTCACTGAACTCAGTGGGGAACATGGCCGGGTCAAGGATCACTTCCGGCCCTTCGATCGGGACGATCTGCGGCAGTTCGGCCGGCCCTGCGGCCTCTTCCTCAGCGGCGGCCTCCTCGGCCGGGGCTTCTGTTGCGGCCGGAGCACCACAGGCCGAGAGCACTAGGGCTACAACCATCACGATTCCCAACAGCCACGAATACTTGATCTGCTTCATCTCTTTTCCTCCTTTGTGGGAATGAGATAACTTCTGTGGGTTAGTTGGATGGATTCACCTCTGGTAAATGGTCCGGAAATGTGCGTATGAGTTTCCCTTAAAGTGTTCGCCCACACACAGTACCAAACAACTCGTCAAACTGGTTCCTCCTGTTTATCCTGGTGAGGTACCTGCTGATAGAAGGCATCCCACCATTCCGCTCTTGGCAACGCCTGGTCCTGGTCAAGGATAGCATGGAAGCGCGCCAGAACCTCTTCGTAGCGCTCCTGCATCGCCTCCATCGATTCAAAGGCTGGCAGCAGCCATCTGCGCCCTATCTGGGCATGCAGAACCTCGTCAGCCCAATCAAAGTCCTGAAACGTAGTCGACAGCGGGTCGCCCGATTCGCTGGCGACCTTGAACTCAAGTTGCTTACCGTCCGGTTTCATCAGCCCCTGTTCGATCCCCCACAGAAGGCAATGCCGGTCCGCGGGCTCGAGTTGGGTATTGGGAAATTCGCCAAAGCTGATTTCGTGCGGAACCGCCGCCCAATTCAAACCACTCAACTCGAAGGCGATCTCGCCCATCATGGCGTGGCGCGCCTCATCCCAGAGCTGGCGGGCCATCTCGTGGTAGAACTCCCAGGGTTGGTCGTCCCAGTCATAGATGATCAATGCCATCAGTTCGGGGACGTGCATTTCAGTCAGCCGCATGTAGAGCTGAAACCAGTTTCGCTCGGTGACGGAGATGTCGCCGTTGGGGAGGCGTCCGCGAGACTGCCACACCCTGGTAAAGCGTTCATCTCGTTGCGGGGTCCGGATTGGGTTGAATGGCTCCTCGGCTCGGGCCGGCGGCAGCTCGTCCTCCTTAGTCAGTTCGCCATCGGCGTCGATTCCGCCGGCGGCATCCAGGTATGCCTGCAGATGCGCGATCCACTGTTTCCCTGCTTCGACCGTTGCACTATTCTCTTCTTCTTCGATCAGACTGCGCAGCGCGAGGTCGCCCCACGCGAGCTGCTCTTCTTCCTCAAGCAGTATGAACCTGAGCAGGCGCCGCGTAGGTTGATCGGCCAGCGGGTTCGCTTCGGCTAGATGGCGCTGCATGGCCGCGATACTGGCCGGTTTGAGCACCCGGTATACGCCGGTCAGAAGCTCAAGCGTAGTGCGGGAACGGATCAGTTCCTGGAAGAAAGTGTCCAGAGCCGCGTCAGGTACGCGATCCAGGTGGAGGGGCGGCGTCCGCATCTCCTTGACACGGTCGCGCAGCCAAGTACAATGTTCTGCGTCCTGCCACAGATGGAGCGAGAGGCCGCTCTTCACCTCCCACTCCGGCACGGCGTTCAGGTGGGCGGCCAGGCAGCGCATCGTCTGGCTCTCGATAAACAGATAGCGCCGCAGCAACTGTACTGTGCGTTCAACACTGTAGCCCAACTGTCCGCCCTGCGCATAGGTGCAGAGACCGGCTATCGGCGGTGCTGTCGAGTTCATTGGCTTACTTTTTCCTCGTCAGACCAGGTAAACACGCACTTGAATAAGGAATCAGCCCTATATCCCCTCTTCTTCAGGCTGGGGAAGGGATGCGATTCTACTTCGTATCGTAACTACTCAGCCGCAACTGATTCGCCAACCTGTACGAGGCGAGCAAAGGTGTTCTTTCTCCCCTCATTGTTGTATTTTGGGCGGTCGGCCGCAAGCGGCCTCCCTTGTGCAG